>JAEEGH010000443.1_pt1 | contig 172515 bp, 142 predicted proteins | sample 9134181 | NCBI WGS metagenome assembly JAEEGH01 (sample SAMN16246544, study PRJNA631951) | gut metagenome | biome: gut microbiome; feature: rumen; material: DP-attached | host: Bos | place: Iran: Karaj | collected 2018-10 | reverse complement strand
CACACTCATATTCTTCAATGTGGATGGATGTGTAAACATCATCACGTACCATACGCTCGTTGATAAGAACGGCGTCCTCGTAGTTGTAACCTTCCCAGGTCATGAAGCCGATGAGTACGTTCTTACCGAGAGCAAGTTCACCATTCTCAGTAGAAGGACCGTCAGCGATAACGTCGCCCTTCTTAACCTCTTCACCCATTCTTACGATTGGGCGCTGGTTGATGCAGGTGCTCTGGTTGGATCTCTGGTACTTAGTAAGGTTGTAGTTATGTTCCTTACCGTCAGCAGATGTAACTACGATCTTGTCGGCAGAAACGAATGTTACCTGACCGTCTTCCTTAGCTACCTTGCAGACACCGGAGTCCTTAGCTGCACGGTATTCCATACCGGTACCGATGATCGGAGCTTCCGGCTTGATGAGCGGTACAGCCTGACGCTGCATGTTGGAACCCATGAGAGCACGGTTAGCATCGTCGTTTCCGAGGAACGGAATAAGAGATGTAGCAACAGATACCAGCTGCTTCGGAGATACGTCCATGTAATCGACATGGGACGGGTCTACTTCGAGGAACTGGTCGAGGTGACGGCAAACGACCTTCTTGCTGATGAACTTACCGTTCTCATCGATCGGCTCATTGGCCTGAGCGATATTGTAGTTATCCTCTTTGTCAGCTGTCATGTAAACAACTTCGTCAGTAACTACACCCTTCTCCTTATCGCATACACGATACGGAGTCTCTACGAAACCATAGTGGTTGACCTTGGCGTATGTAGCCAGGGAGTTGATAAGACCGATGTTCGGACCTTCAGGTGTCTCGATCGGGCACATACGGCCGTAGTGAGAGGAGTGAACGTCTCGAACTTCGAAGTTCGCACGGTCACGGGAAAGACCGCCCGGACCGAGTGCGGACAGACGACGCTTATGTGTAAGCTCTGCCAGCGGGTTCGGCTGATCCATGAACTGGGACAGCTGGGAAGATCCGAAGAACTCCTTAACAGCTGCGCTTACCGGACGGGTGTTAACGAGCTGGTTCGGATGAGTCGGCTCTTCGTCGGAAGCAGCGTTCATGCGCTCACGGATATTTCTCTCCATACGGGAGAAACCGATACGGATCTGGTTCTGGAGGAGTTCACCTACAGAACGGATACGACGGTTACCTAAGTGGTCGATGTTATCTCTGAAGCCTACGCCATACTGCAGACCGAGCAGGTAGCTGACAGAAGCGATAATATCCTCGATTACGAGGTGCTTCGGCATGAGCTCAGTAACCTGAGTGCGAAGAGCTTCCATAAGCTTCTCAGCATACTCTGTCTTCTTGGCTGTAGCACGTACTTCAGTAATGATGTTACGCAGGATAGTTGTGCGGACCATCTCGTTGATCGGGGTCTCGTTGATATCGAAGCCCTTCAGTTCTTTGGCAGCGAAGCTGGCGCGGATGAACTTATCTGCGTCTACTCTTGCATTACCGATAACCTTGAAAGCCTGATCAGAGATTCTGTCCGTATCACCGATCTTAGTGATCGGATATACATAAACCTCGTTGATGCCGGCATCCTGGATCTCCCATGCCTTATCGGAGGTGATGATCTCACCGGCCTTAAGGAGGACTTCACCATCGTCGGTAACGATATCGGAAACTGCCTTGTGACCCTTGATACGGGAAGCGAGGGACAGCTTCTTATTTAACTTATAAATACCTACGCGTGCCAGGTCATATCTCTTCGGATCGAAGAACATACCGTTCAGGAGGGATTCCGCACCTTCGAGAGATGTCGGCTCACCCGGACGGAGCTTGTGATACAGCTCGGCAAGACCTTCCTCACGGCTGTGGGAAGAATCCTTCGCAATAGTTTCGTTGAGGAACTTCTCGTCACCGAACAGGTCACGGATCTCCTCATCTGTGCCGATGCCCAGAGAACGCAGGAAAACGGTCAGCGGGAACTTACGGGCACGGTCTACACGAACGTAGATCACGCCGTTGGCATCAGTCTCATATTCCAGCCATGCACCACGGTTCGGGATGACCTGGGAAGTATAAAGATATGCATCGGATTTATCATGGATAGCGTCAAAATACGCACCCGGGGAACGGACGAGCTGGCTGATGATAACACGCTCAGCGCCGTTGATGATAAATGTACCATGCTCGGTCATGATCGGGAAATCGCCGATGAAGACGTCCTGATCTTCTACCTTACCGGTACGCTTGTTCAAAAGGCGAACTTTCACTTTGAGCGGAGCGGCGAAGTTACAATCCTTCTCCTTACACTGCTCGATTGTGTTTGCCGGGTTGTCGATATCGAATTCCTTCCCTACGAAGGATAATTCCATATCACCCGAAAAGTCCTTGATCGGAGACACTTCTTCAAGTACTTCCATAAGGCCCTCGTCGAGGAACCACTTATAGGAATTCTTCTGTACTTCAATAAGATCCGGGACTTCGATGACTTCGTTGATATGAGAATAAGACATTCTCTCTGCTCTTCCCTGCTTGATGGGACGCACCATTACACATCACCTCTCGACTTCGTAAACAACTTTGTTTACGTGTACGCAAAAATAGATCGCGCACCTTCCTATACTGCTCAAAAGCAGGCTTTGCAAGCTCCGCCGTGCTTTTCCGTCAAAATGGGTAAAGTAGCCCTACCCATTGTAACGCAGTATAGAATGATACCACGATCTATTTCAAGTGTCAACGATAAATTTCTTTTTTAAGAAATATTATGTGAAGAAGTCGATCAGGCCGTGATTGATCACTGTGTAGTAGGACTCATCGCCAACCATTCCGTTATACCATGTGTCATACTTCTCTGTTGTCATCGAGCTGCGCAGGCTGCTCTTCCAAGCCGGAACGCTGTCGCAGAAGTAGAAGAGCTTTACGGAGTTAACGCACTTGATGATGATCATGTCGCCGTTCTTTCTCTCCGGAGCATAGAGCCAGTCCATGAGCTGCTTATCCTCATCTGCCAGAACTGCTTCTTCGTCATTTTCATTCATATATGTTCTCGGGAAGTATGTCTCGTTATCCTCAGTGATACCGGAATGATAACCGCCGGTAAGCAGATCGCTGGAGTTCTGAGTATACTTCTTAGCCATCTCGATGAAGTCAGCCTCGGATGTGATCTTGCCCTTATACTCTTCGAGCTTTGCAATAAGCTTGTTATGTGTCTCGGCCTTATCGTCCATCGACTTGGAGATATCCTTCAGGACATCGTCGGTCAGCTCGATCACACGGAATGTTGCAGCTGCCTTCTCATTGAGTTCTCTCTTCTCGAAAAGCACTGCGTAGTAACCTACGTTCTCGCTGTCTGCGAATACGGAGGTGGTGTTCTCAGGAGTCTCGGGATTGAGGCAGAGCTCTGCAAACTCCTTGTTGTAGGTCTCAAGCTGTGTCTTGGAAAGATCTTTCACGGTTGTCGGATCTTCACCCTTGTCCATACGCTCGCGGTAGCTGTCATCGCAGTTCGCGCGGACTCTGATCTTAAAGTCTACGGCATTCTGGCAGCCGTCTGCGATCTTGTGTGCCTTCTCGCTTGCAGCTTCCATCGCCTTTGTCTTCTCTTCCGCGGTAGCATCCTTGGAAACATCAGCAGCTACGAAGTAAGCCTGGATCTGAACTGTGTAGTAGTCCGACGGGTTCTCGTTGTACTTCGCCATGATCTCCTCGTCTGTCGGAACGAGAGTCTTCTGCTGAACATACTGTCTGTATTCCTCGATCACTGCCTGACGCTTCATGATCTTTCTGAAGATCTGAACTGTCATGCCCTTACCATAGGATCTTGCAAGATACTGGTCCATCGTCATGTTGGAACCGTAGAGCTCGTTATACTGCTTAACTGTGGAACGCATGCTCTCGACCTGCATCTCTGCATATTCGCTGGAAGCTGCGCTCTTAAAGCCTTCGTCGTCATCAGCCGCTTCTGCCATCAGGTACTGGGTCTGTACGGTGTTCGCCGCATTCTCCCAGAGCATCTCACGGTAGGTCTGGCCGTTGTTTGTGTTGTATACATCATCCAGATTGGTGTCGGATGTGATGATACCGGACATGACGTACTGATTATATGTAACGCTGAAGAAGTAATTCATCTCAACGATCGGGACCTTCTTTACAGTCTTCTCTTTACCGGTCTCCTTATCTACGTGAACGATCTTCGCACCCGGCAGGATCTTCGCCGCAAGGCCGGCCTGGTGGGCAAAATAGCAGAAGCAGACAAGTGCCAGCAGGATAACAACGATCGCGGCAATGATCTTATTCTTCTTTGAAACTTTCATATGTTTTTTGGTCTTTGCTTTACCTGACTTGTCTGTCTTATTAGACATAATTATGCCCTTCCTTTTCAATACATAATAAAATATCAGCACGCAACATTATAATTCGCATGTCAAGAGATTGCAAGAAAAGATTACTTTTCGCCCGTTTTCCGCCTGTTCAGATTTCAAAAACCGCGTCGATCAGTGCATTGAGGTCCGCGTTATTCTTTCCCGCACACTCGTAAAGCACCTCGAAGAAGCGGTCTGCGGTCGAGTTTTTGAAAGCGTTTCTTCTTACATACTCACGGATGACGCCGTGGAACTCTTCGGTGCCAAGGATCTCTTCCATCTGGAAAAGCGCCTGTTTGCCGACCTCATATGCCGCGTAGACAAACGAATACTCCGACCCGAACGAGTAATACGAACGGTTGATCGGGATCGAGCCCATTGCTTTGATTGAACTGTTATAATTCTGATCCGAAAGATCTGCGACCTTTCTGGAGTAATAATCGTACTTGGACGGATCTCCCACATATTCGTAGTAAACGATCTCTGTATAGGATGCGAAAGACTCGTCGAGCCACGGCTCCATGCCGGAATTGCTGCCGACGATGCCCATGAACCACTGGTGTCCGATCTCGTGCGCCACGACACCGCGCATGGTGTTAAACGGCAGTTTCTCCCAGGAATTTTTCGTGCAGTAGAGAGAATCTACCGTGCAGATGATCAGATTCGGGTATTCCATACCGCCCGCATCGATCGGCGCCAGAATGATATCCAGCTCCGGATACGGATATTCGCCAAATGCTTCACCGAAAGCTGCCAGTGATTCTTCTGCAGCCTGAACTGAGGCTTCGCAGCATTCCGGCATCTCGTTGGATGCAGGGTGCTTCTCGTCATAAACGACGCGGATGTGCACATCCTTGTAATCACCCTCGTAGAGTTTGAAACCAGCACTCGCGCAGAAGACGAAGTCACGGACGCAGGGTGCGTCGATCGAATATGTCGTCTTTCCGTTCTCCTGCTTATACTCTTCCTCCACGCCGGTCGTCAGGATCATGTAATCAGACGGAACCGTCAGCATTACCTTGTAATCGGAGATCTCCGAGAAGAAGCACTCACCCATGTTATAGAATGCCTCGTGCGACCAGTCCCCATTCGTATATACAGCCAGGATCGGGTAGAAATTCGTAACGTTGAAGACATCCTGCGATACGCCGTAACGATCGGCAAGAGACGGGATCTTCGCGGTAAAGTCATAGGACAGAGTCATCTCTTCTTTCGGCTGAAGCGGCGTGGGAAGCGGGATCCATACCACGGAAACATCGCTGTCACGGGTATACTGGATGTTTTTCGAGTTTCCGACCTCAATATTCTCGATCTCCGTCAGCGCACCATCCGAGCCCGGCACACCCGAGGTCTGCTCATCTTTAAAAAGGCTGGAGTAGTCACGCAGGCAGAGCTTATCCCATGCGTCATCCGAGTTATTGAAGAACTTGGCGACCACATGACCGCTTACCGTATTCTTCGTGGTATCGAGTTCCAGTGCCATATCGTAGTGGAACCGTTCATTTTCCGGGAGAAAATCGATCGAGCAGTTCTTCTCCGGCACGGGGATCTGAAGGTTCAGATCCGTATTGCCGGACGGAGCTGTAGTATCCGTCGGTTCCGGCGTCGTATCTGTCGGCTCCGGTGTCGTATCCGTCGGTAAATAAGTAGGTTCCGTTTCAGGCGCTTCCGTCTCCATCGTAGCGCCGAGCTTCTTCTGTTTCGTCTCCAGAGACGAACGGCGGTTACAGGCGGAAACCGAAACAGCAATGGACATCGCAAGCAGCCCGGACAAGAGCTTTTGCATCTTTTTCATAGGAGACTCCTTTCTAATCAGCCGAAAAAGCAGAGTGCGATAACGTGGCAGATCGCGCCGAAATCCACGAGAAGGTGGAAGATCATGTGTGCGAACTTAAAACGCATGAAGAAAAGCACTACACTCGAGGTGTAGCAGAGGCCGCCGGCCAGGATCAGCCAGAAGGATACCGGGGAGGCCTGCTCGTAGAGGATCGGGAAACAGAGCACGATCATCCATCCCATCAGGAGATAGAGGAGTGCCGAGAAAATGTAGGAAATCGCCGACTTGGAAAAAGCAATAGCCTTCATCAGCGTACCTGCAATTACGACGAGCCACTGGGCAACACAAAGTCCGATGCCCCATTTGCCGCCGATGATGGACAGGCAGACCGGTGTATAAGCGCCGGCGATCGCATAGAAGATCATGATATGGTCGAGGCGGTTAAAAACTTCCTTCTGCTTGGTACCGTGCTTCATGGTGTGGTCGATCGTAGACATCAGGAACATCAGGAATGTGCCGATACAGAAGATGGAGATCGCCACCGTATCCAGGATCGCGTTGCCGCTTCTGGCCTTCAGATAGGAGTGGACCGCCGCATACGGCAGGATAGCCAGCATGAATACCGCCATAACACCGTGTGTTGTGGCATTTCCGATCTCCTCGCCGAATGTCTCCTGTGTCTTGACTTTTCTTACTTCCTCGTCGGACCAGTTCAGGTCACGGAGTCCTTCCTCCAGCGGATCCGCAGCCGCTCCGGTCTGCGCCTCCTTATGTGATCTCGAACCCTCCAGCCATCTGTGCCAGAATGCTTTGTTCGTTGACATTGCCTCTTCCTCCTAAGTTCCAGTTCTTTTCCGTTCTCTTTATATATCTGCGCTTCCCGCGCTTCATCATAATCTTCTTATTCTATTCAGTCCAGATCGCTGTCGCCGAAGACGTCGATCTTCTCAGCCTCACCGTGCACATCCGGGAAATCCAGGCTCTCATCCGTCGGGAGCTCCATCTCCACCGGAGAAACCATATCCACCGGTTCGGCCATCTCTGTCGGAACGACCATTTCCACTGTTCCTTCTTCTTCACCTGCCGGAAGCATTTCCGGCTTCGGGAAAGGAACGATCTCCGACTGGTAATTCTCATTCCGGACCGGCTCCTGCACCGCGGTCTGCGACAGATCCGCCGAAGAAGGTGCTTTTGCCGGAAGTTCGATCGGTGTAGAGGGAGCTGTTGCCGGAAGTTCGATCGGGGTCGACGGCGAGTGGGCCGCCAGTGCGATCACCTGTGTCTCATCGGACGGCGCCGAAGACGGGGCATGTGCCGCCAGAGCAATGACTTCTGTCGGCTGCTCCCCGGAAGGAAGTGCCGCAGCGGCCTCACCCGAAAGGTTATTCATGACTGTCTGGTCGTCTTCCTGCTTCTTGACAGGGAATGTCTCCGCAGCGACCTCGGCCTTCTCGTTCAGCACGATCGTACCCAGCGGGGACGGTGCTTCCGGCTCCGGTGCAAAAGGCATGACTGGGCTTCTGACGGCGTTTGTCTTGCGGAAATGGTCAAAGTCGTGGATCTGCTTCTTCTCCGCTACATAGGCGTTGTGGTAGAAGCGGACGATCTGCGAAATGAGATATGCGATGATCACGACCGGCAGGATCAGGTACGGAAGTTTCTCCGCCTGCTTTTCGGAGCACATTCCGATCAGGCCGGTAAAAGGCGCGTGGACAAGTTCATATATCCGGTTAAAAAACGTAGACAGCAGCGTATCGATGATATTCTTGCCGGGTTTGCTGAGCCGGAGCTCGATCTTCGGCAGGAACCACTTCGGGAGATATGCCAGTAATCCGAAGGAACAGATACCCAGCATGACCCAGACCTTCTTCTTCCAGCATGCCCAGATCACGGACATGACCAGACCAAGAAGGAAGCATACGCTCATAATGCGCTCAAAAAGGAAAATGTCTCTCGGGACATTTCTGGTATAGCAGAAATATGCGGGGAACGAGAACAGGAACAGAAGTGACAGCAGGACTCCGCCCAAGAAAATATCTCCGATGATATCCCGTTTCATCTTCCGGTTCTCCTTTCCTTCGATTTTCGTCAAAACACACAACGGACACACTGATCCGAGTTTACACAGTAATGTATTATACCCCTTCCCCCTTCCCTTGTCACTTGCCCACGCGCGTGATAAAATCGAAAAAAGCCTTAATTCTGCTATTCCTTATAAGGGGTGGACGGCAGATTCATGGCTTGCATCTATGGTTATTTCATTAGGAGGGATCGTCATATGCCCTATTCCACTACTTCCGCAGATGTCGTCATCGTAGGCACCGGTGCTGCCGGACTGTTCTGCGCACTTCATCTTCCGGAAAATCTTTCCATTTACATGATCACCAAGGATACGCTTGAGAACAGCGCCTCCTACCTCGCCCAGGGCGGTATCGCCGCGCTGAAGGACTCCGAGGACTACGAAGACTATTTCGAGGATACTCTGCGTGCCGGTCACTATGAGAACTCGAGAAAAGCGGTCGACACCATGATCCGCCAGTCTCCGGTCATCATCCGCGAGCTCCTCGACTATCACGTCAACTTCGATAAGAAGGGCGACGACCTCGACCTGACCAAGGAAGGCGGCCACTCCGCTTCCCGTATCCTCCACCACGAGGACATTACCGGACAGGAGATCACCAGCAAGCTTCTCCAGAATGTCCGCGAAAAGAAGAACATCGACCTTCACGAGCACACCACCATGGTCGACCTGATCTGTGAGAAAAATGTCTGCAAGGGCATCATCACACAGGACGCCGACGGTGCTTTTCACGCGGTATTCGGCAAAGCCGTAGTACTCGCGACCGGCGGTATCGGCGGACTTTTCAAGCACTCTACCGCTTTCCGTCACATCACCGGTGACTCTCTGGCCATCGCACTGAAGCACAACGTGCTCCTCAAGGACATCAACTACATCCAGATCCACCCGACATCCCTCTATTCCGAGAAGCCGGGCAGATCTTTCCTCATCTCCGAGGCCGTTCGAGGCGAAGGCGGTGTGCTCCGCAACAAGGACATGGAGCGCTTTACCGACGAGCTTCAGCCCCGTGACGTCGTTTCCGCTGCGATCAAGAAGCAGATGGAAAAGGACGGCAGAGGCTTCGTATGGCTGGATGTCACGCATCTCGATCCGGAACTGGTCAAGAGCCATTTCCCGAACATCCTTGAGCACTGCAAGGAAGAAGGCTACGACATCCTGAAGGAGCCCTTCCCGGTAACCCCTGCCCAGCACTATTTCATGGGCGGTATCGAAGTGGACCTTAAGGGCAGAACTTCCATGGATAACCTTTACGCCATCGGCGAGACTTCCTGCACCGGCGTGCACGGCAAGAACCGTCTCGGCAGCAACTCCCTCCTCGAGAGCCTCGTATTCGCGAAGCGTTCCGCACAGAACATCGAGGAGACCATCCCCTACGAGCCGACAGAGGTCGAGGACGTAGACTTTACACAGTACGAAGGCAGAGATTTCGCGAAGGAATACCGCGAGATCGTTCTTGAAGAGATCAAGAGAAGGGATAAGGATTTCTATGAACAATGGTGTACTTAACACGATCCTTTGGGACGAATATATCATGCGCGCCCTGCGCGAAGACATCACTTCCGATGATGTAACGACGCAGGCCATCATGCCGGAGCCCTTCATGGTCACGGTGAACCTGATCTGCAAGCAGGACGGTATCCTCTGCGGCATCGACGTCTTCACCCGTGTTTTCGAGATGCTCTGCGACAACTCCTCTTTCCGCGCCAACTTCAAAGACGGCGAGGAGATCCATAAGGGTGATGTCATCGGCGTGCTCGTCGGTGACGGCCGTGCGGTCTTAAGCGGCGAGAGAACAGCGCTCAACTTCCTGCAGCGCATGAGCGGCATCGCGACGCTTACCCATTCTATGGCAAAAGAACTCGAGGGCTATGACACCAAGCTCCTCGACACCAGAAAGACCACTCCGAACATGCGTCCTTTCGAAAAGTACGCAGTACGTATCGGCGGCGGCACGAACCACCGCTATAACCTCTCGGACGGTGTTCTCATCAAGGACAACCACATCGGAGCTGCCGGTTCGATCGCCAAAGCTGTCGAAATGGCCCGCGCCTATGCGCCGTTCGTAAGAAAGATCGAAGTGGAAGTCGAAAACCTTGAGATGCTCCAGGAAGCTCTCGATGCGAAGGCCGACATCATCATGCTCGACAACATGACCGATGAGATGACCGCGCAGGCCGTCGCTATGGCCAAGGGCAAGGCGGAACTCGAAGCTTCCGGTAACATGAGCATCGAGCGTCTGAAGAAGCTCGCCGAGATCGGCGTAGATTTCATCTCCTGCGGAGCTCTTACACACTCCGCACCGATCCTCGATTTCTCCATGAAGAACTTAAAGCCGATCGAATAACGGCTGGATCTTTTGGAGAAGAAGAAAGGGACAGCATGTCTAGATTAATACTCGCAAGTAAATCCCCCCGCCGCTTCGAGCTGCTCTCGATGACGGGGCTTTCTTTTGAAGTCCGAACCTCCCATGTCGACGAAGACGCGGTCGAGGAGAAAGTCCTGCACATCTTTAAAGAAGGCGGGATCCGTGTCGATATGTATCAGATCGCGCAGGAAGTCGCCTGCGCCCAGGCCAGGGCAAAAGCTTCGGCCGTGTTAAAAGAATGTCCGGATGCGACGGTCATCGGATCCGACACCGTAGTTGTCACCGCCGATGAGATCCTCGGGAAACCGAAGGACGAAAAAGACGCCCGCCGCATGCTGACCACCCTTTCCGGGAAAGTCCACCGCGTCTATACGGGCGTCTGTATTCAAAATCAAAAAACTGTCCGCACGTTCAGTTCTTTTGCCGACGTAAGATTCCACGACTTAGATGAGCGGCAGGAGAAACTGATCGATGCCTATATCGCTACCGGCTCTCCGATGGATAAGGCCGGCGCCTATGGCATCCAGGATCAGGGTGCCCTTCTCATCGACTCCATCTGCGGCGATTACTATTCCGTCGTAGGCCTTCCGGTGGCAAGAGTATACCGGGAACTCACCTCGATTATGGGATCGTGAACCGGATCTTGCACTCGATCTGATCAGTAGTATTCGGCCGGCAGACAACGACCTCGTAGTTTCCCGCTTCGTAGAACTTACTTTTATCGGTTTTTGCAATTCCAAAGCCGAAAGAATTAGAACTAATGTTGGAAGCCTCGTAATTGTAGTCAACAGTCCAGAATTCTTTCCCGTTTCTATACCACACCACATGCAAGATCGCTTCTTCTGTTCTGTATTTATCCATGACGAGATAAAAATTAAAGAAATTCGGCTCAGGATAGACTCCCGGAAGCCATCTCCACTGCCGATTCACCGCATAAACATCTGTATATGTCGCGTATTTTCCACGCTCCACCGTGATCGGAATAAAGTCATCATCATATATAGAATCGATCCAGTCATATGTTTCATCATCCATACGACCTGCCTCATATGCTGCGTCTGCCGTCGCGAAGATAATCTCCACCGGGACCTCGTTTTTCCAGTACTTATCGGGATCGAACTGCAGAACCAGACCGCCGGAGCGATTGGAGATCGTGAAATTGCCCTTGGCGTCTTTATTGATCGTACAGGTAATATCTTTTTCGATATACTTGGCTTTCGGAAGCTGATTTTTGAGGATCTTTGTAAACTCCACCAGATCACGGGGTTTCTTATTCGCCTTGTTGCAATACGCAACCAGGTTTTTCTCGAATGCCGGAGCCAGAAGCGTCGGGTTCTTCACCAGCTGGTCCAGCGCCTCGTTATAGTCGTGGTACTTGACGTGGATCTTCACGTTTGTGGAATTTACGCCTTTTTTCGTGATCGTGGTCGTCAGTGTCATGTCCTGATAAAGGATCGCAAAGCAGTTCTTCAGGCCGCCGAGATCGGTAAGGACATCCGCACCCCACATCTTGTTGAACTCTTTATAGTCATTGACGATCAGGAGTCTTTTCAGGCGGTCGACGGCGGAGTTGACCTCGGTCTGCGTCATGTACTTCCTGATCACGATCTTAGAGAACTCCTCCTTAAAGGCTTCGATGAGTCCGGAATTACCGGTGCAGATATACTTCCCGGTAGATTGATCCAGTACGAAAGACGTGTTGACCGTCACGGTCTTTTTCTTCGGATCCTTCGTCTTTTTCAGCGTGTTCAGCACATCCGTATAAGTATATACTTCCCCCTGTGCTTTCACGGCATCGGTCAGATCGATGGCCTCGATCTTATAGGTGACCGTTCCATGCTCGTCATCTTTTTTGCTTACGTTCGTGATGGTGATCGAAGAATTGTCGAAAACATAGGCATATAGATTCAGGGAATCCTTGGAAACGCCGAGTTTTGAGAAGTTATCCGCACCCTTATATGTTCTTTCGGAAATGCCCAGAGAATCCATCTTGCGGATGCGGAATGCATAATCTTCTCCGCAGGCTTTCAGGTTCTCAAGGTCTTTTCTCTTCGCGATCTCTTCGGCAGATTCCGTCGTCTCGGTCGTCGTCGTCATCTCCGTAGTCGTGGTCATCTCGGTCGTTGTGGTGGTCGTATCTTCTGTTGTTTCAGCCGGTTCCGTCACTTCTGGAGTTTCTTGCGGTTCCGTTACTTCGACCGATTCTGTCGGTTCTTCCGTTTCTTCAGTTTCATCCGTTTCGGTCTCGGTGATCTCCGCATCGTCCGTCTTCTTCGTCTTCTTCTTTTTGGACGAAGAGGATTCTTCCTCGGACTTGCATCCCGTCATCGACAGGACCATCAGCAGAGCAAGGATTAAACTGAGCCTTCTAAGCAGATTCTTTTTCATGGAGATACCTCCCTTCCCGTTCCTATATGTACAGTATAGAGAATCGGAGAAAAGAAAGCATCCGAAGAGACAGGTTATTCTATAAATAATCTGTGAACTTTTACGTATTTATGGGTATTTTCGGAGTATATCACTCAAAAAGAGGCGTCGAGAAGTATCTTTCTGCCGTATCCGGAAGAACCGTTACGACGGTTTTTCCCTTGCCGAGTTTCTTCGCCATCGCCAGCGCGGCCGCCACATTGGAACCGGAAGAGATGCCACACATCAGGCCTTCTTTTCGGGCCAGATCCTTAGCAGTCCCGATCGCTTCATCGTCGGTTACGACATATACATCTTCGAAGATCTCGGTGTTGAGGTTGTCCGGGATCAAGCCGTCTCCGATGCCCATCTGAAGATGAGAACCGATATTTCCGCCGGCGAGGATCGCCGCGTTTTCCGGCTCGACCGCCCAGATCAGGATATCCGGGTTTTGTGCTTTTAATACTTCGCCGATACCGGAAAGAGTTCCGCCGGTGCCGATGCCTGCGCAGAAACCGTCGATCGGGCCTGCGACCTGCTCTAAGATCTCCAGTCCCGTGTGATGACGGTGCACCATCGGGTTGGCCGGATTTGTGAACTGCTGGGGAACATAGACATTCGGGTCTTCTTCCTGCATCTTCATGGCAAGCTTAAGGCAATCGTCGATCGCTTTTCCGATGTCGCCGTCATCGTGGATGAGTTTCACTTCCGCACCATAATGCTCTACAAGGTAGCGGCGTTCGCAGGAAACGGAGTCCGGCATGATGATGATCGTCCGGTATCCTCTGACTGCGCCGACCAGCGCCAGGCCGATCCCCTGGTTTCCGGATGTCGGTTCTACAATGATGGTATCCTTCGTGATGATCCCGTCTTTTTCCGCCTGCTCGATCATGTTGAGCGCGGTACGTGTCTTGATGGAACCGCCTACGTTCAGTCCTTCATATTTTACGAGTACACGGGCACAGTCTTCACCGACCATCCTCGGGGACAGTTCGATCATGGGAGTATGCCCAACGGCTTCTAAAACGTTTTTATATACCATCTTTTAATTCCTGCTTTCTTAGCAACTGATTTCTTATTTTATCCCCGCCGGACCACTCATGCAAGCATCACTTACGTTCGTTGACTATAATCTGCACACGGCTGTTGATCTGACGGATCACGTCATCTATGCTTCTGCTGCCGGAAAAATACGCTTCCGCCTCTTCCAGGATGATGCCGGAGATCTCCTTATCCGGGTAACTGACATGATGGATCGATCGAAGGATCTTCCTTACCTTGTCCGCCTCTTCCTGCGTCATGGAAGGAAGCGCGGAAGAGCCGTCCGTCTGCTCCTCTTCGGTTTCAAGAAGGCTTTCGTAATATTCCTTATGCGCCTTAGGATCCTGGTAATAATCGAAGACCAGATCCATGGAATCCTCCCGGACCGGAAGATATAGAAGGAAGCCGTCGGGACCGCTCATCGCATATTCCTGGGCGTCACGGGACAGAAGGAAGCAGATGAACTCCCAGGCCCCTTCCACATCCGAGCAGCCGGTCGTGATCGAGGCGCTGTACGAAGGGATCAGGCAGGAGTCGATCCCGGAAGAAGTAATGCCGCCGTACATCTCATAGCGGGTCTGCGGATCTTTTCGAAGGAAAGCATAAAAGTCGGCCGCCGAGGCGATCCCGAAAGTAAGACAGGTCTCCCTTTCCGTCCCGGCCTCCCACTCTTTCTGCGTCAGGCAGTGCTCCCTGCAGAGCGTAAGGAGCGCGCGGAATTCTTCGTTATCGAAATTGACCTGACCGTCTGCTCCGAAGGCAAGACCGTCAAGATCCATATCCAGGCAGTGGAGCAGGAAGTCCCTTTCGGTTTCGTTGATGAGCGCTCTTCCGGCGCCCTGCGTCTCCATAAAGTTGAGCCAGTCCCTGTAGGTCGCATCGCTGCCCTGCGGACCGACCTCTCCTTTTCTGGTATAGGTGACCAGGGTCTTAAGCGGGATCGCATACATCTTCTCTCCGCATGTCATGCAGGAGGCAAAATACGGGAGGATCTGGTCTTTCAGGGCCGCGTCCGTGCCTTCCCAGAGAGAGCTAAGATCCATAAGAAGTCCGCCGTATTCGAAGTAGCGGCTCGAGAGTTTGTTCCTGTCATCTCTAGCAAAAGAGCGGATCAGGATGTCCGGGCCTTCGCCCCTTACCACCTGCTTCCAGAGAAGATCCGCGACAGCGTCGATATAGGCTTCGACGTTCAAAGCTCCCTTCTCATCGATATAGGCGTCCATATCGACCATATCAAAATAGTCGACGAACTCGATCTTATAGTCTTTGTTTCTCCGGTTGAATTCCGAGATCGCCCAGATGAGATCTTCCGTCAGATCCGATCCGGCGACCGTTAACGTCTTCTTCCCGATATTCGGATCCTGCCCCGGGAAAAGGAGCTGGACCTTACTGCTGTCTGTTCCGTAAAGCAGTATCCGGTCGCGCATCGTGGAGACATAGTAGTGGTCGAAGTAAGGAAGCTCGATCGGGTCGGCATCACTGCTTTGAAAAGAAACCAGGTTCTTCCACGCCCGCTCCTCTTCGTTCAGATACCAGATACCGTCCTTATCCCGGATATACTGCATATCCTCCAGATAAAGAAGCGACTGCCAGAATTCCGGAAGGTCCGTTTCCCCGATCTTTTCAAGGCTTCCGTCTTTTCGTATTGTGACGACATCTTTTCTGTCTTTTCCGTCCACGCCACAAAGCGCGTGAAGATCGTTTTTCAGAAAGAAGAAACCATCTGTCCAGGCCTCTTCACCCATCGCCAGGACGCAGGATCCGTCCCTTATGGAATACCCCTGACAGAGGATGCCTTCCAGGGGCTTGGATTCGACGTAAAAAGTATCGTCCCTGATCGCGAAAAGATCGCCGAACTCTTCTTTTTCCCCGGGCGCGATCTCCCAGTCGCTAACGGTCTTTCGGGAAGAAAGATCGATCGTGATCAGATGCAGAAGCTGCGGGTAACTCACCGCAATATAAAGAGACGAGTTCTTTTGCATCATGAGAATGGAACTCATGAAAGTTTCCTCGGGAAGGGAAACTTCGAAAGTGTCTTCCCGATTGCCCGCAAGATCGAAAAGCTCGATAAAGTAAGAGTCTCCGGAATCAAGAAGAAGCGCGGTCTTTTCGCTGGAGACAGTTCCGCCTAAGATCTTCGGTGCGGGATCCGAGGGAAGAGCAGTGTCCAGGTCAACGGCCGAAAAATAGACAGACGAGAGCCCCTTTTTCTGGGAAAGGAAACTCTCGTCGTACTGGCTTTCATCGGATCCTTTTTTCGTTCCTTTTCCGCACCCTGCGAAAAGCCCCGTAAGGATGCTGAAAATAAGAAGGATCGAAAGTGTCTTCCGGATGCGCATCATAAGAAGCTTATCTTACGTCTGTGCAGTAGACCGGCAGATAGTTCTGCTTATAAAGATCCTGGAAGGAGATCATCTTCTTTCTTCTCCAGGTCGTTCTGATGTTATCGCCATTGCCTCTTCCGATCTGGTCGGTGATGAGCACACCTGTGCTGCTGGTCGCGATAACGAGGACGGCATGCTTCGAAAGGCAGCTCTCGCCCCTGCTGTTCGTGTAGGAATAGTACTTGAACAGGCAGTCACCCGGCTGGACCTGCTGATAGTAGCGCTTCACGGTCGCAAAGCCTGCGCTGACGCAGTACTCCTTCGTGCTGGCCATGTTCGTCTGGTATCCGCCGACCGGCTTCATGTGATACTTTTCATTTCCGCCGTATCTTGCGCAGTTGAGGAAATCGCCTGTCCAGATACCGGCATAGTCGATGGATGTGAAATAGGTCTTCCAGGCAAGTGCTACGGCTGTCGTGCAATCGTTGCCCTGGCTGTCTGTGTAGATCTGGAAAAAATTCGCAGGGCCGTAACCCGTTTTTTCTTCGAATTCTTCGTAGGTGATATTGGAAAGCTGCGTATAGGGCATGCCTCTGTAAGTCGTTTTAGCGTTATACGGTTTACCTCCGATCGTCACTGCCTTCTTCGGTCTCCAGAGGACACGGGCCATCTTATCCATGTACTCGGTAACGACCTTTTGCTTCGCATTTCCGTAGCGGTAGGCGGCATTCGTCTGCTTCGGATAGGCCGGAACGACAAGCGTTCCCGCGATCAGCGACATCAGTATGGTTTTCTTAAATGTGTTTTTCTTCATTGGTGCTCCTTTAAAGCGTTGATTTATGAACAGTTTATGGTCCACCGGGTGGAATGTCAAATTAAAGCGCCTTTTCAGGCTTGTTTCCGTCGTGTAAAAAATCCGTATAAACTATTGAAATGTCTAGCTATCCGTGGTATCTTGTTTTCACTGCGGCGCACGCCGAAACGGCAGTTTTTTACTGTCATATTGAGATCGGATAAGGAGGTATGGTTGCGATGGCGCACGATAAACTTCGTCTCTACGGGTTTAACAACCTGACCAAATCCCTTAGTTTCAATATCTACGACGTATGCTATGCCAAGACGGCAAGAGAGCAGCGTGATTATATTGCTTACATCGATGAGCAGTACAATTCCGAGCGTCTTACGAAGATCCTGACAAACCTCACCGAGATGATCGGTGCGAAGGTCTTAAGTATCTCCAAGCAGGACTACGAGCCGCAGGGTGCGTCCGTTACTTTTCTCATTGCAGAAGAATCCATGATCCCGCGTATCGAGACCGAGACCGTGATCGCTCACCTCGACAAGAGCCACGTGACCGTGCATACTTACCCGGAATTCCATCCGGATACGGCGATCGCCACTTTCCGCGTAGATATCGACGTCGCGACCTGCGGCGAGATCTCCCCGCTTTCGACTCTCGATTATCTGATCGGAAGCTTTGATTCCGACATCATCACCATGGACTACCGTGTCCGCGGCTTCACACGTGATGTCTCGGGCAAGAAGCTCTTTATGGATAAGAACATCGTGTCCATCCAGGACTACATCGATAAGAAGACCCTTCAGCGCTACGATGCCATCGACATCAACGTCTATCAGGCCAACATGTTCCACACCAAGATGCTCATCAAGGAAGTGGATCTGCAGAACTACCTGTTCAAGACAGATGTCTATGAGATCGCTCCGAAGACACGCCTTGAGATCACGAACAACCTGCGTAAGGAAATGATCGAGATCTTCTCCGGCTCGAATGTTTTCGAACGCGGCGAGGAAGAGAAATGACGCGCGACCAGGCGCGTGCGCCGATCGCCGAGGCGCTGGAAGAATACACCTCCGAACGAGTTGTCCCCTTTGACGTACCGGGTCATAAGCATGGCCGCGGCAATCCCGAGCTGACCGCTTTTCTCGGAGAACGCACCATGACGCTCGACGTCAATTCCATGAAACCCTTGGATAATCTCTGCCACCCGGTCTCCGTCATTAAGGAAGCCGAGGAACTGGCAGCCGACGCTTTTGGCGCCAAAGCCGCATTCTTTATGGTCGGCGGAACCACTTCCTCTGTTCAGGCCATGGTCTTTACCGTTGCCGCCAGAGGAGATAAGATCATCGTTCCGCGAAACGTCCACAGAAGTGTCATCAACGCAATGGTGCTCTGCGGCGCGGTTCCGGTCTACGTCGATCCGGGCGCCCACGAGCAGCTGGGGATCGCCCTCGGCATGACGCTCTCTGATGTCGAAAAAGCGATACTTGAAAACCCGGAGGCCAAAGCGGTCTTCGTCAATAACCCGACATATTACGGCATCTGCTCCGACCTTTCCGGCATCGTGAAACTTGCGCATGCGCACGGTATGCAGGTCGTTGTCGATGAAGCACATGGTACGCACCTTAGCTTCTCCGACCGTCTTCCGGTCTCTGCCATGGCGGCAGGTGCTGACATGGCTGCCGTTTCAATGCATAAGTCCGGCGGATCCCTCACACAGAGTGCCTTCCTTCTCGTCGGCAGTGACAGAAGCGAGGAAAACCGCGCTCCCGAGATCTCCCCTGCCTATGTCAGACAGATCATCAATCTGACCCAGACCACCTCCGGATCGTATCTTTTCCTGTCGAGCCTGGATCTGTCGAGGAAGCGTCTTGCGCTGCAGGGAAAGGAACTTTTCGATAAGGTGATCGATATGGCGGAATATGCCAGAGAAGAGATCAACGGCATCGGTGGCTACTATGCCATCGGTTCCGAGCTCATTGACGGCAAAGCCATCTGCGACTTTGACAAGACAAAACTCGTTATCCATACCCTCCCGATCGGCCTTGCCGGTATCGAGGTCTATGACCTTCTCCGCGATGAATACGACATCCAGATGGAGTTCGGCGACTTCGGGAACTGCCTGGCGTACCTTTCGGTCGGCGACCGTGTCCGCGATCTCGAACGCCTTGTTGGCGCGCTCTCCGAGATCCGCCGTCATTTCGGCAAAGACCCGCTGGTCTCTCTTCCGAATAACTATATCGCGCCGATCGTGGCGCTTTCTCCGCAGGAAGCCTTTTATGCAGATACCGAGCACGTGGAGTTCAGTGCCTCTGTCGGAAGGATCTCCGCAGAGAGCATTATGTGCTATCCTCCGGGAATCCCGGTCCTCGCTCCCGGTGAGAAGATCACCGAAGAAGTGCTGGAGTACCTGCGGTTTGCCCAGGAAAAGGGCTGTCAGATCACGGGCGCCGAGGACAGCAGTCTTCGCACGATCCGTGTCGTGAAGCATTTGCATTCTTAACACTTTGTTTTTTGAATCGCGCTTATAAAATATAGATTTTCTTCTCCCATGAGTATTCAATTAAGAGTACTAACACAGAACGGGAGAACCATATGAATAGTTTGTCTTTTGAACTAGTTGCGCGTAAACAGAGATTGGAAATGGCGATCCGATCCGCTGAACTATTCCTGCAGAATGCGCCGGAAGGCCGACTACGAATCAGCAACCGTAGCAGTGGGACTCGCTTCTTTTGTGTTACTCAATCTTATGATACTCGTGGTCTTTATATTCCGTCTGGAAATAAAGAACTCATCTCCCAATTAGCTCAGAAAGATTATGCTCTTAAGTTCATCAAAGAAGCTCGAAAGGAATTATCGATCATTGAAAACTGCATTCGTGATCTTGGTTCCCATAATTCAGAATCTGTATTCACAGCACTACGCAAGGAAAGGGAAACTCTTGTTTCTCCGTATATGGCAGACAATGAGAATTGTTCAAAGAAGTGGCTCTCCCTGCCCTTTCAAACGAGCAACTATGAGGTACAGGAAAAAGTATTTCACACAAGACAAGGAGAAATGGTTCGGTCTAAGTCAGAGTTGATCCTGGCCGATATATACTTTGAGTTTGGAATTCCCTATCGATATGAATGTGAATTAATTCTCAAGAATGGTAGCGCTTACTATCCAGATTTCACCCTTTTCCATGCACCTCGTCGCTTAACTATATACCATGAACACTTGGGCCGTATGGATGATGAAGACTATATAAATCGGAATCTCAAGAAGCTCCGCACATATGAACAAAACGGGATCATTCTCGGCAAGAACCTCATTCTCACTTTTGAAAGCAAAAAATATCCTCTGAATCCAGACCTGTTTCGCGAGCAGATCAAAGAGATATTCTGGCTGAAATGAATTCGATTGTTGTAATGCCCCTTCCCAAGTATTCAAGATTTTATATCTTAAAGTCGCCTTATATCTCGTTTTGTATAAGGATCCTCAAATCGAATTTCTTATAACCCTCTTTTTGTTTATTCCTTGTATAAAACCTTTCAAATTGCCATCCTTATAACACTTTTCAGATTTTGTTTGTTATAACAAGGCTTGAAAAAAGAACCTTATACAAACACTTCTAACTTGTTTTTGTATAAGAATGACTCTTCCAACATCCTTGTGCAAACACACCTCTCCTATTTGTTATAAGGCTCCACGATCCGCTGTTCTTATAACACCTTGCTTGGATAATCGGCAAATAAAGCGTTCCTGTTTTGATTCTATCTTGACTTCTAATGGAACCACCTCACGGAAATGGGAGTTCTTATCTCTTCTTTGGTTATATTATGCCAACCGTCTATATGGTGGTATTATATAGATGTTGGTTTTATACAAGGAGGACACGATGGATCTTTGGTTTTCTGAATTTCATACCCCGCATGTCAAGCTTGCGATCTCGGTCGATAAGCAGCTCTACAGCGGAAAAAGTGACTTCCAGCAGATCGATGTCTTTGAATCGCCGGAGTTCGGCCGTTTTCTGACACTCGACGGCTACATGATGCTCACCCAGAAAGATGAGTTCATCTATCACGAGATGATGGCGCATGTTCCAATGTGTGTACATCCAAACGTCAAGAAGGTCCTGATCATCGGGGCCGGCGACGGTGGTGTCGTCCGTGAACTCGTACAGTACGACTGCATCGAGCATATCGATGTCGTCGAGATCGATGAGGACGTCGTGAAGGTCGCAAAAGAATATCTCCCCTTCACCGCCTGCGGTTTTGACGATCCGAGAGTCACCTGCCACTTCGAAGACGGGCTCAAATACGTCCGTCACCACAATAATGAATACGATCTGATCCTCGTGGATTCCACCGATCCCTTCGGACCGGGGGAAGGTCTCTTCACGAAGGAGTTTTACGGAAACTGCTATACCGCGCTGAAGGAAGACGGCATCATGGTCAACCAGAATGAAAGCCCCTTCTATGCCAACGACGCTCGCGCCATGCAGCGCGCCCATAAGCGCATTCACGCGAACTTCCCGATCTGCCGTGTCTATCAGGCACATATCCCGACATATCCTTCGGGCCACTGGCTCTTCGGCTTTGCCTCGAAGAAGTACCACCCGGTAAGAGATATGCGCGCCGCTGACTGGAAAGCGCTCGGCATCGAGACCAAGTACTATAACACGAATCTGCACAGAGGCGCCTTCGCGCTTCCGAACTACGTGCAGAAGCTTCTGGAGGCTATGGAAGAGCTTCCGAACAACGATACTACGAATACCCTGGGAGGTGAGAAAGCATGATCGACCGGATCGAGAAGAACTTCTTCGCATTGAACAGCTCTTACGAAGATGCCGAGGCGGTCATCTTCGGCGCCCCGTTTGACGGCACCACCTCTTTCCGTCCGGGAACGAGATTCGGGCCTTCCGCCATGAGGAACGAGAGCATCGGCCTGGAGTCCTTCAGCCCCTATCAGGATAAGGATCTCGAAGACGCACCGATCTGTGATTCCGGCGACTTGGATCTTCCTTTTGGAGATGCGGAAAAAGCCCTTTCTCTCATCGAAGAAGAGACTGCGCGGATCTTAAGCGACGGGAAACTCCCGATCATGCTCGGCGGCGAACATCTGGTGAGCCTGGGATCGTTTCGGGCAGTACAGAAGAAATATCCGGACGTAGTGGTCCTGCATTTCGATGCACACTGCGACCTTCGGGAAGACTATATCGGATCTAAACTCTCGCACGCCTGCGTGCTGCGCCGGATCCACGACATCGTCGGTGACGGCAGGATCTACCAGTTCGGTATCCGCTCGGGCACGAAAGAAGAATTCGAGTTTGCCAAAACTCATACGAAGATGGAGCGCTTCAGAGCCGATAATTTCGATGAGGTCCTCGCGCTCTTAAAGCTCTCCAAAAAGCCTGTTCCGGTCTATCTGACGGTGGACCTCGACGTACTGGATCCCCGGGAATTCCCGGGAACGGGGACCCCGGAAGCGGGCGGACTGTCCTTCGAGGAACTCCGGGTCTGTCTGATGCAGCTTCAGGACATCCACCTCGTGGGCATGGATTTTGTGGAACTCTCCCCGCCTTACGATCAGAGCGGATGCAGCACAGCGCTGGCGCTCAAGATCCTGCGGGAAACACTGATTATGAAATACGGAAAATGAGACGGCCTCGGGCCGAATTACAAATAGCAAAGGAGTGATTATTATGGGAAAAGCATTGATCATTGGTTGTGGCGGTGTCGCATCGGTTGCCATCGCGAAGTGCTGTCAGAACAGCGAGGTCTTCACGGAGATCATGATCGCGAGCCGAACGCTCAGCAAGTGTGACGCTCTTAAGGAGAAGCTTCAGCCGACGACAAAGACCATTATTCATACAAGACAGGTAGACGCGGATAAGGTGCCGGAGCTCGTGGCCATTATGGAAGAGTTCAAGCCGGACGTATGTCTCAATCTCGCACTTCCTTATCAGGATCTGACGATCATGGACGCCTGCCTTGCGACGAAGACTCCTTACGTCGATACTGCAAACTACGAGCCGGTCGATACGGCGAAGTTCGAATACAAATGGCAGTGGGCCTACCACGACAGATTCAAGGAGGCCGGTATCACCGCCCTTCTCGGATCCGGTTTTGATCCGGGCGTAACCGGCGTCTTCTCCGCATATGCGCTGAAGCACCAGTTCGATGAGATCAACTACATCGATATCCTCGACTGCAATGGCGGCGACCACGGCTATCCGTTCGCGACGAACTTCAACCCGGAGATCAACATCCGTGAAGTATCTGCCAAGGGCAGTTACTGGGAAGACGGCAAGTGGGTCGAGACCGAACCGATGGAGATCAAGAGAGTCTATAACTTCGATCAGGTCGGCGAGAAAGATATGTATCTCCTCCACCACGAAGAGCTTGAGTCCCTCGGCAAGAACATCCCGGGCATCAAGCGTATCCGCTTCTTCATGACCTTCGGCCAGAGCTATCTTACGCACCTCAAGTGCCTCGAGAATGTCGGCATGACATCCATCGAGCCGGTCATCTACGAAGGCCACGAGATCGTACCGCTTCAGTTCCTGAAGTTCATGCTCCCGGATCCGGCGACCCTCGGTCCGAGAACCGTCGGCAAGACCAACATCGGCTGTATCTTCAAGGGTAAGAAGGACGGCAAAGAAAAGAAGTACTATCTCTACAACGTATGTGACCATCAGGAGTGCTACAAGGAAGTCGGCTCTCAGGCCATCTCCTACACCACAGGTGTTCCGGCCATGATTGGCGCAATGCTCATCATGAACGGCACATGGAAGCGCCCGGGTGTTTATAACATCGAAGAGTTCGATCCGGATCCGTTCATGGATGCACTGAATAAGTGGGGACTTCCGTGGATCGAGGACTTCAATCCGGTAGAAGTAGAGTGACATCAGGACGAACAGACAGTTTGAGGGGCATATGAACGTATCGAACAGCATTGACGAAAAGAAGAGAAATCCCGGAGAGCTTTTGTTCTTTGCACTGTTTATTCCCTGGATCGCATTCTGCTTCCTGTGTGAATCGACATTCTCTTACAAGTATTTCGAAGATCTTGGCTCATTTTATCTGCTTCTGAAGATCGTCTTCCCGATGCTGATCGTATCGGTCAAGCTCCTGCTTCTCGACAAGCTCGACCTTCTTCGCAAACTGGCGCTGTTTTTAGCGCTGGCGCTGGCATTTGCGCAGTGCATCGCGCTGACATACTGTGATGATCTAATCCTTTGTGTAATTTTTGTAATAGGTGCCTTCGGGATCGACTTTAAGAAGATCCTGAAGGTCTACCTTTTTGAGACGCTGCTGCTTGTCGCTTTCACGACTATCGCCGCGATCACCGGCCTGATCCCTCACATCATCAGCCATCAGCGCGGAATAACAAGGTATTCTCTCGGAGCTATCTGGTGCACCGACTATGCCGCAAGGATCTTCTTCCTGATCCTCGTAGTGCTCTATCTATATAGTGCAAGAATGAAGATCTATCACTGGATCGGTGTTTTCGCCGTCGCCTGTGTTGTCTTCATATTCACTTTCGGAAAACTGGACTTTGCCTGCATGGTCATCGCCATCGCGGTCTTCTTCCTCCACGAACTGATTGAGAAGAAGGATAAGGAAAACAAGTGCCGGTCCTTCTGGGATTCTATGTTGGAAAAACTGGCGCCGTTCTTTACGCCGGTCGCGGCAGCGATCATGACGGTCCTGACGCTTCTTTATTCCTCTGATAACGCAATATTTTCCAAACTCAACAATGCGTTGTCATCCCGTCTTTCTCTCGGCCACCGGGCTTTCTCGGAGATCGGTGTAACCATTCTCGGACAGGAAGTAGAGTGGATCGGTATGGGTGGTGTCACGAATGACGTAGCCCCCAAGGGATATAATTTCGTAGACTGCTCTTATTTGAACATCCTCTTTACATTCGGAATACTCATCGCTGTCGCCTTGATCGCGCTTCATGCATATATGGCATATTCGCATCGAAAAGATCTGCGCTTTGTAATCGTGATCGCCATGATATCTTTAAACTGTATTGTGGCACATCACTTTATCGAAGTCGCCTATAATCCGTTCTGGGTGGCACTTCTTGCCGTTCCGTCCGTCGGCTTAAAAGCTTCGGCGGAATCGAAACATGAAAAAGCAGGCGTAAAGGAAGGATCGGATGAATAGATCAGGAAGTCTCTTTAAACATCTGGATTTCATTCTCCTGGATCTGCTCTGTGTGACGATCTCCTTTTTCGGCGCGTTCTACGGATACCACTATGCCAAATTAAGATACATCGCAAACTTCGATATGTATAACGGGGCTTACCGTGTCATCGTCGTACTCATCTTCCTGACGCACTTCTTCTATGCTTTCTCCGGAAGCATCTACTCTGGCATCCTTCGCAGAAACACAGCAGAAGAGATCCGCGGTATCGTCTGGCACAACATCAAACTTCTGGCCACAATCCTGATCGTGCTCTTCTTCCTGAAAGAATCCGCCACATACTCCCGACTGATCCTGGCAATCTTCTTCTGCCTTGATGTTTTCCTCATGTGCGTATGCAGAATGATACGAAAAAAGAGCCTTCTGAAGACGAAGAAGACGACTGCGAGACAGAGTCGTATGCTTCTGATCACAGAAAAAGAGTATGAAGAAGCACTGACTTCGCTTCTCGACCCAAAAGCCTACAGTGGCTATGAGCTGGCCGGATGTGCGGATAAGAACTCCTATAAGGATTTCATCAAAGAGAACGTAATCGACGAAGTATTCGTAAGTTATCCAGAAGGATCGGTAAGAAACGAGATCATTGAGACGCTGGTAGATATGGGACTTACGGTCCACATCGATATCGGCCAGTATCTCGAGAATACCCCGAATTCGCAGATGAATAACATCAACGACCGCTCCGTTATCACCACTGCGATCAACCCGATGACCTTCCGTCAGAAGTTCATCAAGCGCCTGATCGATATCCTCGGAAGCATTCTGGGACTCATCGTCACTGCGGTCCTGTTCCTCATATTCGCCCCGATCATCCTCATTCAAAGTCCGGGCCCCATCATCTTCAAGCAGAAACGCGTCGGCAAAAACGGCCGTATCTTCGACTTTTATAAGTTCCGCTCCATGTATCCGGATGCTGAAGAGAGAAAGAAGGCTCTCATGGATCAGAACAAGATGGAAGGTCTCATGTTCAAGATGGACCATGACCCCCGCATCTTCCCTTTCGGGCGATTCCTCAGGAAGACCAGTCTCGACGAATTCCCGCAGTTCTGGAATGTGCTTAAAGGAGATATGAGCCTGGTCGGTACCCGACCGCCGACGCTGGATGAATACGAGAAGTATTCTCTCTACCACGCCAGCCGCCTGTCCATAAAGCCGGGCATTACAGGACTCTGGCAGATCTCCGGAAGATCCGACATCACCAACTTTGAAGACGTCGTAAAACTCGACAGAGAATATATCCGCAACTTCTCTACATTTGAAGATCTTAGGATCATGTTCAAGACCATCGCTGTGGTCTTTACAGGAAAAGGATCAGTTTGATTTCAGGTACAGCGCTTTTAGAACCGCCGCATTCTCTTTAATATCGTAACCGGCTTCTTTCAGTTTCTGGCGGGCTTCAGAAGACTGCTCCATACGCATATTCCGGGCAGCTTCCGAAAGTATCATATCTGCCCATTTTTCTGGGTTCTCATCAAGCGATACATACGTAACAAGATCCGTCACCCTACATTCTTTTGTCACAGTATCTGAAAGAACACTGGGAAGTCCAGCCGCCTGCCATTCCATAACGACCAGAGGGAGTCCTTCGTAAAGAGAGGGGAGCACCATCACATCCAGCCCCTGCAGAATCTCGGGAACACGAGTCGTCTTGCCGGTGAAGAGGATCCTATCGAAGATCCCCAGTTCTTTTGCTTTCTCTTCGATCCGCGGACGCAGATCACCATCTCCGATCATGAACAATCTGATATCCGGATCTTTTTCCAGAAGAGCCGCATAGATTTTCAAAAGGAACTCGTGATTCTTAGCAGGAACAAATCCAGCCACATTCCCCACCGCCAGACTCTCACCTATCGAAAACTCCTCACGGACCAGTTTGCGAGCTTCATCCCGGAAACGGAACTTCTGGAGGTCTCGCCCATTATTCAATACCAGGAACGGCTTGTCTCCAAAAAGCCACTTCCCGGCTTCTTTTCCGCAAGCGACGGCATCCGTATATAGATGCTTAAACAGAGGTCGCAGCATGCGGTCAGCTTTGACATGTTCACACTGCGTATTATGAGAATGAGCGATCCTTCTTTTACAGCCGCCAAGCTTGGCCGCCAGCATCTCTACAGCCAGTGTGGCACTGTTGCCATGCGCATGAACAATGTCGATCTTTTCTTTCCGGATGAAGGATCTTAACTTGCGATAATAAGCGAAAAGAGACGACCGCCGGTCAGGAAGCGGCACCAGTTTGCATCCCCATGATAGAAGATCCTTCCGAATCGTTTCTTCCGTATGAATCGTATCTGCCACATAGAAATTCAGCCCGTCTCTGTCCATAGCACGGATATACTCGCAGACGACACTGGTAATTCCATCGAAGGAAAGCCCAACTGTGCTGATGATCAGTATCTTCATCTTCTCTCCATCAACTCCTATTTCCGGGCGAACATCTTATCTACGAGGTCAGATAGTTTTTCGTTAAATGCTGCGTTATTCGAACTGAGTTCGGAAGACATTTCCGCGATCTTCCTGTCGTAATTTGTTAGAAGATCTCCCAGTTCCTCCACGTCCTCGATAACAAGGATATTCTTCTGCCGCTCCGCCACAGCTCTGGCGAACTCGACCTGATGATCATTGACATGCTCGTCGTATTTCTTCTGTCTCGGAACTACGATCGGGATCTTCTTTTCCTGAAGAGGCATGATAAAAGAACTCGGGCCGCCATGAGTAATAACGATCCTGGCCTCCTTAACAAATTCCAGCATCTGCGGATACGGATAAAGCTTGCTCCACTTGCAGTTCTTCGGTTCATAGGTGGAAAAGCCGGTCTGGATCACGACTTCTTCATCGCAATTTCCCGCCCACTTGTCCATATATTCCACGAGCCTGTTAAATGGCTGTTCATGTGTTCCTACAGTTACAAAGATCATTTCTTCTCTCTTTTCTTGCCCGGCTCTTTTAGAAAATGCTTCCCAGATTGACGGCCTTTTTATAGACCTTCTTCATCTCTTCCCACTCGACGATAAAAAGATCCGTGACCGGATAGCAGAGTCTTCCGGAGATCGTCGGCTTATCGATACGGTCGAATACTTCTATGTAGATCGTCTTCGCTCCCATCATTTTCCCGATCCAGAAAAACGGAATTGCCGGAGCAGCACCGGATGTGATGATCAGTGTCGGACGTTCTTTTCTTAAGATCTTGATCGCGCGGTGGGTGTTGATGATCAATGCCTTGATGCTGCGATTGGAAGGATAGTAGACAGGATACATTTTCTCCCCGGCAAGAATGCTTCTGGCGTCTTCCTTATCAAATGTCGCCCAGAACCTTTCCTTGTCCTGCCAGAAAGGTTTTAACATATATAAATGCGTAAGATGTCCGCCGGAAGAACCCACTAGACACACTTTGATTTCTTTCTGTTTTTTAGCCATTGATCGTTCTTATCCTGCCAATCGTCCGAAACGCAAATCTGCTCTAAAACACATTGTAAAAGAATGCTTTCATATGGTCAACCAACGCTCTTTCTTCTAGAAAAGAACCATTCCCGAGAGCCTACTCTGCCTTCTTTTTCCGAAGGATCCTGCCGATGTCCTTATACCAGATAAGCACCACATATGCCCCCACCATGAGCACATTCAGAACTGTCATATAGATGCTGTGCATATAGTAAAGCGCGACCGCCGGAATTGCGATCAAAAGATTCAGAAGTGCCGCTCGGACACTCAGCTTCAGACTGACATATTTCTGCACATCTTTATATCTGTAAACAGACATGATAAGGAAGGACATGAGCGTACTCAGCGCCGCTGCCCAGACTCCTATGAAATGGATCAGGGATACGTTGATGACGACATTCAGGATACCGGCCCAAAGAGACGTGATGGCTACTTCCTTCGTCTTCTTCTTCGCAATATAGATTGCGCCGATAAAGGTAACGACGATATTGAAGAACATACCGATCAAAAGGATCGGTATGTAGTTATACGCAGAGAAATACTCTTCTTTTCCGACGATCAGGAACAGGATCGGCATACCGGCGATCATAAGGAGCGCGATGCTTGAGAATATCTTTATGATCTGGTTAAACGTACTGCTGAAGTATGTATCCCTGTCTTCATCTTCAATGTGAAGAGAGGCAGACTCTGTCCAGGATAGATTGAACACACCATATACCTGACTGATGATGTTGGAAAAAGTATTCGCCACCGCATAGACACCGTTTGCCGACATATCGATAAAAATCGTGATCAGCGTCCTGTCGGAAACATTGATGATCCACCAGATCAGACTATTAGGGACAAGCGGCATCGAGTATTTCAGCAAAGCAGCGATCTCACTCTTTTCGACCGTGCTGACTTTTATGTTCTTATAGGCCTTTTCCCGAATAAGAAGGAACAGTACGTTTGCCAAGTTTGCGATCGCCGTAGCCAGAAGGATTCCGGATATCCCCGTCTTCAGAATCAGAAGGAAGATCAGGTTCAAGCCCACTGTCGTCACACCGGTGATGATGCATCCGATAGAATATCCGAGATTATCACCCAGTCCTCGCGCTACCTGGAGCATGAAGTGCGAATATAAAGTCGCTACGACGCACAAGATCACAAACGGAAGATACGGGATCGTGACAAAGCGGCTGACGATCAGGAAGATTACGAGGAAAAACAGTGTCGAGCCGGTGATGGTGACAAGCGAATTCGAGATGATTGCCGTCTTTCGTTTCTCATCCTTCCGATTATCCAGAATATAGCGGAAGGCACCCATCTCGATCTGGAATCCGATCAGCGGAAGGGCAAGTGCCACATACGTCGTGATCAGATCAACGAGACCATACTCATTCGACGGAAGCACATGCGTATATAGCGGAAGCATAAGGAGCGAGATCAGCTGTGTACACACTTTCCCGATGAGGATAATGACTGTATTTTTAACTAGTTCTCGTTCTTTCGTCATCTTTTTCCAGCCGGGGCTTTGAACTGGGACTTCCACTCCCGGATATTCTCTTCCTTAATGTTGATATTAGTAGAAAAACTGCTGTTGATCAGGCTGTCCAGACCACTCAGATCGGCGCGATCCACCACGACCAGATTGTATGTCTCTTTCATATCCTCCGTCCGGTTATCCACCGACAGGATGATACTTCTCTTCTTTTTCTGCATCGCGAAAAGACCCGCATGCAAACGAGTTCCTACGTAATCCAGACTGTCGGTTTCCATAAGGAACTGGCGGTACTGATCAAGGGAGGATCCGATGATCGTGATCTTGTCCAGATCCATGATCGTCTTAAGATAGTCATAATCGTCCGCACCCTGGATCCAGCAGAAGACCTTGGCGTAGTTATCGAGCAGGCACTGGATCATTTCCTTGTCTTTTTGCGGATCCGTTTTGTAGTCCGTGATCGTAAAAAGAACGTTCTCCCCTTTTCCTTCCGGGATCTGACTGCAGTGTTCCTTAGTCAGACACCACATTGTCGCACAGCCGGTATTGATCGCTCGAAATCCCAGCGATTCAATAAGTTCTTTCGTGCTCTCATCACGGGCAGAATGGATATGCTCTTTACTCAGCACTTTTTTGAAGAGCATCTTTGTATAAGGATCCATATTCGGGCGGTTTTTCGCAGAACCGGCGCCAACCAGGATCGTATTTTTATACGGCTTGCAGTTAAAAATATTCGCATTGAAATTCGGCCACAGACGGAAGATCAGGTGATACTGGAGGATATTCGTTCCAGCGAAAAACTTGTATTTTGCCTGCTGGCAATAACTGAAAAGCGGGTTACCCTTCATATTCTGATAGAAATGCGTGACAGGTGTATGGGTCGCAAGTTTGATCAGAAAGTCATCTTTGATGATCTCTTTCAATTCTCTTTCCACAGACTCACAGATTATATAATCGCCCATATTGAGGCTTCCACACGAAGTGTCAAACAGAATGTTCTTATCCATAAGGGTCCTTTGAAATGCTCTTTTGTATCCTATCCGATTTATTCAGGACTATTTTAGCACAACTGCGTGTTTGACGTATTTCTTAACAGCATTTTTAGCATTTTCCTTTCTTCCTGCTTTCATTTATAATCAATTCCGTAGAAAGTGTTTAGGGAGGTATATTATGCAGGAGATCCATTCTTTGGAGAAGATCCCGACGCCGGCTTTTGTGATCGACATGAAGGCCCTGATCCGTAATGCCTCGATCCTAAAAGACGTATCGGACCGCTCCGGGGCGCATATCCTTCTGGCGCAGAAAGCTTTCTCGTGCTATTCGACCTATCCCGAGCTCAGCAAGTACCTTTCCGGCACGACCGCCAGCGGCTACTGCGAGGCGCGTCTCGGCTACGAAGAGATGGGCAGGCCTTTTGGAAAAGAAACCCACGTCTATGCACCGGCCTTCACTTCCGAAGATATGGAGAAGCTCCTTCCGATCTGTGATCACATCATCTTTAACTCGGTAAGCCAGTGGAAAGCCCACCGCGAACGTGCCCTTTCCTTCGCGAAAAGCACCGGCACCGCATCTTCTTGCGGCGCTTCCGCAGACACTTGCGCTACTTCCGACTCTTCCGCTAATCGCCCGTCTTTCGGCCTTCGCATCAACCCGGAATATTCCGAGATCGAGACCGATATCTATAATCCCTGTGTAAAGGGATCCCGCCTCGGCATCCTTCGTGAACTTCTTGACCAGAAGCTGGGCGCCGCCCCCGTCACTGAAGAGATCTGGAATTCTTCCATCTTCTCAGGTATCGAAGGTCTTCACTTCCATACCCACTGCGAGCAGGGCTTCGAGCCACTGTTCCGCACGATCCGGGTCATCGAAGAAAGATTCGGCGATCTCCTTTCACTCCCGCAGATCAAGTGGCTGAACCTCGGCGGCGGACACCATATCACCAAAGATGACTACGACAGAGAAGGCCTGATCTCCGAAGTGAAAAGGCTTTCCGAAAAAAATAATGTCACCGTATATCTTGAGCCCGGAGAAGCCGTGGCCATCGACGCCGGTTATCTCGTCGGTACCGTCCTCGATATCGTCGAGAACGGCATGAAGATCGCCATCCTCGATGTCTCCGCCGCATGCCACATGCCGGATGTACTCGAGATGCCCTACCGCCCGCCGCTTCAGGGTTCTTTTGACGCGGAAGAAAAACCATATACATACCGTCTGGCGGGAAATACCTGTCTGGCCGGCGATGTCATCGGAGATTACTCTTTTGAGAAAGAGCTCACGGTCGGCGACCGGCTCTACTTCACGGACATGGCCATGTACACCATGGTAAAAGACAACACGTTCAACGGGATGCCGCTGCCTTCCATCTGGAAAATGGCGGAAGACGGGATATGCACCCCCGTTAAGCAATTCAGTTACGAAGATTTTAAGGAGAGACTATAAATGAAGAAGAAACTGATACCTGTTCTGGCTGTAGCGATGTCGGTCGCTCTGGCTTCCTGCTCTTCCGAGAAGGTCGAAGAAGGAAAGGAAAAAGTACGGAAAAACATAGAAAATGACATCGATAAGATTTCCAGTGCTTTAGACTCTTATATCGATGATGAGACCGATCTTTCGCTCATAACGGATGCGCCCACAGATACGACGCCAAAAGATCCGACGCCGACCACTACGGCAGACGAAAGTGAGAAGGACACCCAGGCTTCGGACAGCACCGCCAGCCCTGCACCCGCAGACTTTTCTCCGGACTTCACCTTCACCATCTACGATATGGCCGGGAATGCCTACGATGAGAGCATTTTTGCAGAACATCAGGTCACCATGATCAATTTCTGGGAGCCCTGGTGCGGTCCCTGCGTCGCCGAGATGCCGGAGCTCGAAAAGCTCTACGAAGACTATAAGGACAAGGGTCTTCTGATCATCGGGGTATTCTCCTCGACAGATACGCTCGACGATGTCAACAAAGTCCTGAATGACGCGAAGATCACCTATCCGATCCTGATCTACGACTCGGTCTTCGATCAGTTCCAGACCGGTTATGTGCCGACGACCATTTTCGTCGACCAGAACGGACACATAATCCCGGAGAGCAACGGTTACGGGGACAATGTCGTCGTCGGCTCCGCATCCTACGATGACTGGGCCGCTATCGTCACTAAGTACTTGAAGTGATTCATCTCAATGCGCTTGGAGGGGCATTTTATGAAAAAGGTATATAGCTTAATCGTCATTTTGGTCCTGTGTCTTTCACTTCCCGGATGCATTCCGCTCTGGGCGCTGAACGAAAAGACCTATCCGCAGATCTCTTTTTCCGTCACGGACTTGAGCGGGAATATAATCACAGAGAGTGTTTTTGCCGAGCACAAAGTCACCATGATCAATTTCTGGGAACCCTGGTGCAGTCCCTGCGTCCATGAGATGCCGGACCTCGAGCTCCTCTATCAGGCATATAAAGACGACGGATTCTACATCATCGGGATCTACTCTTCCACGGACATGCTGAGCAGTGTTAAATCAATCGTGCAATCCGCCGGAACGACGTATCCCATCGCCGATTACTGCGATACCTTTGATCAGTTCCAGACAGGATATGTCCCGACAACGATCTTTGTCGACCAGAAAGGTCAGGTCATGAAAGTCAAAGGCGGCACTTCTCTTACAGGCGCCCGCTCATTTACTGACTGGGGTTCGATAGTCAGCGATCTTCTGTAAGCTCACTTCTTTCGAAAAGCCTTTATGGAGAAGCATTTTCTGATCAAAAAGAATATCGCAGCCGTTCTTCTGCTGCTTTTGGGCGTCGGACTGATCGTCTTCGGGATCTCCTCCGGTCAAGCCAAGTCCGTCTTCAATAAGGCGGTCCGCATCTGCATGGAGTGTATCGGCATTGGATAAAGACATTTCTAAAATGACCAGCGTTTCGGAAAAGCACGACTTCAATGATCAGGAAAGCCGTTCTCCCCGCGCGCGCCGAAGCCATGGTGCTGCTGCCCGTTATGGGATCCAGGCGGTCGCCACGCTCATCCAGAACGCGAACTTCAAGGGCTTTTTCACTGGGAAGATCTATACCGGTCAGACTAAAAATGTCTGTGTCCCGGGCTTAAACTGCTATTCGTGCCCCGGCGCTGTCGGCGCCTGTCCGGTCGGATCTCTGCAGAATTTCCTGAGCGGCCTTACGTTCCGCTTCCCTTACTATGTGCTGGGTCTTCTTATCTTCTTCGGCGCGGTTCTCGGGAGAATCATATGCGGCTTTCTCTGCCCGTTCGGATTCATCCAGGATCTTCTCTATCTCATTCCTTTTTACAAGAAGAACCGCTTCAAGGCCGACAGGGTCCTGCGCTATCTGAAGTTCGCAGTGCTTCTGATCCTCGTTATCCTTCTGCCCATAAGCCTCAAGCTGACACCCGCATTCTGTAAATACGTCTGCCCCTCCGGCACGATCGCCGGCATCCTCTCCTATATCACCCAGCCGGTGATCCGCTCGCAGTTCGGCTGGCTTTTCAGCTGGAAACTGATCGTCCTTCTGATCGTCGTCGTTTCGGGACTTATCGTGTACCGCCCCTTCTGCAAGTACCTCTGCCCCTTAGGCGCCTTCTACGGTCTCTTTAACCGCTTCTCCCTGATCCGCATGCACCTTAGCGAAGAAAAATGTGTCCACTGCAGCGCCTGCGCAAATGCCTGCAAGATGAATATCGACCCGAGCAGAACACCTAACAGTATGGAGTGCATCCGCTGCGGCGACTGTGTCCGCGCCTGCCCACAGAAAGCACTCCATATCGGCGTGAAAGAAAAGTAAAACTGTACCGAATGTAATCAGACGGAAAATTTGGCCAGCGCATACTCGAATTGACCCTGCCCCTCTGTGCCAAGATCAACCAGTACCGCGTAGTCTCCTTCCGGAAGTGGTGCATATGTCAATGGCAGATCAACGCTTTGCCCTTCAGGAAGAATATACCCGAGAGCGGTATAGGCCATATGCGCAATCGTCGGATCTGCGGGAACGTAATACCAGGTTCCGTTGATCTTCTTAACAATATGCGCGCCACCGTTGCCATATGTAAGTTCAGAAACAGATTCATTCGTGATCGTGACCGTGAGCTTCTTTTCATCCAGGGATTTAAACTTCGCACTCCATCCCTGCGCCTCCCGGATATTCCAGTCATTCTCCGTATAACTTTTCTTTAAGTAGTCATCCAGTGTCATCATGTTCTCCGGATTCCACTTCCCGTTCCAATACGCATTTACACGAGAGTATACGAACATCATTTCTCTTGCGTACTTACTATCGAAGAATTCACCAAAGCTTTTGCTGATCTTCGGCATATCGATATTACACGTGAGGACGTCTCCGGTCCATGTGATCAGGTATCCGTTCGACCAGAAGGCATTCCACTCGAAATGCACATTTTTAATTTCTTCATCTGTCATCTGCGAATAATCTTCTACAGTTGAATCCAAAGCCTGAAGGTAAAATTCGTAGACCGGATATTCGATCTTGGACGGATCCCAGTCATCCACATACTTCATGTCCGCATCGCATAACGCATTGACGAGCTCTCTCATTTCTTCATGAAAAGAGTTTATGAGGCAGTTTTCTCCATCGAGAAACTGTATCTCTCCCTGAAGATGGTACTTCTCGTCCTCTGTTTTTTCTTTCAGTTTGGATATCACTTCCAAAGTATCGTGTTTTCCCACGCTTTTCGCCCCCGATTTTTTCGCACATCCGGGAATCGCCGGGATGCTGATAAGAAGACTTGCAGAAATTCCAATCGCCAATAACCTGTTTTTAATACCCATTTTCCATGCCACCTTTCTCTTACTTTATAGCATCTTCCATCCTTATAAACAATATAATCGAGAAAACCTTACAGCGCTCCTTCCGGGTTTTTTCATCTCGAAAAGACCCATTTTGCAACATTCGAGGTTTCAAGTTTCATAATGCCATTTTTGCCGCAGCACGCCGTTGATATCGTATTTATCAGCATATTCCGACATATACCCGCATCTTTTCCGAGATCTCCCGCGTTAAAAAACATGCTGTTTTTTGCAACGTTTTTTATTCTTCTTGCAAAAACACGTTCTTTTCTATTTGCAAATGACTTTAGGGGTTGTATAATGACAAATGTTGAGCCAGAAGTCTGGGGATCGGATCTTTTCAAGAAGAAAGACGACCCGGAAGAAGGCAATTTGATTTCAGTTTATATATGGAGGAATAAAGCTATGGCACTTAAGAATGAGTATGTAAAGCGTGTCTATGAGAAGATCCTGCAGAAGGATCCGTATGAAAAAGAATTCCATCAGGCAGTTCTCGAGGTTCTCGAATCTCTCGAGCCGGTTATCGACCGTCACCCGGAGTATGAAGAAGAGTCTCTCCTGGAGAGAATGGTTGAGCCGGAGCGTATCATCACATTCCGTGTTCCGTGGCTGGACGACAATGGCAAAGTACAGGTAAACCGTGGTTTCCGTGTACAGTTCAACTCCTCTATCGGACCTTATAAGGGCGGTCTCCGTCTGCATCCTTCCGTTAACCTTTCCATCCTGAAGTTCTTAGGTTTCGAGCAGTGCTTCAAGAACTCCCTCACCTCTCTTCCGATCGGTGGTGGTAAGGGTGGTTCCGACTTCGACCCGAAGGGCAAGTCCGACCGTGAAGTTATGCGTTTCTGCCAGAGCTTCATGACAGAGCTCAGCAAGCACATCGGTCAGTTCACAGACGTACCGGCCGGCGATATCGGAACAGGTGCTCGTGAGATCGGTTATATGTACGGTCAGTACAAGAGACTCAATAACGACTACGTTGGCGTTCTTACAGGTAAGGGCCTCTCCTGGGGTGGTTCTCTTGCTCGTACAGAAGCTACAGGTTACGGCCTCTGCTACTTCGTAGATGAGATGCTCAAGGCTAAGGGCACTTCTTTTGAAGGCAAGACAGTTGCTATCTCCGGTTCCGGTAACGTTGCTATCTTCGCTTGTGAAAAGGCAACACAGCTCGGCGCTAAGGTCGTTACACTTTCTGACTCTAACGGTTTCATCTATGATGAGAACGGCATCAACCTCGACGTTGTTAAGGAGATCAAGCTTGTTAAGCGTGGAAGAATCAGCGAGTATGTTGCTGCTGTTCCGTCCGCTCAGTACACAGAGGGTGCTCGTCCGTGGAGCGTGAAGTGCGACATCGCTCTTCCGTGCGCAACACAGAACGAACTCGACATCGACAATGCTAAGGCTCTCGTTGCTAACGGCTGTAAGTTCGTTGGTGAGGGTGCTAACATGCCGACAACTCCGGATGCTACCATCTACTTCCAGCAGAACGGCGTATACTTCGCACCTGGTAAGGCTTCCAACGCCGGTGGTGTTGCTACCTCCGCTCTCGAAATGTGCCAGAACTCCGCTCGTCTGTCCTGGACATTCGAAGAAGTTGACGCTAAGCTCAAGGGCATCATGCAGAACATCTACAAGAACGCTTCCGCAGCTGCTAAGGAATACGGTGATCCGGACAACCTCGTTATGGGTGCTAACATCGCCGGTTTCCAGAAGATCGCAGATGCTATGATGGCTCAGGGTATTGCTTACTAATCGATACTTCTGATCAATAAGTAAAAAGCAAAAAGAATACCTCTCTTGCGGTTCAGACAGTTTGCTTATGCAAAACTCACCGCCTGAGAGGTTTCTTTTTGCTCTTTTATTTTTCGAAGAATATCGATTAGTAAGTGATTCGTGGGGATGGTGTTGCTGGCGGGATTGCTTTTTGTTTTCAGGTGCGATTAGTAAGTGATTTGTGATAACTCACCGCTGGTGGGATTTCTTTTTGCCTGTGGCGGTTTTTTAACTTTTTGTGGAGTTTTTGTAAACATCTTCATTTTCTGCTTTTTCGGGCAGTTTTTCTTTTGCTTTGTTATTCTCTCGATGTTAATATGAAAAGTATCAACATACTTTTATATTAGTTAGGAGGGATAGGTTTATGAAAGTAAAATTGTTTGCTTTGGCTTTAACGTTCTGCCTTCTTTTCTCTATGGCCATACCGGCCGGGAAAACTGTAAAGGCTGATGATTTCGACCAATATATTACGAACGTCTCCTATGGATCCGGAGATATTGAGATCAAGTTTTCCACAATGATCGAAGAAGGCGCTAATCTTCTTTCCTATTTTCTGGATACGCATCCGGCTTACGCTTCAAAATATAAGTTCACCGGTACGATCCTTGCAAACGACGAAGGAAGATATGTGACGAAATTGAACAACGACCTTTCTTCCGAAAGTAATGCTCCTGACTTCTATTTTGCGGAATCGGGATATGCTTCTTTCTATACTAAAGGTGAATTGTCCGAATATGCAGCACCTTACTCTTCCTTTATCGATAATCTTTATGACAAGATCGATACAGCGCAAATTGCACCTTACACGATCGATATCGGAACATCTCCCAAAGATGAGATCATCGCTCTTTGCTATCAGAGTACGGGCGGTGCCATGATCTACCGTGCAAGCATTGCCGAAGACGTCTTTGGTACTGCTGATCCCGCAGCGATTGAGAAGATCGTCGGTGGCGGTACGCAGAAATGGGACGATTTCCTTGCCGCCTGTGCGAAGCTTCGTGCCAAGGGATATGCAGCTGTTTCTTCGATCCAGGATATTTGGAATGTCTGTGAGAAAGCATCTACCACTCCATGGATCGTAAATAACAAACTGCAGATCGACCCGCAGAGAATGATGTTCCTTGATGTCTGGAAGCAGATGATCGAGAATGACTGGACGAATGATCATGATTCCTGGACTCCGGAATGGAATGCCGATATGGCCGGTGTGGGCACGGATCCCAATGGCGATCCTCGAACCGTCTTCTGTTTCTTCGGACCTGCCTGGCTGATCAATTACAGCATGGCACCGAATTGCGAGGGTACACCTGCTTATGGAGACTATCGCGTCTGCGAAGCTCCGCTGAACTTCTGGTGGGGCGGCTCCTGGCTTCTCGCAAATAAGTCTGCCGTTGAGGATGCAGATAAGAAAGAATTCCTTTCCGCTTTCTTTGAGTGGATCACTCTGGATTGCTCCGATACAGGCTTCCAGTCTCTCTGGGCTTCCGGTTCAGATACTACCGGCGGAGGAAAAGATGCGGTAGCTTCTGGAACTGTCATGAATAACGTTGATGGATCTCTCGACTTCCTTAATGGTCAGAATCCGGCACCTGTTTTTGCAAAAGCCACGGATGCGACAAAAGCCACAGCAGTTAGTATTTACGACGATGATATCTCATGGATGTGGGTCGATGTGGTCAGATTATATGGCTGGGGTGAAATGAACAAGTTCGATGCGATCACCGATTTTATGGCTCGTGTTGAGGAGTTCGGCGGTAGCGAGATCAGCACCAAATCGATCAGTCTTGCTGAGTTTGCTCCTAAAGCAGTAACTGATCTTCGCGCCGCATCTGCAGGAAAGTTCAGAGTCAAACTGACATGGACCGCAAGCCCGAATGCGGAAGGATATCTCATTTACGCACAGAAGAATAAGAAATACGGCTATGTCGGAATGACATCGAACACATCCTACACAGACACCAAGGCACTGGATGGTGATTACAATTACTACTGGGTATTCCCGTATGTGAAGTCTAGTAACGGAAAGATGGCTGCAGGAAGCTGCCCGAAGTACGTATATGCCAAAGGTGTCTGCGCAGCGGTCACCAGTCTGAAAGCTTCCTCCGTCAAGGGTGGCGTGAAGCTCACCTGGAACGCCTCCACCGGCGCAGAAGGTTATCTCATCTACGGAATCGTGAACGACCAGCCTTATAAGTACGTCGGCATGACCACCAAGGGCACGACCTTCACGGATAAGACAGCTTCTTCCACCGTGTACAATTACTATTGGGTATACCCGTATTACAAGAGCGCCAATGGAAATCTGATCGTCGGCCTTACAGGGAAATATACATACGGGCGTGCGCTCAAGTGATCGCTTACTAAATCCGTATAAAGTAAAAGCAAAAAAGAAATCCCGCTTGCGGTTCAGACCGTTTGCTAAAGCAAAACTCACCGCATGCAGGATTTCTTTTGATCTTTTTTACTAATTCTCCTAAAAAACAGGGCAATTAAGGAGTTGAATTAACGTAATACTTTAATCTGCTATATGATATTTTTTTATTGTATCTTCATGAAGGGTTTTAGCACATGAAGTATACAGGGCTAAGGGTATTTGTCTGGCAGTCAAGAACCTCAAGGAAAGTTCGGTCAAAGGTGGTGTGAGACATAATCGGGCGCTAGTACCGGCGCGGAAGGATAACTAATTTACGGTAACGCAAATGGAAACCATACGGATATATCGGCATGACATCCGATACTCCTTTTACCGAAAAGAAAATATCCTCGACACAGTATAACTATAACTGGGTATTCCCTTTAACGCGAACAAAAACGGCAAAAAAGTCGTGCCCAGACAAGCAAGTATACGATTGAAGAGCAGTGTAAACAACAGGATTCTCTAGCCGATTATCGGTTGGAGGATGAGGTATAGACATTATGAATACTGAACGAGACAGCAGATTTGAATTATTGAGAATTATAGCCTGTGTGCTGATAGTCTTTAACCACTATGCCTCTCATGGTGTATTGATGATTAATCAAAGCGATGAGTATATGCTTTGGGCACAAGGAGCATTTTTTAATCGTCTTTTTGTTATGCTGTTGACTCCTGGTGGAAGAGTAGGTGTTGCTGTCTTCTTCATGTTAAGTGGTTACTATTTAATCAACAATAACAAAAAACATAATTGGACCGGTATCATTTCTCACACCTACTATTATGCTATTGTCTGTTCTATTATTGCGGTGATCTGCTTCTTTTGTGGTAATCCAGCTAGATATACAACCTACGGTATATGCACGAGTGTGCTGAAATACGTTTGTATTCCGATATCAAGTAGTGGTTGGTGGTTTGTTACTGTTTACATCCTTTTATTGTTTGGTATGCCCCTGATCAACACCTATATCGATCAAATAGGCAAGCGACGATTCATATTCATTCTTTTATATTTATGGATTTTTGCATACGGTTTGGGAGGCGCTTTTGAAACCCCTTTTAATCTTCTTTTCAGAGGATGCTTCTTCTATCTCATCGGCGGATTTTTTAGAAAATACTATGCGCCAAAGAAAGAACAATTTCAACTTCTACGGGTTGGGGGATTCATCTGTTCTTGGATAAGCTGTTCTATGATTTCTTTCTTCTCGGCTTCTCAAATAATCGAGTTGCACGCGGATAAAACAGGTCAGACCGTGGCACTTTCCTTAGTTGAGAATCTTTTGTTTATTCCTATATGCGCTATTCTTTTGTTTTCTATAGCCCTTAACACAAGGATGAACAAAAACACTATAGTCAACAATCTGGCCGGATATTCGTTTGGGGTCTATCTATTTCACGATTCCGATTTGACACGTAATATTGTTTGGACTATAGCCAGAGTTCAAAAACAGTACCAGTCAGAATCGTGCGCCTTTATGGCAGTTATTACCTGTCTTGGCATTATTGCAATTGCATGCTTGTTCGAATGGATATACAAAGCATTTTATGCTCGGATCAAGGAGAGAATATATCGATGTAATAGTATTGATGCTGTCACTAAAGCGGATACCTGAAAAGAAACAGAAGAATCTCTTGTGAGAAAAAATGCGCGAAAACAGGCTATTCGACCAACAGGCGGGATTTCTTTTTGTTTTTTCTATCTTCCCAAAAAAATCGGTAGGTTAGGGAGTCTAATTAATGTAATACTTTATTCCGCTTTATGCTATTCTATAAATGTACCTTCATAAGGGTTGGGAAACTTGAAGTGTACAAGGTTGGAACAGTAGGCAAATGGTGTTGGAGGTTTATTATCATGAAAAAAACATCTCTATTGGCAGTTGCTGCTGCTTTTGGCGTAGCAGCATGTATTGGTGCAGGTCTTTTCTTCCCGGGACAACAAGTGCAGGCAGCATCGCAGAAATCTGCTTCCGTCGGAATCAACGCAACGAATTTCCCGGATGCTTCTTTCCGTGCATATGTCAAACAGTTTGATACTGACGGGAATGGATCTCTTTCTGAAGAAGAAAGAGCGAACGTTGACACAATCATTTTTCGTGACACTTCTGCTAAGAATATAACAGGAATCGAGTTCTTTCCAAATCTTGAGACTCTTTGGTGTGACAGCAACCAGCTCACAAGCCTGAATGTCAGCAAAAACACCAAACTGATCGATCTGTCGTGTGGTCTAAACAAGTTGACTTCTTTGAATCTAAGCAATAACACTTTACTTGAAGATTTATTCTGTGCCGGCAATTCGCTGACAAGTCTTGACCTGAGCAAGAATACAGCGCTTAAGTACGTTGTTTGCAGTGCGAATAAGTTTACCAGTCTGGATTTTAGCAAGAACATCAACCTTGAAACGATTACCTGCGATTGTAATTCACTCACAAGTTTGAATGTCAAGAACTTGAAAAAGTTAGATAATCTGGCCTGTCATATGAATAAACTCACCTCTCTTGATATTTCTACAAATGTAAACCTGACAACGCTGCACTGCCACACAAATCAACTTACAAAACTGAATATCAAGAATAACCACAAACTGGCTACCTTGACATGTTTTACCAATCAGTTGACCTCATTGGATCTCTCGGGATGCCCTCTGCTTGAGAACCTGGAAGCCGGAGATAATCCTCTTACTTATCTGGATATCACGCCTTGCCCGAAGCTACTGCGAATTGCGCATACGAGCCAACCGGGATTCTACGAGTTCGGAGTGATCTTCGAAGATCAGTTTGACAACTCTTACTGTTTGTTATCGATCCCGTTCGATTGTACGCTGCAGTGGGCTCCCAAGGCTGTCACGGAGCTGAAGGCTATGTCTTATGGTACAGGACGTACGAAGCTTGTCTGGAAGACCAGCAATAATGCAGACGGGTATATGATCTATGCCAAGAAGAACGGAAAGTATGCCTATGTCGGTATGACGACGAAGACCTCTTACGTCGATACGAAGGCACTTAGCGACACTTACAACTATTACTGGGTATTCCCGTATGTCAAAGACAGCGCCGGGTCGATGTACCCCGGAGATGCTTCGAATTATGTATATGCGAAGGGAGTTTTTGCAGCAGTAAATTCAGCTAAGGCCACCTCTGTCAAAGGTGGCGTAAAGCTCACTTGGGATGCCGTCGTCGGTGCGGAAGGATATCTCGTTTACGGCATCGTAGATGGGAAACCCTATAAGTTTATTGGCATGACCACAAAGGGCACGACATTTACGGATACGACTGCTTCATCTTCCGCATATAACTACTATTGGGTATATCCGTTCTATAAGGATGCCAATGGGAAGATGGTCGTCGGTCCTGCCGGCAAATACACCTACGGCAGAGCACTCAAGTAAGCGAAATAGAGATTAGGAGAACATATCATGAAAAGAAAGCTTTTGTCCGCTTTAGGAATAGCACTTGGGGTCTCCTGCTGTATCTGTGCAGGTCTTCTCTTCCCGTCGAATACGATTCAGGCCGCGTCGGAAAGAGCGACCGGGGTTGCAATCAATGCGACGAATTTCCCGAATGCGGCTTTTCGCGAATACGTCAAGCAGTTCGACAAGGATAACAACGGATACTTCTCTTCTTCGGAAATCGCAAGTGTAACATCTATCAAGCTGATCAAAAATACCAGCGTTACCTCGCTTAAAGGCATAGAGCACTTCACTTCTCTGACGTATCTGGATGTATCCCATGACGCACTGACCAGCTTAGACACCAGCCAAAATACATATCTGGATTATCTGGCCTGCACGGATAACAGACTCACCTCGTTAAATGTTTCCGGCAATACATATCTCCAGACTCTTTTATGCAGAGAAAATAGTCTTACTTCTTTAAATCTGAAGAATAATATTTTCCTTTATGTTCTAGCCTGTGGCGCAAACAACATTTCTTCTTTGGACGTCAGCAGTAATACCAATCTAAACTTTCTGGATTGTGATAACTTAAGCATTACGAGTCTGAATACAAGTAAGAATACGGATCTGGAGACACTCATTTGTAGAGGGTGTAAGAATCTCAAAAGTCTGGATCTGCGGAATAATGTAAATCTGGTCGATCTGAATGCAAGAAATAGCGGATTGAACAGTCTGGATATCAGCAAATGCCGTCGGCTCTACATGTTATATACAGATGGAACAAATATCTCTACCATCGATATCACCTTCTGTCCAAAACTTCTGGCCATCTACTACAACGGCGTAAAGTTCGAATCATCCGAATCTATAAGTTGGCTAGCTAACGAGGCAGAAGGTAAGATCACCGGAGACTTAGATGCACCAGGGTCTACATATGACTTAACGGTAAACCCAAACACGACGATCAAGGCAAAACCTTCGCCGGTCACAGGGCTCACCGCTTCTCCTGCCGGAAAAAATGCTGTTAATCTTTCGTGGAAATCCGCTGGGCATGTCGACGGGTATCTGATCTATGGTCAGAAGAACGGAAAATACTCATTTGTCGGCATGACCACTACCGGTACGACCTTTACCGATACCAAAGCACTCAGCGAAAACTATAACTTCTACTGGGTATTCGGCTATGTGAAAGACAGCAATAACAATATGCATGCCGGCTCCTGCGAGAAGTATAAGTATGCCAAAGGAATGTGTCCTTCTGTCGGATCTTTGAAGGCTTCGTCGGTAAAGGGTGGCGTGAAGCTCACCTGGGATGCTTCCGCGGGCGCGGAAGGGTATCTCATTTACGGCATCGTGGATGGAAAGCCTTATAAGTACATCAGCATGACGAAGGGTACTTCTTTTACCGACAAGAACGCTTCTTCCTCGCAGTATAACTACTACTGGGTATTCCCGTATTTTACCAATTCGAACGGGAAGATGATCGTTACTTCATCCGGCAAATACACCTACGGCAGAGCACTAAAGTAACCGCTCTTCCGAAAGAATATATAGAAGCATAAAGGAATCCCGTCAGTGGTAATTCCTTAGCGAAGACGGGATTTTCTTTTCACATGAAGATTCCATTGGTGTGGGAGGTATATAACATGAAAAGGGGGACTTTATTGGCAGCAGCAGCTTCTTTTGGTATAGCTGCATGCATTGGCGCGGGACTTCTGTCTTCGGCCAAGACAGTACAGGCTGCATCTTCGAAAGCGACTGGAGTGGCGATCAATGCGACGAATTTTCCGGATGCAAAATTCCGCGAATACGTTTCGATTTATGATGCAAATGGAGACAAGATCTTCTCTTCGGAAGAGATAAGCGGCGTCAAAGAAATCTATTTATACGATATGGGAATCACCAATCTAAAAGGAGTAGAGGTATTCACGTCGCTCGAGCATCTGAACTGTATTGGGAATAAGATCACCACCTTAAACATAAGCAAGAATACAAAATTGAAAGAACTGTTTTGCGATAATTGCGGTCTTACTTCTTTAAATCTCAACGCAAATACATTGTTAGAGACGCTTTCCTGCAACAATAACCTGTTCACTGCACTGGATCTCAGTAAGAACACTAAACTTACATATCTGGGATGTGGGAACCTTCCTCTTACCGCTCTGGATGTGAGCAAGAACACGGCTTTGGAGAATCTAATGATCTACAATACTCCGGAAATCACTTTTCTGAACGTCACAAACTGTCCGAATCTAAAGTACCTGTATTGTGAGGACGTCGCTCTTACAAGCTTGAATGTCACCAAGAACTGCAAGCTTGAAACTCTTGAGCTTAAATATGTTTCGGTCTCTACTCTGGATCTGAAAAACAACACTCAGCTTGAGACACTTGATCTTTCGAATAATGCTCTAGAATCTATTGATTTGAGCAAGAATGTAAATCTGGACTTCCTTCGCGTCGCTTGTAATCCACTTAAAACTCTGAACGTAAGAAACAACACAAAACTTACCCATTTGGAATGCGAATATACAACGATAGCAACTCTGGATATTAGCCAGAACAAGGAACTCTGTAATTTGGATATAAGAGGAACGAATATCTCCGTGATCGACATCTCTCATTGCCCGAAGCTTATTAAACTAGTCAAAGAAGCAGAATACATAGATGCTATTACGGGATGTTCTTCTTATTCGAAGAATTACCAGAATTTGGATAATAGATATCTTATTACCAATAAAGATGCTCAGCTGATCCTTTTCCCTTCTGATCTTACAGGTCTCACCGCCTCTTCGGCAGGTAATAAGACGGTAAAGCTCTCCTGGAAGGCTGTCGGCAATGCAGACGGATATCTTATCTATGGGAAGAAGAATGGTAAATATGCTTATGTCGGCATGACGACCAACGGGACAACCTATACCGATAAAAAAGCACTCAGCGAAGATTACAACTATTACTGGGTATTCCCCTTTATCAATAGTGCACGGGGAGAAATGGTTACAGGAAGCTGTGCAAAATATGTTTATGCCAAAGGCATTCTCCCTGCAGTTTCTAATCTTAAGGTCTCTTCCGTAAAAGGAGGTGTAAAGCTTACCTGGACGGCATCCGCCGGCGCGGAAGGATACCTCGTTTACGGCATCGTGGATGGGAAGCCCTATAAGTACATCGGTATGACCACACAGGGCACTACCTTCACGGATAAGACCGCGTCCGCTTCTCAGTATAACTACTACTGGGTATATCCGTACTGCAAGGATGCAAGCGGAAAGATGATCGTCGGATCCTGCACGAAATACACCTACGGCAGAGCGCTTAAGTGACCGCTCTCTTGAAAGAATTAATCGAAGAAAATCGGGGGTTATATATTATGAAAAAGGTAATAATATTAGCAGCAGCTGTTTCTCTGGGTATAGCAGCATGTATTAGCGCGGGGCTTCTATCTCCAGCAAAGACAGTTCAGGCAGCATCTTCGAAAGCAACCAGTGTTGCGATCAATGCAACGAATTTCCCGAATGCGACTTTCCGCGAATACGTAAAGCAGTTTGACACGGATAAGAATGGGGCATTCTCTGCTTCAGAAATCTGGGATGTAAGAACCATCGAACTGTACAAGGACACCAGCGTCACTTCCCTAAAGGGCATAGAGTATTTCACTTATCTTGAAAAACTATCCTGTGGTTACAATGCGCTTACGAGCTTAGATGTAAGTAAAAATACATATCTTGTGTATCTGGAATGCACCGCAAATCAGATTTCTTCGCTGAATGTATCAAATAACCCGAATCTCCAGCTCCTTTACTGCAGAAATAATAAGTTAACTTCTTTAAATCTGAATAACAATGAATTTCTTTACTCCCTTGCCTGTGGAGAAAACAATATCAGTTCCTTAAATTTATGCAATAATCAACTCTTGCTCTTCCTGGACTTTGATCACACAAAGATATCGAGTATAGACTTGAGTAAAAACACAGATCTGACCGAGATCATCTGCAACAATTGCCCGAATCTCACTAGTCTGAACATTCAGAATAATGTAAACCTTGAGTCGCTGAATGTGAGAAATACTCCTCTGAAAAGCTTAAATATCAGCAAATGCCGCAAGCTTTGCAAGCTCTTTGTGATGGGAACCAATATCACCACGATAGACATCACTTCTTGCCCTGAGTTACTAACGATTTATTATGAAGGCGGTTCGAGTGTATATGCTGACGGCTCGAAGTCCTATTATGAGCTGACTCCATATGAGGGTGCCGTGGTAACGGATCCCGGCACACAGATACATGTGATTTCCATTGATTCGAATGCGAATACGACACTCAAAGTAAAACCTTCAACGGTCGCAGGACTTACGGCGGCTCCTGCCGGTAAGAATTCCGTAAGGCTCTCATGGAAATCTGCAGGGAACGTCGACGGATACCTGATCTATGGTCAGAAGAACGGTAAATATGCCTATGTCGGCATGACAACCAATGGGACAACCTATACCGATAAAAAAGCACTCAGCGAAAACTACAATTTCTACTGGGTATTCGCTTATGTGAAGGATAGCCATGACAATATGCATGCCGGCGGCTGCGAGAAATATGTATATGGTAAAGGACTATGCCCTGCTGTCGGAAACTTGAAGGCATCTTCCGTAAAAGGTGGTGTAAAGCTCACCTGGACGGCATCGGCCGGCGCTGATGGCTACCTCATTTACGGCATCGTGGATGGTAAGCCATATAAATACATCAGCATGACTTCGGGAACAGTATTTACAGACAAGACAGCGTCCGCTACCCAATACAACTACTATTGGGTCTATCCGTACTTTAAAAACTCTAATGGTAAAATGATCGTCGGCTCCTGCACGAAATATACCTACGGCAGAGCACTTAAATAAGCGCTTTGCCGTGGTGCACTTTTAGGGAATTCATGCTATTCTGATAGTAGGTTTTTTCGTGATGGTTTATGGGAGGTGGATTATGAAAAGATCAAATCTGTTGGCTATAGCAGGTTCTCTTGGGACAGCGGCTTTTCTCTTTTGTGGCGCAAGTTTCGCGCCTTCGGTCCTTGCTTCATCGAAGAAAGCAACATCGATCGCGATCAACGCAGCGAATTTTCCGAATGCTGCTTTTCGGGAATACGTAAGGGAATTCGATCTGGACAATAACGGAGCTTTTTCCGAACAAGAGATCAAGAAAATCACGGATATCGAGATCTTCGATAATACAGCCGTGACAAATCTCAAAGGGATCGAGTTTTTTACCTATCTGGAGACCCTGGATTGTAGTTACGATAATATCTCTTCTCTGAACTTAAGTAATAATAGAAGCCTCTGGTTTCTGAACTGCGAGTATAACAATCTCTCTTCGTTGGATCTCACCCGTAATCCAAATCTGGATACCCTGTTTTGTGAAGGCAACAATCTATCTTCGTTAATTGTCAGTTCGAATCCCAAACTTTCCGATCTTCGTTGCGGCGGTAACCCTATCTCCGCACTTAACCTTGCCAATAACCCGATACTCAATACGCTGGACTGCTCTTCAACAAAAATATCCACACTAAATATGGGAGCCAACCCGGATCTTGCTTGGATCAACTGCTTCGGGTGTGAAAACCTCAGCAGCCTTAATGTGACAAAAAATCCCATGTTGGAGTATTTGGATGCTGGCTGTACGAAGATCAGTTCTATAAATGTCACAAAAAACAGTAACCTGAAATATTTGGGACTATCTAGCACCTCCATTTCCAGTTTGAATGTAAAGAATAACTCGCAACTTGAAGAACTGGATTGCAGTTGTACCATTTTAACTTCGATAGATGTCAGTAAGAATACAGCGCTAAGCCATTTAGATGTTACCGAAACTTCGATAAGTAGTCTGAGCGTCAGCAATTGCAAAAACCTCGAGTGCCTTTACTGTGGCTTTACGAATATTTCCAGTCTGAATATCAGCAACAACCGCAAACTGAAAACTCTTGATGTAAGAGACACAAATATCAATACGGTCGATATATCTGCAGCCCCGCAACTCTTAACAGACTATGTCGGAACAAAGGAAGTATCTGAAGACCAGATTATTTACTCATATTACGACAAAAAGGCAGACGATTATTACTATCTGTATGTGAATTCTTCTATGACGATCCGCACGACTCCGGGCGCATTGAGCACGCTTTCCGCAGCTCCTGCGGGGAAAAATGCGGTTAAGCTCTCCTGGCAGTTTTCCGGTGTCGCTGATGGTTATCTGATCTATGGTCAGAAAAACAGCAAGTACGGTTATGTCGGCATGACGACCAAGGGAAAGACTTTTACGGATACAAAGGCTCTCAGCGAGAACTACAATTTCTACTGGGTCTTCCCGTACACCAAAGACACGAAGGGAAATATGTATGTCGGATCCTGCACGAAGTACGTGTACGCCAAGGGCATCTGTCCGGCAGTTACCAATCTGAAGGCTACCTCAGTGAAAGGCGGAGTGAAGCTCACCTGGACTGCATCCGCCGGTGCAGATGGTTATCTCATCTACGGCATCGTGGATGGAAAGCCCTACAAGTATCTGAGCATGACTTCGGGAACTGTTTATACCGACAAGACCGCATCTTCCACCCAATATAACTACTACTGGGTATATCCATACTTCAAAAACTCCAACGATAAAATGATCGTCGGTCTGACCGGAAATTATACATACGGAAAAGCACTTCCGTGATATGCGAAGTCTTTTCGGATTGTGATCAGCATACAAAAGGACCGCCTCGTGTGAGGCGGTCCTGATTTTTTACTCGTTTATATCGATCTTATTCCTCGTCGTCCACGTCGATGGTGATCTCGTCGGGAGAGTTTCCGAGGCGGCGGGAGATATCGTAGATGTCCTGCTTCATCTCGAAAAATCCGGTGACCGGAAGGCCGTGGGACGATGCGGATCCTGCCTTGATCAATGCTTCCCAGTCAGCAAATGAACGGTCAAAGAAGAAGGAGGTCCTGCTCTCTTCACTTCCGGTAACGCATCCGATAGTATCGGTATAAGCCAGGATCGTGCTTTTATACTGCGGGATACGGATCAGTTCGCCGGGAAGCATCTCCCACTCGGAGATCGGATCTTTTTCCGTAGCATCATCATAAGGGAAAGTCTGCCCGTCAGATGTTACACGCAATTCTTCACGAAGCTCTTCTCTGACTTCCATCAGGACCTGTCCGAGGAGGTTTTCGCCCTTCCACTTGGTGATGTCCTGCACCTCCGGATCGGATGTCGAAAGGAGGATGCCCCAGTCCTTATCACGGGGAGAACACTCCGCCAGCACCGCATTACCTGTCGCCAGGAGAGTCTCCATCATGGAGGGGTTCTGCGAGAATTTCGCACGGATACCGCGCTTCACGACCACGAAACGGGTCTTTTTCCAAAGTGCCGCATCAAAACCGTCGAAGAATTCTCTTCCCAGGATCTTGCACTGCTCCGGATCTGCCGTTCTCATGATCTCGTCGCCCAGTTCCTGCTGGCCGAACATCATGACCTTCTGGTACATCATGAACTGCTCGGAGTGGAGGTAGTGCCGGCCGGCATAATCAAACTCCGCCGGATACCAGTTGCAGAAACAGCCGTTCATCTCATATTCTCTGTGAAATCCGATGATCTCATTTTTCATGGGTCCGCCCTCACTTTCCGAGAAACTCTATAGGCCTATTTTATCAGAAAATCGCCCGTTTTTCCTTACAATTCAGAAAGGAAATAGATTGGGCTGTATTGACTATCCCCAGATAACTTACTACCATTAAAGTACGCAAAAAAATTTGTGGTTGGGAGGTTTTTCACTTATGAAACAGAAATTGGTATCATTCGCCGCAGCCGTCTGCATCGCTGTGTCCTCACTCGTGCCGGCAGCCGCATCATCTTCCGCAGTGTTGGCGTCGAATAGTACGACCTATGGAAATGGAAGCATCAACATCAATTTGTATGCTCCATCCATCGAGCTTCCAAACATGCTCGAAAAGTTCTTCGGGACTTACCCGAGTATGGCTTCAAAATACAAAGTCACTGCTACCGTACAAGCTAACGATGCCTGCGCTTATGAGATTTTGGTGAATGCCGGTCTTTGTGCCAGCGAGGGCAAGGGTCCGGACCTTTTTATCGCCGAAGCCGATTACCTTTATCCTTATACGAAGGGAGAAATGTCTTCGTATGTTGCTCCGTACTCAAGTTTCGTAGCCAATCTCAGCACCAAAATGACTTCTGCAGAAATCATGCCGTATATCTCCGACCTCGGCAGAAGTTCTGATGGAAAAGTAATGGGATTAGCTTATCAGAGCACGCCCGGTGTCATGATCTATAACTCCGCGATCGCAAAAAACGTATTCGGAACAGATGATCCGTCTAAGATCTCTTCCATCGTGGGCGGCGGCACACAGAGCTGGGATAAATTCATCGCAGCCTGCGCCAAGCTCAAGGCGAAAGGATATGCAGCCGTTTCCGGACTCAGTGACCTTTGGAATGTTGCCAGCAAAGCCTCGACAACACCATGGGTCGTGAATGGAAAACTCAAGATCGATACTCAGAAATACAAGTTCCTGGATATTTGTCAGATCATGACTAAGAATAACTACGCTAATATGTCCTATTCCTGGAGTGAAGACTGGTATCTTGACATGATGGGTGAAGGCACAGATCCGCAGACCGGCAGTACCCGAAAGGTTTTTTCTTTCTTCGGTCCGGCCTGGCTGATCAATTACGTTTTGAAATGGCAGACTTCTGATACCTGGAAAGTATGTGAATCTCCACTGAGTTTCTGGTGGGGTGGGAGCTGGCTCCTTGTCAACAAGAAATCAATTGCAAATTCGGACAAGAAAGAATTCATCTCCAAGTTCGTGGAGTGGGTCACATTGGATACATCAACAACAGGGGTACAGTATTCTTGGGCAAACGGTTCTTTTGCCAGCGACGGATCAAATGATACTGTCGCTTCCATGGCCGTCCTGAAGAAAGTGACACCCAACTTCTCCTGCCTCGGCGGTCAGAATCCTTTTCCGATCTTCGTTAAAGCAGGAAAAACCACACAAGGGAAATCCGTAAGTGCTTATGATGTTGCCTTGAACTCAGAATGGGGCGAAGCCTTTATGAATTATTCTTTTCACTATTGTTCAAGACCGGACTCGATCTATAATTTCTTAATTCATTGCGAGGAGTGCGGTATTGATGTCAGTGGAATCAGCGCATCTATGCAGCCGGTAAAGAATCTTCGTGCTACCTCCGCAGGCAATAAGAAAGTCCGTCTTTCCTGGACGCCGGATTACAATGCGGATGGCTATCTCATCTATGCCCAGAAGAATAAGAAGTACGCCTACATCGGCATGACCTCTATGGGAACCACTTCCACATATCTGGATACAGCCGCATTAGATACGGATTACAACTATTACTGGGTATTCCCATTCTATTATGACTATTTCGAATATGATTCCGAACCGGATATGGTCACTGCCGCCTGCTCCAAGTATGTCTATGCCAAGGGCATCTGCTCGGCCGTTACCAACCTCAAAGCAAACGGTACGACCGGCAAGGTCACCCTGACATGGACTGCATCAGAAGGCGCTGACGGATACCTTATCTACGGCATCCGTCCGGGTGGAAAGTATGGCTATATCGGTATGGCTTCCGGAACGACTTTCCCAGACACTAAAGCCTCCAAGACTGACTGGACCTTCTACTGGGTATTCCCGTATAACAAGGTCGGCGACAAGATGATCGTTGGTGGAACTGCACCGTACGTCTACAGCAAGGCAAGATGATCTTTCGCAGATAGTTTATAGAAAACACCAAGGGACCGCCTCGGAAGAGGCGGTCCTTTTTACTTGCAAAAAAGTATCTCCTAAGTCGAGTTAAATCCTGAAAATAATTTTTTCTAACAGTGATGAAACTTTTGTAGTTGATAGTCTAACTACTGAAGTACACAAATCGGAGGTATGTATAATGAAACGACAACTTCTCTCTTTCGCGGCTGCCGCCAGCATCGCCGTTACCGCGCTGGTCCCCGCAGGAGTCTCTGCTTCTGTCCGTACGGATACACAGAAAACGACCTGCGGAAATGGCAGCATCAATATCAATCTGTATTCACCATATTTAGCGGTGGACGTACCAGACATGGTAAATGCGTTTTTTGAAGCAAATCCCAGTCTGAAATCAAAGTACAAGGTCACTACTTATGTCACCGACACTGCGCACGGTAGTTATGAAACTCTTCTGAATGCGAAGCTTTCGGCTGGAAACGCAGATGCACCTGATATCTATGTGGCCGATTCGGATATGCTTCTCAACTACACAAAGGGAGATATGGCTTCGTATGCTGCCCCGTATTCCAGCTTCATCTCCAACTTCAGCACGAAGCTTAGTTCCGCAGAGATCATGCAGTATTCCCAGGACCTGGGAAAAACCGCAAATGGCAACATTGTTGCCTTGGGTTTTCTGAGCACACCTGGAGTTATGTTCTATAACACCACCATTGCCAAGAAAACCTTCGGAACAGACGATCCTTCCAAGATCAGCTCGATCGTTGGCGGCGGCTCCGGAAGCTGGAGCAAGTTCCTTTCTGCCTCCAGCAAGCTTAAGGAGAAAGGGTATTATTCCGTATCCAATATCTACAATCTGTGGAATGTCTGTGAGAAATCAGCCACCACTCCGTGGGTGACCAATGGAAAGGCTTCCGTCGATCCGGCAAGAAGTGAATATCTGGATCTTGCCAGAAAATTCTGCCAGAATGGCTGGTGTTATGCTGACCATACAGAGTGGAGTTCCGAATGGTATAGTGATATGGCCAACAATAAAGTGTTTGCCTTCTTCGGATCGGCCTGGATCTACAATTATGTTATGAGAGACCATATAACCACTACCTGGAAAGCCTGCCCGTCCCCTGTCGGATTCTGGTGGGGCGGCAACTGGTTTATGGCCAATAAGACTTCTATAAAGAATGCAGACAAAAAGGCCTTCATCGCGAAATTCCTGGAGTGGGTCACTCTCGATACATCTACTTCCGGACTTCAGTATCAGGCAGCCAGCGCTTCTACGAATATGCTTGCTTATAAGGATACTGTCACTTCCATGGCCGTTTTAAAGAAAACAAACGGCGTCATTGATAGTGAAGGTATGGGCGGACAGGATACTTATCCGGTTTTCATTGCGGCCGGCAAGTCTGCTACTGGAAAAAGTAAATGCATCTATGACAGGGACCTGAACTCTATGTGGGAATTATTGGCAAAAGATTACGCCCGCGGAAAGATAGACAGAGAGGCTGTTTATAGAGGATTCAAGGACGTCTGTTTAGAATGCGGTATTGATCCCAGTGGTATCCGTACTACTCCGGAACCGATAAGCGGACTTCGTGCCGTTTCCGCAGGAAAGAATCGGGTCCGTATCTCCTGGAATCAGGATAAAAACGCAGACGGATATCTTATCTATGGGAAGAAGAATAACAAGTATTCCTACCTGGGTATGACAACTTCGGCGAAATCGACTTCATATGTAGATACAGCGGCTCTCGTGGATGACTACAACTACTACTGGGTATTCCCGTATGTCAAGGACGCATCCGGTAAGATCCATGCAGGTATGTGCGACAAGTATGTATATGCAAAGGGATGCTGCCCCGCAGTTACTAACCTTAAAGCCAACGGCACAGCCGGCAAGGTCACGCTGACCTGGACCGCATCTGAAGGTGCGGAGGGTTACCTCATCTACGGTATTCGTCCGGGCGGAAAATACGGCTACATCGGAATGGCTTCCGGAACTACTTTCCCGGATACCAAAGCCTCCAAGACTGACTGGACCTTCTACTGGGTATTCCCGTATCACAAGGATGGTTCCAAGTACGTAGCCGGTGGCTCAGCCAACTACGTCTACAGCAAAGCAAGATGATTTCCTGATTGCTTATAGGAAAATCCAAAGGACCGTCTCTTCGGAGACGGTCCTTTTCTTACAGCGGAATCCATGATTATCCTACCTGCGTATCTCAGGATGCACTTGTAACATTACTTCCCCAGGCCGTAAATGAAATCGGGAAAGAGCTCGGAATTCATTCCAGAGGCATCATTTTCCTGCTCGGGGCCGTAAAATCGAAGGGTTTTCAGGTTCATTTTCATTCCGAAGGCTTCTTTTTTCGGTTCGGGGCCGTAAATCTTTCTTCAGAAAGCAGAAAAACAGCGATTTTTACGGCCCGGAGCTCCAAATATCAGTGTCTGGAATGAAGAGTCCCCATACCAAGCAAATTTTTTACGGCCCGAGTGGCAGCAAAATCCTCTTCAGGCCGTAATCCTCTTTCTGTCCTTCTTACAGGCTCTCAGCATCGCTGTTGTTAGCGGATGCGGATCTTCGATCCTGACGTCCTTTGTTTCCCTGTTGCTGATCGTCAAAGGAATCTCCCTGCTTCCCTCCCGGGAATTGTCCATCGAAGCCCTCCGGCATCTGACCGTCAAAGCCACTCGGGAACTGTCCATCGAAGCCACCTGGGAACTGGCCGTCGAAGCCATCCGGTATCTGGCCCATGTTGCCGCGGCCGCCATTTCCACCCGGACCGCCCTGGCCGTTCGGGGCGCCCAGGAACTGGTTCGGGATCGTATCTGTTTCTTCGCCGTTGATGATCAGCGTTCCGCCGTTCTTCTCCGCGACACCGTCATAGTCGATCGTGGACTGACCAGTGATACGGGTCGTGCCGCCATTGATGTAGATGTTGCCGTTAGCATCGATACCGTCGGTGTCGCCGGCGCCCATGGTGATGGTGATGTCACCGCCGTTGATGATTACGGTCGGCGTGTAGTCCGGGACCTTCTGACCGGCATTGATACCATCATCGCTGGCGTTGATGACGAGGGTACCATCATTGATCGTGATGTATGTTCCTTCCAGGCCTTCGGCTGCTGTGATATCGAAGTTGCCGCCATCGATCTGCAAGATCCCGTCGGTATGGATCGCATCGTCACCACAACTGATCTTGAATGTACCATCAGTGATCGCCAGAGAATCGTTGGTGTTGATCGCATCGACCTTGGCATTGATGTCGAAGTTGCCGCCTGTGATCACCATATCGTCCTTGCAGACGATCGCATGATTCGCTTCGGTATCGATGGTAAGAGAACCGCTTCCGTTGATCGTCAGGTCGTCTTTGGAAAAGATCACAGCATCGATATCGTTCTCATCGATGGCGACGTATTGTCCTCCATTGGAGAGGACATTGTCTCCTTCTAATGTGATATATACCTCATCTGCGGAGAGTACATAGATCGCCGCCGAAGTACTGCTGTTGATCGTTGCATCCTTAAGAATGAGATGTACATCTTCTTCCTTATCGACATCGATGATGAGCATGCCGTCAGAGCTCGAGCCGGTCACGACATATGTGCCTTCCTCGGTGATCTTCACAGTCCCCGAATCATCTGTCAGCTTGATAAGTTTGCTCTCCGCACCGGAATAGGACGTGTCCTTATCCTTGTCCGTGATCTTCAGCGCCATATCGGCCACCGTCGCACCTGTATTGTCTTCCTGATCCGCATTTCCGGAACTGCCGGAATTTCCTTTATTTCCGGATTTGTTAGAATCATCTGTTTTATTATTCGCTTCGGTCTTTTCCGTGGAAGAAGATCCGTTCTTCGTTCCCGCGAAGTAGGCGGTGGCACCGAGTCCTCCCGCCAGCAGAAGGCAGGTAGCTATCGTGATGATCGTTTTGTTCTTGTTCTTCATAGTGATACTCCTTTCGATTGAAAAGTTCCTTTTTCCTTTCTTTTTCTCTACCCTGTACTTCTTCTATTTACGCTTCCAATTCCAATCAGAGTTCTGTCGCTTCTCTTCCCATGATGACCGACAGGTTGATGTCGAGATTGCCGTTTCTGCAGCGGATCTCATCGATCAGGGATTTTTCGGACGAGCCCTCTTTCAGCTCTATCTCATAACTGAGTTTAAATACCGAACCCATACCGGCGGTCTTGGTAGACATCAGCTTATGGGATATCGTGTATTTATCGAAGATCTCGTCGAAGACGCCCGCATAATCAAGGTCTTCAGGGATCGTGATGCGAAGGCTCCTTCTTCGGGCATTTCCTCCCTCGCCTAATCCCATCGCACTATAGAGCATGAGAGCGGTCCCGGCGATCAGGATAAAGAGAGCGGCGTAGATGATAAAGCCCATGCCGGTCAGAAGGCCCATGGTCATGGCCAGAAACAGCGATCCGATCTCGCTTGCGCTTCCGGGTGCGGAACGGAACCGGACGAGGCTGAATGCGCCGGCCACAGCGACGCCTGCCCCGATGTTGCCGTTGACTGCCATGATGACGACACAGACGATCGTCGGAAGGATCGCAAGTGTGCCGATGAAGGAGCGGCTGGCATGATTCATCTTCATGTAGACCAGTGCGAACAGCAGTCCGAGCAGAAGGGATGCCATCACCGGTATAAGAAAAGATGTGATCGATATGGTTGTTGTTCCCATCAGTGTGTCGTAGATATTCTTAAGCATAGAGGATCTCTCCTTTCCATTCGTTTTCTTTGTCTCTGATTCGATTCATGTAATACTCGCCATATTTGGAAAATGCGGTTTTCCGTATCCCATTTTTACTCAGGAGCCTGGTGAGCCAAATGGGCATCACGCCCGGCACTTTGATCTCCATGAGCACCTTATTGTCTGGGAGGATACGATCTCCGTAGATTCCGCTCGAAAAGCTCATGTCATGGTCTCTGCCCAGCACCTCGGTATCGAATGTAATTCGAAGTTCCGATCCGTCCTCCGGCACATATGCTTCTCTCGTGTAGGAGATAAAAGCCTTCGGTTTCAAATCCTTATACAGGTCACGGACATAGGTGATCTCGCGGGCGATCTGACTGTCCGACGGAGCTTCACCGAATCCCAGGAGCCAGTCCATTACCGAGAAGTTTTCCGCCTCCAGTCTTCTTTTGAACACGACTCCGTCGTATTTCTTCTTCAGCTCTATGAAGACCGGGTCTTCGTTTGTGGCGTACCGGTAACTCCGGATCCGGAGTTTTTCCTTATAGACCGGCTTGTCGAGAGACTTTCTGATCAGTTTATAGTCGTCCGTATCATAATAGATATTTCTTATAGTCGTTGGACCGTATTCGTCGATCTTCATTCTCCCGGAAATGGCTTCTTTGAGCATCTGGGCCTGGGATCTTGTCAGGATATATTTGATTTCATATCTTTGGAAAACACTTTGGTAAAGCATCTTATGTTTCCTCCTGGCTTTAATCTTGATTTAAGGTTAGCCTGTTAACCTTAAGACAACCTTAAAGCCCTGAAAACTTGTTAAATGCCGAAAACAGACGGTTTTACTGTATAATTAGGGAAATAAGGGAAAATACTATTTCTGATATGAGGGATATGTTTTTATGAAGATCTTATTGGCAGAAGACGAAAAATCCATGTCGCGGGCGCTGACCGCGATCCTTACGAAGAACAACTACTCCGTGGACGCGGTGTTCGACGGGCAGGATGCTCTCGACTATCTCCTTACAGGGGATTATGACTGCGCGATCCTGGATGTCATGATGCCGAAACTCGACGGTTTTTCCGTGCTGCAAAAGATCCGTGAGAAGGGCCTTTCCCTTCCTGTCATGATGCTTACTGCCAAATCTCAGGTCGATGATAAAGTCGAAGGGCTGGACCTCGGTGCGAATGACTATCTGACCAAGCCCTTTGAGAGCCGAGAGCTTCTGGCACGTCTGCGTGCCATCACGAGAACGGTCACGCCGGTGGCCGATAACACTCTCCGTTACGGCAATGTCGCTCTGAACCGTGCCAATTTTGAGCTTAAGACCCCGACGGGATCCGTTAAGCTCGCGGCCAAGGAATTCCAGATGATGGAATACCTCATGGCCAATCCGGGCGTCCTGATCTCGACTGACCGCTTTATGGATAAGGTCTGGGGCCTGGATTCAGACGCGGACATCAACGTCGTATGGACGAACCTTTCCTATCTTAGAAAAAAGCTTGCTTCCATCGATGCCAATGTGAAGATCAAAGCCACGCGTAACGCCGGATATTCCCTGGAGATCGAGCCATGATCAGAAAACTTCGTATCCGTCTTATATTGATTTCTATGGTCGCCGTATTTCTGGTGCTGGTCGTCATGATCGGCGGCATCAACGTATCCAATTTCCGTCAGGTCGTATCTGAAAGTGATGATATCCTGGAGATGCTTATGGAAAACGGCGGCGTTTTCGATGAGGATCGTTTTGGCTTCCCGGAAGGCATGGACCCCGCCGAATTCTATGAGGAAGGATTCTCCTCCGGAAGATCCGGCCCCCGTTTCCCCATGCGCTTTGACGAAGACCGTCTGGACTCTCCGGAGCTTGCGAAAGAGACCCGTTTTTTCAGTGTGCTGATCACCGGGGAAGGCGAAATCATTCCCATAAATCTCGATAACATTTCCGCCGTTTCTGATAGAATGGCAGAAAAATATGCCACTCAAGCCCTGCGTTCCGGTAAGTCCTCCGGATTCATCAAGGACTATCGGTACCTTATTGGAGAAGAAGATGATTCCGGTAACCGCCTGGTCATCTTCCGTGACTGCGGCGCAAGCCTTGCGAACTTTAGAAACTTCCGAAACATCAGTATCTTTGCCTCGCTCCTCTGCCTGGTAGGTGTCTTCATTCTGGTCCTCCTCGCCTCCGAGCGGATCGTCCGTCCGGTCGCGGAGAGCTATGAGAAACAGAGGCGCTTCATTACCGATGCGGGACATGAGATCAAGACACCTCTGGCCATTATTTCAGCAGATGCGGACGTGCTGGAAATGGATATGGAAGAAGGTAATGAATGGCTCTCCGATATCCGCATTCAGACGAAGCGGCTTTCGGAACTGACACAGGATCTGATCCTTCTTTCGAAGATGGAAGAATCGAACACGGTCCTGGAGATGACGGATCTCGATCTGACTTCGCTTTCGAAGACACAGGCCGGTTCCTTTGAAGCAGTTGCGATCGCCTCCAGAAAGACGATCACGACGAACATCGAGGAGAATGTCCACATCCAGGGAGATACAAAATCCATCGAGTCTCTTCTTTCCATCGTGCTCGATAACGCCGTGAAATACTGTCCGGAAAACGGGAAGATCGAGTTTTCTGTCAGTAGATATAAGAAGGGTGTAGAGATCAAGGTGGTCAACGATACGGAAGAAGCCCTTGATGAGCAGGCCTGTAAGAGCATGTTCGAGCGCTTCTACCGCGCCGACAGTTCCCGTAACTCGGAGACGGGGGGACACGGGATCGGCCTTTCCATCGCCAAGGCGGTCGTAGAAAAACACAAAGGCCGCATCGTTGCAGCCCCGTGTGATGAGAAACGCCTTTCTGTCACGATTCATCTTTGATCTGAAGGATCGGATCTATATCGATCTTAGTATTCAAATACTACTGTCTTTGCGCGGTTCTCAATCATTTTCAGCACTTCATCGATGGTCCGGTCTCCGGCAAAATATCCGGCTGCCTCTTCACAGATGATCGCAAGTACAGCACTGTCCGTGCTGACCGAGACATTGGCATGCTCCATTAGATCCCGAAGGGTGTCGATGTCAGAACTCTCGACTCTCGGAATCGCATCCGCCAGCCGCTTCATCTCGCTGAGCCCGATCTTTGCAGCAAGATCATCGTAGGTCGCATTTCCCTGTTTCATCGACTTCTGGCACGCGGTCTCAAAGAGCGCCCGGTTGACCGGAATACCTCCGAACGTATCCGCATCTTCGACCTGATTTTCATATGTCAGGAAGTGCCGGACAAATTCCCAGGCCAGATCCTTGTTTTTGCTGGAAGCTACGATGCCCATCGTATCCTTGGGAATAACCGTCAGACCGTTTTTCTCCGGAGCGGGATAACCGAGATATGCGATATGACCACCGCAAAGGCTGGTGTCTGTGCTGATCATCTGTAATGAACCGATATCTCTGTCTTTTACTGCGAGAAGACCTTCGTTGAATTTCTCCCGGGCATAATCAACAAGACCTCCGGAAAGTCCTCTGTCGACCCACCTCGTCTCTTCATCTTCCGGAATGCGCTCCACTCCATTTTCCTTCGCCATGACCAGGATCTTCTTCATGTCTTCATTTTGAATATCCACTTTTTTATTCTCATAACTCAGGAATCTCGGGAGCGTCGTCAGCAGGAGTATCTTGAGATAATCGTTATACACGATCCCCTCCATGAAGCTGACATCGGCCGGGATATTCTTTTTCGCTTCTTCGAACTCGTCGAACGTCCATCCGCCGGTATACGGGATCATGTCCGAATTCACCAGAAAACCTCTGAGCCGGATGCGGGCGGGAATATGGTAGAGCTTGCCTTCTCTTTCACAGGCGCGGAGAACATTATCGAAATACTCTTTTCTGTCAATGCCGTTGGCTCCGTCAAGGAAAGGATTCATATCTTCCATTACATTGCCGTTCTGGAATGCCTCCATATCTCCGACATTCATCAGCACATCCGGTCCGGAACCGGATATGATGTCCAGATAGAGTTTTTTCTGCACTTCGCTGACAGGATCTTCCGGCAGAAGTCCGTCTGCATAGTCGACGATGACCGCACGGGCATTTGCCGAAGGATCCCGGTTATATTCATTGGTATAACGCAGCAATTCCTCATTGCCGATACTCAGTCCGCCGATGACGATATACTTCTTCCCGGCATGAGGGTTCTTCTCCGCACGGGTCAGATGCACGAGATGTGCCTTCATCGTATCAAACAGACGCTCCAGTCCGACTGCGTAGTATTCATCCTCGCTTACCGGTGTGAATCGTAAATTATTGATCTTCGTTCTATCTACATCAGTATCGTTCCAGTTAAATACTTCCTCGAGCTTCTTTGTCGACGGATCATAGCGGTTACAGCCACTCTCGGTAGTTTCGAATATATATCCGTCTGAAGTCGTATACGTATCGTATCTGCCCAGGTCTTCCGCGTCAGTCCCGGATCCCAGTTTGCCTGTTTTAAAGTCCACCGATTTGATCTGGATGCTGTTCTTCGCTCCCACATTTTTCTTCACAGAGAGGATCTGATACTTTTTCCCCTTCTGGATCAGCGTGTCGTCGATATACCGGCCGGGATCACTGATCTCGAAAAGCTTTACACCATTCGGCTGATACGTGCACATTTTCCCCTGGCCGATGACCACGATGGTCCCGTCATCGAGGATATGAAGGCATGCTTCCGACGTAAATCCATTCGGGTCAGGGGCGATATCATCTGTGATCACCACTACGTCTTCGGCGTTTGGGTCTAGGATCGGAGGATTCATAATGGTTGCCGTGCGGACGAAGTTTCCTTCTTTATCTACGGTCTGCACCTGAAAAAATGTCTTTAGGAAATACGGATCTATGACCGCGCACAGGGTGCAGATATTTCCGTCTTTATCTGAAGCGACATCATAGAGCATGATGGCATCTCCGGTCAGATCTCTGACATAATTGCCCTCCATATCGAAGAGAGAAATACCTTTGTGATAATACTGCATATCCCTAACGTAATCCATCACATCCGCATCTTCTTTTTGAGGGATCTTATAGTAGATGTCATAGGCAACGACGGCATACCCGTCAATGATCTCGCAGGCCGTGATCTCCAGCATGTCCACTTCCTTATCTTTGTCCGTCGGGAACTTGATATCATTGATCGTGGAAAGGAAGAAAGGATCCGTCTCTATTATCTCTTTTCCGGATACATACTTCATAGACGTATCCTCTTTTTTAGAGGAGCGACGGCATCCCGAGACCGGCAGGATCAGAGCGGATGCCAATACCCCTGCGATCAGCTTTTTCAGAACTTTACTTTTCCCCAATGCCCATATTCTCATGATCTTCTATCTCCCTAAAACCTGTTATATCTTTTCTTTCCGGGGGCTGCCTCCTCTCCGGGGGATCAGAGTTCCTGAACAATGATCCTTGTACGGTTCTGTATATTTTTTATGATATCATCGATCGTACGGTCTCCGGCAAAATAACCTGCCGCTTCCTCGCAGATGATGTTTAATACCTTCTCATCATCTGTAAGCTTTGTATTTGCTTTTTCCATCAGCACGCGGAGCGTGTCGATATCCTCCTTTTTGACCTGGAAGTAGATCTGGTATCCGATATGATACGGGTTCTCTTCCGTCCATTCATCGTAGAGTATATTGGCGTCTTCCATATCCTTCAGACAGTCCGCCTCGAAATTTGCTTTCCGGACCAGAAGTCCTCCCATTCCGGCAGTATCCTGCGGATCCATCTCCAGATAGGAGCGGATGAATTCCCAGGCGAGGTCTTTATACTTACTGGAGGCATTGATGCCCATGGACAGGCATTCTCCGATCGCCATAGAGGATCCGTTAAAAGAGGGATATCCCAGATATATACCTTCCCCGTTCAGGAGTTCTCTTTGCTGGCTCACCTGGGATATACGGTAGATCTTACTTTCCCTTGCGGCCAGGAGCCCGCTCTTGAACTTCTCCTCCGCCTGATCGACTAAATATGTTGTCTCGACTCTGTTTTCCTCTTCCCCGTAGGATGCCGTCTTTGTGATGTATTTTTCGTCCTGCGGGATCACCCGTGCACCAAAGTCCTTGACCAGCATGAGGATCGATCTCATTTTTTCATTTTGGAAATCGACCTTGTCGTTCTCATAATCCACGAACTCCGAAAGCGTCGTATTGAGCATGAAACGAAGCATGTCATTATACTTCATGGTCTTGATGATGCTGGCCTCATCCTTCATGGACTCGGCAGATTTTCTAAAGTCATCATAGGTCCATCCGGAAGTGTACGGAAGAAGCTCCGAATTCGCCAGAAGTCCGTCCAGATGCACCGCCACAGGGAAGTGGTAGAGCTTGCCGTTTTTCTCAAAGGCACGAAGGATATTATCGAAATACTCATTTCGGTCAATGCCGTTACTGCCATCGATATAGGTGTTCAGATCCTCCATGGCATTCCCGCTCTGAAGTGATTCATATCCGCCCATATTGACGATGACATCCGGGCCTTCCCCGGAGATGATATCCAGGTAGAGTCTCTGCTCGACATCCCCGTTTCCATCGTCTCCGCCTGCGGCATAATCGACCAGCGCCACGCGGACTTTCTTATCCGGATCGGCATTGATCTTGGCCACGATCGACAGGATATCCGCTTCTGCAAGATTCATGCCTCCGACCACGATCACTTTCTTCCCGGCATGCGGATTCTTTTCCGCACGCTCCAGTTTGATCAGGTAAGGCGGGATGGTGTTATCATAGGCGTTTGCGGCAACTGCATAGATCTCATCATCAGAATAGGGCGTACATACGGCCGTACTCAGCATGGAACGGTCGATATCTGTATCATTCCAGTTGAAGATCTCTTCGATCTTCTCCGTATTCATATCATAGCGGGCACACCCGTTAAAAGAGTCCAGATAGAGGCCCGACTCCGATACCGATATGCGGTCATACCCCGCAAGTTTATCCGCCGGAATGCCCTGACCGAGTGCGCCTGTCTTCAAATTGACTTCTTTGATCAGCATGATCACTTCTTCGCTCATCGGATCTACATATCTCGTCAGGATGTAATACTTGCCGTTATTCTTGAATACCCCTCTTGCCAGGGCTCTTCCGGAATCCATGATCTCGCAGACCTTTTTCCCGGACATCTCATAGATCCCCATCCGCTCTTTTCCGGCAACACATATATTCCCGTTTTCGAGGATCTGCATCGCCATCTCCGTCGTGTGGTTTTCGATGGTATGTGTACCTTCATTCGGACTGAAGATCTCGATACGCGCCCCCTCTTCATTATCCGTTGGCGCATTTTTCAGAGGGATCGTCTTGAGAAGATTCCCGCTCTGATCGATCACGCGGATCTCATATCCATATCCCATTTCGTAATTGGTATAACGGAAAAGAAGATAGATCTCGTTATCTTTGGACGTAGCCAGCGCCAGGACCTTGTAATCGTATTTTTCTTCCTCCACAATAATGATATCGCCGTCTTTCGTGATTCCCTGGTCAATGCCTTCGGTGACCAGCTTTTTGATCTCATTTCCTTCCTGATCGAAAAGAGCCGTTACCTGGACATTATATTTCGCCCACATTTCCGGGGTGAGCTCTGCGTTCTTGAGTTCCTCGGGAAGTTCATAATAGATCTCATAAGAAGCTATACTGCATCCCTTGACATACATATAGTCCGTAATCATAGAAAACTTCAACTTCAGTTCCGGATCCACCTGGATCTTGAACTGGTTGACCTCACTGCTAAAAAACGGATCCGTCGCCTGTATGACACGTCCGGAGATCGAGTTGGATTTTTTCGTAAAAAGCGACTTGCATGATGTAAGTGGCAGAAGCTGGGAAAGGACCAGCACCATAGCCGCAGCTTTTCTGATCTTTTTTGCGTGAGCGTTTTTCATGGTCTTACCCTTCTGATACGATGGTTTTTGTACGGTTCTGGATAATGCTCAATGTATCCTCGGCCGTACGGTCTCCGGCGAAGAAGCCAGCTGCTTCTTCTGATATGACGTTAAATGCCGCAGGATCCTGAAGGAAAACGGTGTCGGCGTTTTCTACCAGTGTACGCAGGTCATCGATATCCTCCTCTTTGACTTCTGCAAAGTAGGAACTCAATGCAGCTATCTCTATTTTGTTATCTTCGTGCCGCTTATTGCGGTATGCCATTTCCTGACGGTTTTGTGTTTCAAACCTCTCCCTGTTCACGGAAATCCCATCTGAAGACTCTTCTTTGCCCGAGCTTCCTTCTGTATATTCGAGATAGGCACGGATCACATCCCAGGCCAGATCTTTGTATTTTCCGGAAGAAAGAATGCCCAAAGTTCTTTGGGGACTTATAGACATTCCCGTTCCCGTAAGTGAAGGATATCCGACAAATCCCGCCTTCCCGGGGATGTCATTTTTCTGAAAAGCCAGACTATACGCAGAAAAAACCTCAATATCTTTCGAAGCGATCAATCCTTCTTTGAGTCTTTCTTCCGTATAATCCACGACCGATATGCTGTATTCTTCTTCTCCAAAGTACTGAAGGTCCACACCATCTTTTTCATTCGGCGGGATCTCCATCATCCCATATTTTCTGACAAACTCCAGGATCTTCTTCATCTCATCGTTTTGGAAGTTCACCGTCTGATCCTGATAGTTCATATTTTTCGGCAATGCTGATCCCAGGGCGAGCTTCAGGAGATCATTATATACAGTAGACGGGATGATGTTTACATCCTCCGGCAGCGCCTCCTCCGCTTTTGCGAACTCCTCATATGTCCATCCTTTCCGGTTAGAGATAAGATCCGCATTTATCACCATTCCTTTCAGGCTGAAACTGATCGGGACATGGTAGAGATGTCCATCACTTTCACATGCCCGGAAAATATTGTCAAAATACTTCGTCCGATCGATTCCTTTTTCGCCATCCAGATAAGAATTCAGATCTTCCATGATGCGTCCGTTTCTGAACATCTCCGCATTACCCATATTGACCAGGATATCCGGGCCATCACCTGCGAGGATGTCCATATAGATCTTTCTTTCCGTTTCCGCACTGTTATCTGAATAAGCATCACGATCCTCGGTGTAATCAATGACGATGGCTCTGGCCGTGCCATTCGGATCCGCATTATATTGATTGATGAAAGTCATCAGATCTATATCTCCATTGAGATGCATGCCGCCGATCCGGATGATCTTTTTTCCGGCATGCGGATTTTTCTCCGCACGAGTCAGATGGATCAGGTACGGACCGTTATAGTTGCTGTCATAGGCAACAGCATTCAGTTCATCCTCGCTTTCCGGCTGACATCTCACACTCGTAATGAGCGCGCGGTTTATATCCGAATCATTCCAGTCGAATACTTCTTTTATCGAATCTGTGTCGGGATCGTACTGGTAGCATCCGTTGAGGGAATTGATAAAAATGCCCGCTTCCGTTATCCGGGGATCCGAATACTCTGAAAGGACCGGCGACTCTTTTCCCTGTCCCAGTACGCCTGTCTGAATATTCAATTCTTTGATCTGGACATTTCTTCCTTTTTCATCGGTATATGTGGAAAGAACATAGTATTTATTTCCATTCAGGAAAGCATTATCGGCGAGCTTACGATCGTGATCTTTCACTTCACAGCGCCTGCTTCCATCGCGGTTATAGATGATCATGTATCCGTTGGTCGAAACCAGCAAAGCTCCGTCATTGAGGATCATCAGTTTAAGTTTGCGGTTACTTGGGCCTTTCGAGAACGGATCGACCGGACCCTGTGATACCTCTTCCTGAAATTCTCTTTTCAATTCATCCGGATTAGAGGCATCCGGCATAGCTAATTTTACCGGGTCTTCGCTGATCTTGATGCTCTCCTTACGCTTACCCTCGGAATCGAGGACCTGTACCACGAAGCGCTCCTTACCGTTAGTCAGATCAAACTCCGTTCCCATAATATACAGATTATCGTCTTTATCTGATGCTACCCCGTAGAGGTTAGTGACTTCCCCGTCGATCTGACGGATGATCTTTCCCTGCATATCGAAGACAGCAGTGCCCTCTCCAAAATAGTTGGCTGCCTCCATCATCATCTCCATAGACATGTTTTCGTAAGGAGTATTTTTCAGCCACTCCGGCTGAACATACGTGACAGAATACGAGCAGATCATATACTTGCCTACGGTTTCCGTGTAATTAGTGTACTTTTCCTCGACTTCTTTTGTCTTATCCGTAGGGATAACAAGTTCATTGACCGTAGAATTAAAAAACGGATCCGTTTCCTTTATCTCTTGTCCGGATACATATCCCTTTTTGATTTTTCCATCTGATTTTTTCTTACATGCGGTAGAAGATAAAAGACACGATGCTGCAAGCATGATCGCTGCCGCTCTTTTCCCCATGCACAAATTTGCGGAAGACCGCCCTGCCACACAAAACCTTTTCATATTGAATCACCCAATCTGTAAATACAGGACCTTGATCCTGCTGTGCCACCTATTCCTAAGTCCATAGTATCAAGGTTTACCTGAAGATATATGACTTTCCAGTCACATAGATAAAAAAGAGCCCGCAGCTTTATGTTTCTGCAGGTTCTTTTTTTAAAAAGTCTTAACAGATGTCATTACATCTTCTATGTCTCGGTCACGATGAGTTTTGTCCGGTTCTGGATAATGCTCAAGACGTCTTCTGCCGTCCGGTCGCCGGCAAAAAATCCCGCCGCCTCCTCAGTAATGACAGTGAAGACGGATTCGTCCTGGAAGGATGCCGTATCTGCATTTTCCACGAGCGTCCGGAGCATATCGATATCTTCGTTATGGATCTCAACTTCGAATGAGCTTGCACTTCCAAACATTTCGATCGATTCTTTGTATTGTTGATTATATCGATCCATTTCGACCTGACATTGTTTTTCAAATATCTCCCTGTTTACCGGGATCGCATAATTATGCGGGTCTGCTCCTTCAAATTCGAGATAGGCACGGATCACTTCCCAGGCCAGATCTTTCTGATTTCCGGAAGAAAGGATACCTAACGTCCGGACAGGAGAAATGAACATCCCCGTGCCTGTAAAAGAAGGATATCCCAGGAACCCCGCCTTTCCGCGGAGCAGCTTCCCCTGATACGCAATGCTGTGCACAAAAGAAATGCTGACATCCTTGGCGGCGATCAGACCTTCCTGGAGCTTCTCCTCCGAATAATCGACAACGATCTGAGACAATGAGCCTCCTCCTAATTCTGTGGTATCCACCCGCTTTGCTTCATACGGCGGGATCTCCTTTACACCATAGTCCCGAACCAGATTAAGGATCTTCTTCATTTCTTCATTTTGGAAGTTTACTGTCTGATCCTGATAGTTCATGAATCTTGTCAGAGAGGCTTGCAGCAGAGGCCTTAAAAGATCATTATATCTGGTCGATGGAAGGATATTCACATCTTCCGGCAGACTCTCCGCCGCCTTCACAAACTCCTCATACGTCCAGCCTTTCCGGTTAGAGATAAGATCCGTATTTACCATCAAGCCTTCAAGAGTAAAATCAATCGGGACATGGTAGAGTTTCCCGTCTCTTTCACATGCGCGGAAAACATTGTCATAATAGAGATTCCTGTCGATCCCTTCCGGTCCGTCCATATACTGATTCAGATCTTCCATGATGCGGCCGTTCCGGAACATCTCAGAAGATCCCATATTGACCAGTATATCCGGACCCTCTCCGGAGAGGATATCCATATAGATCTTTCTTTCCGTATCTGCACTGGTCAGCAGGATATCCTGATCAGCAGTGTAGTCGATGATGACCGCTCGAGTTTTCCCTTCCGGATCCGCGTTATACTGATAAATAAAATTCATCAGATTGAGTTCTCCCGAAATATTCACGCCTCCGATCCGGATGATCTTCTTTCCGGCATGCGGGTTCTTCTCCGCCCGCATAAGGTGGATCAGATACGGCCCGTTCTGTTCTTCATCGAAGGCAACTACGTCGAGTTCATCAGCGCTTTCCGGCTGACATCTGACACCCATAAGAATCGCCCGGTTCACGTCTGTATCATTCCAGTTGAAGACTTCTTTTACAGAATCAGAATCCATATCATATTCGAAGCATCCGTTGAAAGAATCGATGAAGACGCCCTTTTCCGTTACCACCGGAGAATAGTACTTAGAAAGCGCCACGGCCTCTTTTCCCTGACCCAGGGCACCTGTCGCGGTATTCAGCTCCTTGATCTGGACACTTCTGCCCTTTTCCTCATCAATAACCGTAGATAGAACATAGTATTTCTCCCCCTTTAAGAAAGCATTTTCTTCCAGGATCCTATCGGGATCGATCACATCACAGCGCTTGCTGCCATCCCGGTTATAGATCTTCATTTCCCCTTTTTTTGAAGTGAGAATAGAGCCGTCCTTTAAGATCTGCATCCTGACGGATTCAGCACCGGGCCTCGACGAAAAGACACTCGTAAAGCCCACTTCGACCATTCCGATAAGATCGTCTCCCGACGATATAGGGTCGGTGCCGGGTATCGCTACCGGTGGGTCTTTGAGAATGATACTCTCTTTAAAGTTCCCCTTCTGATCAAGAATGTGGACCTCGATATTATTGACCGAATAGAACGAGTCATGAACATAACCGAGGAGATAAATATCTCCGTTTTCATCTGAAGTAATCGTAAAGACCGTATCGATATCTCCGCCGATCTTTTTGATGAGTTCGCCCCGCATGTTGAAGATGCCAATATCGCGCACCTGATACTGGGTATATTCATCGTATTCTTCCTCTGACATCTGGAAGATCGACTTCATCTTTTTCGGATATTTATACTCGACCGAATACTCACAGATCAGATACTCCCACATGGGTACACAGTATATTGCCTGAAAACTTTTGAACTCTTTTGTGTTGTCTAAAGGGATCTTCAGTTCATTAATTTCCGCGTTGAAAAAAGGGTCTGTCTCCTGAATCACTCTTCCGGATGCATATGCATTTGTGCTGATCTTATCCGTCTTTTTCTTACATGCAGTAAAAGTGAAAAGGAGCGACGCGATAAGCAGAACCGCTGCGGCTCTTTTCCCAAAGACCGATGCCGCGGAAGACTGAGCTGCCACGTATAATCTTTTCATAAACCACCTCAACCGATACGTATGTACAGGATCATCTCCTGCTTTACCACCTTATTCCTAAGTCCATAGTATCAAGGTTTACCTGAAGATATATGACTTCTGCGTCACATAAGAAAAAAAGACCGCCGAAATGCGGCGGTCTTTTGAAATATGTCTTTTTACTTTACTCAGCCGAAGAGTGCAAGCAGTGTACCTGCTGCAACGGCAGAACCGATAACACCGGCAACGTTCGGACCCATGGCATGCATGAGAAGGAAGTTGGTGGGATCAGCCTTCTGGCCTTCAACGTTCGAAACACGGGCAGCCATCGGAACAGCGGATACACCGGCGGAACCGATGAGCGGGTTGATCTTGCCGCCGGAAAGAGCGCACATGATACGACCGATCAGGAGACCACCGAATGTGGAGAATGCAAATGCGATGAGACCCAGAACGATGATCTTGATGGTATCGAGAGCCAGGAAGTTCTCACCCATTGCAGTCGCACCAACTGTTGTGCCGAGGAAGATCGTGACGATGTTGCAGAGTGCATTCTGAGCTGTATCAGAAAGACGCTCCGTTACGCCGGATTCCTTGAAGAGATTACCGAGCATCAGCATACCGAGAAGCGGTCCAACGGACGGAAGGATCAGTGTGCAGACAACGGTAACGATGATCGGGAAGCAAACTTTCTCGACCTTGGATACAGGACGGGTCTGCTTCATCTTGATCTTTCTGAGTTTCTTCGGAACCATCGCCTTCATGATCGGCGGCTGGATGATCGGGATCAATGCCATGTAGGAATATGCCGCGATGGCGATCGCCGAGAGCAGCTGCGGAGCAAGCTTTGTCGTCAGGTAAATAGCGGTCGGGCCGTCTGCACCACCGATGATGGCGATGGAAGAAGCCTCGGCTGCGGTGAATCCGAGAAGAGATGCCATAACGAAGGCAAAGGAAATACCGAACTGAGCACCTGCGCCCATGAAGAGGGACGACGGACGGGAGATCAGCGGTCCGAAGTCTGTCATCGCACCAACGGCCATGAAGATCAGACACGGGAAAATACCCAGTTTAACTCCTAAATAGATATAGTCCAGAAGACCCGGAGCTACAGCTTCACTTGTGCCGCCGAGAAGATCCCAGTGCACATGTCCGCCCGCGAAGATCTCCGCATGATAGAGACCGGCGATCGGGAGGTTACTCAGTAACATACCAAAAGCAATCGGGAGAAGAAGGAGCGGCTCGCACTTTTTGCCGATCGCCATATAGATCAGCACACCGGCAATCACGAGCATAACGCCCTGCTGCCAGGTAATGGAGTAGAGGCCGCTTGACTCCCATATATTTTTTAATGCATCAATAAACACGGTGTTCTGCCTCCTAACTTACGAAAGAGTTAAGAGAACGTCGCCGGTAGCAACCGTCGCGCCCTTGGAGGTGAGGATCTGGCCGATCGTACCATCGCACGGAGCATAGATCTCGTTTTCCATCTTCATAGCTTCGAGAACGACTACGAGATCGCCTTCCTTTACCGCCTGGCCGGCAGTAACGTTGATCTTCAGGATCGTGCCCGGAAGCGGAGCCGTAACCGGTGTACCGGAAACCGGACCTGCAGCAGGAGCTGCCGCCGGAGCCGGAGCCGCTGCCGGAGCGGCAGCAGGTGCCGGTGCAGCTGCAGGAGCAGCTACAACAGCTGTTGTCTTCAGAAGGTTAGCCTTGCCCTTCTCTACTTCAACTTCATATACTTTATCGTTAATCGTTACGTTATAAATCATTTGGGTATCTCTCCTTTACTTATCTTCCACCAGCGTAATGGACTTAAAAATCAGTTCATTGAGCGGGATACCGGTGTTGTCGCTGACGATCGCCATGATCATGGCTGCCGTCTTCTCATCACAGCCCTTAAGTCTCAGGGAACCGGAAGAGAATTCCTCGCCGGAATCTGCTTCAGCAGCCGGAGCGGCAGCGGCAGTTGCCGGAGATGCCGGGGCGGGTTCTTTTGCCTTGGTGGCAGAACCAACGACTGCGCCGAAGACACGGATGCAGACGAAGATGATGAAGAGAACACAGAAAACGATAGCCCATACGAAAAGAGCTACGCCGAGAGCTTCTCCGATCTCATACTGTCTTAATCCGTCTTCAACAGAAAGCATCACTAATGCAGGATTCATGAAGATCAATCCTCCTTCTTCTCGATCGTGTAGTTCACGGTGTTGGACTCTTTCTCTTCACGTGCTTCGAAGAACTTCTCAGCTACCTGCGGGAAAGCGATGTAAGAGAGAACATCCTCATCAGATCTTGCCTTCTTGCCAAGCTCAGCCTTTGTCTTCTCAAATGCCGGCTCGAGGGAATCTGCGAATCTGCCCTGTACAAGTTCTTCCGGCTTCCAGCACTGGTCGATGAGTTCCTGGGAAACTTCACCCGGAGCACGGCCATACTCGCCACGGAGGTAAGCTTTGATCTCCTTGGAGATGGTCTTGTACTTTGTACCTGTGAGTACGTTCTGAACTGCCTGGTTACCAACCATCTGGGAAAGAGGTGTAACGAGCGGCGGATAACCCATATCCTTACGGACTGCCGGGATCTCAGCGAGTGCGTCGTCGAACTTATCCAGTGCGTTCAGATCCTTGAGGTTTGCGATCATGTTGGAGAGCATTCCGCCCGGAACCTGATACTTCAGAATGTCGGCCTTGATACCCATAACTTCCGGATTGAGTCTTCCTTCGTCGAGGAATCTCTTTCTGATCGGCTTGAAGTAATCAGCAATCTCCTTGAGCTTGTCACGATCCAGACCGGACTCGTAACCGAACTGACCAAGTGCATAATCCATGGACTCTGTAGCCGGCTGGGATGTACCGCCACCGAATGTGGAGATAGCGCAGTCAATACCGTCGCATCCGGCTTCAACTGCCTTCATCAGAGTCATTGCACCAAGACCTGTGGTGTGGTGTGTATGGAAGAAGATCGGAACCTTAACGGCACCCTTCAGAGCTTTAACGAGATCGTAAGCTTCCTTCGGGCTGCAGATACCGGCCATATCCTTGATGGCGATGGAATCAACGTTCATCTTCTCAAGTTCTTTACCCATCTCAACATACTTCTCGATGGTATGTACAGGAGAGGTCGTGTAGCAGATGCAGCCCTGTGCATGCTTGCCGCACTTCTTTACTTCGTCGATGCAGACTTCGATGTTGCGGAAATCATTGAGTGCGTCGAAGATACGGAAGATGTCCATACCATTCTCAGCAGCCTTGCGGCAGAAGAGTCTTACAACATCATCCGGATAGTGCTTGTATCCGAGGATGTTCTGACCACGGATGAGCATCTGAAGAGGAGTCTTCTTGCAGACTGCCTTGATCTTTCTCAGTCTCTCCCACGGATCTTCATCGAGGTAACGCAGGCAAGAATCAAATGTCGCGCCTCCCCAGCACTCAAGCGAGTAATAACCCGCGTTGTCCAGCGTCTCCAGGATGCCTTCGAAATCCGAAAACGGCATTCTGGTTGCGATCAGCGACTGGTTCGCGTCACGCAGTACGGTCTCAGTAATGTTCACTTTCATAACAATGAGCCTCTCCTTATATGTATTTTTTTGAAAACTTGGTTTAGAGGAAAAGGGGTGTGAGAAACCCAACTTTTTCCGTATATCAGTATATAGGAAATACTATGTCAACACAAGGAAAAATCTATTAAAAATTCACTGATTTTCAATTGCCCGAAAAGCGCTTGCGCGTATCGTTTCGAGGCAGGTGCTTTTCGAGAAGAATGAGATTTTTCCATGCAAGTCATGGACCCCTCCTTTCAAACAAAAAGCGAGCCGTGAGAACGGCCCGCCATTGGGTGTTTCGTATTTACTTTTTCTTTCCCAGCGAGATGACCTGATCGGCTCCCGCGATGGTCGAAAGTCTGTGGGCGATGATGAATCCCGTCCGCCCGCTTGTCATATTATCGAAGGCTTCGACGATGCGCTTCTCCGTCAGGGTATCGACCGCGGATGTCGCCTCATCGAGAATGAGGAGATCCGGATCCATCAGCAGGACTCTCGCGATACACAGGAGCTGCTTCTGACCTTCCGACAGCGAGATCTCCTTTCCGGGGATCGTATCATAGCCGTCCGGCAGTCGCTTGATGAAGCCGTGCGCGCGTGCCGCCCTGGCCGCTGCGATGACCTCTTCGTCTGTGGCCTCCGGACGTCCGTACGCGATGTTATCACGGATGGACCGCTCGAGCAGCCACGTCTCCTGGAGCACCATACCGAACCTTCTGCGAAGCTCCGATCGGGGCATGTCCTTAATGTCTTTCCCGTCGATCAGGATCCGTCCGGAATCCGGTTCGTAGAACCGCATCAGCAGGTTCATGAGCGTCGTTTTTCCGCATCCTGTCGGGCCGATGATCGCCACCTTCTGGCCGGGTTCGACAGAGAGACTGAAGTCGTCAAAGATCTTCTTGTCGGAAGTATACCCGAAAGTCACGTGCTCGAAAAGCACTTCTCCCTCACTTGATTTCTTTTCGTTCATTTCGCTTGCTGATTTTTCCCCGGATGCCATATCCGCTTCGATTCCCGCATCAGGAGTCTCCTCCGGAAGATCGAGGATCTTAAAGACACGGCTCAGGGAAGCAAATGCCGCCATGATCTGCGTCGTGATATTCGTCAGGTCGTTGATCGGCTTACTGAAGTTCTTCCAGTAAAGAATAAACGTCGTGATGTTTCCTGCGGTCAGTCCGCCGAACCATACACCAAGGGCGCCGATCAGAACATAGGTCGTGCTGTCCACGAAACGTGTGACCGGATTCGGAAGAGATGATGCGAACTGGGCCGTGACCGAAGAAGCTTCGAGCTCACGGTTCTTTTCGCGGAAAGAAGAAAGGAATTTCTCCTCGCAGCCGAACGCCTTGATCTCTTTTCGGCCGTAGAGATTCTCCTCCACGTCGCCGGAAATGGAGCCGACAAGGTTCTGCTGCTTCTTAAAGTACTTCGTCGTTTTCTTCGCAATGGTCGTGGCGGACCAGATCATGAGAACGGCCATCGGCAGGATGATCAGGGTCATCTTCCAGCTGATGAATACCATAAAGCCGACCGTGCCGAGGATCGTCACGAGGACCGTGAAGAGATTGAGCAATCCCTGAAGCATACCCTCCGAGATCGCATCTGCGTCGTTGATGAAATGCGTGGCCGTATCGCCCTGCGCATGCGTGTCATAAAAGGAGACCGGAAGATGCGTCAGTTTCTTCGAAAGTGCATTTCGGACTTCGAGCGCGGTCTTGGCGGCTACGACATTTGCAAAATAACTGACGACCCAGGTGAAGATCGCCGCCAGAAGGTACATGCCGAGCAGGATCGAAGCACGTGTACCGAGGTACTTAAGATCCACATTCCCGGTCTCTCCCATGTTATCGATGGTCGTGCCGAGGAAAGCCGGAGCGACGACCTGAAGCGCGCCGCTGAATACAGCCGCCAGGATCAGAAGGATCAGGGAGATCTTCGATGTGCCCGTAAAGCGCAGGAGTGCCGTTAAGTCTTTCATGGAGATGCGGCTCTTGCCATCGGACATCTTCGCTGCATCCGGAGAAAGGTTACCCATTCCGCTGAGCATAGATTCTTTAGCCATTATTCCACACCTCCCATCTCTTGAGATGCGGCGATCCTGGAGTAGGCTTCGCATTCTTTTAAGAGGGCATCGTGCTTGCCCTGACCGACTACGGATCCGTTATCGAGAACGATGATCCAGTCGGAATCAGCGATCTCATTGATCTTCGAAGAGATCTCCACGACCGTCCTCTGATGCGTCTTCGCGTGCTCGGAAAGTGCCGCGGAGAATCGTGCGGATGTGTCTTTATCGAGTGCGGCCGTGCAGTCATCCAGAAGCAGGATCTCACTGTCGGTGCAGAGGGCACGCGCAATCGAAAGGCGCTGTCTCTGACCTCCGGAGAAGTTCTTCCCCTTGGGTTCCACGCGGGCATCCGGGCCGCCTTTTTCACAGATGAAATCCCAGGCCTGTGCGACTTCGCAGCGGGTCTTGAATTCCTCGTCGGAAAGAGGCGTTTTCCTTCCTAAATTCAGGTTCTCGCGGATCGTTCCCTCGAAGAGTGCCGTGGTCTGAAAGACCGGAGCCATCTTCTCGCGGAGCGTCTGATCGTCAATGGCAGCGATCGATTTTCCGCCGATATAGATATGACCTTTATCGATCTCATAAAGGCGCATCATGAGCGCAAGGATCGTGGATTTACCGGAACCGGTCGTGCCGATGATGCCGAGCTTCTCCCCTTTCCGGAGTTCAAAGGAAACATCCTTGAGCGCGTAGTATTCTTCCGAATCTTCTTTTCCCGAAAGATACGAGAAAGAGACATTCTTCCACTTCACGATCGCTTTATCGTCGTGGTCCTCTGCCTCATCTCCGGTCTCGGGCTCTCTTCTTTCCGGCTCAAGTTCCAGCACGCCCTCGATCCTCTCCGCAGAAACGAAGGAACGGGAGAAGATGACGACGAGGTTGCCGAGCTTGTTCAGTTCGTCGAAGATACTGAAAATATAGTTGGTAAATGTCAGTAGCATACCGGTCGTCAGGACTCCTGCCTGGATGCGGTAGCCGCCGACCCATAAGACGAAGACGACAGATGCGTTCATGATGAGGATCGTGATCGGACGAAGGAGCGCCGAGTAGCGCGCCACGGAGATATTCTCCTGCGCATAGTCGGAACTGGCCTCATCGGTAAGATCCTGATGGTACTTTTCTCTGGAAAAAGCGCGAACGACACGGATGCCGGAGAGGCGCTCGTTGACGACCGAACTGATGCGGTCGAGTTTTTGCTGTACGACTTTGAAGCGAAGGAATGTCACGCGGATGATCGCAAGAAGCGTGATGAGGAACATCGCCGAACCGACAGCGATGACTACGGACATCGGCGCATCGAGGAGGATCGCCATCACGATGCCGCCCACCGTAATGAACGGCGCACGGAACACCAGTCGGATAAACATGGAAACGCCGGTGCAGACCTGGTTGACGTCAGAGGTCATGGCCACGTTCAGAAAAGAGACACCGCACTTTTCCTGCTGTGCCACGGAAAGTGAATTGACTTTCGTCAGGAGCCTGTCGCGAAGACGTGCTCCGACACCGGAGCAGGCCCTTGCCGCACAGTACTGGCAAACAGCGGCCGCCGCAAGTCCCAGCGCCGCCATGCCAAGCATGAGGAGCGCTGTACGCACGATGAAGCCCCGGCTATCAGAAGAAAAACCGGTATCCACGATCTTTCCCATCAGGATCGGCAGGAAAAGTTCCAGGATCGCTTCGAAAAGTTTCGCCGCCGGACCCACGATAAACTCCAGCCGGTACGGCCGGAACTCTTTAAATAGCTGCTTATACTTCTTCATATCTGCTTATTTACTGTCTTATACTCCCCATCTTCGATGTAGTACGGACAGGACTTCTGTCCGCCTTCCATCAGGCGCTCCCAGGCATCCTGGTCGATCGGCGCCTCGCAGTAATACTCCCCGTTTATGTCATCGTATACGTAATTTGAACATCTCTCACAGTCGCTCATATCCCCTCACTCATCGACTTCGACAGCATCGGAAGAAGCTGCTCTGTCTGCACTGCTCTTTTTTCTGCTCTTTTCCTCTTTCAGGCCGCGGCGCTTCTTCCTGTACTCACTCGGGATCTCTCCCATATGTTTTTTGAATGCCTCGGCAAAATAACTCGCGCCGGAAAATCCCACTTCATAGGAGATATCCACGATCGGCATATCGGTCTGCATCAGCATCTCCGCACCTTTTCTTACCCGGACGGTCGTCAGGTAGTTGATCGGTGTCTGATTGAGATACTTTTGGAAGATCAGACAGCAGCTCGTTCTGCCCATATTTCCCGCCAGACGGATATCGTCGAGCGTGATCTTGCCGTTATAGTTTTCGGCAATGAAGGAGATCATGTTCTTCAGCTGTGACAGCTGCGGCGTCATCTCACGCACCTTCGCCATCACCCTTCCGGAGTGCAGGAAGATCTGCTCCCACATCGTGAAGAACTGTCCCTGAGCACCCAGTTCCAGCGTCGTCTCATGACGCATATAGTATACACGAAGAGCCGCATCAAGAACACTTCTCTGCCATTCGATCTTTCTTCTCAATATCTGGTAGGGATAGTTCTCATTTTCGATCACAGGAACGACAAAGCGGTTCTCGATCTCTTTCGTCGCGCAAAGAAGGACAGGGTGAAAACGTACAACAATATATTCGCATTCAAAATGTTTTTTCGAGAGGAAACCGTGGACCTGTCTGGCGTTGATGAAAATGCCTTCTTCTTCCTGAAGTTCGATCGTCTCTCCATTGACGCTGAAGAGCATCTCTCCGTGGATCACGAGCAGAAATTCGACGTCGTCATGCCAGTGCGAGCTCACCTCATAGTTCGGATAGAGAGAGAGGCGGTCGCGGCGGATTGTTGCAGGATACTCCACTTCGTCAAATTCCGACGTCAGCTGGTGTTCAAGAGATTTTGATATTTTACTCATAACGGCCCTCGCGAAAAATTGTTATAGTATTGAGAAATATTCTAATAGAGATTTGTACATTTGTACATTAGAATTACTCATGTCATCACTTCTTCATCTGATGACTATACTATTATCCTCGTCCTCACGCTTTGGCCATATCATCCCCAATGGTAGATCAACGTGAGGATTTTTTATGCCCGTTTTTGCGAAGCCGCAGTTTATGTAATTACCCCTTGCCTTATTTCTCTTCCGCCCTGGAATCAGGCACTTCCCGGGCATTTTCCTGAGCGCGGTGCAACGCTTCATTCATCGTCTCATTTTCCTTCATTTCAGTCTTAAATGCAAGGATGATTCCTGCCACAAGACACGGTACCGCTCCGATCGCAAATCCGACCCAGTGTGCAGGAGATACGGAATGGAACCAGCGGAACTTCCAGACAGCTACCGCCACCATGGCGATCTCCGTTCCGAACATTAGTGTGATTCGAAGAGCGATCGACGGGATCTTAATGACCTTGTCTGAAAAGAAAATATGCCGGATCATGGAAGTAAGGAGCGCTACGATAAAGAACTGCAGGATCGTCTCTTTGGAAAGGAATCCCGGGTTCTCATAGATCGAGCTGATCTTCATCTGCTCCGCCGCTGTATCCGAGGAGGTGATGAACATCATAAGCACCGCCACGACCGTCTGCATGGAAAACGCCATGCAGGTGCAGTGAACGAAATCACGAAAACTCTTTTTATCGATTAATCCGCATTTATTTCTCATCTTTCTTACCTCATACCCTTCTACTTCAGACCCAGGCGCTCGCGGAGCTCGTCCGCATACATGCGCGAGGCGACGACCTGCTCGCCGTTATCCATCGTAATGCGGATACGGTGATTGAGATCCGCCCGCAGGGACTTGATATGCTTCAGTTGAAGCAGGGTAGATTTACTTACACGAAAGAAGCCCGAGGCAGCAAGCTGCTGCTCGAGCTCGTACATTTTTGCATCGGTTTCATAGACAGCGTTCTCCGTATAAACGAAGCACTTTCTTTCCATCGTCTCCAGATAGAGGACCTCGCCGAGGTCGAGAAGGAAGACCTCACCGCCTTTTTTGACCGTGAGCTTCCTGTCCATGACTCTAATCATGGAGATCAGGTTCTCGACTTCCGAAGTCAGTGCGGGACATGTCACGCTGATCTCGGTCTCGGGATTATCCGGGTTGATGTTGATCGATATTTTCACTCGTTCTTTCCTATTCAACAGAGGCGCGGCCGCCTTCTTATCAGAAGGCGCCGCAGAGGCCCGCTTATTCGTTTGAAAGTCCTTCTTTTCGGAATGCAAGGACAAAGAACCCTAAGATGACCACGGCATTTACCGCGATAATGATCAGACCTTCTGTTCCTATCTTAACATTATTTATGTCGCTGAGCGCAAGATAGAGCTGCTGCGTGTAGAAATATTTCGCGACCTTGGCGATGGTGTCGTTGAACTGCGCCATCATCGGAAGGAAAGAAAACAGGCACATCACCGGCACCGCAAGGCTCGTCGCCGCCATCTGATCCTTCGCCATCACACCGACGGCCGCACCGAGAATGATCGAGATCACAAGTCCCAGCATGATCACACACAGATACTTCCACCACGGTCCGTCATCCAGTCCGCAGGACTTGCTCATGAGCATCGTGCCGATCAGGCAGCACTGAAAATCATACACGCCGACACCGGCAAGATAGGAAGCCGGGCGGACGTTGCTCATCATCAGAGCCCTAAGCGTCCCCTTCTCTTTTTCTTCAGAGATGATCGCACTCATCGACACGATCGGCGCCATCGCCATGTACATGATGCTGAAGAGTTTGAGGTAGAAAAATTCCGGTATGTCATCGACCTTCACCGCATTGCTCATCACGATCGTCATGATAGGAAACATGATGAACTGGATCAGGACCGCCCTGTTCTTTCTTGTATCGAGTACCTGTTTTCTAAAGATTGCTGTTGCTTCTCTCATTTTCGTATCTCCTTTATCCCTTGTAGAAAAAGTATTTCCTCATACTTCCAGCTTCCGTCCGGTAAGCTCCATAAACACCGTCTCGAGGTTCGGTTCCTTCGAATGGATCGTCTGAAGCTTTCCTTCCTTCAGGAACTCCGCGATCTTCCTGCTCGTTGCCTCCGCATTATCTCTGTTCATTTCCAGTGAGATCGTCTCGCCGTTCTTCGTTACAAGCTCGATCCGCTTCTGGTGATCGTAGCGGAGACAAAGCTCTTTCGGCCCGCCTCCCTCGACGATTTTCCCTTCATTCAGAAGCACCAGATGATCGCAGAGTTTCTCCGCTTCCGTCATGTTATGTGTCGTCAGGAAAATGATCGTCCCCGCATCTTTTCTTTTCCTTATGATCTCGTGGATCTCATTGCTGGTCTGCGGATCAAGCCCGCTCGTCGGTTCATCCAGGAAAAGAACTTTCGGATGACAAAGAAGTGCCCTTGCCAGGCGGAGGCGTTCTTTCATTCCCTTGCTGAGTTTCTTCACTTCTTTTTTCTCTGCATCGGCGAGCTCCACTTCCCTAAGGACCGTACGGATCTCCTGATCGCCGACCCCGTAGATATCCGCAAACACCCGAAGATTCTGATAGCAGGTCAGTCTATCATAAAGACCGAAGTCATCCATCATGATGCCGAACTGTTTCTTGTCCGCACCGGTGAGCTGCGACACTCTCTTTCCCATGACCATCGCATCTCCTTCTTCAAAACGAAGCTGCCCGGTCAGCACTCGGATCAATGTCGTCTTGCCCGCACCCGACGGTCCGAGCAGCCCGAAGATCTCTCCATCATTCACTGTAAAAGAAACATCATCCAGCACTTTCTTATTTCCGAAGCTTTTCGAAATACCTGCAACTGAGATCATACTAAATTCCTCCTTGTTGGATACCCGACACCGGTATCATCTGTTCACATCTGGAGGATAACAGGCTTCAAACGCCCGCACAATAGGCCTTTACGCGAGTTGCCAAAAGGAATACCCAAGATGCAGAAAACGTGCATGAAAAACCGCTCCGGGTCAAACACACACCAATCTGCGGTCTGCCGTATGAAAATGGAAAACCCGAAAAAATACGGCAGGTCTGAAAGGGAGTTGCCGTATAAAAATGGAAAAGTGAATTCTATACGGCAGATTTGGAGCGGATGTGCCGTATGAAATCGGGAATCTTCAATCTGTACGGCAGTATGGAAGGAAATGTGCCGTATGAAATCGGAAAAGTGCTTTTCGTACGGCAAAAGAAGGAAAAATTGCCGTATGAAATGAGAAAACTTAAATCCATACGGCAGTTTGCAGATTTGGCTGCCGTATGAAATCAGATTTTGCAAAATTATACGGCAACTCAAATCTTTATAGTGCTCGACGAAGTCACGACTCCACTTCAAAGAACGAGACAGCCTCCAATCCCCCGAAAGGCCTTCGACTGATCAAGACAGCCTGAAAATGCAAATACAAAAAGGAAAAGAAAAAACTCTCCGACGACGAGTTATTTCGCGAATGCGAAATACTGTCTGAGTCGGAGAGAGTTATTTCTTTTCCTATTGTTGTTTTAGATTAGGCAGTCTCGATCTTCGAAGCCTTCTCCAGGCCCAGCATCTTGACCGCATCTTCTCTCATCTTGAACTTTAAGATCTTACCGGCAGCGTTCATCGGGAATGCATCTACGAAGGCAACATAACGGGGTGTCTTGTGCTTCGCCATGTGATCCTTAACGTATTTCTTGATGTCATCCTCAGTGATCGTGGATCCTTCCTTCTTGATGATGCAGGCCATAATCTCTTCACCGTACTGCTCGTCCGGAACACCGATGACCTGAACGTCGGAAACATCAGGATGTGTATAGATGAACTCTTCGATCTCTTTCGGGTAGATGTTCTCACCACCGCGGATGATCATGTCCTTGATACGGCCGGTGATCTTGTAGTAGCCCTCCGGTGTGCGGCGGGCAAGGTCACCTGTGTGGAGCCAGCCGTCCTCATCGATCGCGGCCTTGGTTGCCTCAGGCATCTTGTAGTAGCCCTTCATGATGTTATAACCACGTGCGCAGAACTCACCGTCTACATTATCCGGCAGAACTTCGTTCGTGGCCGGATCTACGATACGGCATTCAACACCCGGAAGCTCTTTACCGACAGTCTGCACACGGACTTCGATGGAGTCATCGACACGGCTCTGGGTGCAGCCCGGAGCAGCCTCTGTCTGACCGTAAACGATCGTGATCTCCTTCATGTTCATCTTATTGACAACGTCTTCCATGACCGGGATCGGACACGGAGATCCTGCCATGATTCCTGTTCTCATGTAGGAGAAGTCAGTCTGTGCGAAGTCAGGGTTCTCGAGAAGCGCGATGAACATTGTCGGAACACCGTGCATCGCGGTTACGCGGCGTGCGGTAATGGAAGCCAGAACCTTACGCGGTGAGAAGTAATCGAGCGGAACCATGGTAACGCCGTGTGTTACGGAAGCGGTCATGGCAAGTACCATACCGAAGCAGTGGAACATCGGCACCTGGATCAGGAGACGGTCCTCGGTGGAGAGGTTCATGCAGTCACCGATGCACTTACCGTTGTTAAGTACGTTTCTGTGAGTGAGCATAACGCCCTTCGGGAAACCTGTGGTACCGGAAGTGTACTGCATGTTGCAGACTTCGTCCGGCTGTGTTGCATCGATCATGGCGCGCAGATCCGCGTCGCTGACCTTGCCGTCTGCTGTCTCGAACTCATCGTCCCAGAAGAAGCATCCATCGTAACGGGAATCGATCGTGATTACATTCTTTAAATACGGGAGTCTCTCGGAGACCATCTCACCCGGCTTGGATTTCGCAAGCTCAGGGCAGATCTCGTTTACGATCTGCACATAGTTAATGTCCTTATAGCCGTCCATCATGACGAGCGTGTCGGAGTCGGACTGACGCAGCAGATACTCGATCTCATGGATCTTATAAGCTGTGTTAACAGTAACAAGTACGGCACCGATACGAACACAGGCCCAGAATGTCAGGAACCACTGCGGACGGTTGGTGGCCCAGAGTGCAACGTGGGAATCCTTCTTCACGCCCATGGCCATGAGCATCTTGGAAACACGGTCAACATCGTCTCTGAACTCGCTGTATGTTCTTGTGTAATCACGCATGGTGTATGCGAAAGCGGTCTGATCCGGGAACTCGGTGGCGACCTTGTCGAGCATCTGACCGAATGTCATCTCGACGAGCACGTCTTTTTCGAACATTCTCTGACCCTTGCCTTTTTCCACATACTTGATGTTGGAAGGAACGACCTCGATCGGCGCCTCCGGACGAACCTCGGCTTTGACTTCCTTCTTACTGGGCTCGATGACCTTCTTCGTGCCCTTGGTCTTTTCCCAGGTTCTTACGAAGTTGATGAACTGCGGGAATACGATCGCTGCGCTCTCGATCTCTTTGGCCCAGCGCTTTACCCACTCAAGGGATACGAAGCCGTCATAGCCGTTCTTATCAAGCAGTTCGAAAAGAGCCTCCAGCGGAAGATCGCCGTGCCCCGGCAGACGGTATGCGATGGATCCGTCTTCTTCCTTGATGGAATCCTTTACATGTATATAGCAGACATACTCACCGACGTTTGCCCATGTCTGCTCGACTGTCTCGCCGAAATAGCGGAACGGGTGATGTACGTCCCACAGTACTTTTACATAAGGAGAATCAACTGCCTCGATGAGCTTTCTCAGACGGGATGTATCAGCATAAACACCGTTGGTCTCAACAAGCAGTGTTACGTTCTTGCCTTCGCACAGAGGTGCCAGATCCTTAAGTTCAGCGATGATCTTCTCATCGTCAACTTCGCCTTCCGGTGCCGGATGTGCGTCAGCAAGGATTCGGACATAGGAAGCGCCGCACTTGTTGGCAAGTGCTACATATTCACCGATCTCGGTCGGTGCGATCCTGGCGCCGTCTTCGTAAGCGAGTACGCAGTTACTGGAGAAGCATGGAATCTCCAAACCAAGCTTTCTAAGGTTTTCCATGGTGCGGTCCACTTCCGACGGAAGGAACGGCTTTGCATGGGACGCAGTGATCTCTTCACCCAGTCCACGGATCTCAATGCCGGCGTAGCCAAGGTCGTGAGCCATCGGATAGATGTCCTTCCAGGACCACTCTGGGCAAGCCAATGTGGAAAATGCAAGCTTCATTGCCATTTCGAAAACCTCCGGTTTTTCGATACGCTTTTAGTCGTAAGCGCCCTTGAAACGCTTCTTTATCAGCGTACTACATAATTTGAACGGCTATAGCATACACCCAAAAAAACAGAAAAGGAACTTTTCGAGAGTCCTTTTACCGAAGAAAGGCAAAAAAGCGGAAGAAAACGCAAACTACTATGACCTTGGGTCAGAAATCATGCCTGTTTCTTATTGAAAAGCTGACTGATCTCCGTTTCCATGACCGGACGGCCCCAGATATTGCCCTGTACGAAGTCGCACTGGTACTTGGTCAGGATATCGAGCTGGCGGCGGTCGTCAACACCTTCGGCGACGACACGGATCTTCATCTGGTGCACAAGGCCGATGATGGAGCCTACCATGAGACGCTGGGCGTTCTTGATCGGCAGTTCATCTACGAAAGACTTATCGATCTTCAGCACGTTGATCGGAAGCTGCTGGAGATAGTTCAGGGAAGAGTATCCTGTACCGAAGTCGTCGAGTGCGATGGAGATACCCATATCGGAGATCTCTTTAAGAACTTTTACGGCATAATCCACGTTAGACACCATGACAGACTCGGTGACTTCGAACTCGAGGTTTTTCGGGTCGATACCGGTCTTCTGGATAATGCGGCGCACGGACTGAAGGAACATCGGGCTCATCAGCTGTACGGCGGAGATATTGACGGACATGACGCCGTTCCATCCGTTTTCTTCCTTGATACGGTTTAATGTCATGCAGGCACTCTCGAGGACCCACTCGCCCAGAGGCACGATGAAGCCTACGGATTCAGCGACCGGGATAAACTCCGTCGGGCTGACTTCGCCGAACTTTTCGGAATTCCAGCGGCAGAGCGCCTCGAATCCGTGGAGTTTTCTCTCCTTCATGTCATACTGCGGCTGGAAACAAAGATACAGCTCATTGTTCTTGATGGCGGAAAGCAGACGGCTCTCGTACTTCATCTTCCTCATGATGTCGTCCTTCATTTCCTTACGGAAGAACTGCACCATGTTTTTGCCATATTCCTTGGCCTTGTACATCGCCGTCTCGGCGCACTTGATGAGCTCGGAGGAAGTCGTTCCGTCCTGCGGGAAGAAGGATACGCCGAAGCTTGCCGTCACGGTATATTCGGAATCTTCGACCGAATACGGTTTGGAAAGAGTATCTCTTAGCATCTCGACATAGTTGAGCATCTCCTCGTCGGAGAACTGGCGTTGGACTACGATAGCGAATTCATCGCCACCCCAGCGGCCGATCATGTCTTCCTGATCGATGGCCGAGGTAAGGCGGGTCGCCGAAGACTGAAGGATGGCATCTCCGACCTTGTGGCCGACGGAATCGTTAACGGTCTTAAAGTTGTCCAGATCGATATAGATCAGGGCAAACGGCATTTTCTGATGGGAAAGAAGGCTGATGAGAAGGTCCATACGGTCGATGATCTTGACTCTGTTCGGAAGTCCCGTCAGGGTGTCAAAGTGATTCATCTGATAAAGACGCTCTTCGTTTTCCTTCATCGCGCGGTTATATTCCGAGAGCAGTGTGTTCTGTCTCTTCGTTTCTTCCTCACGGAGTTTCAGATCGGAGTTGGCCTTCTCGAGTTCTTCCGTCTTTGAGGCAACTCTTTCGATCTCCTGCGCCACACGGCGGTTATATGCGAGGATGATCAAGACGATGATCAGGCTCAGGATTGTGGAAGCCATGCCGCTTAAAGCGAAGCTGTCATGGAAACGGACCATAACGAAGATGGACGCGGCAAGCTGCAGGACAGTCATGACAAGCACGGCGTAGAAGCCTTTGGTATTCAGGGACTGTACGATGAGGACGGAAAGCAGGAGCTGAACGATGGAGAAGATCCCGCGTACCGGGGTAAGGAAGGAAAAAGCATCAACAGTGGCGACGAGCGGGTTTAAAACCGCAAAAGCGATGAACGCCAGAACATAAAATGTGATCTTAACTGCGGCGAATCTTTGCTCCACTTCGGGATGCAGACTGGAATCAACAAACTTCTCTACAAAGGTAGCTTCTTCTTTTACTTCCAAGCTCTCAATATCTTGTGCCATATTAATCCCCCACCATGTTTATACCCACAGGCACTTCTATTATGCATGATTTTTTCCCTGAATACAGGGTTTTTCAGAAATTGTTTGTAAATTGAAATAATTCACTGCCTAAATGGTATAATTTTTTGAAAGCATAGTAAATGAAAAGAATTTGATATTTTATCGACAGAAAAACGAAATTGATACAGGAGTTCGTATGTTTTTACCACAAGCCGCTATCTTCGACCTCGACGGAACACTCTTTGACTCCATGGGCGTATGGAAGCAGATCGATACCGATTTTCTTGCCGCCAGGGGCCATCAGGTCACGAAGGATTACACCGACGCCATCAAGTGCATGAGCTGGGAAGAGGGCGCCCGTTACACCATCGAAAGGTATGGTCTTCACGAAACTCCGCAGCAGGTCATCGATACATGGTTCTCTATGTCTGAAGAGTATTACCGCTCGAAAATACCCATGAAGCCTTTCGCCAGAGAATACCTCTGCTATCTTCATGAGCACGGCGTCCCTATGGCGGTCGCCACTTCGATGGAGCCTCAGCATAATATCGATGTGGTTCTTTCCGCCAATGACTTAAAGCCCTTTTTCAAAAACATCACGGTCGCTACCGATGTCACCCGCGGAAAAGGTTTTCCGGATATCTATCTTCTCGCTGCCGAAAGGATGGGAGTAAAGCCGGAAAACTGCGCCGTCTTCGAGGATATCCTCACCGCACTGCGCGGTGCTGCCAGGGGCGGCTTTCAGACGGTCGGCATCTTCGATCCTCTTTCCGAAAGCGAATGGCCCGACATTGTTAAAGAAGCCACTATTGCCGTAAAAAGCTGGGAGGACCTGAAGAACTTTTCCTGATGCTTTCAGTACTTCTCTTCGGTCCCCCGCAGGATTTTTCTTATCTTCTTTTTCAGATCACTTGTTATAGAGTTTCTTCTTCTGATACTCCGGCTCACATGTGATGTTGATGCCGAGTTTTCTGAACACGCCCTCATCTACGTTTGAAAGGATCGTGGTCGAGTGAGCATCGCTGTGACGGAGATTGTTGATCTGCTGCATCGCAAGCTCGGCGACCGGGTTCGTCGCGGCACTCATGGCCAGCGCGATCAGGACTTCGTCCGTATGCAGTCTCGGGTTATGGTTGCCCATGTGGTTGACCTTCAGGTCCTGGATCGGCTCGATAACGTTTGGTGAGATCAGAGGGATCTCATGCTGGATGCCGCCCAGGACTTTCAGCGCATTCAGAAGTACTGCAGCGGAAGCCCCGAGGAATTCACTGTTCTTGCCGGTGACGATCTGTCCGTCCGGAAGTTCAAGAGCGACAGCCGGACCATGTGTGGACTCGGCGCGGACAAGTGCGGCACCGACGACACGGCGGTCGTTGATCTCGATGCCGGATTTATTCATCAAAAGCTCGATCTTGCTGACATCTGCGCCCTCGGAAAGGCCCTGACGCACCATGCACTTGGCCTGATAGTAACGGCGGATGATCTCCTGCTTGCTGGCTTCTTTACATGCATCATCATCCACGATGGCAAAGCCGGCCATATTAACACCCATGTCCGTCGGGCTCTTGTACGGGGACTCTCCGTAGATCTTTTCGAAGATCGCATTAACGACCGGGAAGATCTCTACGTCACGGTTATAGTTTACCGTGGTCTCTCCGTAAGCCTCAAGGTGGAACGGGTCGATCATGTTGACATCGGCCAGGTCAGCGGTAGCTGCCTCATAAGCGATATTTACCGGGTGATTGAGCGGGATGCTCCAGATCGGGAAAGTCTCAAACTTCGCATATCCGGCCTTGATGCCGCGGCGGTTCTCGTGATAGAGCTGGGAAAGGCAGGTCGCCATCTTTCCGGAGCCAGGGCCCGGAGCGGTAACAACGACCAGAGAACGGGTGGTCTCGATATATTCATTCTTGCCGTATCCCTCATCACTGACGATCAGCGGGACGTTCATCGGATAACCTGCGATCGGATACTGCTTATAGACCTTCACACCGAGCTGGTGGAGTCTTTTGCTGAACTGCTCTGCCAGAGGCTGGTTCGTATACTGCGTGATCGTTACGGAACCGACATAAAGTCCGATCTCGGTGAAAGCATCGATCAGACGGAGCACTTCCTGATCGTAGGTGATACCGAGGTCGCCTCTTCTCTTATTCTTTTCAATCGCATCTGCGTTGATCGCGATAACGATCTCGACATCGTCCTTGAGCTCGAGGAGCATCTTGACCTTGCTGTCCGGTTCAAAGCCCGGGAGAACGCGGGATGCATGGTAGTCGTCAAAGAGCTTTCCGCCGAATTCCAAATACAGCTTGCCTCCGAACTTTCCGATTCGGTCGCGGATCTTCTGCGACTGCATCTGCACGTATTTTTCATTGCTAAAGCCTACTTTAAACATACTTTTCACGCCCCTTTACGTGGAAAACGGCCGTACCGTCTTCACTGTTTTTCCATAAAAAAAGAACTTCTCTCCAAAAATCGCGAGAAGCTCGTCAGCCTTTTTAACGGCTCTTTGCAATTATAACACATTTTGTTATGCTGTCTACGTAACATTTCATTCAAAAAGGAGCACTTTTTATGCGATTTTTGATTCAGCGCGTCACCGAAGCCAAAGTCGATGTGGATAGTAAGACCGTCGGAGCCATATCTCACGGTTTTCTCGTATTCATAGGGGTCTGTAATACCGACACCCGGGAAATTGCCGACGCCATGGTCAAAAAACTCCTAGGGCTCCGCATCTTCCGCGATGAGAACGGAAAGACCAACCTAAGCCTTTCGGATGTAGGCGGAAGTCTCCTTCTCATTTCCCAGTTCACGCTCTACGCGGACTGCCATCACGGCAACCGCCCGTCCTTCATCAACGCGGGCTCCCCGGATCTGGCAAATGAGCTTTACGAATACATCATCGATTCCTGTAAAAAGGAGATCCCGACCGTACAGACCGGTATCTTCGGTGCGGACATGGCTGTATCGATCGAAAATCAGGGGCCTTTCACGATCATTTTAGACAGCGAGGAAATCGTGAAGAAAAAGTGATATAATTGTCGTGCACGCTTCGATCGTTCAACGGATAGGACTGCAGTTTCCGGTACTGCCAATGCGGGTTCGATTCCTGCTCGGAGCGCCATGTTAAAAGGGATAAAGGACCGTCAGAATATGACGGTCCTTTTCTTTTTTGGTCTTGACCCTCCCCCTGGGGCACCCTTTATGGTAATAACGGAAAAAGAAAGGAGGTCTTATCGCATGGGTGACGGATCCTTCACTTCTTCCCATGCTCAAGTTGTAGTATTATAGTTCCTACTACTTCATTGGGGGGAGTCATTATGGAAAACGATTGCTTCATCATTAAAGACAACTGCTATTTCCGCTACCGCACCGGAGCGATCATTCTCCGCGGCCGGAAGATGCTTTTCGTGCAGAATGACCTTTCCGATTACTACTACATGATCGGCGGCGCCGTGGAGATCGGAGAAACTTCGCAGGAATGCATCGAGCGTGAAGTACTTGAAGAAACGGGCGTGCCATGCAAGGCGGTCCGCTGCGCGATCATCTGCGAGAATTTCTTCAGCGGGGACCGCCTCGACAAGAGGATCTGCGGCAAACTCTGCCACATCCTCGAATTCTATTACCTGATGGAAGCACCGGAAGACGGATCTTTTCGGGAGGAAACAGATACCGGCGAGAAACTTACCTGGATCTCCTTAGACGAGATCGGGAACTACGATGTCCGTCCGGTCATGCTGAAAACAAAACTAAAAGAAGCGATCGACGGAGGAGTTCTTCTTCACGTCGTGAACAAAGATACAGGAGTGTAAAAATGGGTTATATCATGGATCTTCGAAAAGAACTGGGACACCGGCCGATCATCGTCTCCGGGACCGGGGTGCTTTTCGTAAATGAGAAGGATCAGATACTGCTTCAGGAGCGCGCAGACAACTACTACTGGGGATACCCGGGCGGCTCGATGGAGCTCGGCGAGACTTTTGAAGACTGCGCGAAGCGGGAGGCCTTCGAGGAGTCCGGCCTGATCTGCGACAAGCTGGAATTCTTCTGTTCCGAATCCGGACAGGAGACCAATTACACGTACCCGAACGGCGACGAGATCTATATCGCCGGCCTCATCTTCCTCTGCCGCGAGTATCACGGGGAACTGAAAGTCCAGAAAGAGGAAGTCATCCAGCAGAGATTCTTCTCAGAGGATGAACTCCCTGATCCGATGCTTCCCAGAAATAAACGAATACTGAAAGAGGCGTTCGCCTATATAAAAAGCGGGAAGTAAGATCTTCCCGCAAAATTCCCCTATGGGACCTTCGGATCAGATATCCTCCACGGTTCCGAGGAATACCGGAAGGCCGGTCTCCATATCGACGATCGCATATGCATACGGACGGTCGCAGATCACTTCGTGATATTCATGTATGCATTCGGCCTCGTCCATGTAGATCGCCGTTGCCGCAGCCGCCTTCGTGCCTTCGCGGGTGACTTCGATATGTGTCTTCTGAACGACCTTGGAGATATAGACATTGTTATCGCAATGGGCCATATTCGAAAAGTCTGCTTTTTTCTCATCAAACGCATCTTTCATGCCCATATCGGCTAAGATCTCCGACAGAACGATATTGTAGTCACTTGTGAACTCCGGCATGAGCGCATTGACTTCCGCAAAGCTGTCTTTGTTTTCCCAGAAAGACCAGTACTCTTCCGGCGTCATATTTGCCATAAAGTCGTTGATATCGAAAGATTTGTCATTCGGAAGGATCGTCATGAAACCGTACTTTCCATCTTCATACGGTTTCAGAAAGCCCGTGGCTTTTCCGTTATCAAGATAGACCCCTTCGTTGCTCTGAAGGAACTTCCCTTCCTTTTTCTCCCCGTTTCCATTTGTGAAATCGCGCGTCTGTATGTGCCCGGCATCATATGTTATATCCCATTTCCCATCGAAGGCGATCGCATTTACGAGCACCATTACCCCTGAGGACTGGAGCCTGTCGATCAGATCCTTTATCATGCCGTCGGTCTTTTCCGAGACCCACTTGTTGATCGTCGCTGCTCCGGTGTCACTGAACTCAATAATGTCCACATTGGCATCAAAGTGATGTTTCACATAATCGAGATAATCAGAATACACGAACTTGGCTTTGTTCTGATTGAGCCATACCGAATTCGCGATACTTAATGTATCGTTCTGAAGCGAATTCATACGATTTACAGAATACTGAAAAGCAGAAGCATTATCCGCGCCCGGGATCATCGTGTTCATCATCTGATCGAGGGTATCCCCGTCCGCACCGGCCGCACACATCTGCATACAGAAAAGAAGCGAATCCGGAGAGATCATTACATTCTTTCCTTTATCCTTCGAAGCACATTCTTTCATCAGGGCGAAGATGAACTGGGAATATGCCTTCTTCAATTCCTCGTCGCTCATCGCCTGCATTGTGTTCGATGTATTGGCCAGCTGGAAGATCGCCTGTTTCCCGTTGGTCCTCTCCAGAACCGACGGGTCTGAAGGCTCCTCCGTTTTGGTTTCTTTCGTCACGCTCGCCTTTCCGCCAACTGTACTTTTTGTTTTCTTCCCGCAGGCGGTCCCCATAGAAAGGATCATCGACGCCATCAGAAGCATTGCCACTATCTTTTTCATTATTCGTTTCCTCTCTTTCGTGCTTGTTGATTTCGTTATTTTTCTATATGAATGGTAAATACCAGATCTTCCAGTAATCCATTGTTATCAAATGCATATATCATGAGGTAGTCTCCCTGATCGTTTCTTTTCAATAAAGAAAAGTGCGTGAAGAACCCGTCGCCTTCATCATAGTGAAATCCGAGAAGTGCTTCAAGTGTCACGGAGCCGATTGCATTTCCCGATTCGTCCATGATTGTCAGCATATCATCCGGAGCATTATCCACGGCCAGCAGATCCCCGCCAAGATCGAAGACCGCTCCGATCGCCCGCGAATCATCTCCTGCCGAAGGAAGTTTCCTGATGAGTTTTCCTTCAGGCTCCAGCTGATAGGCAACTACAGCAGAGGTATCCGTGTGTTCGGCAGCACGGGCGAAGATATATTTTTCCGTCAGGAAAAGAGACTGGACTTCCGATTTGCTTTCTCCGCTGACGTTCGGGATCTCCAGAGAAAATCTCTCCGATGTCACAGTTTTTGTTTTCGGATCGAAATGCAGACGTCTTATGGAATCCAGATATACTACGTAGCTTAAGATCAGGGATCCGTCCGGAGAAACGGCCAGATCATTTAAGCAGGACAGGATCTTCTGTTTCCCGCCGGATCCTTCGACCATAAAGAACTTATCCGGCGCTTCCGGATCCGGATAAAGCGTCACCGCATCCCCGTCCAGGAGTTCTTCGGTCACGGCATTCTGTCCGAAGGAAATAGTTTTTATAAGCTTCATCTCCGCATCTGTGATCTGATAGACATATACCAGACAGGAGCGGATGTCATATGTGTAGAGGTACTTATCCGAAGACGCCGCATGTGTCGCGGTCGAGGAGAATGTCACGAAGCCTCCGCCGGCTTCTTTATACACATGCTCACTGAAGCGAGCCTGAAATGGCGTGATGGTATACTCCCCGATCCTCATCTGCTGAACGGTCGTCTGATGTTCCCCGCTTTCAAACGCAAAATCAGGATCTTTCAATCCCAGATCCGGCAGGTGGAACTCGATATTGGAGAAGAATTCCTTCGACTCGAATGGCGCGCCGATGGGATATCCGTTCACGGTGATACTTATCGTCATCGAAGACTTTTCATCACGGTACAGAAAAGTGGTCTGCTCAAGATCGATCTCCGATCCGAAATGCATGTCTTCAAAATTGACGAAATCATATCCGCCGATCGTCGTTACCGGCAAAGTTCCGTCCGCATAATCTTTCAGAGAAATGTAGTACTTATACTCGTCGGAGAAAGCATGGATATCTTCTGTGACGATGGACAGCTTCACATAATTGTAATCCACATGCTGAAGATCTCCGTAGAATTCGAAATAGCTTCTTTTGTCTTCATCGATGCTTTCTTCGCGAAGGCATTTCAGGCTGTTCGGCACATCGCAGGACCAAAGCTTCGCATCGATCCTATATGTGCTGCCCTTTGATTTCGCGGAAGTCGGATCCGAGCCGGAATTCCCCGCATCAGGATCTGCTGCATTTGCTGTCTGGGAGGGCCGTTTCTCCTTCCCGGCCGTGCTCTCCTTTGCACTCTTTGAACAACCGCTCAAAAGAATCCCCACTGCGAGTATCAGCGCTCCGATTTTTCCGACCAGATCGTGGTTCTGACTATACATTGAATCTGCCCCTTTTTCTTTTTCACTTCCCGGCATCTTCGTTATTTCCGATCGCCGGTCTGCATATTAGACGATGCTATTTATATATCTGTTGCACGTATTCTGTGTTAAAATGCAGTTAAATCTAATCAGCAAAGGAGATCGTGCCATGGAGATCATTATTTATCGTTGTAAGAAGTGCGGAAATATCGCAATCAAACTGGTCAATTCCGGTGTTCCCATGATGTGCTGCGGGGAGAAGATGGAAGCCCTTGTGCCCTCTTCCGTAGATGCATCCCTGGAAAAGCATGTACCGGTCATCACCCGTGACGGAAACCTGGTCGCGGTCTCGATCGGATCCACTGCACATCCGATGGTGGAAGAGCACTACATCCAGTTCGTGATCCTTGAGACCACCGCAGGTGTTCAGATCGCGGAACTGCATCCGGGCGACGACCCGAAGGCCGTCTTCCCGATCCTTCCTTCCGTGGAAGTAAAGAACGCCTACGAGTACTGTAACCTTCACGGACTCTGGGTCAACGCCTGACCATCAGACCGTAGCTTCCATAAGACCAAGGGGGCTTCTCCGAAGCCATTTGTCGTAAAATTCCGCGAAATCTATTTTTATACGGCACTGTTTTGTCCAACTGCCGTATAGATTTGATTTCTTCAATCTATACGGCATTTTTACGCTCGTTTGCCGTACAGAATCCACTTTTTCAATTTCATACGGCACTTTCTTTTCCCAACTGCCGTATAAATCGACGATTTCTGATTTCATACGGCAATTTGCTCTGAAATTGCCGTATGAAAACCACTTCCCCATTTTTTTACGGCACCGCTCGGTTTCAGCTGCCGTAAAAATTTGCATTTCCCAATTTTTTACGGTCGTTTGCGCTTCCGTCTCCCTCTTCATCGCCTCATCCTCGTATCTTCCCAACAGAGAACAACACAAAAAGGGCGCCTCATCATGAGACGCCCTTCATTTTGTTTATAATGATCCGCTTGCTTCTCTTATGCGTTTACGATCTTCTCGTTATTGAAAAGATTGCTGACGATACCCAGACAGAGGATACCGAATACGATATTGATCACGCATGTCATCAGGATCTCGGTCGTGGAAACACCGGAAAGAAGAAGGTTCTTCGTAAGGTATGTGGAGTTCCACATCGGGATCAGGTAGTTCTTAAAGCCGAAGTTTGCGAGCAGGGACTGCGTGCTTTCATTCGAGGTCAGGAAAGATCCGAGGAACAGTACCATGATCGGAATGACAGAAAGCGTCTGCGCAGAACGGGCGGTCTTTGCAAGTGTGGAGATGATCAGGATCAGGCCCACAAGTGCGAATGCTTCACAGATAATGACCGCAAAGGTCAGGATATAGTCCGTAGCAGCATAGGATACAGCATATTCGCCAAGCATATCGTTGAACTTCGACATGAGGTAAGCAAGACCTGCGAAAGCGGAAACGGCACTGATGCCGGCTGCCGTCATAACGGCGAATGCTTTACCGATTGCAACACTGCTTCTTCTTACCGGCGTGATGAGCACGGTATTTAAGAAATTGCTCTCCTTGTCACCGGCGATGATGTTGCTGGCCAGAGACATGATACCGTAGATGATCGTCATAACCAGAAGACCCGGTACCATGCTGGCGATCATGTTCTTGGCCATGTAGTCCTCGTCACCCAGATCGTAGGTAATACTTGTATCCGCATTGATCGTGAACACCTCCGGACGGAGCATATCAAGAAGCGTGGAGACTTTCTCACGAAGCTTCAGGGAATCGTTGTCCGAAGAGTTGTAGTAGATCTCGATGTTCGGAACATTCGTGCTTTCCGGATCGATCTTAAAGCCTTCAGGGAAGATCAGAAGCATCTTCGCATCCTTGCTCTTGATCCGGTCGATGCAGTCATTCTTTTCAACCTTCTCATCTGAAAAACCGATCGCTTTAAGACTCTCGGTCAGATCCTGCGGTGCATTCATGTAATATGCGTTATAGGTCGTTTCCTTCTCTTCTGTATCGTTTAAGGCCGTCATGAGATAACCTTCCATGAACATGATGGCAAACGGAAGAAGGATACACATCAGAAGGATCGTCTTATCCTTGAGGATCGATCTGATCTCTTTCTTATAAACTGTGGAAATATCTTTAAACATAATCTTATTTCACCTAACTTTCGAAATCGTCTTTCCTTACTTGTTCTGGTACTGCTTGTAGATGTCGTAGAAAGAGTCCTCAAGAGATCTTCCCTGCATCAGGTTCGGCAGTGTGTCATTGACGACGATCTTTCCGTTGACGATCATGGCCGCGCGGTCACAGATCTTCTCGACCAGATCGAAAAGATGGGTGGATATGATCATGCATTTTCCTTCTTCTTTCATGCGCAGGATGAAGTCGCGGACGTCGCGCGATGCGATGATATCCAGTCCGTTCGTCGGCTCATCCAGGATGATGAAATCCGGGTCGTGAATCACAGAAACGGCCAGCGAGACCTTCTGCTTCATGCCCTGAGAGAGCTTACTGATCTTCGTGTCGGCAAAAGAGTCGACACCGAATGTGGCAAACAGCTCCTTCTTTCTTTCCGCTGCTTTTTCCTTCGGAACGTGATACAGTCCCGCAAAATAATCGAACATGTCGTTCGCTGTGGACTTCTTGTCCAGCTGCAGATCCGTGGTCATAAAAGCGAATCTGTTCTTGATGGCGATCGGATCCTCCTTGATGCTCTTGCCATCGTAAAGGACTTCCCCCTTGTCCGGCTTGATCAGCGTCGCCAGCATTCTCATCGTTGTGGTCTTACCTGCACCATTTGGTCCCAGAAGTCCGAATACCTCACCGGAATGCGCGGTAAAACTGATCTCGTCTACCGCAACTTTCTTTCTGTCAGGAAGATCCTGTGCGCGTCTCTGCCTCTCGCTAAGCATAAATGACTTGCTTAGGTTCTTAGCTTCTAGCGTATGCATAAATACTTACTCCTCTGCTTCTTAGTTTCCCATGTAGTTTAAACAACAATTCTTAATATATCACAGTTCCCGAAACCAAAAGTTAAGAATTGATAAAGGATATGTCACTTTCTGCCCGAAAAGATATGCTCCTTCGCTTCCATCGCCGGTTTGTTGTCTCCTGTTTTCTTCAATGATAAAATGAGGAAAAAGTTCAGGAGAAGGAACTATGAAAGAGAAAAAAGGAATCATATTCGACATGGATGGCACGGTCTGGGACAGCTCTGAGAACGTGGCCAGATCATGGACGGTAAAAGTACAGGAAGCGGGTTTTGATAGAGTCGTGACCCAGGATGACATTAAGAGCGTCATGGGAAAGCCGATGGACGTCATTGCAGATACGCTTTTCACGTATACGAAAAAGGGTAAACAGAGAAATGCGCTCCGGGAGGCCTGTGAACACTACGAAATTGAATATTTACGGGAACACGGCGGCACGCTTTATCCGGATGTCATCAAGACATGGGAGAAACTGAAAAAGGACGGCTACCATCTTTATATCGTCAGCAACTGCCAGGCCGGGTATGTCGAGGCTTTCCTCGAATTCTTCAAGATCCCGTGGGGAGATCCTTCCTGCCTCATCGAAGACATTGAGTGCTACGGAAATAACTTCCTGCAGAAGGATGAGAACATCAAGCTGCTTGCCGATAGAAACGGCCTGACGTCCGCATGTTATGTGGGCGATATCCAGAGTGATTACGACGCCACCATGAAAGCGGGATTCCCGTTTATCCACGCCGCCTACGGCTTTGGCACGATCGATGCAGAGGTGCCGAAGATCAGCAAGTTTCGTGAATTAAGGACAGTCATCAAGGAGGTCATCTAATGAACAAGAATCACATCAATATCCCCTCTATTCTGAAGATCGAAAAAGGCGTCACCGGCCGGATCGGCACCTATTTAAAAGAGGCAGATCTTACGGAAGTGACCATCCTTTTCGGAAACGGCCTGATCGACATGTTCGGCGATACAGTATTTAAGTCCTGCGAAGAAGCCGGCGTCTCTATCCTCCACCATCAGGAGATGGATACCGTGGATTTTAACGATATCACGGACCTCGCATTTCAGATCCCGAACAAGACGAAAGCGATCGTCGGCATGGGCGGCGGCAAGGTGATCGATGCCGCCAAATACATCGGATTCATTCTTCAGATCCCCTTTATCAGCGTACCGACAAGTTCCTCGTCAGATGGCTTTTCCAGTTCGAGCGCCTCGCTCACGATCGGCGGGCACAGAAGATCTCTTCCGGCCAAGCTTGCCTTCGGCATCCTTGTAGATACGGACGTGATCAAGAGCGCCCCTGTCCGCTTCCTTTATTCCGGCGTCGGCGACATGGTCGCGAAGATCTCCTCGACCTACGACTGGCAGCACGAAGAAGATCTCGGATATACCGAGGTCAACGACTTCGCTTTCATGATCGCCAAGAAGGCGGTAAATTCTTTTGTCCGCACCCCGTTTGAATCCATCAACGAAGAACTCTTCTTAAAAGAACTTCTCGATTCTCTGGCCATGAGCGGCATCGCCAACGAGATCGCCGGATCCTCCGCACCGACCTCCGGAAGCGAACACCTGATCTCCCACGCACTGGATCTTCTGCTTGAAAAGCCGCAGCTCCACGGCGTACAGGTCGGTATCGGCACATATATCATGTGCAAGATCTGTGATCACCGTTACCAGAGGATCGATACTGTCTTCACCAAGACCGGCTTCTGGGACTTCTGCGCGACTCTTGACCTGAAGGCGCAGGATTACTGCGATGCGATCGATATGGCCCCGCAGATCAAGCCGCACAGGCACACCTATCTGCATGAAGAAAAATACAGAGAGCTCGCGAAGAAACTGATTGCAGAAGATCCGAAACTCAAAGCGATCCTGAAGTAACGGCCGGTACATTCCGTCAATGAGAAAAGAGCCGTCCCGGATGTCCGGGACGGCTCTCTTTTTTAGTAGAGTAGATTTTATTCCATCAGTTTCTCACAGTATGCGGGAGAGAAGGAATCGGTGATGAACCAGATCACACAGATCACGTCATCGTCCACTTCGCGTGCATACCAGTAGTAGAGGAGGCCTGACATCGTGCAGATCTCTCGTACGTATTCTTTGTCACCGATAGTGACTTTCGTCCTTTCCTCGTATGTCGGTGTAATACCGAATTTTCTGACCACGCCGGTAGTGTATTCCCTGGTGTCATCGAGATACTCTTCTGCGGTGTAGTCCGGATCTTCCGGAGATGCCAGTTTCCGGTTCAGGAAAAGTATCTCGATGCCCGGGCCATCAGCACCAAAATAACTGTCCATGATCATCGAACTCAGGCGGACCGTATCTTTTTCTGTCGAGCACTCCTCCAGGTCATCCGCCATGGCCATCTCCATAAAGCTGTCATCGGCTTTTTCAAATCCGTCCGGGAGATGGATCTTAAAGTCCGCATATTCATTGATATACAGATTCTCTTCTTCAGAGTACACGCCCGGCTGATAATTCGTGCCGGCCATAGAGGATCCGAACATCGCCGGATCGACTTCAGATACTTCCGGATCCGGGATATACGAAGGCTCTGCTTTCGGTGTAAATCCCTCCCCGTAAGAAAGACCGTAACCGAGCTCGAACAGATGCTCATCTGTACCGATCTTTCCTCTGGCGCCATACCACGGCTCAGGAAGTCTTCCGGTAAAATCCGCGCAGCCGCAGAGCACATCCGAGATCCCCTTGCCTTCCGAACCCGGCAGATAGCACATGACGACACTGTCCCAGGCTTCGTAATCCGTCCGGTTATAAAGGACATTTCTTCCGGCCACGATACAGGTGACCGTGGGCTTTCCGAGGGCTCTGGCCTTGTCGATCGAATTTCTGTTGTCCGAAAGGCCCTTCATTCCGCAAAGATCCAGATCGTCCGTATCGCCGTACCATTCGGCATAGGCATCCTCGCCGACACAGAGCAGGACCACGTCCGCATTTTCCGCTTCCTTGGAATCGGTGATCACTTCGATCCCGTAATCCTTTGCATATCTCACGAAAGCTTCCAGGATCGTCGTGACCCCGGCAATATTCTTCGTCGGGCTCTGGTTCCAGCCCATCGTCCATCCGCCGCACTGTACCCGCGGATTATTCGCGGCAGGTCCCATGACATAGACTTTTGTGCCTTCTTTGAGCGGCAGCGTGTTATTCTCGTTTTTCAGAAGAACGAGGCTCTTCTCGACCAGTTTTTCCGCCACAGCACGATATTCGGGAGAACCTACATCTTCCTGCTCTGTCTTTATATTCTCGCAGAACGGATCATCGAAAACGCCTGCTTCCTTTTTCACTTTGATGATGCGTGTGACAGCATCGTCGATGCGCTCCATCGTGATCTTCCCGCTGTTTACGGCATCGATGATGATCCTTCTGGCATCGTCATATCTTAATCCTTCCATGAGCAGATCGATCCCGCAGTTGATCGCAGAGATCACCTGCTCATCAAACGTCTCCGGAGATGTATTCCGGATCGCCATGCTGTCGCTCATGACAAAGCCTTCTAAGCCCATCTCGTCTTTGAGTTTCCAGATATAGTCTCCGTTCTCATGCATCTTCGTGCCGTTTAAAGAAGAATAGCTGACCATGACGACCTTTGCACCGGCGTCGATCTGCGCCTGATATACCTTCAGCAGTTCATTGATCTGTTCTTCGGAAAGACGCGCATCGCCGCGGTCGATGATTCTCGGATAGTCAGACTGTTCGCCGGTGCCGTACTTGACGTTACCGTCTCCGAAATAGTGCTTCGCTGTCGCGATGACACCGCCATCGACAAGGCCTTTCGTGTAGGCCGTGCTCATCCTCGTAATGATATCGAGATCCGAACTGTAGCATTCGTAGTTTCTGCCCCATCTCGGGTCATTGGACTGCGCGACACAGGGATAAAGATTCCATAAATTATGGCACAGCTTCGCCTCATCGGCAGTAATGCGTCCGAGCTGGTACGCGAGCTCTTCGTCATTGGCCGCACCGACTCCGATATTGTGAGGGAAAATGACCGAATTGATGCAGTATCCGACGCCGTGCACATCATCCTGTGCGACAAGATACGGGATCCCAGCTTCCGATTCGATGGCCTGCTTTTGGAAAGAATCCAGAAGCTCCCGCCACTCTTCTGCCGTCGCCGCTCCCTCATCCGCGTAGATACTGCCATAGCCGTACTTTTTGATCGGTTCTTCTTCGTCCGTAAGGAGCGCATAATGGATCGGCTGGACCATCTGCGCCACTTTCTGCTCAAGGGTAAGCGTGCTGACGATCTCCTCCGGAGTCATCGTGGCATACATCTGGTACTTATATTCATACGTAGGAGCGGGGACCGAAGAAGACTCCTGCGCCTCTGAAGAAGACAGATTCCCGTCCACATATTCGATCAGCATCTGCTGCACATACTGATAGTGATGGCTCTCATAGAGCTTTATGACCGCCATCGGAGATCCTTCTTCACAGTGCGAGTTGATCCGCTCTTGCAGATGTCTGACGCTTTCTGTCGTAGAATCGCCATCTTCAAAATACTCCGCATAGTCTTCATCTTCCTGGTTTCCGGCAGTGATATAGACTTTCTTTCCGATCTTTTTATTTCTGTCAAAGTATCCGTAGTCGCTAAGGAGGTCGGTGTAATCGCCCATGTTGCGGGAATACGGCGACCAGAAAGCCGGGCTTCCGATGATATAGGCGCCGAACGGCTGGTTACTGTAACTGTCGCTTTTAAAGAGTGCATAATGGGCGAATACACCGCCGAGGGAATGTCCGAAAAGGGTGGATCTTCCGTAGTCGATCTTATATTTTTCTCCGAGATACGGCATGAGGTTATCCGTAAGAAAATCGAGGAACTTTTCCTTTCCTTCGCAGAAGATTGCGGAGCGCTCTTCGTTATCCGAATTACAGATGGAATAGTCCTGTCCGACCGAGATCAGGATCTGCGGCTGCGCGCGCCCTTCTTCCATCTCGGAAAGAAGAGAGGCGATGTCGTTAAAGCGCCAGACGGCATCGGTCAGAAGAAGTGCCGGAAGGGCTTTATCTTCTTTTTCGCTGCCCTTGGGGAGCGCGACATGCACCACGAATTTCCTGTCGAGCTCTTCGTCATAGAAATGGTATTCACGGATCTGATCACGGAAAGGGCTGACCAGGTCTTTTTCAAAGTCCCAGGCCTTCTCGTCGGACTCTTCGCGGTCCCTTATCATCGCCTCGGCCCTTCTTTCATTCGTCGTGCCGATCGGAAGCTCCTGATAGGTTTTTTCGTCCAAAGAAGAAAAAGCCCGAAGGATATCTTCCTCTGCCCGTTTTGGATCGAAATGATCCGATATATAGGCGTTCTCATAATCTTTTTTCTGATACTCTTTCATAAGATCCGGAAGGATCTTCTTTAAGTCTTCGTAATCCTGGATCCGCCTGCTTTCCAAAGTACCGTTTTCCAGAACGTAATACCAGCCATAGCTGTCCTCTTTGTCAAGACAGATCGCGACCATGCATCCGTAGCTTCGCCCGTCCACGATGTAACCGGCGACATACGGCTGGAATGTCTTTTTATATTCTTCTTTTTCTTCTTCTGTCCAGTCGGAATATTGTTCCGGATGCTCCTTCATATGCGTGAGCATATCTTCCTTTTCCCAGATCTCCAGGTACACACCTTCGCCGTACGGATCCTGCTTCGATCCGTTTTCTGAAGCTGTCTTCCAGGGCTCATCGAGGATCGTAAGAGGACCTTCCTCTATACTTGACAGTTCTTTCTCCGTCATGTAGTTTTTAAGTTTTTCCGTCTTCTTACATCCGGAAAAGCACTGTACCAGAATCACTGTGGTCATTATGAGGCTGAGTATCTTTTTTCTTTGCACGATAAAAAACCATCCCTTCATGTCTTTCTATCCTGATATTAACGACCGGACATGGAAATCGAAGGGATGTTTTATGGATTTTATGTGGAGACGGATCTTTTAGAGGGAAAAGATCTTACGTCTGGATCGTGGAGTAGGAAGCGATCTCTTCTCCGGTTTTTGCATCGACCACGACCGCTTCAGAAGCATTTTTTCTATATCCGGTATAGACCAGAACGGGATTCCCGTTATCGTTCCAAATCAAGAGTTCTGCAGACTGAAGATTATGCTCACGGGTCACATAATCTTCGGACACTTCCGGCGTTGCAGAAAAACCCGAAGGGATATCCACCAGGGCTATATTGATCGTTACGTATGGTCTTCGGTAACTGCTCATCACACGGATAAAGCCGCTTTGGACCTTCACGCCCTGATAGTACTGGGTATAGTCATAGACTACATCGCCTATCGAATCGATCGTGCCCGTGAAAACCAGATTATCGAATCTGTCTTCGAAGTGGAATACCCTCTGCAGCGTCGCAATACAAAGGTACGCTTCTTTTTCGGTGTCCACGCGCGCATCCGAGAGCTGCCCGCCGGCCATGAAACTGGTCCATCCGTTTCCGCACTTGTCATAGACCAGCATGCTGTCCGGATCCGGATCGAAGAAAAAGATATCTCCCTCGTCGGTAAACAGAAACCATCCGCCCTCGGTATCTTGGAATTGCGGGAAGAATTCGCCGACCATCTCCGGCCTAACATATTCGTCCATGGTAGGAATCGTTTTCACATCTACCCCGTCATACATATCCCGGGCGACGCGAAGTGGTTCTCTGCAGGTGATGCTGCCTTCCGCATCTTGAAAAATAACGGTCAGGATAACATACTGACTCCTCTCGTGCGGACGGTGGACTTTTCCCGTGGATTCGATCAGGGATTCATCGGAACTGATCCATGTGGTGGAAATGCCGTTGATCTCAGATGGAAGATTCAGATCCTTTGTTATGTTCAGGAATGACTCATCCGTGATCAGTGTGCGGAACTCTCTTTCCGCATTCGTCAGCTCGTTTGAGACCTTCCCGGAAGATTCATAGTATCCCTCCTGGACATAGACCGGATCGGTCCCGCTTCTATACTCTTCCAGAGGGATCTGTTCCTCTTCTCCGTTTTCGAGGTATCTTTCCAGGATCACTTTCCCGGAACTTTCGACAATGTCTTTTCCCGGAGCTGTTGTATCGGAAGTGCCTTCCGGATCCGAAGATGTTTCACTTTCAGATATGTCGGAACTATCTGAAACTTCTTCTGTTTCCGTAGCTGACGTATCCTCCTTCGTCTCAGAAGCAGACGTGTCCTCTTTGGATTCGACTGTCTCAGAGGTCGTCTGAGAAGAGTCGGACTCTTTTTCCGTTTCTGACTTTCCGGAACAGCCCGGAGCCATAAGGAAAACTGCCACCATACATCCTGCGAAAAACCGTTTCATATAATTCCTCCAACACCACTATTTCAGATGCCACATCTCCCCGTTCGGCATGATGTGCACATCTCCCGAAAGCACTTCCATTATCTGCCCGGAATCCTTATCCCGGATCACTGTCTCTTCCCGGAAGAAAGGATCTTCGAACCATCTGTTGAAATAAAGACGGTTTCCTTCCATATAGAAAAAGCTTTCTTTTTCTGTGATCTGTATCGTTTTCTTAACGGGCCAGATCAGTTCCAGTGTAGCATTATTCGGCTGTCGTGTCAGCGTCAGCGGATGCTCGAAAAGGCGAAGATTGTAGCAGTCCTTGACGGAGGAAAGCGGAATCTCATCGATCTCCCTTACTTCCCGGGATTTGCAGTCGAACTGGAGGATATGGATCTTTTCGGAAGAAAAATCGACACGTACGAAAGAGATCTTCCCGTCGTAATATACAGGTTCTCCGAGCGCGGAATGCTGATGACCCTTGACCGGTTCGATCACTTCGCCGTCCGGATAGTGGATCAGATACAGCTGGTTTCCTTCAAAGCTGGTCCCGTTTTCAAAATGGTAGAGTTCCTGAAGTTCATAAAGATCCCCGTTATCGTAGTCCATGGCATAATACCATTCGCTCGTGCCCTCCCGCACGGGGCGCAAAAAAGTGATCCCGTTGAGGTCTATTTCTTTCATGCTTCTTCCTCCGGTTTCTTCGTTTTAGATGATGCGCGTCCTTCCGCCGCCGGAAGTTCGATCGTCGCGAGCACCGCATCCCCGTCATTTCGGATCCAGCAGGTGCCGCCCTGTTTTTCGAGGATCAGCCTGGCCAGATAAAGTCCCAGACCGGAACCGCCGCTTCTTCTGTTTCTTGACTGGTCGGGCCGGTAGAACGGCTCGAAAAGATGAGCGATGTCTTCCTTATCGATATGTGCTCCGGTGTTTCTGATCTTCACGCGGATCACGGTGCTTTCGTTCTTCTCGTTTTTCCCGCCGTTTCGGATCTTCTCCTTCTCGGCATCGACCTCGACGGTCTCGCCTTCTTCGGTGTAGAAAGCCGCATTACTTAAAAATGCGCCGAGCGCCATCGAAGTCAGTTCCTTATTGCCCACGAAAATGAGGTCGTTTTCAAACGACAGTTCCACCTTTATCCCGCGCGCTTCAAAGAGAGCTTCGCACTCTTCCATCTTCTCTTCGAGGAGCTGTACCATATCTGTTTCCATCGTGACGATCTCTTTTCCTGACTGCATCTTCGATGCCGTCAGAATGTCGTTGATCAGCTTTTCCATGCGCTTTACGGAGCTAAGTGCATGCGGGAGATATTCTTCGTGATCGGAATAAGGACCGACCCCTTCGATCATGCCGCGAAGCTGGCCTTCGAGGACAGTGACCGGTGTCTTGAGCTCATGGGAAGCCGCCGAGAAGAACATGGTCTTCTGGCTCTCGAGTTCTTTTCGGAGCGCGACCTCTTCCGAGAGCTCTTCGTTCTTCTTACTAAGCGTCTGCATCTTCTCTTCGAGCGCCTCGGCCATAACGTCCAGATCCCGTGCCAGATCGCCGATTTCATCTTTTCTTCTCGAGGCGCATTTCTTGCTGAAATCCATATTGGCCATCGCCTTGGATACTGCACTGATCTTCTTGACCGGCTTGGCGAAAAGGAGCGTATAAATGCACGAGCACAGAAGAGAAAGTACCGTGATGCACACGATCATGACCGGCATGCTTTTCCGGATCGAAAGCCTCGTGAAATTCTCTTTCGTTTCATTTAGGAAAAACACCAGCTGGTAGCGCGGATTCTCATTGGATTTCCAAAGGGAGATCTCGGTTTGGTACCAGAAGTCAAAGGTGCCCGTATCCGTCTTATCGATGAGGGCTTCCCGCCGCTCATCCACTTCCTTTTTCGTTTTCAGGGAGAGCTTCGAATCCGTGTCAGCGAAGACCTTATAATCGATCGTGGATCTGTCCATGTTATAGATGGCGATATCGATGCCGGTCTCACGGATAAAGTCGTCGATGATCTTCCCGCCCTCGCGCTCCGGCACGCCGCTCAGCTGACGGGAAAGCTGGAAGACTCTCATATAGCCTTCGTCCTTCGTATCCTGATAGGTCTTCGGCGTACTTAAATAGAGCGTCGCGCAGATCAGGACACCCGCCACGATCTGTATGATGAAGGTGATCAGGAACACTTTTACGGACAGCCGGTTAAAGATCCTCTTTCGCAACTTTATACCCCCGTCCCCGCACCGTCTCGATGCAGTTTCCTTCTTCGCCCAGTTTGTGCCTTAAGTTCTTGATATGACTGTCCACGATACGCTCATCCACGAAGGCGTTATAGTCCCAGAGCATGTCGAGAAGGACTTCTCTTGTAAATACACGTCCCGGATGCTTCAGAAGAAGCGCCAGCAGGTCGAATTCTCTGGAGGTAAGCTCCACGCTTTTTCCTCCGGCGATGACTTCCATCGTATCCGCATTCATGGAGATATTTCCATAGACAGTAAGATTACTGCTTTTCCCTGTATCCGCTGTGTCTTCTCTTCTTAGGACCGCACGTACTTTACGAAGGAATACCGGCATGGAAAAGGGCTTCGTGACATAGTCGTCCGCCATGCAGTCATAGCCTTTAAGAAGAGATTGCTCATCGCCTAATGCCGACAGGAAAATGACCGGTACGTCCGACTGTTTCTTCACTACTTCGCACACACCGTACCCGTCGATCTTCGGGATCATGATGTCCAATATCACCAGATCGAACGGTTCTTTTGCAAAAAGAGAAAGCGCGGAAACGCCGTCTTCTGCGGACGCGACTTCATAGCCCTCGTTTTTGAGATAATTCACGAGGAGCTCACAGATCGCCGGTTCATCTTCTACAACAAGTATCTTTTTCATGACTTCATTATAAAGCAGGATTATGAATTTTGTGTGGAAGAGCGAAGAAAACCTTAACCCCCGCTTTACCATTCCTTAGTATTTTCTAGACCCATACTTTATCTTTGTCCGATAAGATGGAAACATCAAGAAGAAGGAAGGTCAGAAAATGGCGAATACATCCGTGACAAAACAGCAGAAAAAAGACACCTGGATCCACTATCAGATCGTGAAGAATTACGATCTGAAGACCATAAGCAAAAGAAATATCGCCAGCCGCACCTTTATTGAATCCCTGGATTTTGACGACAAAACGAGACAGAGGATCCTCGCCCTGGGGCAGAGCGCTCTTCTGAATAACGGCGTCGTTTTCGCATATGAAAAAGGGAAACTCCTCCGCTCTGTCTTTATCGTCGAAAAGCACGAGAAGAGCTTTGACTGCGATTTCACCTTCATCGACGGAGATGTAAGCCCCGAGGATAAAGAGGATATGGAGAAGGATATCATGCGCCAGATCGCGCTTCTTAACTACTACGCCAAATTCGAAAAAGGAACTTATCTCGGGAGGATCGTCCCGAAAGTACAAAAAGTAAAGCGACCGTCCGGATGGGCGATCGCTTTGCTGATCAGTATAGGTTTTGCATTTGCCATGTATCCGGTCACGAAGAACATCGGTTTTTCTGTGGCGACCGGGCTTTGCCAGTTCGCACTCTGGTATTCGATCTTAAATTCGAAACTCGTGCTTCTATCTGACGAAGATAGCAGGATGGATCAGTAAGGATCACTCCTTACTTGCTTCCGCCTTTTTCTCTGCTTCTTCCTCTTCGGTAACAAATGCTTTGTTTGCTCCCTTATATTCCTTCTCTTCGAGAGGGAGGATCGCGTTAAGGATGATACCTACCAGAGCACCAACAGCCAGACCTGTCAGCTGGAAGTCAACAGAACCGATGGAGAACAGGATCGCACCTGCAGCGTTATGGTACTTCACACCTACGGAAAGACCCAGGATCAAAGCCGCGATGATGATGTTTCTGCCCTTGCTGAAGTCAACCTGATTCTCTACGATGTTACGTACACCGACGGCAGAGATCATACCGTAAAGTACGAGGGAAACACCACCTACAGTTGCTGACGGCATGGAGCCGATCAGAGCTGCAAATTTCGGTGAGAAGGAGAAGATCACTGCGCAGTAAGCTGCGATACGGATAACTCTCGGATCGTATACTTTTGTAAGAGAAAGAACACCGGTGTTCTCGCCGTATGTTGTGTTCGCCGGAGCACCGAAAAGAGATGCAAGCATTGTCGCAAGACCATCGCCGAGGAGCGTTCTGTGAAGACCCGGATCCTCGATGAAGTTTCTGTTCGTGGTAGAAGAAATCGCGGAGATATCGCCGATATGCTCGACCATTGTTGCAAGCGCGATCGGCATGATGGTGATGATCGAATTGGCAATCAGGGAACTGTCCGGATCCTTGAATACTTCAAATGCCGTATCCTGCATATCGAACGGAAGTCCGATCCATGCCGCTTCTTTTACTGCTGTAAAATCAACGATACCGAGGATGCATGCTGCGATGTAGGAAACAACGACACCCAGAAGGATCGGTACGATCTTGATCATGCCTTTGCCGTAAATGTTGCAGACCACTACGACCAGGATCGCCAGAATTGCAACGACCCAGTTATCTTCGCAGCTGGAAACAGCAGATCCGGAAAGCGTAAGACCGATAGCGATGATGATCGGGCCGGTAACGATCGGCGGGAAGAAACGCATAACTTTCTTCTGTCCGAAAGCCTTGATGAGTCCTGCCAGGACAAGATAGAGCGCGCCGGCTGCCAGAACACCTATGCAGGCATAAGGAAGCAGCTCCGTGTGAAGGATTTCATTGCCGTCTTCCACGGTCCATGCAATCGCTTTATATCCTCCGATAAATGCAAAGGAAGAACCTAAGAATGCAGGTACTTTACCCTTTGTGAGAAAGTGGAAGAGTAATGTACCCAATCCTGCGAACAGAAGTGTCGCAGATACAGAAAGACCGGTCAGTGCCGGTACGAGAACTGTCGCACCGAACATCGCAAACATGTGCTGAAGTCCGAGTACGAGCATCTTGGGATATCCGAGCTTTTTCGCGTCGTATATCGCTTCTTTGTTATCACCCATAAAACACCCTCCTTGTGATTTTTACCTTAAAATAATTGTAACACTCTTAAGGAAAACGGAAGGGGTTTCAGGAAGGATTTTTGCTCTTTTTTTCGCAGAGTTTTTTGATTACAGGGAAGCCTGCTTCTTCGTCTTACAGACCTTTTTTCTTCAGATCGGAAACGATCTGTACGAAGGTCTCCCGGACGTCGAATCCGTCGATGTTTTCTCTATTGAGATCGATGACATCTCCGTGAGAGATTCCTCGTTTTCCAGGAGCAGTCCAGAAGTGATAATCCTGTCCCCAGCAGAAAGATTTCGCACCCACAAGACCGTCGTTCGGACCATCGAAATGACCGACCAGAAGTGTGGAAAAATTCAGAGGAAATCTTCCCGATCCCGGGCGGTTCAGTTTCGATCCGAAACTTTGGCAGTAGATGCCCTCCGGATCCGGCATTTCTTCGTTTAAGCGGACCGCAGCAGAAGAGGTTAGATCTGTTACCGCGGCGAGAAAATTCGGGTTCGGATCTCCGGCTTTGCGAAGCGCCGCTTCGTACATTCCAGCCACCCGGATCTGATGGGATTCTCCGATTCTACTTAAAAGGTAATCTGCAAATTCACATCCTCTATGCGGCGTGTTGATGGTCGTAAGACTGGCCACATAAGGACCCGCGCCGTACTTGGCGATCGCCATGCGGCAGTCAAGTCCGCCCTTGGAGTGCGCGATGATGTTGACCTTCTCACTTCCTGTTTCTTCGCATACTTTCTTAATGCGCTCGGCCAGTTCTCTTCCCGATATTTCCACCGATGCTGCAGACTGCTGGTTCCCGTAGAAGACTCTCGCACCGTTCTTTTCGAGCTGCTCGGGGATACGTCCCCAGTAGTTAAAGAAACGGAAGTCTCTAAAGAAAACACCATGCACCATGAGGATCGGATATTTCGTTTCACATATCCGCTCCGCGGCACGCGATTCGTTCAGCAGGATCTTCTCATTTTCGACCTTCACTTCCTTATCGCTGATGCGGATCAGGATACTAAGCGCGATAAGATTAACGATCGGGATCATGCCGCAGGCGATGCCGATGATCCGGTACTTCGCGCCGAGCTGCGATGAGGTCAGATAGATACGGATGATCCCGTTCCAGAATACGAGATTTTCGATCAGGAGGATCAGAAGGATGCTGCCGGTCCACTTCCATCCCGCATCGCCGATCGCCGGGATCCCGTGCTCTTCCAGGGCACCGCACATGGCAGGGATATTGAATACAAGATCCAGGACCATCGAGGCAAGGAATATCTTAAGAAGCGCAGTACCGCACTTCGTGTTCTTCAGTTTCGCCGAGTGAATACGGGAAAGAGATCCCGGAAATGATGGAAGGACCAGGAACAGAAGGAACAGCGGGATCAGGAAGATCAGAGACCACACAGGGATCGGAAGCATCACTATGTTTCCGAGAAGAAACGCACACGCAGTGCCGATCAGAAAATACAGTATTTCAAGGGCGATCATGAATTCACTTTTCCTCCTTCTTTTACTCCTTCACTCATCAGGTCGAGAAGATCCGCCACGTTGGCGACGATCTCGCTACAATCCTTCTTTGAAGGGGTATACTGCATGTACGGATGCTTCAGGGAATATACCATGATGCGCCCGTCGAAACGCTTGTCACTGCCGGCCATGAGGATCGCCGCGGCGGCATTGGAGACACCCGGACGGTAAAAGAGCTTCGCCGCTTCTTTTTCGATCTCGACCTTTTCAAAACCGAGAGTCGCCGCCTGGTGCCGGATGATCGCGATATTGGCAAGGATCGTGACCTCCTTCGGGACATCGCCGAAACGGTCGGTCAGTTCATCTTCGAGATCTTCTCTTTCCTTCCTGCTGGCGATGCTCTGGATATGGCGGTAAACATCCATGCGCTGTCCGTCATCCGGGATGTATTCCGGCGAGATATAGGCATCTTCGCTCATCTTGATGACCGTATCTTCGACCTCCGGGACCCATGTTCCGGAGAGCTTCTTGATCTCTTCGTCGAGCATACGGCAGTAAAGTTCATAGCCGATCACATCCATCTGTCCGTGCTGCTCCGCGCCGAGAAGATTACCTGCGCCGCGGACCTCCAGGTCCTTAAGAGCGATCTTGATACCGGAACCGAGTTCCGTAAAATCGCGGATGGCCGCGAGGCGTTTTTCCGCATCTTCATTAAGCACTTTTTCCGGTTCATAGGTGATATAGGCATAGGCCTGACGGTCCGATCTTCCGACTCGTCCTTTCAGCTGATACAGCTGGGAAAGGCCGAAGCGGTCGCTGTTTTCCACGATGATGGTATTGACGTTCGGCATATCCACGCCCGACTCGATGATCGTCGTACAGACGAGGATATCCGCTTCTCTCCGGATAAAGGATTCGATGATGCTCTCGAGTTCTCTTTCGCTCATCTTGCCGTGGGCAAAGACGATGCGTGCGCCCGGAAGCATCGCCGAGAGCTCCTGTGCTTTTTCCTCGATGTGATGCGTGTTGTTGTAAAGATAGAATACCTGGCCGTGCCGCTCGATCTCACGAAGACATGCCTCCGCCACGATCTGCGGATCGTACTCGATAACATAGGTCTGCACCGGTCTTCGATCCTGCGGCGGTTCTTCGAGCACGGAGATATCGCGGATGCCCGAAAGCGACATGTGAAGCGTTCTCGGGATCGGGGTCGCGGTAAGTGTCAGGACATCGACCGTATTTCGAAGCGTCTTCATCTTCTCTTTATGGTTGACGCCGAAACGCTGCTCTTCGTCAATGACCATCAGTCCGAGGTTTCGCGGCTGGACGTCCTTGCTTAAGACGCGGTGGGTCCCGACGACGACATCGACCGAGCCGTCGTTGATGCCGGTCACGGCGCGCTTGACTTCCTTCGGCGTCGCAAAACGGCTGAGCATGGCGATGCGGATCGGGTATCCTCTCAATCGCTCTTTCAGGTTATCGTAATGCTGCTGCACAAGTACCGTGGTCGGCGCCAGAAGGATGGCCTGTTTTCCGTCCATGACGCACTTGAAGATCGCACGGAAAGCGACCTCTGTTTTACCGAATCCCACGTCTCCGCAAAGCAGGCGGTCCATGGATTTTTTCGACTCCATATCTTTCTTGATCTCAGCGATCGCCGAGAGCTGGTCTTCCGTTTCCTGATACGGGAAATCGTCTTCAAACTGCGTCTGCCAGACGGTGTCCGGAGAAAACGCATATCCGTCCACGGCCTGTCTTTTCGCATAGAGTTCGACAAGGTCGAAGGCGAGCTGCTTGATCGAGTTCTTCGCACGGCTGACGGACTTGCTCCACTCCTGCGAACCGAGGCGGGCAAGCTTCGGCGTCCTGCCGTCGGAAGCGACATATTTCTGGATATGGTCGAGGCGGTCCATCGGGATATAAAGATGGTCGTCGTTGGCGTAGGTGATCTGCAGATAGTCGCGCTTGGTGCCCTCGACTTCGAGGTTCACGAGACCGTCGTAGCGGCCGACGCCGTTTTCGTCATCGACGACCAGTTCGCCCGGCACGAGGTCGGAGAAAAGGTCGATGGTCATGCCGCCCTTTTTCTTCTTCTTGATGCCGCGGTCCACGCCGAAGATGTCCTGCGTGCCGATGAGGATCATGGAGATCGCAGGATATACAAACCCGCTCGGAAGCGGACGGTTCAGAAGGACCGGCATACTGTTCCGCTCGAAAAGAAATGTTCTAAGTTTTTCGGCGCGGCTTCCCGTGCCGCTCATGATGTATGTGATCTGTCCCTTCTTATTTCTCTCGGAGATCATCTCCGCGAGGGATTCTTCGTGACCGCGGTAGCTGTTACATGCCGTACCCGGAATACTGATGCGGATGCCTCCGGGAAGTCCGTTACTCGTGCTCGGCAGAACGGCCATCGAGACCACCTGTTTTTTATCCAGTTCGATCATGGTCTCCGGAATGCTGCCGAGGGCCGTTGAACAGGCGGACGGGACCAGTCCTTTTTCAAAGGCTGTGCGGAAACGCGTCTCGAAATCCGCTGCCACGCCGTCCATGCGGGACCGGACCTGTGCGAATTCGTTTATGTATATCGTATCTCCCCTGCTTCTTACGAAAGAGAGGATCGACTCGGTATTTTCCGAAAATACGGAGATCCATTTTTCCCATCCGGAAAAAGATCCGCCGGACCTTAGTGCTTCGCTTTCTTTTCCGATCATGCGGAGCATGGTGTCGATGTTGTTTCTTTCGGCACCGATGGCCGCCGCCTTCGTAGAGGCTTCCTCACCGATATCGATCATCCTGTCGGCGAGACTCTCCCATCTTTTCTGCGGCAGGATCAGTTCGGAGGCCGGATAGACGGTATATTCCTTGAGCTGCTCTTCCGAGCGCTGTGTCTTCAGATTGAAAAGCTTGATCTGGTCGATCTCGTCATCGAAGAAAGAGACACGCACGCCCATGTCCGAGCCTGCGGGATAAAAGTCAAAGATATCGCCTCTCTGGGAGAACTCGCCCACGCCCTCGACTTCCCTGACGCGGACATATCCCATGAGGCTCAGTGTCAGTGCCAGATCCTCAGGCGCGATCCTTTTTCCGAGGCGGAGCCGTATGGTCGTCTTCATGAAATCTTCCATCGGCAGCATCTTCGTAAGAAGTGCGCCGGCGGTGACGATCAGACAGCCGCAGTCGCGGGTGCCGTACTTGATCAGGGCGCGGACACGTCCCTGCTCGATCTCACGGCTCGATGCCGAGACCGCGGACATATGTGTCTCTCTTCCGCGAAGGACCACACTTTCTTTTTCGAAAAAGGCATCCATATAAGATTTCATCTGGCGGGCGGAAAGCTCGTCGGAAACGAGGATCACCGGGATCGGGAATGTATCTTTTTCACTGTTTTCACTCTGATAAAGTGTCGCCGCAGCAATCAGATATGCCTTCTGCGTCTCGGTCATGCCGGTCAGATTGATGTGTCCTTTTTTCGCAGAAAAAGAATCGACCAGCTCCTGAAAAGCAGGGTCGACATATGCTTCTTTCAGCATCTTTTTTATCTGGGGAAGGAAATTCATGAACGGCCTCCGCCGCGGTTTCTGCCGCCCGGGATCGGCTTGCCCTGGAGGATATCCTCTACGGCTTTTGCGCCTTCTTCAAATGACTTATACATCGTTTCCTGTTCATCCTTCGGGATCGTGGAAAGCACGAAATCCGCAAGATCCCAGTGCTCGGGGACCGGACCGCAGCCGATGCGCACACGGGCAAAGTCCTGTGACTCCACACAGTAGATCACGGACTTCATGCCGTTATGAGTCCCGGCGGAACCGCTGGATCTGACACGGATCTTCCCGCGCGGAATATCGATATCGTCGTAGATCACGATCAGGTGGTCGAGAGGGATCTTGAAGAAGCGCATGACTTCGATCACGCTCTGTCCCGACAGGTTCATGAAGGTATGCGGACGCAGAAGGATACAATCCTCACCCTGGATCGTTCCTCTTCCGTACTCACCTTTCCACTTGAGTTTATCTACACGTATATTGTTCTTTTGGGCCAGGACCTCAAGGGTCATGAAGCCGCAGTTATGGAATGTGGAAGTATATTCTTTTCCCGGATTTCCCAGGCCAACGATCAGCCACATGTTTTCACCTTTTGCCGTCCAGTCGTCTTCTTTTTTCGATTTCTTTTTGAACCACATCGGATCACATTCCGCTTGTACGTTTCTTATCCGGCTGGATGACCGTAGAAGCACGGGAACGGTTCTTCTTGGCGACCCAGTTCTCCTTGACGACCTGCTGGGATCTGGCGATCGCAAGACCGAGTTCCGGCACGTCTTCCGTGATCGTGGAACCGGCGGCGATGTAGGAGTTCTCCTTCAGAGTCACCGGAGAGATAAGGTTGCTGTTACCGCCGATAAATACGTTATCGCCGATGACGCACCAGGTCTTATCCATACCATCATAGTTACAGGTGACGGTACCGCAGCCGAAGTTAACGTTCTTACCGACCTTCGCATCACCGACATAAGTGAGGTGACGGGCACGGGAATAATCCCCGATGGTGGCATTTTTGACTTCTACGTATGCACCGATGGTGACATTATCCTTAAGGATCGTATCCGGACGCAGGTGAGAGTAAGGTCCGATACGGCAGTTCTTACCGACTTCGCAATCGGAAGCGATAGAGTTGTCGATCGTGGAACCGTCGCCCAGGATGACGTTTTCCAGACGGGCATTCTCACCGATAACGCACTCATCGCCGATCACGCTGTTTCCGAGGATGATGCTTCCCGGAAGGATCAGGGTGTCTCTTCCGATCTTGACCGTATCCGCGATCCATGTCGTCTCGGAATCGACGATCTGCACACCCTCGCGCATGAACTTCTCGCAGACCCTTCTGTTGAGCATCTTGCCGACAGCCTGAAGCTCGACACGGTCATTTACGCCGCGGGTCTCGTTGAAATCCGCCACATACGCACCGACCTTATGACCGTCCTTGATGAGGATCTCGATAGTATCCGTGAGATAGTATTCCTTCTGGGCATTCTTGGCGTCGATGCGGCCTAATGCAGACAGAAGGAGCGGCGTCTTAAAGCAGTAGATCGAAGAATTGATCTCGTTGATCTTCAGCTCCTCTTCTGTGCAGTCTCTGTGCTCTACGATCTTTACGACATTGCCCTCGGCATTACGTACGACACGTCCGTATCCCTTCGGATCCGGTGCCAGACCTGTGATGATGACCGCGCCGTAATCGCCCTGTTCAAACATGGTCAGGGCCTGGGAGATCGTCTCCGATGTGATGAGCGGGGCATCGCCCGGAAGAACGATAGTGCATCCGTTTCTTCCCTCGAGGAAAGGTGCGGCCTGCATAACGGCATGTCCGGTACCGAGCTGCTGCTCCTGGAATACAAAGGCAACATCCTCGCCGAGTACTTCTCTGACTTCTTCCTGTCTGTGTCCGACAATATATACCTGCTCAGTGGCGCCCACTCCGGAGAGTGCTTCCGCCACCCAGCGGATCAGCGGTTTTCCGGCAGCCAGCTGGACGACTTTGGAATGATTGGACATCATTCTCTTACCTTCACCTGCTGCCATAACAACTGCACAAAGCTCCATATTTATGTATCTCCTTTAGGTAGTTCTGATGCGCTCTTCCGCGCACAAAAGCCCCAATGATCGTGATAGATGATCATTGGTTTATCCGGCTTCTTCTCACTAATATTCATTATATCCGCTTTTCCCGTATCCTGCCACCTTTTCTTTGTCATGCAATCGAAACAGTTTGAAAATGGATTTTTATCTCAAATTCTGTTAATATATTAAAAATGACTCTAAATGCCTGATAGAAAGGAATTTGCCATGATTGCACTGATCCTTGCAGCCGGATATGCGACACGCCTTTATCCGCTGACGATAAATACACCGAAGCCGCTTCTGCCCGTTGGTCCGAAGGCCATGATCGACTATATCGTCGATCAGATCGAGACCATCTCTGATGTGTCAAAGATCGTCGTAGTCACGAACCACCGTTTCGCCGACCATTTCGATAAGTGGGCGCAGGAGCGTTCAGCGGCAGATGCCGTTTCTGAAGGCACTCATCCGTCCATCGAAGTCATCGATGACGGCACCACTGACGATACCAATAAACTCGGCGCCATCGGCGACATCCAGTATGTCATCGACAAGCTCCGGATCGACGATGACATGATGATCATCGCAGGCGATAACCTGTTCACCTACAAGCTTTCCGACATGTATGACTTCTTTATGGAGAAGCAGAAAGATACGCTCGTGGCGATCCGTGTCGATGAGATCGAACAGCTCCGTAAACTGGCAGTGGCCACGCTCGACGAGGACGATAAGGTCCTTAAACTTGCAGAAAAACCTGCAAATCCGACTTCGAACGTAGCCATCTACGCCACGTATTTCTATCTTAGGGAGACGATCCCGATGTTCCGCCAGTATCTCGACGAAGGGAATACTCCGGATGCTCCGGGCAACTTCCCGTCCTGGCTTTATCAGCGGAAAGATGTTTACGCCTTTAGAGCTCCCGGCACGTGCATCGATATCGGCACGCCCGAGAACTATAAAGATGTCTGTGACAACTACCAGCAGATCTTAGGGCTTTGATCAGGCCTCTGTCTCAGCGGTCTTCTCGTCTTCGAAGAAGCGGCGCAGAGGCAGGTAGGCGAGGAATGCGACGATGGAGATCGTCACTCCCTTGAAGATGTTGAAAGGCACGAATGTCATGAGGATCACTTCCAGTTTGGAATTGATCGATACGAGCGTGTTTGCCTTGTTGCACATGTCAATGATCGCCGGAAGCGGAAAACCCATCACCTTTTCATAGAGAGGCAGGCAGAAGAAGTAGTTGACGAAAGAGGTGGCGATCGTCAGCGCGACGGTACCTGCAGCCAGTGAAAGAGCTACGCCCTTCTTGCCACGGATGCGGCGGTATACCAGTGTTCCTGCGACTACGAAAAAAGAACCGGAAATGAAGTTGGCGACTTCACCGATGTTCTGTGTGTTGGTCAACGGCATGTGGATCAGGTTCTTAAGAAATTCCACGACCACACCGGCGATCGGTCCGCAGGCAAATCCTGCAAAAAGCGCCGGAATATCGGAAAAGTCGTACTTAAGGAACGTCGGCATCAGCGGAAGCGGGATCTCAAGCATCATGAGAACTTCCGCAAGGGCTGTCATTACGCCCATAAGCGCGATCCGATAGATCATTTTCTTTCTGGCCTGGTTTTGTTCTTTGAGATTAGTTGTTACTTCTGACATTTATATCACTCCTTCCATCCGGACTCTACCGTCGGCACCGGATTCACACCGGTTCAGCTCTTCGCTCGCGGGCTCGTATCTTCTCTTGATACATCACCGCCGGTGGGGAATTCCACCCCGCCCTGAAGTTACGACAGGATTATAAGGCTCTGCCCTGCCTGTGTCAATGGAGAATTTTAGATTTCAGGTCAACGGGTGGAAAACCGTGTATTCCGAATGCGATTCGACAAAGTCATCATACTGACTTCGCAACTCTTCATTCATACTGGCATTAATACTGAAACAGAACTCAAACTCAAAATCTGGTAGACTCCCATTATCTTCGTAATAGCAAACAGACTGAAGGACTCTTGCCAAAGTTTCTTTGTCTGTTGGAACGAACGAGTTGTCAAACGAAAAGATTTGGAGTCCATTCATGTGTAAAAGTGCCTCCGGGTCATCAAAGACAACGTTATACGTACAATTAACAGATTTGAAGGATACATCACAGTCCCGAAAGTCAGATGTCTTTATGCATTCCTCAGTATTAATATACAAGTGTTCCAGTTGATCTTCTCTTGGTTTCTTTTGCACACATGCGAAATAGCTCATCATCTCCCGAGTTCGTTTAACCGAACCCTTGGGGAAAAACGCGATTCGAAAATCTATGTCATTCTCGAGGAGAATTGATTCCGGATGTGTTTCCAGATATTGGTTTGCCCGCTCTGCTGTGGAGAACACCTTCTGCAGATCACAATCACCCCAAAAGTTTATTTCTATCTCTTCCTCAAAAACACGAGTATTCCATAAAGACAGATCTCCAAGGCAATCCGTTTCCTGAAGATACGACAGAATTCTTTTAGTTTCTGCTTTTTCTTTCGGATGCTCGGATCTCCAACAAGAACTCAGCATCACACATGATAAAAGAACCGCTGACGATAACAGGGTACAGATACCCCTTTGCCATCGACCTCGACGCATAGAAACCTCCGATCACACTATTCATACTATTTGCCATCTATGTTTTGAGTGTAAATAGAACTCAATAGTCTGTCAATTCTTTTCATCCATAAGCAGGGGCGCACCGAAAGCACAAATTAACGAAAGTGAAACACTCCCGTTGCTTTTGCTGGGGTATACTAGACGATGTGAAAATATGTAAGGAGGGGCATTTTAGAAGATGAAGCGCAATTTCATGCCCGTCATTTTAGTAACCGCCATCGTGGCCACATCCTGTTTCGGCACATCCTGTCAGGACAAGAAAAATCTGACTCGTTTGACCGACACGTCTGAAAGCGCCGCGATCTCGTCCTATCTGGAATCTTCAGTAAGCACCGAGACACCGACACCGACAGAAACGCCGACGCCTACGGAAACGCCTACTCCTACATCCACACCGACACCTTCCCCGTCGCCGACACCGGTACCGGAATACGTAGAGCCGATCATCACCGGCGGACCTGTCTGGTATAACGGTTATGTTGACCCCAGAAGTGTCCGCGCCGAAGTCGTTTCGAATCCGGAAGACATCGCCGTTCTCGTCAATAAGTATTACACCACCACCGCCGAATACGTACCGGAACTCACCTTAGCGAAATACTCCGCAGGTCAGAAGCTCCGTCCGGAAGCGGCCGAAGCCTGGGAGAAGATGCACGATGCCTGCCTTTCCGAGATCGGCGAAGATCTGTATCTCATCTCCGGCTACAGAGACTGGGCTACACAGACCTACAGTTTCAATAACGCGATCCCCAGAAGAGGCCTCGATAAGGCCGTCTGTAAAAACGCCTACCCCGGACGCTCCGAGCATCCGCTGGGTCTTGCGCTGGACATCAATATCAAGAGCGACCCGGAGATCCGTGATAATTTCGTCTATACGAAAGCGGGAAAATGGGTCCTCGAACATGGTCATGAATACGGTTTCATCTGGCGCTACCCGGCCGATTACGGCCACATCACCGGATACGGTGTCGAGGGCTGGCACTTCCGCTATGTCGGCGTCGAAGTCGCCACTGAAATGTACGATAACAACATCATGACGCTGGAGGAATACTACGGAAAACCCCAGCTTCTGCCGGACGACTATAACGAGTAAAGGGAGAAGGGCATGCTTTTAAGCCACAACGGGGACTACCAGTTCTTTAACATCGGAACGAAGATCTATTCGTGCTATTGTGTGACCTACCGCGACAAAGCCGTCATGATCGACTGTGGTCCGCTCTCCGAAAAGGAAGTCATCGAGAAGAACTTAAGTAAGGACTTTCTCTTCGCCATCGACGCGATCTTCCTGACCCACGCACACGGTGATACAGCCGGAAACGCGGAGTACTTCTCCATGCTTTTCAACTGTCCGGTATATGCGATAAAGCCATCTATGGAATTCCTGAAAAAAGGCGCCTATAAGCGTCCCGGCAAAGACCATCCCTATGTGAAAAAGGCCGGTTCCGCGGGAGGTATCGTCCCGAAGCTTCCGGCCTTCATACCCTTTGAACCGTGCCAGAACGTCGAGCCTCTTACGAAGACCGTCGCCGAAGAGTACCTGGGAAAAGATGTCCAGCTCCTCATGACCCCCGGTCACTCTGAAGACTCCATCTCTCTAAAGATCGGTGACACCGTCCTGATCGGTGATGCCGCCCAGTATAATAAGCGCGTCCTCGCCCCTGTCTTTGTCGATAATGAAGCACAGCTGGCACGCACCTGGGAGACGCTGATCGGATTAAAGTGCAAACAGTATCTGAGCGCGCACGGAAGAGCATTCTCCGTCGACGAGTGGATCAATCCCTAAGTTCTCTGGAATCAATAATAATCCTTGCGGATCCCTTCGATGATCTCGTCTGTCATGATGCGTGACAGTCCGATCGCTGTGGTAGTGACCACGACGAGAAGATGCAGGATCAGTATCACGGCAAAGTACGGGACGTTGATATATCTCATGATATTCCTTTCGAAAACGATACCGAATACGCCGAAAGAAACGAACATGATCAGAAGCAGCGTAAGCACACTTTCAAAGAAGTAGATGAGGCTTTCCGAGATGACCATGCGGAAGAGCGTTTTTCTGGACATGCCGACAGACATGAGAAGAATATACTCTTTTCGGCGGAAAACGATGTTGCCGATCACCGTCAGAATGAGGTTTAAAAAGCACATAAAACTGAGCATCGCGACATAGCCGTACATGATGATCTCCACCAGGGAATTGACTGCATTTGCCGCTCGTGACGTGATACCTGTATCCTCGAGAGAATCGGTAAGATACAATTCACTTTCGAGGATCTCCTTCATCTGGGCGATCGCGGCGACCGGACGCTTGGCGGCAAAACGGAAGATCGAGTATCCTTCCGAGTGAGCGGATCCGTAATAATTCAGCTGGCTCATCGGCAGATAGATCTGAAGGCCCGAAGCATAAGATCCTAAGGCATCCTGCCACGAGACTTCCGCGACCGGCTCGATCGCGACCCAGAATTCGATCTGGTTAGACGGTGTCGTATCTATAAGGATCTGTTCCGGAAGCTCCCGGAAGTATTTTGTTTCATCGACCATTCGGCCCGTCTCATCGTAGACTTTCAGGCTGTCGAAGATAAGACACTTGCTCGATCCATACTCGAGGAAAGGCTCCGGGTCGATCCCGTCCTTCTGGCAGAGCTCGCGCCATGTACCATCATCGATAAAAACGAAGTCTGCTTCCAGCGATCTGGGCTTCTCATCCGCATTGCCGGAAAGATAAATATCCACAGTATCCGAAAAGAGTCCTTCTCTTTCCTGGATATTACACTCCGTAATGAGCACCATTGTGCTGGAATATACAGTGTCTGTCTCGGAAAGTCTGGAAAACAGTGCTCTGTCCTGCTCCGTGAAACCGTCATTTCCGATGACCTTCGTGTAGCGGATCACATCTTCTCTTCCGATATCTTCGATCTGGTATCTTCTTGTGACGGAACGGACCATCATGTTGGCAAACAGGATCATGAATACACTGGCCATGATCGAAATGACCGTGGCACGGTATCTTTTCCTGTAGCGGAAATAGTTCTTGATGGAAAGTGCGCCGGTAAAACCGAAAAGGCGCATGGTGATACTTCTGTATTTTTTGCGGTCTTTGCCCTGTGAGAAATTGTCGTTCACGTGGACGGCTTCGATCGGGTAGACCTTCGAGACGTGGATCATCGGGAGCATGATCGCCGCAAATACCGTGATAAGCGCGAGGACCGCCGGCGCGATGATGTTCTGGTAATCGAGACGGTACTGAAGATCGATGTTCTTTAGAATAAAGTAATTCGCCGCATAGCTGCTCATCTGATTGAGCGCGCCGAAAAGGAAATAGCTTGTGACCTGGCCGAGAAGAAGACCGATCGGGATGCCGATGATCGAGAAGTAAAGGGCTTCGCGCAGGATCAGTTCTCTCACCTGCCGTCTCGTGGCACCGACCGATTTCAGAAGGCCGATGGCACGGATCCTCTCTGAGGAGGAGGTCGAAAAAGAGTTATAGATGAGCATGACGGCCAGAAGGGCGATCATGGCGATGGTCGCGATCGCGATCACGCCGATGGTCATCTCCAGTTTGGAGTCATCTGCGGAATTCTCCAGACGGATGAAGTCCTTGTTATAGAGGCAGTCGTCTTCGTTCTCGAAACGGTCGAGCGTGAACTCCGTATATACAGAAGGATCCTTGAACTCGAAATAGGCATTCACGGCAGATCCTCCGGACAGTCCCGAAGAATGCGTCAGGATCGTATTTTCGGCGAAGTTTTTCCATCTGGCGTATCCCGGAACGACGAAGTATCCGACGATGGTGTATTCTTTCGAGCCGAAAGGATATACCTGCTCATCCACTTCACCGGTCCCGTTTCTCACCAGGTACTGGAGATTCATGACTTTCCGGCCTTCGGAATAACGGGAATAAAGATCCACTTTGATCTTCTTTCCGATCGCCAGATTCTCTCTGTCGTTGGAATACATCTCCAGGGAGATGATCGCTTCGGACTCCGTTCTCGGAAGTCTTCCGCGAAGCAGTGAGAGATTACAAAGCTCCGGGAATTCATCGCTCATGGCGCCTACGAAATAGCGGTATCGCTCCGCATACCGGATGGCGGTGTGGGTATCGGGATCATAGTAGGGTCCCGGGTCATATCCGATCTCCTGGACATAGGCGACGCTCTTTAGGCGGTCGTCCTTTATGATTTTCTGATAGTCCATCGAAGTCATCGAATAGGCCTGAACGTGCCATCTTCCGTATTCGTCGTTTGCAAAGCTCTTCAGGATATCGATCGCACTCACGTGTGCCGAGGCCACGATCGAGAACATCATGGTCGCCACGACGATGCCGATCAGGGTCAGGATCGATCTGCCCTTATTGGCAAATACGGTACGCTTGGCGTACTTGCTGACGATATTGGAGACACGGCTCATTTACGGATCACCTCATCGTGCTTGATCCGTCCATCCTGGATCGTGATGATCCTCTTTGCCTGAAGTGCCACGTTTTCATCGTGGGTGATCAACACCGTCGTCTGGTTATATTTCGTGTTGGAATACTTGAGAAGATCGACAACTTCCTGACTGTTCTTCGAGTCGAGGTTGCCCGTCGGCTCGTCCGCCAGAAGGATCGTCGGCGCGTTGATGAGCGCACGGCCGATCGCCACACGCTGCTGCTGTCCGCCGGACAGCTGGCTGGGGAAGAAATCCTTTCTTTCCCGAAGTCCCAGAAGATCCAGCAGTTCGTCGAGACGCTCCTGATTGACGCGTCTGTGGTCGAGGAGCACCGGCATCGTGATGTTCTCCACGACAGAGAGCACCGGGATCAGGTTAAAGAACTGATACACCAGTCCGATCTCTCTTCTTCGGAAGATCGACAGCTGCTCATCGTTCTGCTTGAAAATATCCTTTCCATCGACAAGGACGGTGCCGGACGTCGGACGGTCTACACCGCCGAGCATGTGAAGAAGTGTCGATTTGCCGGAACCGGACGCACCGATAATGGCGACGAATTCGCCCTTTTCGATAGAAAGGGAGACATCGTTGAGCGCGGCAACGACGTTCTCGTCTTTACCGTAGGTCTTGGTCAGATGTTCCGCTCTAAGTAGTTCCATTTTTTACCTCTTCGTTGTATAGAAACGGATCGTGAACTGGGCGCCGTGCTCCGGCTCCTCACGATTGTCCGCGCGGATCGTACCGCTCTGTCTTTCTACGATCATCTTACTTAAGGCAAGTCCGATACCGATACTGGTATTAAGGGCGACCTTGCCCCGGTAGAAACGCTCGAATACGTGCGGGATGTCCTCGGGATCGATACCCGTTCCCGTATCCCGGATTACGATCTCGGTATAGATCGGCGTGTGCTTGACGAAGATCTCGATCATGCCGCCTTCGGGCGTATGCTCCATGCAGTTCTTTAAAATGTTGCTGATCGCCTCGCAGGTCCACATCATGTCGCCACGTACGACGGCATCGTCCGGGACTTCCATCTTAAGTGCCACGCCGTTGATATCGAGCGGCACTGCCAGCGACTCGGCCGATTTTCTGAGCATCTCTTTGACGTTATATTCTTTCGTCTCGAAAAAGACCGTATCCGCGTCGATCTTACTCATCTTCAGAAGCGTGTTGATGAGCCACTCGATACGGTTCAGGCTCTGCATCATCTCCGCGAGAAGATCGAATCTTTTCTCGTCGGAAAGCTCGGCATCGGAGAACATGTCCACGATGATGTTCATGGACGTAAGCGGGGTCCGAAGCTGATGGGCGATATCCGCGATCGAGTCGGAAAGGAAGCGCTTGTCGGCTAAAAGCTGGGAAGCCTGTTCGCGCAGACGGATCACCATCTTATGGATCTCCGAACTTAAGATCGCGACTTCGCCTTCCTTATACTCTTCGAACTTCACATCCTCGGCACCGTGCAGGATCTTATCGATGCTGTCCGAAAGATCCGAGATCCTCCGGTAGCGGCGGATATCTGCGATGATGCGGACCAGCATGAATACCGCGGCTGTTAAAAGCACAGCGATAGAAGCCTCCGGTCCGATCAGGGACAGGGAGGCTGCAAGGATCAGTGTAAGTGCGATGCAAGTAAGATATTCTCGTCGGACTTCCGCGTTATATCGAAACATTTTCACTCTCCGGCTTTATATCCGAAGCCCCGGATCGTGCGGATCAGTTCCGGCATGGCCGGATCGTCCTCGATCTTTTCACGAAGGCGCTTGATATATACTGTCAGGGTGTTGTCGTTGACATACTCGCCGCCGACATCCCACAGATCCTGCAGGAGCTTGGCGCGGGTAAGGACGACGCCCTGGTTGTTGGCAAAAAGCAGCAGCAGACGGTACTCGAGAGCAGAAAGGATGATCTCTTCGCCGTTCTTGCTGACGTTGGCGCGGGCGGTGTCGATCTTGACGTTTCCGAGTTCGACAACGTCCGAAGACTTATGGGTCCTTCTCATGACGCTCTTGATTCGGGAGAGCATCTCTCTGGGACGGAAAGGCTTGCTGATATAGTCATCAGCACCCATATCGAGGCCTGTGACTACGCTGTATTCATCACCGGATGCCGTGACGAAAATGACCGGAATATCTGCCTTCTGCGCCTTGATCGCGGCACAGACCGCATACCCGTTACCATCTGTCAGGGAAATATCGATCAGCGCAAGATCAAACGTCTCCGTCTCGATCTTGGTAAGCGCTGTCGTCTGGCCCGGAGCCCAGATAACTTCGTATCCTTCCGATTTCAAAAAAGCGGATAATGTCGTTACGATGCTCGAATCATCTTCTACAAGTAATACACGTCCCATAAACCAACCTCTGTTTCATTTTTCACTCATAGTATAAGTAAATTCTACATTCTTTTACAAGGAAATAGGTGACTAATTTCACACTTTCTGCAGTTTTTTGCGCTTTGTAAGGAAGAAGAGGACGAGGAAAGCGGCCGCGATCACGGCGGTCACACAGAGGCCGCCCTCCGGTCCGAACCCGCCTCCGGTCAGAAGATCTCTCGAAGATGCGGTATAGTTCGAAGCCAGGATCGATGCGGACTGCGGGTTACCACTGACCTCGAGTCCGAAGAAATTGCCCTGGCAGAAATTCCAGATCGTATGCATCGCGCAGACCGTGTAGATGTGACCGTCGCAAAGGGCGATCAGGGCAAAGAGCGCGGCGATCAGCATCAGGTTCAAAAGGGCAAGGATCGAGAATCCCGCGTTGGCTGCATGGAGTACTGAGAAGCAGAACGAGGAGAAAAATACGGCGAAAGGAATGCCGAACCGGGAGGCAACTCTCGGGAGCATATAGCCGCGCATCATGACCTCTTCGGTCGCGCCCTGCGGGATCCACATCATGATGTAGAAAATAAAGAGCAGGATCGATTCCGAAGAAAGGGAGAATCCCTCACAGCTGACCTGTCCGGTAAGAAGCAGGAGTCCATAGACGGATGAGATCAGAAGGAGTCCGAAAAGAAGGCCCCGGAGATAACACTTCAATGGAGACGCATGGCCCGCCCCGGACAGTTCTTTTCCCGAAGAAAAGCCCAGAGTCTTCAGTGGATTTCTCTCGATCTTCTTGACGAGCAGGATATATAGTCCGATGATCACCCAGTAGCCGATCCCCATGAAGAGGATGAAGTAATGGTTCTGCATGAAGCCGGAAAAGAGGCGGGAAGATTCCGACAGGGCGTCGCTGATTTTCCGGATCCCCGACATGTCCCTGAACATGCGGAGGAATTCGACCGATTCCGGAGACTTCATGTACGACAGGATCGCAGGGATCATGGCCAGAGGCTGGAACAGCGACAGAAGCGCAAGCGGCAGCACCGCATGCCCAATAAGGAAACGATGGGCCGGCTTTCTCTTTACCGGCTTATATCCGAAGACATTGGCTCTTGCCGAAGAGACATAATCGTTCGCCTGTTTTCTGGCGCGTGCCGCGGCCTTGCGGATCTCTTTCTCCGACTTGGATTCGACGGCTACCGTGAACATCTCCGTCATGAGAAGACGCCGGGAGATCAGAAGACAGATCGCCGCAAGAAGGAGCGAAGTCATCACGCAGCAAAGGAGAGGGAGCGCCCCTTCTGCGCCCATGAGGCTGTCGCCGATGCCGTAGAAATGCCCGTAGATCGGGATATAGCGGTTCACCGGATTCGGCGATGTGGACTGCATACAGGTCACGCAGACGACGAGCACGATCAGGAAGATCGGCAGGAAAGCGGTCTGCGCTGATACGATGGAATTACTCATGCAGGAGATGAGGATCGTGATCGCGGCCATAAGGAGCACGAAAGAGCTTGTCAGCAGAATGATCTCGATCAGCCCGACCGGTGAAGCCGGGAAGATCAGGCAAAGCCACAGCACCGCTGCAGGGATCATGGCATGAAGCACGACTCCCAGATAGTTTCCGAACACGATCGTCCCCCTGGAGATCGGTGTCATCAGGATCGAGGCGAACGTTCCTCTTTCCTTATCGCCGGCAATGGCATTCATGCCGATCAGCATGCAGACGTACATGATGCTCACGAAGAACAGGAGCGGCACCACCATACGGGCGATCCTTTCCGCAGCGACACCTGCGACCGTCCGTCTTCCGACAGGGACCGTATCCATGTACGGTTCTTTCCACATAGGAAGCGGGACACCAAGGTCCTGCGAGAGAGACATGTAATAATCGCCATCGACGACGCTGTCACAGAACTCGTCTTTCATCGATACATATTCGAGGTGGTCCGAAGAGCAGAATGTCAGGATCTCCGGCTTTTCCTCCACCTTTCTGACCAGACATTTTTCATCAAAATCCTCCGGGAAAACAAGGACCATGAAGGCATCTTCTTCCTTCATCCAGTTCGAGAAGGTAAAGACGTCGAAATAGGCGTCAGTTTTCTTATATGTGATGTCGTATTTTTTCGATAGTTTCTTTTCTTTTGAAAAATCCTTCCAGGAATCCGGGGCGTTGACGATGATGATGCCATCCGAATAAACGGGGTCTTCTTCTCCGACAACGACCATGTCCAGAATGCTGTAGAAAAAGCATACGATGCCCACGATAAACGCAAGGCATACCACCATCGTGATCCAGGAAGCCTGGGCCTGCATGGAGTGGTTTTTGCCAAATGTTTTCCGTATCAGGGCACGTATCGCGCGGCGCATCCTTATCCCTCCTTGTGGTGTTCTGAATAAAGTTTGAAGAAGGCTTCTTCAAATGTCGTACTGCCTGTCTTCTCGGCCAGTTCCTTCGCCGATCCCTGATCTACGATCTTGCCGTCTACAAGGATCGCGATCTCATCGCAGAGCTGCTCTGCCACGGAGAAGATGTGGGTCGAAAGCAGAACGCAGCAGCCCTTTTCCCGAAGCTCGAGAAGATAGTCCATGACCTGCCGGGAAGTAAGGATATCCAGGCCGTTCGTCGGCTCGTCGAAGATGATCACCTGCGGATCATGGATCAGAGAGATCACGATAGAGATCTTCTGCTTCATGCCGGTAGACAGTTCCGCGATCCGCTTGTCGGCGAAAGGTCCGATGCCGAAACGGGCGAAGCTCTCCTGTTTATGTGAAGCGATCTTTTCCTTCGGAATATCGTAAAGCTCACTGAAAAAATCGAAGAGCTGGTTCGGGGTCGAAAGCGGGTCAAGCTTGATCTCCGTCGTCAGAAATCCTATCTTCTTTCTGATCTCCTGGGCGGAGGCTTTGGTATCCAGACCGCAGATCGAGACGATCCCGGACGTCGGCTCAAGGAGCGTCGCGATCATCTGCATCAGCGTGGTCTTGCCTGCACCGTTCGGTCCTAAAAGACCGAAGATCCTGCCCTTTTCCACAGTGAAGCTGACATCGTCGACCACCATGTCGCGCTTGTTATATCTCTTACTTACGTGATTTACGGATATCATACGTACCTCCTTCAGCGATATGGATCATACCGTCTTTGGTGTTAAGGCAGATCATGAACAGAAGTCCCGCGACTAAAATGTTCACCAGCGAGACGATAGCGAAATTGCCCCAGGTGAATGTCCCCAGGAAGATCTCCCGGATGAGCATGATCGAGTTATGGACCGGGATGCAGTATTCCAGTGCGATCGCGCTGGACGGGCGGAACATGTTTCCGAAGAATTCGAAGATCAAAAGCACAAGCGGCGTCTGCAGATTCATGATCACATCTTCCATCCTTCGAAGCTTAAAGACGATCGCAAAGCAGATCATGGTCATGACTATGGCCGCAAGAAGGATCGAGATGAAAAACAGCAGAAGCTGGGATCCGGAAAGGAATAATCCGAATGGCAGAAGCGAATAGGCGCTGTTACTCCGGTTCACCCACGACGATATAAACAGCATGAAATATGTGATCAAGGCACTGACGACACCGACCATAATGACCATCAGGGCTTTTCCCGTAAGGAGGGCATGCTTGGAGATCGGCGTGAGATAGACCTTCGTTAGAAAGCCGCTCTGACGGGACGATGCCAGTGTCTCGGCCGCCAGCGAATAGATGCAGTAGTACATCAGAAGGATCATCATCGACGGGATCGTTCTTGATGCCCCGAGGTTCGCATTCGCGCGGTTGGAAAGAACGAAATTAAAGGGATTGAAAGCGTCTCTATCCCAGCGGGATCCGCCGCCGACATCGAGATATTCCTGCCCCAGTTCATCCATCAGATACTGGGCATATCCGTCTCCGAGATCGGCCTGGAACTGCTCGGCCAGAAGATAACTCGTGAAGGACTGGGAGTCGTAGAAGATACGGACCATCATCTCGTAGCCGCTCGTTCTTTCACCGTGTGCCAGCGCCGAATAATAGCCTCTTACGCAGTCATCAAAGCCGACCGTCTTACTCTGTTCTTTTGCGGTGAACGAGATAAAGACCCTGCCCTTTTCGAGCTGGCTTTGAAATTCATCTTTATCATTCAAAAGCTTCCTTCCGTCTTTTTTGGACAGCCATGTGAAAGAATAAAGAGAGGATTTGCTGTTGGAACCGATATAGTCCTTAAAAGATTCCGGCGCCGCAATGACCGTGACCGGGCGGCTCTGAATATGTCCTGTGGAAAGATAGTTGATAAGAAGCGGAAACACATTGATCGCTGCAAGGAGGAGCACCGCGGGAAGAAGAAACGTCGTAAGCGTCTTTCTCCAGTTCGCGATGATCTTTTTCATCTCCCATTTAAAGATCGTAAAAGTGTGTCGCATAGTACTGCTCATCCTTGATGCTTGATGAGTTCATTATAAAAACCAAACGCCCCAAGAGGGTAAAGCAAAGTTTCAGTTTTTATGAACATTCTGAAAACACAAAAACTTTTTCTCATCGGATATGACCCGCATCACAGAGGAGCTCCAGGACTGGCATCGTGACGGAACCCGGGCGTTTATCCATCCGAAGGATCGTGATCGCCGTGTGTGGCATGCGCACGATCGCGCATAGATACGGGAACGGAAGATTCAGGATCCTCGAGAGCATCGCGGTTCCTGATCCGCCATGCGCAAACAGCACGATGGTATGTTCTTCCGCATCTTCCCTCGTGCAGCGGTAGTAAAGGCCTTCTCTCTCGTATCCGAGAGTGGCCATCCACTTATCCGTTGCTTCCGCGATCATATCGACATCACTGGTCGCGGCATTTTCTTTAAAGAACGGATGCCCGCGCCAGTTCTTATCCGTGAGGTCTTCGCCTCTTTTCGACATCTCATCCGTTTCATCCCACGGATTTCCCGTCGTGTAAAGATCCATCCCGTATCCGAAACGGATCTCCTGCATGAAATCGAGGATATGCACCGGTTTTATCCCGGACAGGTCCGAAAAAGCCTGCGCGGTCTCTTTCGCGCGTCCCAGACAGGAAGAATAGATCTCCTCTATCCCCTCTGGCATCAACCGCTTCGCCACCGCCTCAGCCTGCTTTTTCCCAAGCTCGGTAAGACAGTCCTTCTCATAATCAGGATCGCCGTGGCGCACGATGATTATCCGCATGTTTTCCTCCTATAAACTTTTAAGAAGGAAAGGATTCACTTCTCCTCGGCTCAAACAGCTTTTGCTCCGCAAAAAACTCGCCACTTCGAAGTGATCCTTTCCTTCTTATTTCTTTATGAAATCATTGCGTATAAAATTCGATCCCGAGACGTCGAGTTTTGCACGAGCAAACTGTCTGAAGCCGTCAAGGGATCTGATTTTTATTTCACTAATTCTTCTGTCTCCTGTGCGATGGCGAGCTCCTCGTTGGTCGGGATGATCGCTACAGTTACCTTGGAATCGTCAGAAGAGATCACAGCTTCGGAACGAACGCCGTTGTTCTTAGAAGGATCGATCTTAACGCCCATGAACTCGAGGCCTTCGCAGGCAGCTGCACGGATGTAGTCCGTGTTCTCGCCGATACCTGCAGTAAATGCGATGACGTCAACGCCGCCCATTGCTGCTGCATAGGAACCGATGATCTTTCTTGCCTGATACTCGAACATATCGAGAGCCAGAGTTGCGCGCTCGTTACCTTCGCGGGAAGCCTTCTCGAGATCTCTGAAGTCGGAGGATACGCCGGACAGGCCTTCAACACCGGACTTCTTGTTCATAAGGACATCGATATCGTCCGGGCTCATGTTCTCATTTGTCATAAGGAACGGAACGATAGCCGGGTCGATGTCACCGCAGCGGGTACCCATGCAGATACCTGCAAGAGGAGTAAGACCCATGGATGTATCTACACACTTACCGTGGTCAACAGCAGCGAAAGAGGAGCCGTTACCGAGGTGGCAGGTGATGATCTTGATGTTGTTATAGTCCTTGCCGAGGAATTCTGCTGCACGGCGGGAAACATAACGATGGGAAGTACCATGGAAACCGTAGCGGCGGATGGAATACTTCTCTGTGAGCTCATACGGCAGTGCATATGTGTAAGCCTTCGGCGGCATGGTCATATGGAAAGCGGTATCGAATACGGCAACTTGCGGTGTGCCTTCCGGAAGAACGGATTCGCAGGCTTCGATACCTGTGAGGTTTGCCGGATTGTGCAGAGGTCCCAGAGGGAAGCACTCGCGGATAACGCGCTTAACATCGTCATTTACGATAACGGACTTGCTGTAGTACTTACCGCCGTGGAGTACGCGGTGACCGACAGCCTTGATCTCGCCGATATCAGAAAGAACACCATGATCCTTATCTACGAGAGCGTCGAGGATCATCTTAACAGCGACCTTATGGTCCGGCATCGGATCTGTGCAGACGAAATCTTCCTTACCCGGTGTCTTGTATGTGAGCTTGCCGTCGATACCGATACGCTCAGCATTACCCTTGGCAAGAACGTCGCCTGTAGATGTTTCGAAAAGCTGGAACTTGCAGGAAGAACTTCCGCAGTTGATAACTAAAATCTTCATTTCGTTTCTCCTTAGTTTCTTGATATTTCAAAAGTAAAGCGGGGCAGCTTCCTGTCCCGCTTCTATTTGACTTAAGAATTCTGTGCCTGTACAGCTGTGATAGCGATTACACCAACGATATCCTTCGCAGAGCATCCACGGGACAGGTCGTTGACCGGCTTTGCGATACCCTGGCACATCGGGCCGTATGCTTCTGCCTTGCCCAGTCTCTGAACCAGCTTGTATCCGATGTTACCAGCATCGAGGTCCGGGAAGATAAGAACGTTAGCCTTACCTGCAACATTGCTGTTCGGAGCCTTAGAAGCACCGATGGACGGAACCATAGCGGCGTCAGCCTGGAGCTCACCGTCGATGGCGAACTGCGGATATTCTTCCTTGGCGATCTTGGTTGCCTCAACGACCTTGGTAACGTCGTCGTGCTTTGCGGAACCCATGGAAGAGTGGGAAAGAAGAGCAACTACCGGCTCTTTGCCGACGAGCTGCTTGAAGGATGCAGCGGAGGAACCTGCGATAGCAGCGAGTTCTTCCGGATTCGGGTTCTGAACGAGACCGCAGTCACCGAATACGAATACACCGTCTTCACCATATTCACAATCCGGAACGACCATTACGAAGAAAGCGGAAACAAGCTTGGTGCCCGGAGCTGTCTTGATGATCTGAAGGGACGGACGGAGTGTATTTGCGGTGGAGTGGCAGGCACCGGAAACGATACCGTCACCATCGCCCATCTTTACCATCATGCAGGCGTAGTACATATAATCACCGAGGAGAGTCTTCTCAGCTTCTTCCGGTGTCATACCCTTTGCCTTACGGAGCTCGTAGAAACCATTGATGTATTCTTTTGTCTTCTCGTAGGTGTGCGGGTTGATGATCGTTGCCTTGGAAATATCAAGACCTTCGCTGTTTGCCTTGACCTCTTCATCTGTACCGATGATGATCAGATCTGCGATGTCCTCAGCGAGGATCTCTGCAGCCGCCTCAAAAGTTCTTCTGTCCATGGACTCCGGAAGAATGACGGTCTTCTTGTTACTTTTTGCTTTTGCTTTAATTTCGTCAATAAATGCCATAAATCAATCGCCTGCCTTGCTTAATATTTTTCATCCGCGGGTGCCTTAGCGCTTGACTTAGGCGCGCGCAGCATTGAAATCGTGCCTAAATATTATACCTTTATAACGGCTGGTTTTCAATCAGATTCGAGTTGGGACTTCAGATAATTGAGCATCCTCTCTTCAAAGTGGAGGTGCGCCGGCGTGATCCTCGGATCCACTACTTTTAGTGCGCGAAGCCCCTGCTCGAGATAGGTCCTGGCCAGATCCTTATCTTCAAGGATATAGAATGCGTAATACGCCAGTTTCCGGCGCCCGTTACAGTCCATATCCGCGTCGATGTTCTTCATCGAATGCGAATAATGCCTTGTCGCCATCGACGGGTTCTTTTCGCGGAAAGAATAATAGCCGAACATGGTAGTATCCACGGAGAAGTGTCCCGCATCCGTAAGCGTAGCCGTATTTAACTTACTGAATGCGTTGGCCGCCTGGGCCAGTGCGGGAAGGTCATTCTTGATCTCCGCACACAGATAGTATGTGCAAAGATAAGGAACTCTCTGCATGACAGGAGCTTTCCCATATTCCAGATAATCGAAGGCCGGCATCGGAGAAGAGAGAAGTTTCTCTTCATTTCTCAGAAGATCCCCCAGATCCCGGGTCCGTCCGGCAAGGTTCGATACGCGGGCCGTATTCTTCAGACCGTAGTAACCCATCGAAACGAACAGGCAGAAGCCGCCTCCGATCAGCCCCTGAAGGATACTGGTGTAAAATGCATCTCGATTCCACGGGATCAGCCCGTAATTCAGCGCAAGACAGCAAACGCCCAGAACGAGATAGATCACGGAGTAGACCTTGATGTGCCTTCTTTCTTTCTCCGGCGGATAGGAATGAGAAAACATCGCGATCTGCGGGTGCACCTGCTGGATCCTCGACGAAGCCGTGACCTTCAGTTTCCCGGGGTTGGCTTCATCGTAATAGTCCCTGTACCATTTCGCAAAATAGAACACGAAAGCTAAAAATGTATATCCTTTGCTCTTCCAGAAAAGATACTCGAATGCTGCCGCAAGCAGCCCGAAAAGCATGCTCCCAAGGAGCATAAAAAGGAAAAATACCAGTATATCCATATCCCCGTCACCCTTCTTCCAGAATGGATTTTATATAGGAAAGCATCTTCTCTTCATTTTCCGTTATGGTCGGGAAGATCCTCGGGTCCGAAACGGAAAGCCCGCGTATGCCCTGCTCCGTAAAGGACCGGGCCGCCTCTTTATCCGAAAGGATATAAAGCGAATAGTACGCCAGTTTTCTTCTTCCACTCGGGTCCATGGCGGAATCGATCTCTTTTCTCGAACCCTGATAATGCTTCATCGCCTTCTGCGGATCTTTGCACCGGAAACTGTAGAAGGAGAAAAGTTCCGAATCCAGCCGGCTGCGGAGATCCGGCTTTAATCCGGGACTGATCAGTCTCTCCATCGAACTGGCGCAGAGCGACATCGCCGTAAGCTCGTTTTTGATCTCTGCCAGCTGGTAGTAACGGACCGCATAATCGATCTTCTCGAGAATACTCGCTTTACCGAATTCACCGACCGCAAATTCGGGCATCGGAGTCTCTAAGAGAAGATTTCTGTTTTGAAGAAGCAGGCGGATCGACCGGGTCTTCCCCGACAGCGGGATGCGTTGGGACCGCCAGCCATAGTTAACAGAAAGTATTCCGAAAAGGAACACGAACGTCAGGCCGGTCAGGATCCCGGCCGCAAAATTCGCGGAAATGCTGTAATCTCCTTGAAAAAAGACCCTTGCCGATATTCCTGTCGCCATGCCGCAGAGGAACCAGATAAAGAACAGCACCATATTATGGTTATTCAGATCCTCTTCTGTCGCATCGGCACGGAACATATCGACATGAGGAGTTAAGTGGGAGATACGGCATGTGGAAAAGCGTATCTTTCCCGGATATGTTTCCGAATAAAGGTCCTTTTTCCAAAGAAGAAAAAGATGGGTCAGGCCGAAGAAACTATATCCCTTCAGCTTTCCATAAAGATATTCGATCAACGCGCGAAGATACCCGAGCACGAAAAAGCCCAGGAACGCGCCGCTAAGCCAGATAAGCATATTTCATTCTCCTGGATGGATATTTCTTTATCAGAGTTTGGCGATCATATCTCCGGCATCGACTCCGTTTGTCACATCGAGGATCAGCCATGCGGAAACACCGAGAGCTGCTTTTTTCTTATGCATGTTCGCACAAAGCTCCGTGAAAAAATCGACCGAACCATCGTCCGGGATCAGATCCAGAAGTTTCGTTACCGCCTTGACGACTCCGTCGGAACCTAAAATGACGACCGCGTCGCCTTTTTCGAATTCGCCGCCCTTAACGCTTCCGCTGACGACGATCCTGTTTTCAAGTTCCCTGGAACGCTTAACACCGACATCTAAAGGCTTCGGTGCGATCGGGAAAAATGTCGAACAGGTAAACTGTGATCCGAACGAGATCCCGCTGGATCCGACCGGTGCAGCCTCTAAGAGAGCTTTTGCCTTCGCTTCCTGCTCTGCCGCCTTCTCTTTTCCTTTGCCTAAAAAATCAAACAATCCCATAATGCCAATTCCCGAAGATCCGCCTCGGATACCCCGGGGCCTCCTATTTCTCAAACTGGTTTCATTATATCATCAGGAGGGCGCAACGCCATAGAGGATCGCCTTGTTTTCGAAGATCACGATCCTGTCGGCAGACTTTCTCGAGTAGTCGTCGGAAAGGTTAAAGTCAGACCAGTCGCTGTGGTGGATCGAAAACTGCACGATGAGCTTGTCGCCGCTATTCAGTTTTCCCGATCCAAAAGAACTCATCCGGCAGATCGTGTCAGCGCCGTCTTTCTTGGGATCGACCTTCAGGAATTCGCCTTTCACACTGTTAATTGCCTCGTATTTTCCGTCCTTTCCGTTGATCGCGGAATGGTAGCAGTCGTAGGCCAGCGAAGCTTCTTTTTCGTTCGTGAAATAGTATTCGATCGAAAGCGTATTAAGATCGATCGGATCTTTTCCCGTATTCTCGATCGTCATGTTCCCGGCGATCGCATTGCCGGTCCCGCTCATGTGGTACTCCATCGAAACAGTAACACTTCCGTTTCCGGAAGGAACAGAAGATGTTTCCTTCGTCGGATCCGAAGATGTCGGAGCGGGTGTCGGGGTGGCGATAGATCCGGAGCCGTCCGGGACATTTCCGTATACCAGCACGCCGTCTTCGAAAAGACTTGTAAGTGCCGAAGATGCGGCGTCCTGCGCAAGTCCGGTGATACGGAACTGCACTTCTTTCTTATATTCTTCCTGACCGCCCGGATAGCAGGAATACTCCTCGAAGACCACCTGCACGCAGGCCGTGTTTCCCGGCCCGTCTAAAAGCGTGATCGCCTTGACGTTCTGTCCGTAGGACGAAGAGACCGAAAGCCCGTTCAGATCTTTTCCGGAAGGGAGCGTAAAATAGTAGCGGAGCTCCAGGTTCTTCGGGGCTCTGGCCGGCCAGCCGGTCATGTTATATGTAAGCGCCTTGATCTCCAGAAAATCCGCGCCGCCGGCGTTGACAGATGTCTCGACCCTGTACTCTTCGCCGGCCTTTTCCCCGGCGCCGAATCCCTTGAGCGTCTGTCCGTGATAGCGGGTGTAGAGCTTGGCAAGCAGCCCTGTAAATCCGGCGTTATAGTCGCAGGCCACTTCGTTGGTGTTGTAATTGGAGACGGTGTCGGTATATCCGTCGGAGGCGTCCGGACCTCCTACGAGGGCGCCGCAGAGCACATGCCGCGAGGTGCCCGGCTCGTTCTGGTTATCGCAGTAGGATCCCTGCGCCGTACGGTGATGCGGATGCTCCGGATAGCTCTTCCCGAATCCGATCTGGTAGGAAAAGCCGGTGTCACCAAGCGCATAGTTTGCCTGCGAAACAGCGAAGTTCCAGTAGGTGTCTTTCTTCGAAGACGCGCAAAGATCCGTCTCGCTGTACACGGAAGCGAGGAACGCTGTAGTCGTCGCATAGCGGAGAGATCCCCAGCTGTCGAGCCATGCCAGACCCTTCGGCGTATAGGTGATCCGCTCTCCGGAAGAAGTGCCGCGCGTCCAGAAATCGAGGTGCTTTTCGACCGCATCCTTATACTTCTGTTCGCCGGTCTCCTCGGCCAGAAGGAGCGCCGCACCGATGTGCACGTCGTCCCAGCAGAATGCCCAGTTATAGTCCTGACCGGCCTTCGGATAGTACTCTTTCGCCTTGTTGAGATAAGTAGCATCTCCGGTTGCCCGGTAAAGCCATACACCTGCCCATGAAAGCTCATCATAGAAGCCGCTCCAGGAGGTATAGAAACCATCCGCCGCCGTATATCCCGCATCGCTTTTGTACTTGTCAGCGAATGCATAAAGAGAGACCGCATGCGAAAGACATGTCTTGCTGAAAGATGGATCGGCATCTTTATAGAGGATGCTGCAGATGGCAAGAGAGGCCGCCGTTTCCGCCGTTACGCAGGAACCCGGGTGATTGCTGTCGACGAAGTAGGACGGACGGTCCATCTGGTACTCGACACACTCGGCACTTCCCCACCAGCCGTGGTCCGCCGAGCCGTTTCCGACCTGATAGTAATAGAGCTCATCCGACGGATGGCACTTGATGAAATATTCATTTGCCCAGCGGATATTGGAAAGTGCGTAAGAGAGCTGATTACTCTGTTCGTAAGCATCCTTATCCTCGTAGATCGACCAGCCCAGGACCGAAGCGGTATAGGCCATCGGGAGATTGAACTTGACATTGTCTCCGGCATCGAACCACCCTCCGGTCAGATCGACCCCTGCATCTGCGCCGTCGCGCAGGCAGGAGTCACCGCGCCAGTTGCATCTTGTATCTTCCGGAAGATCTCCGGATCTTTGGAGTTCATAGAAAAGAAGCGATTTCTGAAGTGCTTCGCCGTAGTTATATTTACCGGTTCCGGGTGTTCCTTCGATGCCGTTTCCGGAGATGGTCCCATAGTCCTTCTTCTGTACATTCGAAGAGGGTTTTGTCTCCTTCGTTTCTTTCGTTTCAGAAGTCTCTGCGGAGCTTTCTGAAGCGGAAGAAGATGTTTCCGAATCATCTGTTTCCGAGGGCTCCGTGGTCTCATCGGTTTCTGAAGACGCCACTGTGGTTTCTTTCGAAGCAGCGCTTTCAGTATCGCTTTCCTTTTCATCCGTGACCACTTCATTCACGATGCGGCTTTCGCGGGATGTCTCCTCATTTTCTTTCTTGCCGAAAGTCTTTTTCCATGCGTAAAAGACCCCCGCGATCAGGATCGCGACGGCCAGGAAAATGCCGCAGAGTGCGGCGATTCTTACTTTTTCTTTCATGTCAGATCTAGCTCCTCGGTCTGTACCTTGGTGTACTTGATGATATCGTCCATTCGCAGGCTCTGGGAATAATTGATAAAGGTAAACGCCTGTCCCGTTCTGCCGGCACGTCCTGTTCTGCCGATACGGTGCAGGTAATATTCATTTTCGTTCGGGACTTCGAAGTTAAAGACCGTGTCGATATCGGATACGTCGATACCTCTGGCCGCGACATCCGTCGCCACGAGGATATTGAACTTGCCTCTTCGGAAATCGTCCATGATGCGGTTTCTGGCACCCTGTCCGATGTCGCCGTGCAGGCACTCCGCCTTGTAACCGAGTTTCTTGATGCCCTCGGTCACGATGCGCACGCGGGTCTTCGTGTTGCAGAAAGCCATGACGCGGTGGCAGTCGTAGCTCTCCATGATCTTACCGAACGCTTCCATCTTCTGCCGGTCTTCGAGGTGGAGGAGGTACTGTCTGATCTTCGGCATATCCTCTTCCTTCGGCGCCACTTCGATCTCATCGGCACCCTCCATATATTCCCACGTGATGTCCATGACTTCACGGGACATGGTGGCCGAGAACATCGCGATCTGCTTGTCCTTTGGCGTGAGCTTCATGATCTTTCTTATATCCTTGATAAAGCCCATATCGAGCATCTTATCCGCCTCGTCCAAAACGAGCGTATAGATGTCGGAGATGTTGATATTCTTATGCTGCACATGGTCCAGAAGACGGCCCGGTGTCGCGACGACGATATGCGGTTTTTTCTTCAGCATCTGGATCTGCTTATCCATTTTCTGTCCGCCGATGATGCCGCAGATCTTTAATCCTTTGATAAAAGATCCGAGTGCGCGAAGTTCCGTGCAGATCTGTAAGGCCAGCTCTCTTGTCGGGCATAAGATCAGAGCCTGTACGAAGTCCGCTTCCATGTTGAGATATTCCAGGATCGGTATTCCGAAAGCGAAGGTCTTTCCCGTTCCTGTCGGGGCCTTCGCGATGACGCATCGGTTGTCCATCATGAGGGGGATCGCCTGCTTCTGCACTGATGTCGGTGTTGTCATGCCCATCTTCGAAAGGGCGCGCATGATCTCCTCGGACAAGTCCATTTGGTCAAAAGATGTGTATTCCAATTTTTATTCCTCGATTTCCGTTTCCTTTTTTTGCGGCACAAAATACACCACATCGAAGATCTCCGAGCGCCGCTTGGTGGTTTCAAAAATATTATTATACGTAAGCGTGTTGTACTCATTTAAGATGCCGGTCTCATCCGGAACATTCTTGAGTGTGTCATAGCGCTTTCCGTTTGCATCGTAAACTCCCATGGTCGTCACGACCGGATACTGGTCGTAGCAATCCGCGATCAGGAGATTATAGGCCGGAAGGTCCATCCCCGACATCTGCAGGAGCAGTGTGGAGAGGTAGTTGAGGCTGATGCTCTCGACTTCACATTCCGGAATATCGTAATTGGCCCAGATAAAGAAGTCCGTCTTATAGAGGTTCTGCATCTCCGCGCCGGTCAAGTCGATCAGATCTTTTCCGAGAAGAGCTTCGTAGAAACCGTTGATCATGCTCGGCAGATGGTCGCCGAAGAAGCAGATGAGCACGGGCTCGTCCACAGAACGGAAGTAATCGATCAGGTCCTGAACGGCCAGGTCGCTCTGTCTGGCCAGAGACAGATACTGCTCCGTCTCCGGGAACTTCTCCGGGTATTCGATCAGGCGGACATCCTGATTGAAATTCGGGTTCGTGCTGGTATATGATCCGTGATTCTGCATCGTCACGTTAAAGAGGAACAGCGGATGTCTCGGATCTTTATGCTCGTAAAGATCTATAAGCTTCGCGTAGGAGCTGCGGTCGGAGATATAGGAGCGGATGTACTCCGATCTGTCAGAAAAATCATCGATGCTGAGGAACTGGTCGAAAGCCATGCTGGCATAGACATCCGGGCGGTTCCATCCGCTCGCCAGATAAGGGTGGACAGCGATGGTCTGGTATCCCTGGCTCTTCAGGAAACGCGGCAGCGATCCTGTGGTATCGCCGATATACTGCTGGTACGGGATACTTCCGGTCGGGAAGAACGCCATGGAATTTCCGGTCAGGAATTCGAACTCCGAATTGGCTGTACCGCCGCCATATACGGAAACGCAAAGGTCACCGTGCACGACGTTTTCTCCCTGGAACAGAGCATCCATATACGGGTGCATCGGAAGGTTGGTCTCAAAGGAGCCGACCGTGGACATATCGGAATACGATTCGTTCATGATGCAGATGATGTTCGGCTTCTCGCCTTCCTTCAGGATGCGCTTTCCTTCCTCTTCGTGAATGGCCTTCTCCTCTTCGTATTTCTGCATGACATCGTTCGGCAGGATCGAGTGTTCATAGCGGTTTTCGATATTCTCTTCGATGCGCTGCACACGCTCCGCGCTATAGTCCTCCGGGATCTCGACCGAAAGGTGCTGCGCGTTGATCGTCAGCGCGACCATCATGCCGTTCTGGACAAATGTCGAGGACGGGTTGTTCTCATCGTTGATCACGCCCATCTTCTCCGTAAGGCTGAAGGAGGGGTTCTTCGATTTTCTCGTATCGACTAAAACGAGTACGAGGAAGATCGCGAGCGCACCGCAGAGCGCGCCCATCGTCGCACGCTTTCTCTTCAGTGTCAGCGTGTAGGTGCACTTGGAAATGACGATCCCCGTCACGATGAAAAGCAGTGTCGCGATGATCAGGATCGGCGACAGTTCGATGTGATAGTTGTCCGATACGTTCATGGCCGTCTTCAGCGTCACAACGTCGAGGAGCTGGACCGGCTCACCTCTCCAGAGGAGCTTGAAATAGTTGAAGATCGCGACTGCGAAGATCAGGGTGTTGGCGATGATCGTCGTCAGACGGAAACGGTTGAAGCAGATATAGAGCAGCAGGTAGATCACGAGGAAGTAGAAGTAGTTGATCAGGAATGCCGCCGGCGTTTTCTTGAGAACGGAGTTATTGTTCAGAAGTTCTGTGATCGTGTACATCATGACCGGCGTGATATAGAGCATCGCCATGGTCAGTCTTTCCTCTCCCCTATCGGAAAGATCCACATGCAGAAGACCTAAGAGTCCGGCCAGTAAGACGAGAAGGATACTGATCGTCATCGCCAGATAATCCATCTGCGTATAACGGATCTGAGTATTACACTGCAGGTTGGTGTAATTATCTACGCCCGGAAAATCCACGCGGCCGAGCGCGTCATCGACATTCGAGGAGAGCCATACTGTCGGCACTTCTTCACCAATCGTATCCACGACCTGCATGGTGAAGCGGTATGAGCGCTCGAGCATGACATCGAGCTTCACGCGGAAGCGGAGATACTCGTTATCCTTGATGTTCTGGATCGGAACCAGTTCCTCGTAAAGGAGATCCCCGTCATCTTCTTCCACGCGGAAGCGGAGATTACCCTGCGGAGAGACCACATTTCCGAATTCGACATTCGTCGCCATACGGATCTCGATATAGTCGATATGTGTGCGGTCCGGAGTAAAGGTCTGGACGAGAGGTGTCTCGCCATTCAGGATACCGATCGGCTGTGCACCCTGCCCGAGATAGGAGCGGGTCTTCCGGGAGTTGAATACGCCTGAGTCGAAAATAACGATCAGAAGCAGCACGAGCATCACCAGGCTCACGAAGACCCAGCGCGCTTTGTTGCGTGTGAAACTGAGCGGTTTTTTCGTAAACTTGATCAAGCTTTCAGATCTCCTTTTTCCTTCACTTCTCCATAGGTACCCTATTGTACTTTATGTAACCCTATTATAGAGCGTTTTCACTTTCTTTCAATCTAATTCCCCTTGTTACATTGCACAGTTTTTCTGCGCGAACCTCGTTTTGCATAAATAAATTATCGTTTCTCGATAAAAAATGCTTGCATTTCGATAATGAGCGTAGTAGTATAAGGACAGGACAAAGACATTTTCGGAGGTATTTCGGATATGAATAAATCAAACCGACCCAGTTATTCCATCTGGCTGAATCTGACGCTTCTTACTTGTGCCGTATTCTTCATCGTCTGCCTGATCGGCGACATCTTCGGATATTCCTTCTGCCGTTTCTGCTGGTACGGAGATTTCTTTACAGAGAGTTACATCGGCGCCGCTTCTTTCCTGGGTACGCCGGATGTCCGCTTCTACGTCTTCCTGACATGCTTTTATCTGAGCACGCTTCTGACCTACCCGATCCTTTTCTGTGTGGTGAACATCATTTTGAACCTGAAGAAGGATCACGTTTTCGAGAAGATAAATACACGCTACTTGTCGATCATCTCCATCTGCTGTTTCCTGATCTGTCTGATCTGCATCGTCGGCTCCTTCGCGACCTTCTCGCTGGTCGCCGTCTCGATGATCGGACTTTTCGTCGGACTGATCGTACAGTGTGTGCGTCTGGTCATGGATAAAGCCATCGACATGCGCGATGAGCTGGATCTTACAGTGTGAGGTGATAGTATGGCGATCATAGTGAACTTAGATGTAATGATGGCGAAGCGCAAGATCTCTTCCGGAGAACTTTCCGAAAAGATCGGTATCACGCCGGCCAACCTCTCCATCCTGAAGAACCAGAAAGCGAAAGCCGTGCGCTTTTCTACGCTGAACGATATCTGTAAAGCTCTGGACTGCCAGCCCGGAGACATCCTGGAATACCAGCCGGATACGCCTTCTGACAGCAACTGATCTATAACACCCGCAAAGGGCTTTTTTCAAAGGAGTTAACGAAAAAATGAATACGAATCTGAAGAGGGCAGAGATCCTGAAATTTCTCTGCCTTGGGTTAAGTTACGCTTTTTCCTACGCATATATCTCCATGATCGACTTCGCTCTGACAGCCGTTCAGACCACGATCTTCGTGTCCTGCATGTCTGTCGTCGCCATAATCTGGCTGGAGATGACCATGTCGCAGAAACGCTTTCTCGGAAGCTTTGAGACCACTTCTTTCCAGAAGATCGAGGTGCGTTTCTGGGAAGCTATCCTTCTTCTACTCTGCTTCAATACCTACTTCGGACAGATCCCGGAACTGACGCTTCTTTTCATCCACGCCGTGGTCGTCTATATGGTTCTCATAGGCACCGGGCATATGCTGTCCGACCGCTCCTCGGTCTTCCTTCCCTTTGACCTCATCAACGGCTTCTGCCGGCTGCCGTTCATCAACTTTTTCTCCCGCATCCTTTCCGTACACGATACGATAAAAGCACGAAGAGAAAATGGCGCTGAAAAGGCCTCCGGGGATCCCGATCCGCAGTCTTCTTCCGAGGAAAAAGAACCGGTCCATGTCATCGCCATCATCGTAGTTCTCCTTTTTATCCTCATGATCTTCGGCATCGCCCTTCATAACCTCGCGCTCGCCGATGCCCGATTCTCGGAAGCACTGTTTTCCATCGACCGTTTCCTCTCGAATATCTCCGTTTCGGAGATCACCATCAAGATCATCTTCAGCATTCCTGTCGGCGCCTATCTTTTCGGCCTTTTCCAGGGCTGTGTCCGCAGTTCTTCTTCGAAGGAAAAAGAGTACAGCGAGGATCTTCAAAACAGCTGTTCGAAACTCCACATCATGCCGGACTATCTGTTCTGCGGGGTCCTCTCTGTTTTCCTTTTAGTCTATCTTGTTTTCTTCATCTCACAGGGAGAGTATATGTTCAGCGCCTTCGCCGGCGTCCTTCCCGAGGAATTCACCGCATCCGAGTACGCCGTCAGCGGCTTCCACGAGCTCATCAATGTCGTCATCATCAACTTCCTTCTTCTGTCGCTGGTCCGTCTTTTCGGAAAGCATAAGAAGAAACTGCTCAACATCCTGAGCATCGTCCTCATGGCCGAGAGCATGGTCTTTTCCATGATCTCCGCATCGAAGATCATCCTTTACATGACGCGTTTCGGATACACCAGTTCCCGTACGATGGGCCTGTGGGGCACCGCCGTCGTCTTCTGCGGATCTATTCTGGCCATCGTGCATCTGGCAAGTAAAAAGCGCACGTTCGCTCCGTGGCTGATGTTCTCCGCCGGAAGCTACGTGCTCATGAATTTCATCTGTTTCCCGTTTATCTGATCCTTCTTGAAAAGATCCTTTCCGGCCGCTCCGGTCTCCCCGGGGCGGCTTTTTCTTATAATTTGAAAGCCTTCGGAAGAAGGTCGGAAAGAGAGGCGACTTCCGCCTTCCCGTCTTCCTCCACGATCACTTCAAAAGTATCGGTCTTCACATGTTCAGATAAGACCTGACGGCACACGCCGCATGGATAGCAGGGATCCTTCGTCTCTTCATTCGCCGGCGCCCCGACGATCGCGATCGCAGCAAATTCTTTCTCGCCTTCGCTGAGTGCTTTGGCCAGTGCCACGCGCTCGGCGCAAAGACTCGGGGCCATCACGGAAGATTCGATATTACAGCCCCGGAAGATCTTCCCGTCTTTGGTCACAAGTGCCGCGCCGACGGTAAAACCGGAGTACGGCGCATAGGCGTTCATGCGTGCTTTTTTCGCTTCCTTCAGCAGCTTTGCCTGATCCATTTTCTCCCGCCTTTCTTCTTTCCCGCAGGAATCTTTCTCACTTCACCAGACGGCTCGTTCCGAGACGGTCCGCGCCCGCCTCGATCATGGCCTTTGCATCTTCCATATCCTTGATCCCGCCGGCCGCTTTTACCTTTACTTCCGGCGCCGTATATTTACGGAGGAGACGGACATCTTCGATCGTTGCTCCGCCGGTCGAAAAACCGGTGGATGTCTTGATGAAATCGGCATGTGCCTTGCTTACGAGTTCGCACATCTTGATCTTCTCTTCCTCGGTCAGCTGGCAGGTCTCGATGATGACTTTCAGTACCGCGCCTTCGCAGGCTTCGCGCATCGCGAGGAGCTCGAGATAAATGCGGTCGAAACTCCCGTTTTTCACGTCGCAGAGGTTGATGACCATGTCGATCTCCGACGCTCCCTGGCGGATCGCTTCCTTTGCTTCAAACACCTTCGTGGCGGTCGTCGCATAGCCGTTCGGAAAACCGATGACCGTGCATACGGGAAGTCTCCCTTTCAGGAACTGCGCTGCATCGTTGACGTAGCACGGAGGGATGCAGACGCTTGCCGTCCCCGCCTCCAGCGCCGCCTCACAGAGATCCTTGATCTCCGCAAGTGTAGCCGTCGTACGAAGGAGGGTGTGATCCACCTTCGCGATGATCTTTTTTTCTTCTTCTGTGTATTCTTTCATAAGCTTTCCTCTCTCTTTTCCCGTTCCTTTTCTGCTCGAAAAGATCCCGTCTTTTTACTTCATTCTCATCTCTTTCCAGAAGGATTCCCCGTCCAGATTCGATGTGTTGATCCCGAAGAAATCTCCGATCGTTTTCGCGATGTCCGCAAAGCTCGATCTCGTCCCGAGATCCGTTCCCGGACGGACTCTCTCTCCGTAAGCCAGAAACGGCACATTTTCTCTTGAATGATCCGTAGAAGGCGTGCTCGGATCGCAGCCATGATCGGCCGTGATCATGAGGATATCGTCCTTCTGAAGACGCGACAGGATCTCCGGCAGACGGTCATCGAAATACGTCAGCGCCTCGGCATATCCGTGCACATCATTTCGATGTCCGTAGAGCATGTCGAAATCGACGAGATTTACGAAGATCAGACCTTCCTTCTGCATATCCATCGCTCCCAGCGTCTGTTCGATGCCGTCGGCATTTCCGGCTGTCCTGACCGACATGCCGACACCGCGGCCGCCAAAGATATCGTAGATCTTCCCGACTCCATAGACCGGGATCTTCGCCGCCGTCAGATCGTCGAGGAGCGTATCTCTCGGCGGAAGAAGAGAAAAATCGTGGCGGTTCGATGTTCTTTCGTAGTTCGGATACTCCCCGATGAAAGGTCGGGCGATGACTCTTCCGACACCGTGTTTTCCCGTAAGGATCTTCCTTGCGATCTCACAGTAGCGGTAGAGTTCTTTTACCGGCACGACCTCCTCGTGTGCAGCGATCTGGAACACACTGTCCGCGGAAGTATAGACGATCAGGTCGCCTGTTTTCACGTGCTCCTGCCCGAAGTCACGGATCACTTCCGTCCCGGAATACGGCTTATTGCAGAGCACCTTTTTCCCGGTCTGCTTTTCAAACTCTGATATCACGTCCTCCGGAAAACCCTCCGGATATGTCGGCAGCGGCTCCGGCGAGATCAGTCCCGCGATCTCCCAGTGGCCGATGGTCGTATCTTTTCCCATGGATGCTTCCTCGACCCTGGCCCACGCGCCGACACCTTTCCCATCCGGTGAATCGTAAGGAAGGGCATCCGGGATACACCCCATGCCGATCCGTCTCATATTTGCGATCGAAAAAGCACTGTCCTTCGAGCATGCGCCGAGGGTGTGGGACCCTTCGTCTCCAAACGCGGCCGCATCCTTTGCACCGCCGATCCCGCAGCTGTCCAGTACGATCAGAATGACTCTTTTACCCATCTTTCATCCTCTTTCGTTAGTGTTTACTAATTCCACTTCATATTATATCGTATAAGTGACTGAAAAAACGTGCCGGAGGAATCACCTATGCGCAAAAACCGTTCCGGACGCCCACTGATCATGATCTCCCTGGACGCCATCTCGGATTCTGACATCAACTATCTGCTGACACTCCCGAACTTCCGTAAGCTCGCGTCCTGGGGCCTTCTGCACAGGAAAGTCGATTCCATCTTTATCTCGAACACCTACCCGGTCCACACGAGCATCTCGACCGGCGTAATGCCGTCGGAGCACGGCCTTTTCGATAACGTCATCTATGACCCGTTTAAAAACTCGGAGAAATGGCGCGCGCATAAGAAACTCATCAAGGTAAAGACGCTTCCCGAACGAGCCCACGATAAGGGCCTTGTCACCTGCGCCATGATGTATCCCTGTACTCCGGGCGAAAAGATCAACTACCACCTCGCGGAGGTCCCCGGCACCGAGAGCATGTTCTTCCGCGGCATGAAGTTCGTCCACTACAGCTCGACCTTTCGCCTCTGCCCGAAGTTTTTCCGCTACATGAGGAAGTGCAAGTCTTTCAACTATTTCGGCATCGACACGTTTATCGCCTACTCTTCACGCGACCTGATCGCGGGTGAAAAAGCCGACCTTTACATGCTGCATCTGCAGGACACCGACCACCAGAAGCACCACACCGGCACAGATTCCGAGACGACGAAAAAATCGATCGAGTACGATGACAAGCTCCTCGGCGTGATCATCGAAGGTATCGAAGAAGCCGAGCGGAAAGCCGGCGGTGATCCCGCCAAGGGCATCGAGCACCTGGATCTTCTGATCTTCAGCGACCACTCCTGCATGAACGTGCACACCGCGATCTCTCCGAACAAACTCCTGACAGAAAAGGGCATCTCCTTCTCAACTGCCTGGTTTCAGACCGTCAACGGTGCCTGCTTCCTGCACATAAATGAGAATATTTCTTCTTCTGAAAAAGAATCGCTCGACGCGTTCCTTCAAAGCTTTTCGGAAATGCCCGGCGTTCGAAGAAAGCTCACCGACGAGGAGCTCCGTGAAAGCGGCGCCATCGATGCCGGCTTCTCCATGGGATTTACCGCACAGTCCGGCTACACCTTCGGCGCCATCAAGAAAGGCCAGCACGGCTATACTCTGGATAACGACGACTATAAGATCTTCTACCTCGAGATCGGCCCCGGCCTCATCAAAAGCGAGCAGAAAGGCACGACCACCGAGGGCGGCTGCATCTTAGAGGTCGGCAAAAAAGCGATCGAACTCGTGGATAGCACCGACATCTCCGGATACGTGCGAAGATAAGCTGCTATTTTAAACAAAAGAGATCCCGAAGGTGATCTTGGCGCTGGTCCTCGACGCGCTGCGTCTGCGGAATCGCGCCTGCGATGATCCTTCGGGATTCTCTTTTTCTTTTTAAGTGATCTTCTTATCTCTGCACTCTGCCGGAGCCGTCGCCTTTCATCAGAGTTTCGACCTCTTTTACGCTGACTCTGTTGAAGTCGCCCGGGATCGAGTGTTTCAGGCAGCTTGCGGCAACTGCGAATTCGAGAGCTTCAGTATCTGTCTCATAGGATCTTAATCCGTAGATCAGTCCTGCGGCAAATGAATCGCCTCCGCCGACGCGGTCGACGATATCGCAGATTTCATATTTTCTGCTGACATAGAAAACGGAGCCGTTATTGATGCATGCCGCCCAGCCGTTATGGTCGGCGCTGTGGCTCTCGCGAAGCGTAATGGCAACCTTCTTTACATTCGGATATTCCGAAAGAAGAGAGCTCGTGAGCTTTTCGTATTTTTCCGTGTCGAGAGACCCCTCTTCCACGTCCACATCGATCTGAAGTCCCAGGGATTTCTGGCAGTCTTCTTCATTTCCGATCACGACATCCGTATACTTCGTGATCTCCTTCATGATTTCCGATGCCGCAACTCCGTATTTCCAAAGATTCTTACGGAAATTGAGATCCACGGATACCGTGATATCACGCTTCTTTGCTTCCTTTACCGCCTCGATGGAAAGCTCCGCCGCGCTTTGACTGATCGCCGGTGTGATGCCCGTGATATGAAACCAGTCCACATCAGAAAAAGCACTCTCCCAGTCGATGTCTCCGATTCCTGCTTCGGCCATGGTGGAGCCCGCCCGGTCGTAGATCACTTTACTCGGACGCTGGTTCGCGCCGGTCTCCAGATAGTAGATGCCCATCCTTCCGTTTTTACGGAGGATCTTCTCCGTACCCACGCCGAAACGGCGGAGTTCAGCGATACATTCGTCTCCGATCTGATTGTCCGGAAGCACACTTAAAAACTCTACGGGCATCTTATAATTTGCAAGTGAAACCGCCACATTGGCCTCGCCTCCGCCAAATGTCGCCTCAAACTCCGGGCTCTGGAAAAACCTTTCGTTGCCCTTCGTCTTCAGACGCAGCATGATCTCACCCATCGTCAGTACCTTTTTCATGGAAAAACCTCCTTAGCCTCTCGTCTTCCGGATCGTCTCGACCGCAGATCTGCAAAGGTCCGTGATCTTATCGAAATCCTTATTTCGGATATCCTTCGATGTGCATACGAAGCTTCCGCCGATCGCGATCACGCTCTTTTCTGCGGCAAACTCCGAAAGATTATCGAGGTTGACGCCTCCGGTCGGCAGGAACCGCATATCGCGGAACACGCCCGACAGCGTCTTGATGCCCTTGATCCCGCCGTAAAGATTGGCAGGGAAATATTTGACGACAGAAAGACCGAGTCTTCTCGCCCCCATGATCTCCGTCGGAGTCACGCACCCCGGAACCACGGCGATCCCCGCATCCTCGCACCATCTGACGACTTCTTCGGAAAAACCCGGAGACACGATAAATCCGGCACCTGCCGAGATCGCTTCCTGAACCTGAAGAAGGTCGAGGATCGTTCCTGCTCCGACGAGCATTTCCGGCACTTCCTCATTCACTTTCCGGATGGCCTCTTTCGCGCACGCGGTGCGGAAAGTGATCTCCATCATATCGATCCCGCCGGCCAGTAAGGCCCTTGCGGTCGGCACTGCATCCTCTATGTCCTCGATCACCACGACCGGGACAAGACCGGTCTTTTCTATCCTCTGCATGATACTCTTTTTGTTCACGCGATTTCCTCCCCAAAAAACGTTTTTAGCATCTAACATTCTAGCATATTTTTTGTCGGAAAACTATTCAGACTTTTTGCTGTTTCTGTTATCATTATATCTGAATGAAATTGCGCTGATCCAATTATTTGGAGGTGTTTATGGCCACTTTGATCAACAACCGTTTTATGCTGAGATCCGCTACTGCGGAGAGACTATATTTTGACTACGCGAAGAACTGTCCCATCATCGATTATCACTGCCACTTAAGTGCCCGGGAGATCGCTGAGGATCATTCTTTCCAAAACCTCACCGAGCTGTGGCTCAAGGGAGATCACTATAAATGGCGACTGATGCGGTCCGCCGGGATCGAGGAAAAATATATCACCGGTGACGCCGATGATCACGGGAAATTCCTCGCTTTCGTAAGTGTTCTCGAAAAGGCCGTAGGAAACCCCATCTACCACTGGTGCAGTCTGGAGCTCCTCCGCTATTTCGATATAAAAGACCCGCTCACGATGCAGAATGCAGAGCAGGTCTGGGATCTGGCCAACGAGAAGATCCAAAGCGGTCTTTTCACCGCCCGCCAGCTGATCCAGCGTTCGAATGTGGAACTTCTGTGCACGACAGACGATCCGATCGATGACCTTAATTATCACCGTGCGATCGCAGATGACCTTTCCTTTTCGACCGTCGTACTTCCGACATTTCGTCCGGACCAGATCCTCGACATTGGAAAGAGCGACTATATCGCGTATCTCCAGGCCCTTTCTTCTGTTTCGAACTGTCCGGCCAACAGCTGGATGGAGCTGAAGATCCTTTTGAGCCAGAGGCTGGATCACTTCGCAGCAAATGGCTGCCGTCTGGCCGACCATGGTATGACGAAGTTTATGTTCGTCCCCGCCACAGATGACGAAGCGGAGAAAATCTTCCAAAAAAAGCTCTCTTCCCCGGAAATCTCCCTGACCGAAGAAGAAGAAACCATCTACAGAAGTGCTCTTCTCATCTTCCTTGCGGCCGAATACCAGTCCCGCGGCTGGACCATGCAGATCCACTTCGGCTGCCGCCGCGACAACAACGCGCTTACTATGCGAAAGCTCGGCGCGAACACAGGCTTTGACACGATCCTGGGAGATAGCAGTTTCGTTTCTCCTCTTGCAGAATACATGAGTTATCTTACGGAGCATGACATGCTTCCGCGCATGATCCTTTATAGTCTCAATCCCAATGACGATACGATCCTTGACACGCTGATCGGGTGCTTTCAGACGGGACAGGAGCCTCTGTGGATCCAGCATGGCGCCGCCTGGTGGTTCAACGATAATGAGCACGGGATCCGAGAGCATCTCCGGTCCCTTGCCTCCCAGAGTTACCTTCCGGGATTCATCGGCATGCTGACCGACTCCCGAAGCTTCCTTTCCTATACCCGTCACGAGTATTTCCGCCGGATCCTCTGTGATTTCCTCGGTGATCTGGTCGAAAAAGGAGAGTTTGACAAAAACATGGATACTCTCGGTTCCATTGTCCGGGATATCTGCTACGAAAACGCCAGGAGGATCTTCATAAAGGAGTGAGCGTTGACCGCCAAAAGCTCCTTTTTCCGGCATTTTTCCCTAAATTTACGCAAAAAAAGAACTGCTCGCGTGGAAGGACTTGCTGGCAGTTCTTTCTTCTGAAAAAAATGAAAAAGACGGTTAGTCAGATAATGTGGGAGAACATTATCTGTTAATCGTTAACTCTTTAAGTCTGCATCGATCTGTGCAGTAACATCACCTACGTTCTTAACGTAAGCCTCCATTTTCTCTGTTGCTGATCTGGTTTTTCCGAGATAAGAAGAAACGCTAAACCAAACGACCATAGCAAGAATAACTAAGATTGCGATAACTAAAACCATTTCAACGAGCGTAAAGCCTTTTTTTGTCTTGTGTAACTTAACCATACCCCTAACCTCCTGGTGCATGCTGGTTATTCACAGTTCGTTCATATTTATGACACAATTATACTCTCGCTTTCGACAAGATGCAATTGTTTTTTAGAAAAAAATGAAGAAAATTTCAGTAAAATTTGTAAAAAAGGAGCTATCGACATGCGATAGCTCCCAAAAAATGATTTTTGACCCTGTTTTTTACTGATCAGGAGGACTTTGCTGCTCCCTTGTAGATCGTGTTATAAAGATCTACGAGTTCCTGGCATCTCTTCTCCTGGCAGACCTTGACGTACTCGTCCCAGTCTTTCTCCACATCCTTCTGTCCGGTCACGAACCAGAGTGTCCATGCGTTGACTTCGTCGATGAGAGGTGTAGAGATCAGCGTGATCTTCTCGTTCTGTTCGTCGTTCGGAGCAATACCCGGAGCAATCGGAGGCTTCTCTCGGTTATTGAAGTTGGAGTCTACGAAGTGCTTAACTTCCGGAATGTAGTTATCTGTCATTTCCGCTAAGGTGTGGCCGTACCAGAAGTTACCGCCGGCATAACCCCACTGCTTACGGATATCGATGTCGCCATCCTTGCCGTTGATACCGAGGCCGCTGCAGCAGTAGCCATCGAGCAGTACCTTGGATCCGTCTTCTGCGTACTTGAAGGTCTCGCCCTCGACGCCCCACTTATAAAGGATGTAAGCTTCCGGAGAGTAGAACAGCCAGTCAACGAAACGCAACATCTCGATGAAGCCGTCTTTTCCGAGTTCGTCCAGCGCCTTCTGGGAGATCATGACACCATTCTCCAGACGGACATCACCGGCTGTGGAATAGTTATAGAGCTTGGATCTCGGCGGAATCGTGGCATACAGTTCGAAGTTTCCGGCACCGAGAACTTCTTCACACTTCTTGACATAGTTCGCGTACTGGCTCTGGTTAACGCTCATGATAACGGTCTTGCCGTTATAGAACTGGTTGGTCGCTGTATCGTCATCCTGGTTGAAAGTACCCGGATCGAGGATGCCCTCGTTTACGAAACGGGCAGCCATAGCAAGGAATTCCTTGTAGTTGTCAGTTGTCGGGCTGAAGTACCATTCATCCTTCGCCTGGTCATAACGGATACCATCTGAGATGGCCCATCCTGCGTTTACATCATAGGTGATACCCATGACTTTCAGGAGGTTACCGCCGTTGCTCTGACCGCTCTCACTTCCGCACCACAGGTCAGACCAGATATAATCTTTTTCGCTGCACATGCCCTGGGCGACCATGTATGCCTTAACTTTCTTAAGGGCTTCGAGAAGATCTTCCCAAGTCCATGTAGCTTCCATAGATGCTACATCAACGCCGGCTGCCTTGAAGATATCCTGACGGATAACGAAGGTATAGTTCAGGAGACACTGCTCCAGCATGCCCGGCAGACGATAGTACTTACCGTTGCTCTTTGTGATCGTACGGATATCCGGTGCCATGTCGTAGGTGTTATAGAATTCACAGTAGTTCGGCATGTACTCGACCCAGTCAGAGATCGGAACGATCGCGCCGCCATCTACGAAAGCACTCTCGTCGTAGATCTTCGGAATGATGTACGCAGACTCACCGGCAGAAATGTTAAGAGTAACATTCTTCATGTAGTCGTTGGAGTCGAAAGAGATCAGATCAAGATGAACGTTTGTGATATCTTCGATCTTCTTGAAAATACCCTCCGTTTTCCAGGTCGGCTGCATGGAATACCAGTTCGCGTCACTGAAGAACATGCTGTAGGTCGTCGGCTGATCCGCATGGAATGTTTTTCCCAGTCCGAATTCATAGCCCAGGGACGGTTGTTCGGTCTCGGTTGCACTTGTGTCGATCTTGTCCGGTGCGGTCGTTGTCGATCCGACCGTTGTTTCTTTCGTCGCACAACCTGCCGTTGCCAGCAGCATCGAAGCTACCAGCGAAAGACTAACAATTTTACTTTTCATTGTTTTCCTCCTCAATCTCGTTTCATTCATTATTTCTGCTCCGCGCCCGCCGGCTCCGACCCCGGCACACACGGTAACATTCGAAAAGTTATTCTTTTACGCCGCCGAGCATCATGCCCTGCACGTAATACTTCTGGATAAACGGATATACACAGATGATCGGAAGTGCCGTGAGCACCATGGAACAGGAGCGGATATTCGTCGCCACCTGCTGCGCGTCGGCATCGTTGGCGCCCGCACCTCGGATGATGTTCTGAAGGTAGTAAGCGACCGGCCACTTATCTTTTCTCAGATACAGGAATGCCTGGAACCAGTTGTTCCAATACATGACCGCATAGAAAAGAGTCATCGTCGCAATGATCGGTTTACTTAACGGAAGAACGATCCGTATGAACACGCCGAATTTATTGAGGCCGTCGAGTTCACCTGCTTCCTCGAGATCTTTCGGCGTACTCGCGAAGAAAGACTTCATCAGGAGCACGTAGTATGTGCTGATCATCATCGGAAGAATGAAAGCGGCCATGGTGTTATTCAGTCCGAGTTTTACCACGAGGATGTAGTTCGGGATCATGCCGCCGCCGAAGTACATCGTAAAGATGACGAAAGGTGTCAGGATCTTCGTCGCTTTCAGCTCCTTTTTCGAAAGCGGGTAGGCCAGCATAGAGGAAAAAGCCAGCGAGAGCGTCGTACCAACTACGGTATAGAGGATCGTGTTCTTGTAATACTTTATAAACTCGCCCTGTGTTATTACATATATATATGTCTTTAAATTAAAACCCTTCGGGATCAATGTAACGTTACCGGAGATGATCTCTTTTTCCGAAGAAAGTGACTGGGCAACGAGGTACACGAACGGGAACAGTGTCGCCACCGAGATCAGGATCATGATGATAGTATTTACGACCAGGAAGACTTTATAGCCTGTGTTTTCTTTCAGTTTCATCTCATCGTCCTCCTTAGAACAAACTGCTCTGCGTCAGTTTTTTCGACAGAAAGTTCGCCGAAGTAAGCAGTATGAGATTTATGAGTCCTTCGAAAAGACCTACTGCCGTCGCGTAGCTGTAGTTACCGGAACCGAGACCCATTCGGTAGACGTATGTGGATACGATATCCGCCGAGGAATAGATCATCGGGTTATAAAGCAGGAATACTTTTTCAAAAGCTCCGCCCGATCCGACAAGTCCGCCGATATCCAGGATAAGAAGTGTGGTGATCGTCGGCATGATAGAAGGAATTGTGATGTGCCAAACTCTCTGGAAATGTCCGGCACCATCGACCGCTGCCGCTTCGTAAAGCGAAGGGTTGATGTTGGACATCGCGGCAAGATAAAGGATCGTGCCCCAGCCCATGCTCTGCCAGATACCGGAGATCGTGAAGATCGGCACGAAGTATTTGGCGATCGACAGGAACTGCTCAGGCCTTCCGCCCATGGAAACGATGACGTTATTTACCGGGCCTGTCGTTCCGAGGAGTTCCTTGATAACACCACAGACGATGACCATGGAAATAAAGTGAGGCAGATAAGAAACTGTCTGCACGAATTTCTTCCAGTGAAGATTTCTGATCTCATTGATCAGGAGAGCGAAAATCAGCGTCAGCGGGAATCGGAAAAGAAGATATGTGAAATTCAGGGTAAGTGTATTTCTAAAAGCTCTCCAGAAAGACTTATCTCCGATAAACTGCTTAAAGTATTTCAGACCGCTGTTCTGAGATCCGAAGATCGAACCGCCGGCTCTGTATTTACGGAAAGCGATGATGTTTCCAAACATGGGAAGATAACGGAAAACGATATAGTAAACGATCGGTACCAGGAGCATCAGATAGATCTGCCAGTACTGTCCGATATGTCTTATGAAACGGTGCTTCTTTTTTGCAGGAACCCATTCCCGGTTAATGCTGTTTGTACTCATACCCCACTACTCCTTCATGTGCCATCCAGCATGTGCGTGGAAGCGAAGCAATTGGGGTGCCGGGCATCAGGAGGTCATAAAGCGATTCGCTCAGTGATTTGATCCACAGGATGATAGATCTCATTCACTACCGTACAGTGCTTGCTTCCACACTTGTATGCTAGTTGTTTACGATGACAGAATACCACCATACTAGTTGCATGTCAACGTCGGATTTGATATTTTCGCCTGTCTTTTTAGCCAGGATGCACAAAGAACTCCCGATATCTTGACGAAGAGAAATCAACATGATATCATTACGATATCACCAAAGAAAAGGCGGTAAGAAAAAATGAAAGAGAATTATGAGATCACTGAAAAAGTCCTTAAGGGACGCAAGATCGGAGGACTGGTACTTTTCCTTTATATCCTCCTGACATGTGCCGCTACAGCCGGCATCATCTGCTGCGCCGTCAACGGAAGCGAGGACGCGCCAAGTCCGATGTGGCTTTTCATCCTCTGCATCGTCTTCCTCTGCGTCGGCTGGCTCCCGCTATGCGGACTTAAGGTCCTGAAGCCGAACGAAGCACTGGTTCTGACACTTTTCGGTAAATATGTAGGCACACTGAAGGGCGACGGCTTCTTCTTCGTAAACCCGTTCTGCACAGCCTTCAACCCGGCCGCCGGTACACATCTCGGCCAGAGCGGTGACGTCAGCCAGAAGGGAAATCTCCTGGCCGCTGCAGCTGCTGCCAGCACCGGAGCTGCCGCAAATACGACCATGGAGATGGTCTCCCGCAAGATCTCTCTTAAGGTCATGACGCTTTCTAACAGCAAGCAGAAGGTCAACGATGTCCTCGGTAACCCGGTAGAGATCGCGGTCGCGGTCATGTGGAAAGTCGAGGATACGGCAAAGGCCGTATTTAATGTGGATAACTTTAAGGAGTACCTCTCCCTGCAGTGCGACACAGCGGTACGTAATGTCGTAAAGGTCTATCCGTACGATGTCACGGATAACATCGATACCACCGGTGACGGCGAAGCCGATGACGGTTCTCTCCGCGGATCCACCGAGATCGTTGCAAGACGTATCAAGGAAGAGATCCAGAGCAAGGTATCTGATGCCGGACTTCGAATCGTTGATGCACGTATCACCTACCTCGCCTATGCTCCGGAGATCGCTGCAGCGATGCTCCAGCGTCAGCAGGCAGCCGCGATCGTCGATGCCAGAAAGCTGATCGTGGATGGTGCAGTCGGAATGGTAGAAATGGCGCTTGAAAGATTGTCCGAGAAGAAAACAGTCGAACTGGATGAAGAGCGTAAGGCGGCAATGGTTTCGAATCTTCTGGTCGTACTGTGCGGCAATAAGGAAGCCCAGCCGATCGTTAACTCCGGGAGCCTTTACTGATGGCCGGTCCTGAGAAAAAACAGATACCTCTCCGCCTGTCGGCGAAGCTCTACGATGCGATCGCCGCATGGGCCGAGGACGACTTCCGTTCCGTCAACGGACAGATCGAATATCTTCTGACTGAATGCGTCAAGCAGAGAAAGAAGAACGGCAAATACCGTCCGGAAGAACTCGATAAAGAGATCGAACTGGATATCTGATCTTAATAGAAGATCTTCTTTGCCGCTTCAGAAAGTCGCGCGCCCAGCTCGCTTTTGCGCTGGGGATGAAGCTCCAGGGGCGTCGACAGATCTTTCGCGGATACTACGGCGCAGTCGGGTACAGTTTTTTCCGCCTCTTTCTGCTGGGATTGAATCAGATCCCAGCCGGGAGGCGTTTTTCCTGTCACGGGATCCGTATAGTCCGCCATCTCGACACAGATCAGCGGAAGCTTCTGCCCGAAAAGATCCCGCCAGTTTCTGATCATAGCGGAGAACTTCTCACTGTATCTTTCCGGATCGGAAGAATTGGCTTCTCCCTGATACCACAAAAGACCGAGGAAAGAATAGTCCTTCAGCGGGCGGACGGACGTCTTATAAAGTGAAGTCGGGACTTCCTGTCCCATGAGAAATGCCGGAACAGCAGAAGCCGCTTCTTTTCCAAAAGCCATCTTCCACGTGCCCGAAAGCTCGATCTTCTCATCTCCGGATCTTACATAGTACGGATGCTCGGCGACGAAGCCGCCGTCCCCTGTCTCGATGATCAGCCGCACGGCGATGAGATTTCTTCCCTTGCGCAGGATCGAACCGTCGAACGGATATTTACGCGGAGGATAACGATACTCCGTTCTCCCCACGAGGGTCCCGTTGATAAAGGTCTGATCCGCATCGATCAGATCGCCGAGATAAAGGAAGGCATCCGAAGACGGCACATCTTCCAGTGTGAATTCCTTATAGAACCAGACGATCCCGATAAAGCCGGTCCCGTCTTCTTTTCGGAGCATGCCCGGAACCGGAAAGTCCGATGCATCTTCCGGGATCTCCTTATTCATCTTCTCATCATCTTCCGAAGAAAGTGCGCTTCTCCAGGAGGCGATGGAACAGTCACGAAGCTTCAGATACTCGTTCAGAGCGTCTTTTCCCATGAACGGAGCCATCTTCTCTTTATAGTCGCCGAACTTCGAAAGGAGTTCTTCCGGCATCCAGGATTCGATCGTGGATCCGCCCTGGGCACCGAGCACCAGTCCGATCGGGATCTGCTTTTCGTCATAGATCCTCCGGGCAAAATAGAATCCGGCCGCGCTCATCTCGCCGATCCTGCCGGGAACGGCCGCCGTCCAGGGATTTTTCGCAAGATCTGCGATCTCGTCTTCGGCCATATTGTACTGCGGAGTGACTCGGTACTGACGGATGTAGGGATAGTCCGAGGCATCGACTTCCTCTTTTGAAACATCGAGAGTGCGGGATACCGGCAGCTCCATATTCGACTGGCCGCCGAGGTAGAAGACATCTCCGAAGCAGACGTCACTCAGCTCGATGGTCTCACTGCCGCGGATCTGAAGGGATAGATCTTTTCCCGCAGGATGCGCGGGAAGGGTGATGAGAAATTGTCCGCCGGTGACAGGAGCGGTATATGTTTCCCCCTCCAAAAGGACCGACACGGATCCTGCCTTGTCGTCTCTGCCCCAGATGGAGACGGGGCGTTCCCTCTGAAGTATCATGCCATTTCCGAATATTGGTGCAAGTTCGATCATGTTCTCTTCCGTTTCCGAAAAGGCCTCCGAGCACGGAGCTTTTCCCTTTGATGGTTATAAGATAGCACAATCGAGACGGCTTTTCCACAGCTTTAACACTAGAATGGCAGATCGCGTTTTTACTCTTGCTTTTCCTGTTTTCAGCGTCTAATATATTGGAGAAAAGGAGATATCCCAAGCATGGAAGAATCATTTTACGACCGCGTTTCCAAAAGCCGCCTGTATTCTCTCGGTGACAAACTGGGAGATGTTATGCTCCTGAGCCTCTGTTTTTTCGTCACGTGCCTTCCGATCGTGACGATCGGTACTTCGGCGACGGCGCTTTACTATGCGGTCAATAAGAGAGTCGAGAAGAATTCGGCCACTCCTGTGAAGGATTTCTTCCATTCCTTTAAACAGAACCTCAAGCAGGGCATCGCGGTTACGATCGTCCTTCTCCTTTATGCCGGCGTGACCGCTTTTAACCTCTGCTTCGCTCTTTTCGGCTTTAACGGCGTACACCTTCCGTCGCTTTATACCGGTGTGGCGATCCTTTTGATCCTTCCGCTTTTCTTCACGGTGCCTTTCGTCTGCCCGTATCTGGCGAGATTCAAAAACACGGTCAGAAATACGATCTTCCACAGTTTTACTTTCTCGACGATGTATACGAGCCACACCTTTCTCATGTGGCTTTATATCCTCTTATCTCTGGCGCTCATGATCGTCTTTATCCCGTCGATCCTGTTTGTGCCTTTTACCTGTTGCTATCTCTGCCGACGTCTTTGCGAGAGGGATTTCAATTATGCCCTGCTTCTCAAGGATAAGCGTGAGCATCCTGAAAAGTACGCGGAGGACGGTGATGAAGACGCCGTCGAAAGCGAAAATGATGACGACGGAAACGACGAGGATAACGAGCCTTCCGATGTTGACGAAGAGGGTTTCGAGGAATAAAGTATTAATGTACGTTTTTCTTTTTTGAGGTATTCATGGGCACAACACTATCTATCATCTGTACCACCGGAATGCTGATCGCATTGATTGGCGCCATCGTATTTCTCTTTATCGGAATACGCTGCACGACCAAAGCAGTGAAAAAACAGGACGAACCGGAGCCGCTCCCAAGAGAGGTGCTGGTGCGTTCGACCATTTTCCTTCTGATCTCCAATCTCTGCATGGGCCTTTGCTATGTCGGCATGCACTACGATGATTACTATAATGGCGTGTGCTCTTTAGGCGAGCTTCTTTTCTCCTGCTTCGCCTCTTCTTTCCGGTCTTACGGATGGATCATCCTGATCCCGTGGCTCATCAATATGTTCCGCAGAAGACCGGGACCGAAGACAGACGACACGGACAAAATGTGATCCTGCCGTTTCCCTTTTGGGAAAAACGAAAAAATAAAAATCTAACGACCTTGACACTATTCTAGTTTGCTAGTATGCTAGTTGCAGGTTATGTTTGATGTGGAAAAGAGGCAATAACTATGAAGATGGTGTTTCGTTGGTGGCCGCATGGCGATGATACGGTAACATTGGAACAGATCCGTCAGATCCCGGGCGTTTCCGGTGTCGCGACGATGTTCTCCGATATCCCCGCCGGTGAGATCTGGCCCAGAGAGACGATCTTCGCGCTTCGAGATCAGGTCCATGCGGCCGGTCTGGAGATGGAAGTGATCGAGAGTGTGAATATCCACGAGGATATTAAGAAGGGCCTTTCTTCCAGAGATGAATACATCTCCAACTACATCACCACCATGAAGAATCTTCACGAAGCCGGAGTCAAGTGCATCTGCTATAACTTCATGCCGGTCATGGACTGGTTTCGAAGCAATCTCGAACTCCCGCTGAAGGACGGTTCTTTTGCCATGGCATACGAGCATTCCTTCGCGAGCGGACTGACCCTCGACCGCATTATCGCTTCCATGATGGACGGTTCGCATGACATGACGCTTCCCGGATGGGAGCCGGAGAGATTCCCTGCAATGGCCAAGGATGTCGAGTTCTACCATAATGTTTCTGCTGAAGAATACTTCAAAAACATCACGTACTTCCTCGATGCCGTTATGCCGTATGCCGAGGAATATGATCTGGATTTCGGCGTGCACCCGGACGATCCGCCGTGGCCGCTTTTCGGTCTGCCGAAGGTCGTCTGCTCCGCAGAGTCCATCAGAAAATATCTGGCGCTCAACGACAGTAAGCGCAATGGTCTTACGCTCTGTACCGGAAGTCTCGGTGCCAATCCGGAGAACGATATCCCGGCAATGGCGAAGGAATTTGCCGCCTTGGGACGCGTGCCTTTCGTACATCTGCGCAACGTCAAGCATACCTCTGAAAAGGATTTCCACGAGAGTGCCCACCTTTCTTCCGAGGGCGATCTGGACATGTACGCCATCGTCGCTGCCCTTCAGGAGAACGGTTTTGACGGATACATCCGTCCGGACCACGGACGACGTATCTGGTCGGAGGCCTCCCGCCCGGGTTACGGTCTTTATGACCGCGCACTGGGCGCAGTCTATATCCAGGGATTGTGGGAAGCCGTTGAAAAAAGCCGGAAGTGATCTTTTCCGGTCGAAAACTACTTCAATTCAGGAGGCTTCGAACCAATGCTTTCTCTTTCTATGCGCAGGGACAGCCTGAAAAATACAGGAGAATGGTCTGAAAGGAACATCATCCTTCCCTCTTTTTCCATTGACGAAGTGCGGGCAAAATCCGAAAAAGAACCGACCTGGCTTCATTTCGGCGCCGGAAATATCTTCCGCGGTTTTATCGCACGTCTTTCCCAGGATCTACTGAATCAGGGACTGATCGATACGGGCATCATTGCCGCCGATACCTTTGACTATGAGATCATCGACCGGATCTACCGGCCGAACGATGACCTGACACTGATGGTCGACCTTCGTCCCGACGGAAGTACGGGATACGAGATCATCGGAAGTGTGACGGAATCGAGAAAAGCGGATCCGAATGACGCACCGGAAATGAGCCGTCTTTATGAGATCGCTTCAAGTCCTTCTCTTCAGATCATCAGTTTTACCATTACCGAAAAGGGCTATGCCCTCTATGATATGCACGGGCAGCTCCTTCCGGTCGTATCCTCCGATATGGAAAACGGCCCGAAGAGCGCGCGGCACGCCATGAGTATCGTCTGCGCTCTCCTGTGGGAACGATTCCAGAAAGGCGGAGCGCCTCTCGCGCTGGCTTCTATGGACAACTGCAGCAGCAACGGCAAAAAGCTTCAGAGCAGTATCCTCGAGGTGGCGGAAGCCTGGGAAAAGCGCGGCTTCGTCTCCTCCGGATTTCTCGATTATCTGAATGATTCGGGAAAAGTTTCTTTCCCGTGGAGTATGATCGACAAGATCACGCCCCGTCCGGATGCCTCGGTCGAGAAGATGATCGAGGAACTGGGGATCTCCGATATGCGTCCGTTTACTACGGCAAAAGGCACGTTCATCGCGCCTTTCGTTAATGCGGAAGTTCCGCAGTATCTCGTGATCGAGGATACTTTCCCGAACGGCCGTCCGCCGCTTGAAAAGGCCGGCGTCTTCATGACCGACCGCGATACGGTGAATAAGGCCGAGCGCATGAAGGTCACCACATGCTTAAATCCGCTCCATACGGCACTGGCCGTTTTCGGATGCGTACTCGGATATACACGCATCTCGGATGAGATGAAGGATCCGGAGCTGGTCTCCCTCATCACGAAGATCGGCTATTCAGAGGGACTTCCCGTCGTAACAGATCCCGTGATCCTAAAGCCTTCCGAATTCATCAGGGAGGTGATCGAGGAGCGTCTTCCGAATCCGTTTATCCCGGATGCGCCGCAGCGCATCGCGACAGACACGAGCCTTAAGGTCCCGATCCGTTTCGGCGAGACCATCAAGTCCTATATCTCCGATCCTTCGTTAGATGTTACTTCCCTGACCTATATCCCTCTGGCGATCGCCGGGTGGATCCGCTATCTTCTCGGGATCGATGACAACGGCGATCCGATCGAGCTCAGTTCCGATTCGCTCCTTCCGTCTTTAAAAGAGCAGCTTTCCGCGATCCGTTTTTTGGACCCCGATAGCGTGAAAGGAAATCTCGACGGTCTTCTGTCAAACAGTTCCGTCTTCGGATCCGACCTTGTGGCATGCGGATTATCACCGAAGATCGAATCTTTCGTTTCGGAAATGATCGAGGGACCCGGTGCGGTCAGAAAGACCCTGAAAAAGCATCTGGGCTGATATTTTTCTAACTTGTATGCTAGTTAAAAATATTGTATATTTATGTTGTTTGAAACCCGATGTAGTGAAGGAGTTTTTTCGATATGATCGTTCCACCTAAGAATTCCAGTGAGACCAACCGCGAGTATGCATTCCGCGTTATCAGCGAGAACATCATCAGTCTGGAGATCGAACCGGGCAGCATGATCGGCGAACAGGAGATCGCCACCGCACTCGGTCTTTCCCGTACCCCGGTTCACGAAGCTTTTCTGGAGCTTTCCAAATCGAAGATCTTAGATATCCTTCCGCAGAAGGGCTGCCTCGTTTCCATGATCGATTCCGACCTCATCCGTGAGGCGAGATTCCTGCGTATCACCGTAGAGACCGCACTGGTCGAGGATGCCTGTGAACTGGCCAAGGAAGAGGATCTTCGCGAACTCGATGATAACCTGGCACTTCAGGAGTTCTACCTTTCCAAGGACGCCGACAAGCTTCTGGCACTTGATAACGAATTCCATAAACTCATCTACCGCATCTGCAACAAGATGCAGTGCTATTACATGGTCAGCCTGATGAGCATGCACTTCGACCGTGTAAGAAGCCTGAGTCTGCACTCGGTCAAGGATCTCAAGATCGTTTCCGATCACCGCGCGATCTTCGACGCCATCAAGAAGAAGGATCCGGCCGCCGCGAGAGCCGCTTTCCAGAAGCATATGGCCCGCTTCGATCTGGACTGGAACATCATCAGCAGAGAGTATAAGCAGTATATTTCCGACAACAGCAAATGAGTCCGCTTATGAACAGTAAAAGCGATATCTGGCAATATCTGACGACCGCCCAAAAGCCGGTCGTTCTTTATGGGACGGGAAACGGCGGAGATAAGATCCTCGATCAGCTGATCTCACGGAATATCCCCGTGTCCGGAGTCTTCGCCAGCAGCGGATTCGTGCGTGACCGGTATTTCCGCGGTTTCAGAGTCGAGAGCTACGAAGCCCTTCACGAGCGCTTTCCCGACATGATCGTCCTGATCTGCTTCGGCACATCCCTTCCGGACGTGCTTTCCAATATCGACCGCATCGCCGGAGAGTGCGAAGTCTATGCTCCGGACGTCCCGGTATACGGAACGGATCTTTTCGATATGGAATATTATGCTTCTCATGAAAAAGATCTGTCCGATGTGAAGGAGATGCTCGAAGATGACCTTTCGAAGAAGACCTTCGAAAGTGTGGTAAAATATAAATTGACGGGCGACTATATGTTGCTGCGGTCCTGCGAAGCGCCTGTTTCCAGACTTTCAGAGATCTTCTCTCTTCCGGATCCGGCCAGATATATCGACCTGGGCGCATATAACGGAGACACGGTTTCTCTTTATACTTCGCTTTTCCCGACGATCCGGGATGTCATTGCCGTCGAACCGGACAGGAGGAATTTCCGAAAGCTCTCGGAGAATGTTTCACCTCTCCGGGAAGAGCGAAATCTGACCATATCCTGTGTCCGCTCACTCATTTCTGACCATGACGGGACCTCTTTTATCCCCAGAAACCTCGGCCGCGGGGTGCATGAGACCGAAGGCGCCGGCAAGGGCGAAGAGCTTACAGCCGCCTCACTTGTAACACTGTTACAGGACAGAAGGGCCGACCTGATCAAGCTCGATGTCGAGGGAAATGAGAAAAAAGCCATCGAAGGCGGACGGGATATCCTCCTTCGGGACAGACCCTCCCTGATCGTGTCCTGCTACCACAGAAGCTCGGATCTTTTCGAGCTGCCGCTTCTTATAAAGGAGATCGTTCCGGAATATAAGGTCTATATGCGCCACCACCCGCATCTGCTGAGCTGGGACACCGAATTTCTCTTCTGCGCGAACTGACAGATCCCTTTTCCGGAAGGTTCTATTTTGCCAAAATCACAGTAATATTTGACACAATTTCATGGTATGCTTCTTATAGTTATTCCTTTGCCAAAGGAATCTTTTTGGGGAGAATGGGAGGATATATGGCGAAGAATTGTCCGGGGTGCGGAGCCCCGATGGAGTATGATCCGGGGTTCGATGCGCTTGTCTGCGGCTCTTGCGGCAACATCATCGATCCGAAAAGTTTACCGGATGCGAATGATTTTTACCTGAACTATGACGAAGATGAGACCACCGCTCTTGAGGATACACTCGAGGAGGAAGAACTGACAGGCGAGACTTACGACTGTCACATCTACACCTGCAGCCAGTGCGGCGGTGAGGTCATCGTCTCCGGAACGGAAGTTTCTACCAAGTGCGTGTACTGCGGCTCGACGGCCGTCGTCTTCAACCGCATTGCCAAAGAGCGCCGTCCGGACTATATTCTGCCTTTTAAAGTATCGAAGGAAGAAGCCGTCGCCAACGTGAAAAAGCAGCTGAAAGCAGGCTTCTTCGTGCCCAGATACTTCAAGGTCACCGAGCCTTCGGTCGTCCGCGGCATCTACGTGCCGTACTTCCTCTATGAGGGCTGGTTCAAGGATACACAGCGCTTCATGGTCGGTCATGAGACACGTATTTACGATGGTGAATGTGAATTTATCGACCTTCCGGTCGAGGCCTGCAAGAACCTGGCAGACCAGACGACGATGCAGCTCGAACCTTTCCATCTCAACGAAAAAGTGGAGTTCGACTCTTCGTATCTCATGGGTTTTTATTCGAATATACAGGACCTCGATCTTAAACATGCCAGAGGAAATGCGACCATCAAGGCCCGTGCTTTCTTCGATGAGGAGGTGCTCCGCCAGATTCAAAGCGGCACTGTCCGTAAGATCAAGCGTGTCACATCGGTCCCGAAATCAGAGTTCGCCCGATCTTCTTATGCGCTTCTTCCTGTGTGGTTCGTCTCGATTGAGAAAAAGGGGACACCGTACACTTTCCTCATCAACGGACAGACGGGAAAGGTCGTCGGAACAGTCCCGTGGAACCGCCTTCTGGCCGCGCTCATGATCGGCGTGTCCTTCTTGGCACTGGCTTCGTTTGCGACCTTCTTCTTCATTAAGTCCGGTATCCTTCCGGCCGCAATGGGGTATACCGAAAGAGTATCCAGAGTTTCGAGAAAGACCGGCGGCTATGAAGAGGTCTACGGAGGTCTCGCGGTGATCTCCGCCGCGCTCGGTCTCATGGGCTATGGATTTGCCAGGTTTAAGAAAGTGCTGGACAACCTCAATCTGTCCAGATCCGTCGTAACATTTATCTTTTCGAAAAAGAGACAGGGGGATGCCAAATGATCTTCGTACTTTTATGCTATGCCGCTTCTATCATCGCATCCGTCGGCCTGAGTTTTCTCTTCGTAGGAGTGATCCTCGAAAAGTCCAACAGCTTCGGTTCGAATAAAGAGTCCGTCAGCTGTATGAAGAAATTCAAGCTCATGGATGCAAGCCAGACACCCAAACTATAAGGTGATTTCCGATACGCTGTTTCTTCTTTAGAAGAGACAGCGTATCTCCTTTTATAGCACCCGTATGCCGCCCCGAGGGCGGATACGGAGGATGTGGCAGGAGCCATTTCCGAAAACGCCTTCCAGTGCCCCGATGTATTCTTTTACTTTCGCCTTTGGAACAAAGGCCTGGATCGTACCGGCAAATCCGCCGCCGTGCACGCGGCAGGCACCCTGATCTCCCAGGACTCTTCTGCTTAAAAGAAGTGCCAGCGGGATCTCCTGATCAGCAGGTCTTTCCGCGCAGTAAAGATTCTGAAGAAGTGCTGCCGAAGAATTACCGGATGCATTGACCAGGTCGAGGAATCTTCTCATATCCCCTTCATCGAGAGCCTTTTCTTCTTCCGGGACGCGCGCGTCGTCAGAAAAAAAGTGAGCACTTCGAAGGATCGCGCGGTCGCTGATCCCGGGGGTCTTTTTCATTTCGGCAAGATTTGCGTAAAACGCCTTCTCATCGACCTCCCGGAGATATTCTTTCCCGAAGAAGGAGGCCACGCTCTGCATCTCTTTCGGGATCGCGGAATACTCTCCCGAAAGATCCGCATGACTTCCTTTGGTGTCGGTGATGATAAGTGAAAAACCGAGCTTATTTAAATCACATTGATGAGTATCTATCTTTGGGGATCGGGGGTCAGCGAAGTCGATCCCGACAAAGCCGCCGACCGACGAGACCATCTGGTCCATAAGGCCGCTGGCCTTCCCGAAATAATTGTTTTCAGCGATCTGTCCGTACTTTGCGATCTCGATACTGCCGGCCTTTCCGCCGTTACTCATATGGTCTATGATGTTTCCGGTCAGGACCTCAAATGCCGCAGAAGAAGAAAGCCCGCTTCCGGAAAGGACATCGGAAGTGACATAGGCATCAAAGCCTTTCACATCGACCCCGCGGGAGATGAACTGCGCGGCGACGCCCCGGATCAGGGACGCGGTCGTGCCCTTCTCTTCTTCCTTAGGGGAAGTATCGGAAAGATCCACTTCTACCTCTTTATATCCCTCGGACTGAAGGCGGATCAGGTGTGTATCATTTCCGGAAACGACGGCGATAGCGTCGAGATCAACGGCGGCGGCGAGCACTCTTCCGTGCTGATGGTCGGTGTGGTTTCCACATATCTCCGTTCTTCCGGGCGCGGAGAAGAGGAACGTTTCTTTTCCCGAAGATGCGGTCTCGGGAAAGGTCCTGGAAAACTCCGAAAGAGCGCGAAGATAGCGGTCGCTCTGATAAGAAAGAACTTCTTCCTCCGGACCGTAAAGCTCCACAAAAATACTTCGGAGATCACCGTTTTTTATCTTCGTCATCACATCTTCGATCATCATGGGGCGCCCCTTTTATCTTGAATAAATGCCGGTTAGTACTTCTTTTGCAAACGCATCCTTCATCGGAAGCCCTTCGGTACTAAGCGCGAGGTCTGCGGCCTTTCTGTTATCGTACGGGACAGAGAGGATCGAAAAGCGGATCGGTGTGATCGCCGGAGAATCGATGTCCCCTTCCACCAGAAGCGCATGTGCCCGCGGGACACCGATACTGTTTCCGACACTTCCCGTGTTCACGGCATAGCCTTCGTAAAGGGAGCGTACATACGGGCGGTGGCTGTCCGCACAGATGAAACCATCGAACTTCGTCTTCTTATCCGCGGAGTAAAAGCCGGCTTTAAATTTCTCGTCCGGATCATAGCCCTGGTAGAGCTGGTCGATCGGGCGTCCGTGGATCACGCGAAGATTCAGCCCGCTTATCCGGATGCGGGCTTCTACAGGAAGAGAATCCAGCCAGTTGAGCCTTTCGAGGCCGATCTGCTCGAAATAGAAACGGTTCTCTTCGATATACGGGTTATCCTTCTCGTCCCGCCGTTTATAGCTCTCGCAGATCCATTCGTCCCAGTTCCCCTTAAGGTGGAAATCGCAATGCTCTTTTGCCCAGTCGCAGGTCTCGATGTTGGACGGTCCTTTTCCCACGGCATCGCCTAAGAACCATACCTGATCCGGTGCGATCCGCCTGATCTCTTCGGCCATAGCCTCCGTCGCAACGATATTCCCGTGAAGATCTCCGAGGAAAACGATCCTGTCCATTTCTATTCCCCCTGCGTTTCTGTCAATACGGAAAGTGCCTCCACCCGAAGGCAGAGGCACCTGTCCTTACCCATTTATGATAATACAAATGGTGTGGGAAGTGAAATTCTTTATCGCTCCTTCTTACGAAGACACTCTGTCGTATTTCCGGATCATCAGCAGATCGAGCACAAACAGAACGACCGGCGCGGTTAACATAAGCGGCACATTGTCATAAGAATCTCCGTACAGGATCCCGGCGACGGCCGCAAAAAAGAGAACGACCGTAGTTGTGCAGATACATATAGCACAGGGGATCGTACCCATGTATTTCTGAAGTTTTCCCGTCAGGGAAAGCAGGAATGCAAGGCCCAGCCAGGCCACGATCACCAAAAGGAAGTAAAATGTCATTCCATTGATCTCGATGTTGCTGTATTCGCGGACAAATCTCGTCATCGTATCCGTCAATTCCTCTTTGTAGGAGTATGAAATCCTGTAGAATTTGCCGTCCTTCCAGCCAATACCATCGTCCATCATATACGTCTGTATCTGGAACAGGACAAACACGAATTCGATAATAAGCGCAGAGGAAAGAAACTTCGCCGTAAAAAGAACCGTCTTCTTACAGGGAACGGCAAACGTCATCTCCGCCTGCGCCCCGTAGAAGTTCTTCATGAGATTCCCTATGCAGAGCGCGATCAGGAAACCACAAAGCAAAAAGGATGCAAGCCCCAGGCTCGATCTCAGCTGATATAATCCTTCATCAGATTCCATCTTTTCGATGAATTTCATCTCTTCTTCGGTTAGATTGCTGAAGGGATCCTCAGAATATTCACCGGTCACAGCTTTATCGATGATCTTATCGTACTTGACCCACCTGTTCTGCATGACGAATGCCGGGAGCGTCAGCAGGATCGGGATGATAATGCCGATGATGAGAAGTCTTTTGAGCTCATCGCCAAATGCGGCCAGGCCCATTTTCAGATTATTTCGTACTTTATTGGTCGCCATATCACTCATTTTCACTGCCTCCTTCCACAAAACGGAACTCCTCCTTAAAGATGTCGTTGATGGTCATTCCGTACTTGGAACGAAGGTCATCCGCTTCTCCCTGAAGATGTACTTTTCCGTTCTTCAGCATGACCACTTCATCGAGGATCAGTTCGATATCCAGGACGACGTGCGTGCTGATGATGACCGTATTCTCTTCGCCAAAAGATCCGAGAATCGTCTGGACGATGAAATCTCTCGTGGCCGGATCGACCGCCGCCAGAGGCTCATCGAGAAGATAGAGCTTTGCTTTTCTGCTGAGGAACAGGATCAGCTGTACCTGCTCTTTCTGTCCTTTCGAAAGGGAGGCCAGGCGCTGATTCGGTTTAAACTTCAGGCGCTTCATGAGAGAAAGTGCTTTTTCCTCGTCGAAATCCGAGAAGTATTTCTTCATGTGCTTCATCGCACCGCGGATCGAATGGAATGACCCCAGAATATAATGGTCCGGAAGATAACTTACATAACTGTTCGTCACTTCGGACGGCTCCTGTCCGTCGATCAGAATGGTTCCGTCAGTTTTCGTCAGAAGGCCCATCATGAGGCGGAAAAATGTCGTCTTTCCTTCTCCGTTCGGTGCGAGGAGCCCGACGATCTTTCCGGTTCCGATCGTCAGATCGAGCCCGTCTAAGACCTTCTTTTTCCCGTAGGTTCGGGTCAGGTTATTAATCTTGAGCAGATCATTCATTTCTTTTCACCTCCGATATCCTGGATCAGGGAGACCGCATCCTCCTGCGACATCCCGAGTTTTCCCATCTCCTGCAGGAAATCTTCTACTGCGGCCACAGCATATTCCCGCTTGATTCTCTTTAGCAGCTCCTCGTCTGTAGTGACGATACGTCCGCTGGTGCGGTTCGTGATCGCAAGTCCTGTATCTTCCAACTGAGACATTGCTCTTTGCATCGTATTCGGATTCACGCCCGCCTCCTCGGCCATTTCGCGCACAGAAGGAAGCTTACCGCCCATCGGGTATGTCCCGTTTAAGATGCGGATCACGATCATGTCGTAGATCTGCTGGAAGATCGGCCGGTTTTCTTTAAATGCCCACGGCATGTTCTTACCTCCTGACTTGAAAGGATCTTTTCGAAAAGGAGAATAACCTCTTTCGAATCTGTACTACTTGATTAGTACAATAATACGATTTGTCTTCCGTGTCAACACCTTTTACAAAAGACTGAGTTTTCCAAAGCTATGTCCGTATATTTAAGGATTCCCATGCCTTTTCTGCCCTGAACTGGAAGAGGAAATCATGGGAAAAGAGTGTTCCTAAAGATTCCCATGCCGAAAAAGAGGAAAATCTTCATGGGAAATCAAAGAATATACGAATCCCCATGCGGGGGAGGTCATGGGGAATCGCGCATTTTTCAAATAGCCAGGTCAAGTCCATATTTGTGTGTAAATTCAAAAACCTGCATATTCTCTGTCTGACTATGCCGCCTTCATCAGCGCCAACTGTTCTAGCGCAATGCTTCTCAGTTTAGGGAATGTATCTGCACAGAGCT
>JAEEGH010000441.1_pt1 | contig 173159 bp, 145 predicted proteins | sample 9134181 | NCBI WGS metagenome assembly JAEEGH01 (sample SAMN16246544, study PRJNA631951) | gut metagenome | biome: gut microbiome; feature: rumen; material: DP-attached | host: Bos | place: Iran: Karaj | collected 2018-10 | reverse complement strand
TGGTGCTTCCTTGCAGTTGCCAGACCGCAAGCTCATTATAGCACCAAAAGGAGTTTTTTTGTCCTGTTGTATAGCTTTAAGCGCTTCCGAACCACCCACGCCTAGCGTGGGGTTTTCGTATGACAAATAATCGTATGTTCGGCAAGCAGAGACAGAACCTTCTCATTTCGATTGTTTCCGCCGCTGTATTTGCAGTTTTCACCCACAAGACAGGCGCTGACCATAATTTTCATATCCCAGAGTTCTCCAAGGCTGCTCCGATTTCCAAACTGATTTTACCAGATGCTGATGCGCTTTTCCGGCGCAATATACATTTGGTCCTGCTCCGTTACGCCAAAGGCCTCATACCACTCGCTGAAGTTTCTGGGCGGCATATTCGCCCGCAGGACGTTGGGGGAGTGAACGTCGCAGGACAACAGCAACTGGATGAATTCTTCCTTGGCTTTCATGCACCAAACCCGAGCCCAGTTGATAAAGTAAGCCCTGAAATCGGGGTTCGGCAGCGTGTGCATAATTTCAAGCGTCACGCCCATACCGCCGTTGTCAGCAATATTCTCGCTGACTGTAAGCTCGCCGCTGACCTTTCCGCCGTGGTATTCGATCCCGTCAAACTGTTCGATCATGCCCTTTGTCAGCTCTTCAAAGGCCTGGAAATCCTCGTCTTTCCACCAGTTCTTCAGATTGCCGTGCTCGTCAAACTTCGCGCCGTTGTTGTCAAAGGCGTGGGAAATTTCATGGCCGATCACCGCGCCTATGCCGCCCAGGTTCTCGCTGACGCTCTGCTTCAGCGAATAGAAGGGCTTCTGAAGGATCGCCGCCGGGAAGGTGATGTCGTTTGCGCTGGGATTGTAGCAGGCATTTACCATGTGGCCCGGCATCACCCACTCCGTGCGATCTACCGGTTTCCACAGTCGTTCCAGAAGATCCCTCGCACGGATCGAGATGAGTTCCGTCATGATGGTGAGCAGCGAATCGTTCTCGTCGAAAACAAGCTTGGACCAGATCGGCTTGATTTCATCGGGGTAGCCCATCTTGATTTCGATGGTAGAGAGCTTTCGGATTGCCTTCTCCTTTGTCTCCTCCGCCAGGAAGGTGTTCTTCTTCATACGAAGCTTATAGGTTTCGATGATCTTCCTGACCATCTCCACCACGTCCCGCTTGGCGTCTTCCCCAAAATAGCTTCGGCCATAATAAACGCCAATGGGCTCGGCATAGATTCTGGATACCAGCTGATAGGCCTGTTTTTCCAGGCTGGGATCGGCAGGGACGCCTTGAAGCGCTCTGGAATAGGTCTTGCCCAGAGCCGCTATCTCTTCAGAGAGGAAGGCGGTACTCTTCAGCAGAACACGGACATAGGCCCAATGGATGTACAGCGGGAAGTTTTCCTCAGAGAAATAGCCGTTCATTTCTTTCACGGCCTTGGGGTCGTAGATGATCAGCGTATCAGGGATTTTCTCACCGTACAGGTCCGTCAGAAGCTTTTTGATGTCGAAGGGTGCAACACAAGCGGCCACATCGTCAACGCGCATCGGATTGTGGCACTTGTAGTACTCCGACCATTCCAGTTTGCTCTTAACCTTCTTGGCTACCAAAGCGTCGAATGCCAGGGCGTCGGCAAGATACTGCTCCCGCTCGGTCTGAGAGAGTGGAGTGAAGGCCAGTACCTTTGCTGCCATGTCTGACCAAATCCCCAAAAGCTGCTTTCCCTGTTGGTTATCCGCGGCGTAATAGGTCGTATCCGGCAGGATGATCCCCGGGCCCATCACGAGAAAGGAGTTTTTCTCGGCGTTCTCCATGTCGGCATCCACGCTCAGCTGCAGAGGCAGGTCCACTTCCATCAGCAGCAGCTCTGCCGCTTGCCGGTTGAGCTCATCCACTGTTTTGATTGCACTGAGCCGTTCCAGCAACGGAAGCATAGGCGCAATACCCTCCCGGTTCCGCCGCTGGGTATCCATCACTTTTCGGTAGAGGGCAACGGCGTACTTCATCTCCGGAATGTCAGACGTCTTCTCCCCGGCCGCAAAAGCCCGGAAGTCAGACATCATGGTTTTTTCCACGTCCTGATCCAGAGAGGAAAAGCCTCCTGTCATCGGCCTGTCCTCCGGAATCACAGCCGTTTTAAGCCATTCCCCATTTACTGCTTCATAGAGATCGTCCTGGATTCTGACTGTATTATCGCTCATAATTGCACGCTCCTTTTCCTGAATATGAAAAACCTTTATGATCTGCCTGGACCATTATACAGAAAAAAAGCTGCTTTTGCAACAGTGAATGGCAGAAGCGAAAAAGAAATTCACCGCATAAGTGAATCCTCAGATTATTGCGCGCCTGCAATAATCTGAGGATTCACTGTCAGATCAACTCATTCAAAACCTGTTGGATTCTGGGCGTTTGGAAAAAGTAATCTTCCATCGGATTTCTCAGGGTGTGCTGAACCGCGTCAGCGTCCTTGATGATCTCATCAAACCAGTGCCCTTTGACCCGCTTGTCGCTGTGATGATAGATTCCGCTGTAAATCATTTCCAGGTCTTCATCCGAAAATTGAACCAGGTGATCCAGCACATGCGTCCTGGCATAATCTGCGCATTTGTGCGCATGGTCGTCCGTATCCTCCGCCCGATCCACGTAGGTCAGCAGGTCGTGGAGCATGCCGGCGACTTCAGCGAGCTCAGCGATTTCCCGGGAATAGCCCCGCTTGAGGGCAAGCAGAGACGCCATCAGCCCAACTCCGTACAGGTGTACGTAGGCGCCGCGCTTTGCTTCCTCGTCATCAATTGACATAATGATTGGATCAATCAAGTTTCTGGCTTCGTCCAATCTTGTGTATTGACGTTCCATGGACAGCCTCCCAAACACCGTACGAAATGAATCAATCAGCCGCGGAAATAATTCACCGCCGAGGCAAACAAGCTGGATTCAAAGCTTCCGGGTATGTTCTTATACAGGCCGCTGCCAACACGTTCGGAATGCCCCATCTTGCCAAGGACCCGGCCATCGGGAGATGTGATTCCCTCCACAGCCAAAACCGAGCCGTTGGGGTTGAAGCGAAGCTCAGAACTGGGCTCCCCTTCCAGGTCCACATACTGGGTAGCAATCTGACCATTTCGGACCAGTTTCTGGAGCTGGTCTTCCGAAGCGATGAAGCGGCCCTCCCCGTGAGAGATGGGGACGTTTACAATGTCGCCCACCCGCAGACCGGAGAACCAGGGGGATTTGTCGGAGACGATCCGAGTACGCACGATGCGAGACTGATGCCTGCCGATGGTGTTGAAGGTCAGGGTTGAACTGTTTTCATCCATATCCACAATGCGACCGTAGGGCACCAGCCCCAGCTTGATCAAGGCCTGGAAGCCGTTGCAGATTCCCAGCATCAGGCCGTCCCTGCGCTCCAAAAGATCAGCAACGCCCTCCCGGATGGCAGCGCTGCGGAAGAAGGCCGTAATGAACTTGCCGCTGCCGTCCGGCTCGTCGCCGCCGGAAAAACCGCCGGGAATAAACACGATCTGGGAATTCTTCAACGCAGAGGCAAAACTGTCCACAGAACGGCGGATCGCGTCGGCAGAGAGATTGTTGACGATCAGAATCTCCGGCTCCGCTCCTGCCTCCCGAACAGCCCTGGCGCTGTCATACTCGCAGTTGGTGCCGGGGAACACCGGAATCAGCACCCGAGGCTTCGCGCAGCGGACAGTGGAAGCAGCCCGGCCGCTCGTTTCATACTGAAGCGCGGGATAGCGCTCCACAGGCCGGTTCATCCCGGTAGGATAGACAGTTTCCAGGCAGTTCTCCCAGCGGCGGCAAAGCGCCTCGCCCTCCACGGTTTCCGAGCCAAAGCGAAACACGTTTTCGGCGGACACGGTTCCGATCAAGCGGGCGTCGTTCAAAGATTCCGTGGCTTCCACCAGGAAGGAACCGTATTGCTTTCTGCGGAGCTCTGCGCGGTCAAGGCCCTCGTTGAACCGGAACCCCAGGCCGTTGCCGAAGGCCATTTTGAGAACTGCCTCCAGTACGCCGCCGGGACCGACGGCCCAGCAGGCAGAGACCTTTTCCGTCCTCTGAAGGGCGGTCAGTCGATCGAAAAGCTGAAGCATAGACGCTGCCTTGGGCAGACCGTTTTCCTCCCGCTGAGGCGCAAGCAGATATACCGGATTTCCCGCACGCTTGAATTCAGGAGAAAGAATATGCTCTGTCCGATCTGTGGTAACAGCAAAGCTGACCAGAGTGGGCGGAACGTCCAGCTTTTCAAAGCTTCCGCTCATGGAATCCTTGCCGCCGATGGCAGCAATTCCCAGCTCCATCTGAGCCCGGAACGCGCCAAGGAGCGCCGACAGGGGCTTGCCCCAGCGCTTGGGATCCCGGCCAGGTTTCTCGTAGTATTCCTGGAAAGTCAGATAAACGTCCCGGAAGCTTGCGCCGACAGCAACAAGCTTGGAAACAGAATCCACCACCGCCAGATATGCCGCGTGGTAGGGACTCCGGGAAGAAAGCCAGGGATCAAAGCCCCAGGCCATAAGCGAACAGTCGTCCGTGTTTCCGCGTTCCAGGGAGATCTTGTGTACCATCGCCTGAATGGGGGTCAGCTGGCGGTTGCCGCCGAAGGGCATCAGAACGGTTCCTGCGCCGATGGAAGCGTCAAAACGCTCCGACAGACCGCGATGAGAGCAGAGATTGATATCGTCCGCCACAGCCTCGCAGGCCGTTCTGAAATCCGTCACAGGGACGGCAGGTTCCTTTTCAGGTCTGGCTGCTTCAATGGAAATATGCTTTTCCGCACCGTTCGAGTCCAGGAATTCCCGTGAAATATTCACGATTTGCTTTCCGTTCCAGTCCATGACCAGGCGGGGGGACTCAGTGACGACAGCCACAGGACAGGCCAGGAGGTTTTCTGACTCGGCGAGGGATAGGAACCTGTCTGCATCGGAGGCCGCAACCACCACAGCCATGCGCTCCTGAGATTCGGAGATTGCGAGCTCGGTTCCGTCCAAACCCTCATATTTCCGGGGCACGGCATTGAGATCGATGCGCAATCCGTCGGCAAGCTCGCCGATGGCGACGCTGACACCGCCCGCGCCGAAGTCATTGCAGCGCTTGATCAGTCTGGCAGCCTCAGGATTGCGGAAGAGGCGCTGAAGCTTACGCTCCTCCGGCGCGTTGCCCTTCTGAACCTCCGCGCCGCAGGTCTCTACAGAGTGCGAGGTGTGGGCTTTGGAGGAACCGGTAGCGCCGCCGATGCCGTCTCGCCCCGTACGTCCGCCGATCAGAATCACCACATCGCCGGGAACCGGACGCTCCCGCCGAACGTTGGCCTGAGGCGCCGCGGCGATAACCGCGCCGATCTCCATGCGCTTGGCGGCATAGCCCGGATGATAGAGCTCCTCCACCAGTCCGGTGGCAAGCCCGATCTGATTGCCGTAGGAAGAGTAGCCGGCGGCTGCAGTGGTAACCAGCTTCCGCTGGGGAAGCTTCCCGGGGATGGTCTCGGAAACCGGTGTCCGGGGATCCGCCGCGCCGGTCAGCCGCATAGCTCCGTAGACGTAGGCACGGCCGGAAAGAGGATCGCGGATTGCGCCGCCGATGCAGGTGGCGGCTCCGCCGAAGGGCTCGATCTCCGTGGGATGGTTATGCGTCTCGTTTTTGAACAGCAGCAGCCAGGGCTCCCGCTTTCCGTCCACCTCCACGTCGATCTTCACCGTGCAGGCGTTGATCTCCTCAGACTCGTCCAGCTTGTCCAGCCGTCCGGTCTGTTTCAGGTATCGGGCGGCAATGGTAGCAAGGTCCATCAGACAGGGCGGCTTGGTACGGCCCAGCCTGGCCCGGAGATTCATGTATTCCTCATAGGTCTTCTGAATCTCGGCATCCGCAAAGCTGGCCTGATCGATGATCGTGTGAAAGGTGGTATGCCGGCAGTGATCGGACCAATAGGTGTCGATCATCCGAATCTCGGTAATGGAGGGATCCCGCCCCTCATTCCGGAAATACCGCTGGCAAAAGGCCAGGTCGTCCTTGTCCATGGCAAGGCCGTATTCCGCGATCATGCGCGAGAGCTCTGCTTCGGAACAATCCCGGAAGCCATCCAGGGTTTTGACGCTGGTGGGTATCTGGTAGTTTATCCGCAGCGTCTCGGGCAAAGCAAGGGAAGCTTCCCGTGCCTCCACGGGGTTGATGACGTAGCGTTTGATCCTGGAAAGGTCTTGCTCAGTGAGAGAACCGTAAAGCGCATAGATCTTTGCGGAACGAATCAGCGGCCGCTCGGACTGGAACATCAGCTGGACGCACTGGGCGGCGGAATCCGCCCGCTGATCGAACTGCCCGGGAAGAAACTCCACAGCAAAAACAGCGTCAGCGTCGGACAGATTCACTTCCCGGGAGGCAACATCCACCTGGGGCTCCGAAAAAACCGTGGGAATGGCTGCCGCAAACCGATCCGGGCTGATTTCCTCCGCATCATAGCGGTTCAAAACGCGAAGGCGGTCAAGACTCCGGACCCCCAGGAACTCCGTCAGTTCCAGGTAAAGGGCCTCCGCCTCCTGGGCGTAGGCAGCTTTCTTTTCCACAAAAACACGATAGACCATTAGTCCTCCTTCGCCGCAAGGGCCAGCGCGCCGATGTCCCGGCGATAATAAGCATTTTCAAAATCAATCTGCTTCACTGCCTTGTAGGCACGATCCAGCGCATCCGAGAGCTTCTTTCCCAAGGCTGTCACGCCCAAAACCCGTCCGCCGGAGGTGACAAGTCCGCCGTCCTTCTCCTTTGCGCCGGCCACAAAGACTTCGGCGTCCAAGCCGGCGGGGATGGAAATGGGAAAGCCCTTTTCATAGGCGCCGGGATAGCCCTTGGATGCCAGGATAACGCAGGCAGCGGAAGCCTTGGAGAAGCGCACCGGGCACTCGGCAAGCTGTTCTTCCGAAACAGCCCGCATAACGGTAAACAAATCGCTTTCCAGCAGGGGCAAAACCACCTGGGTCTCCGGGTCACCGAAACGGCAGTTGTATTCGATCACCTTCGGTCCGTCTTTGGTCAGCATCAGGCCGAAATAGAGGCAGCCCTTGAAGCTTCTGCCTTCCTGCGCCATAGCGCGGATGGTAGGCAGGAAGATGGCCTCCATGCAGCGTTTGGCGACTTCAGGCGTGTAATAGGGATTCGGCGCAACAGCGCCCATGCCGCCGGTGTTGGGACCGGTGTTCCCTTCCCATGCCCGCTTGTGATCCATGGAGGAGACCATGGGAACAATCGTTTTTCCGTCGGTAAAGGAAAGGACGGAAATCTCCGGTCCCTCCAGGAATTCCTCAATGACGATCCGCTCTCCGCTCCTGCCGAAGCGCTTCTCCGCCATCATGGAGTGAACCGCCTCTTCTGCCTCCGACAAAGTTTTGGCAATGATAACTCCTTTTCCCAGCGCCAGTCCGTCCGCCTTGATGACGGCGGGCATGGGGACAGTTTTCAGATATGCAAGCGCCTTTTCCATCCGGTCAAAGGTCTCATATCGGGCCGTAGGGATGCCGTAGCGCTTCATCAGGTCCTTGGCAAAAACCTTGCTGGCCTCGATGACGGCGGCGTTCTTCCGGGGGCCGAAGCAATCCACGCCGATCGCCTCCAGTCGGTCCACTGCGCCAAGGGCCAGGGGGTCGTCCGGGGCAACCACCGCGTAGTCGATCCGGTGCTCCAGGGCAAAGGAAACGATTCCGTCCAAATCCACCGCGGCAATCGGGACGCAGACTGCATCCCGGGCAATGCCGCCATTACCGGGCAAACAGTAGAGCTCCGTAATGGTTTTGTTCTCTTTTAGCTTTTTGACGATGGCATGCTCGCGTCCACCGCCGCCAATGACCATGACTTTCATTTTTCTCTCCCTTTTCGTATGCCGCTATGACGCATATCCTGCGTCATAGCGGCTGCGTGTATGAATCAATGGTGGAACAGTCGCATGCCGGTAAAGGCCATGACCATATCGTGCCGGTTACAGCAATCGATCACAGCGTCGTCCCGGATGGAGCCGCCGGGCTCGGCAATGTAGCGGACGCCGGAACGGAAGGCCCGCTCGATGTTGTCAAAGAACGGGAAGAAGGCGTCAGAGCCAAGCGCCACGTCGTGGACCGTGTCCAGCCAGGCCCGCTGTTCGGCACGGGTAAAGGGCTCCGGCCGGCGGGTGAAGTAGCGCTGCCAAACGCCGTCGGCACAGACATCCTCTTCATTCTGGTTGATATAGCCGTCGATCACGTTATCCCGGTCCGGGCGGCCTAAATCAGCCCGGAAGGGCAGATTCAGAACCTTGTCGGACTGACGCAGGAACCAGGTATCCGCCTTGGAGCCCGCCAGACGGGTGCAGTGGATACGGGATTGCTGGCCGGCGCCCACACCGATCGCCTGTCCGTCCACGGCAAAGCAGACGGAATTGGACTGGGTATATTTCAGGGTAATCAGGGAAACAATCAGGTCCCGGGCGGCACTCTCTGGAAGGTTCTTGTTCTCCGTCACCAGGTTGTTCAGCAGCGCCCGGTCGATCCGGAAGTTGTTTCTGCCCTGCTCAAAGGTGACGCCGAAGACCTGCTTCTTTTCCAGGACGGCGGGAACGTAGTTCGGATCAATTTTGACCACGTTGTAGCCGCCCTTGCGCTTGGTCTTCAAAATCTCCAGAGCCTCCGGGGTGTAGCCGGGGGCAATCACGCCGTCGGAAACCTCCCGCTTGATGAGAGAAGCGGTCAGGGCGTCGCATTCATCGGAAAGGGCCACCCAGTCTCCAAAGGAGCACATCCGATCCGTGCCCCGGGCCCTGGCATAGGCGCAGGCCAGAGGATGCTCGTCGAGATTTGGAACGTCGTCCACAAAGCAGGCCTTCTTCAGCCGCTCGTTCATGGGCAGACCCACAGCGGCCGAGGTGGGGCTGACGTGCTTGAAGGACGCGGCGGCGGGCAGGCCAAGCGCTTCCTTCAATTCCTTGACCAGCTGCCAGGAGTTCAGTGCATCCAGGAAGTTGATATAGCCCGGGCGTCCATTCAGAATCTCCACAGGAAGCTCGCTGCCGTCTTCCATGTAGATCCTTGCGGGCTTTTGGTTGGGATTGCAGCCGTATTTCAGTTCAAATTCTTTCATTCTGAAAACCCTCACTTGTTCTTATTGATGAGTCTCTCTGAAACTTCCTTCGTGTTCAGGTCAGTAAACCGGACGTAGAGAGAAATCTTGTTGTCCGCGTCCAGATTCTCCCACAGTTCCCGGGTAAAAGCGTCAATATCGTTGCCAAGACAGACGCGCTCGGGCTCCCCCTGGAAGGTGGGAATGGGGCTGCCGTCGCAAACGTAGGTGTGGAGAAAATGCCCCAAACCGGGCTTTGCAGGGTATGCGAAGGTATATCTGGCGCAGTCGCTTCCCGCTGCGTCAATGCTCTTTAGAATGCTCATCTCGTAGCGGGGACGTTTTGCGCAAAGGGTCAACATACCGCTGATTCTGGGGGTAAAGTTGGGAGCGTCCGGCTCAAAACAGCGGGATTCCAGCGACTCAGAAAAGCTCTTTCCGGCAACGAGTCCATCATAGATCGTATCCGTCTGATTGCCGTTGGTAACGATAAGACAACTACCGTACTGGCGGACGGCGGCGTAAATAATCAGGCTGGGGTCTTCAACCTTGGCGGCGTCGAAAGGCTCGGTAAACAGCTCGCCGTTCCGAACTGTAAACACACGGTTCCGGGAATTGGCGCTGCGGCCCATGATGAAATAGGCGGAAACAGCCTTTGTCCCGTCCTCTGTCAGCCCCAGGACGATGCCCCGGCCCACGTAGGAATTGCCCTTGATCAACGCGGAAATCGGAAGGTTTTCATAGATATTCATACGCTGCTCCTTGATACAATTATTTTTGTTTATGATCTGATTTCTGCAAAGCAATCTGTTCAATTGCCTGGGGAAGCAGAATCCATTCAGCCTGCTCCATGACCCGACGCTGGAGGGTCTGGGGCGTATCCTCCAGAAGAACAGGGACGGGCTTTTGCAGGAGGATCTCTCCCCCGTCGGGGATTTCGTTGACGTAGTGAACCGTGGCGCCGGTGACCTTGACCCCCCGCTCCAAGGCGGCCTCATGGACCCGCAGGCCGTAGAAGCCCTTGCCGCAAAAGGAGGGAATCAGGGATGGATGGACGTTAATGATCCGCCGGTCGTATTTTCGGGCAAATTCCGGAGAGAGAATGGTCAGGAAGCCCGCCAGCACGATCAGGTCCACTCGATAATCTGCAAGCACTCGGATCAGGGCCGCCTCGAAGGCCTCCTGGCCGCCCAATTCTTTTTTGGAAAGCGTCACGGCAGGGATACCGGCCAGACCGGCCCGTTCCAGCGCGTAGGCGTTGGGCTGGCTGGATACCACCAGGACGATTTCCGCGTTTTGGATCACGGTTCCGCGGGCGTCCAGAATCGCCTGAAGATTGGTGCCTCCGCCGGAGACCAGAACCGCAACCCGAAGCTTTTCGGGCCGATTCAGCATAACTCAATCCTCCGCTCGCCGGAGACAATCTCACCCATCACATAGGCGTCCTCACCCTGGTCATGCAGAATAGAAAGCACCGTCTGGGCATCAGCAGGAGCAACCGTCAGGCACATGCCAACGCCCATGTTGAAGGTGTTGAACATGTCCCGCCGGGAAACCTGACCTGTTTCCGCAATCAGGTCAAAGATGGGAAGCACTCGAACGTCGCTCTCTTTGATCCTGGCACAGAGTCCCTCGGGGATCATGCGGGGAATGTTTTCATAGAAGCCGCCACCGGTAATATGGCTGACGCCCTTGACACGAACCCGATCCATGACGGCCAAAACAGGTTTGACATAGATCTTCGTGGGAGTCAGCAGGGTCTCGCCCAGAGAGCGTCCGCCCAGGGCAGCCACGGGGGCGCTCAGGTCCGCGTGCTCCACGTCGAAGACCTTGCGAACCAGGGAGAAGCCGTTGGAATGAACGCCGCTGGAGGGCAGGGCGATCAGCACGTCGCCGGGCTTCATTTCCGCGTTGTTGAGAATCTTTGTTTTCTCCACGGCGCCAACGGAGAAGCCGGCCAGATCATATTCGTCCACGGGATAGAAGCCGGGCATTTCTGCAGTCTCTCCGCCGATCAGGGCGCTGCCCGCCTGAACACAGCCGTCGCAGACGCCCTTAACGATCTGCTCAATCCGCTCCGGGACATTCTTGCCGCAGGCGATATAGTCCAGAAAGAACAGGGGCTTTGCACCGCAGCAGATGACGTCGTTGACGCACATTGCCACACAGTCGATGCCCACTGTATCATGCTTATCCATCAGGAAAGCAATCTTTAGTTTGGTTCCCACACCGTCGGTACCGGAAACCAGAACCGGATGCTGCATTCCGGTCAGATCCAGCTCAAAGAGGCCGCCAAAGCCGCCAACGTCGGAGCAAACGCCGGCGGTCATGGTGGCGGCAATATGGCGCTTCATCAACGCAACGGCCCGGTAACCGGCAGTAATGTCCACGCCGGCAGCCGCATAGGCCTCAGATTTGGAAAACTCGTTCATGGCTTATTCCTTTCCGTTCCAGCAGTATGTGCAAAGCTCACATTCCGGCAGGCCGATGGCCTCGATCACGCCCTCCAGAGACTGAAAGTCCAGCGAGGCAAATTGGAAGCGCTCACAGATGGACTCCCGGAGGCGTTTGCCCCGCTCGGTATTGCCGTCAGCGTATTCCTCCAGGTGCGCGAATCCCTCCTCCCCCTCCAGCTCCATGATGACCCGGCGGGAGATCAACTCCATTTCCGAAGTGGACCGGGAGAAATTCAGATATTTGCATCCGAACATAATGGGTGGGCAGGCGGAACGCATGTGGACGGAACGGGCGCCATTTTCATAGAGGAATTCCACCGTTTCCCGAAGCTGGGTGCCCCGGACAATGGAATCATCCACAAAAAGCAGATCCTTGTCCTTGATCAATTCCTTTACAGGAATCTGCTTCATCTTGGCGATCTTATCCCGGTCCACCTGCGCGGGAGGCATAAAGCTTCTGGACCAGGTTGGAGTATACTTGATAAAGGCCCGGGCAAAATGCTTGCCGCTTTCATTGGCGTAACCGATGGCGTGAGGCGTACCGGAATCCGGAACGCCGCCCACATAGTCAATGTTGAAATCGCCTCGTTCCCGGTCTGCCTGGGCCATAATCGCGCCGTTGCGGTAGCGCATGGCCTCCACGTTGACTCCCTCATAGTTGGAAGTGGGATAGCCGTAGTAGCTCCAAAGGAAGGAACAGACCCGTTTCTCTTTGCCCGGAGGAGAAAGCTGGGTCACAGCGTCCGGCGTCACAGAGACGATTTCCCCGGGTCCAAGCTCCCGTTCAAAGCTGAAGCCCAACTTTTCATAGGCAAAGGATTCCATGCTGACAGCATATCCATCCTCCCGGCGCCCGATGGTAACGGGCAGCCGGCCCAGCCTGTCTCTGGCAGCAATAATCGTGCCGTTCTCCTCCAGAATCAGAATGGAGGCGGTGCCGGAGATGGACTTCTGGGCAAATCGGATTCCTTCGGCAAAGCTGGTCTTCTGATCGATCAAGGCGGCCAGAAGCTCCACCACGTTGACCTCACCGCCGGTCTTTGCGTCGAAATGGCCGCCGGAGAAAGAAAGATATTGATCGATCAGCTCGTCCGCGTTGTTGATTCGTCCAATGATGCAAATGGCATAGGTGCCATGATTGGAGCGGATCAAAAGGGGCTGGGGTTCCGCGTCGCTGATGCAGCCGATGGCCGAGCTGCCCTGCATCTCGTCAAAAATGGTCTCAAACCGAGTTCGGAAGGGCGCGTTTTCAATGTTATGGATCTTCCGCTGCAAGCCGATCTCTCTGTCCCAGGCAGCCATGCCTGCCCTGCGGGTACCCAGGTGAGAATGGTAATCCGTGCCGAAAAAAACATCGGCCATACAGTCGGTTTTGGAAGTGATTCCGAAAAAGCCTCCCATAAGAGGACCTCCTGATTAATCGTTTTATCCCTGCGCTTTACGCGAAGAAAAGCTTGGAGAGGGTCATGGGATCGATGTACTTGCCGTCCTTATAGACCCGCATATTGCCGGAAGCGATTTCGTCAATGAGCATGACCTTTCCGTCCGCGTCATAGCCGAACTCAAACTTGATGTCATAGAGCACCATGCCCTTGGCGGACATCTCGTCGGCCACAATCTTTGTGATCTTCTGGGTCATGGCCTTGATATCGTCATACTGCTCCGCGGTCATTACGCCCAGAACCACAAGGCCGTCCTTCGTAACCAGAGGATCGCCCTTTTCGTCGTTCTTAAAGGTCGTTTCCACATAGGCAGGCAGATCGGCACCCTCTGCAATGTACTCCCCATAGCGGCGGAAGAAGCTTCCCACCGCCTTGTAGCGGCAGATAACCTCCAAGCCCTTGCCGAAAACCTTTGCGGGCAGAACTTCCATGGTGGTATCCGCCAGGTTCGCGGACACATAATGGGTACGGATGCCTGCCGCGTTGATCTTTTCAAAGAAGTAGATGGACATGCGCAGATTCACGTCGCCCACACCGTCAATGGTCAGGCCCACGGAGTTCTCGCCCGGATCGAACACGCCGTCCTTGCCGGTGCAGTCATCCTTGAATTTCAACAGGTAGTTACCGTTGTCGAGGGCGTAGACATTCTTGGTCTTGCCGGTGTATACGAGCTTGTTTCCCATGGTTGCGTTCTCCTTCATTTCTTTTCATTTTTGGTTTGTGGATAGAAAAAGCCCGGTTTGTGCGGGTGCACTCAGGCACCGCAAAAACCAGGCAGTACGACAGATTCAGATGCGGGCACTGCGCCCGCAGATACAAGCGGAGTGAGAACGTCGAAAGGAAAGACAGAATGGTGGAACTCAAAGCAAGCAGCCATATAGCGTACCTCTCAGAATCTTTGACAGCTGATCCGATTTCCGCGCCCCTTGCGGCAGCGCCGACGCTCCGGATCCGGTCTCGTCACACTTGAAACAACCGGCCTTACAATACCACATCTTCCCCGTTTCGTCAATCCAAGAACGAGATCTTGTCTGATATTTGTGAAAAGCGTCTGTTTCTTTCTGTTCATGCTGCGAAAAAGCAGGGCATTTTGCCCATTCCAATTCTGATTTCTTAAAAAATTTTGTTGGAATATAACAAAAATTTTTAAGAAAGATATCTCTCGCCCTCTGGGTCTCTGAATATATATTCTCTTGAAAAAGGAATTATTCCGTGTTATAATCAGACAGAAAAAGAGATTCAGACGCTTTCTAAAGATGGATTGATTTTGCCCGCTCTCATAAAGGAGCCTTCCTATGAATCAATTTATGACCGTTCGCCAGGAAAAGCTTTTGTCCTGGACCATCACAGCGCTCTTTCTCCTCATTCATATTCTCTTGCTGGTCATGTTCTCAGTTTGCGGCGTCAAGCCAATGGCCTGGTTCAATGTTTTCAGCATTGCCTTCTATATCGGGATGACCTATGCAATCCATCGGGAATGGTTCCGCTTTTTTGTGGACGCCACCTACATAGAGGTGCTTCTGCACATGACGCTGGCCGCCTTGTTCACAGGCTGGGAAAACGGCTTTCAGATTACGCTGATCGGCATGAGTGTGCTGGCCTTTTTTGCGGAGTTTTTGGGACGCAGTCTCAAGATGCCCTTTGTCCGGGCGGTTCCGCTGTGTGTGGTGGGAGCGCTCAGCTATCTGGGCTGCTTTATCGCCTGCTTTTACGTCAAGCCAAGCTATATTCTCCCCAAGAATCTGAGCAATTGGCTGCAAATCGGATGGGGAATCGTGACCTTCAGCATCAACATTGCCGCGCTTTCCGCGTTCACCATGATTACCTTTCATGCAGACCAGCTTCTTTCACGCCAGGCAGGCACGGACAATCTTACAGGTCTCCCAAACCGATATTATGTCAATCACGCCGGTCAGGAATATATGCACAAGGGCGGCTGGCTGGCCATGATGGACATTGACGATTTCAAACAGATCAACGACACCTATGGGCACAACTTCGGCGATGAAGTGCTGGTCACGATTGCCGATCTGATGCGGCAAAATGCATCGGAGGCCGCAATATGCCGCTGGGGCGGAGAGGAGTTCCTGCTGATGGGCAACGCGGAAACCACACTGGACGCGCAGGTGCTTCTGGACAATGTACGTCACGCCATTGAGCAGCACCGATTTGGGCCCGACGAGAATCCTGTCTTTCTTACAGTGACCCTGGGACTTGCCCCCTATGACGGCGAAACCGAGCTCACAGACTGGATCAGCCTGGCCGACAAAAAGCTTTACCTCGGCAAACGCAGCGGCAAAAACCAGGTCGTGCAGTAGGTAATAAAAAATAACGAAAAAAGGATTTAACGCAATGCCGTCAAATGAAATCAGTCTTTATACCGCCGATGTTGGCCCGCTGGAGGATCCTGAATTATTCCTGCGGCTGTATCAATGCGTTTCCGAGACGCGCAGGGAAAAAGTTGACCGGGTACGCCCACCCAGGGGGAAACTTTTGTCCCTTGGCGCCGGAGTCCTCCTGGAGGCCGCCCTGGCAGAGCTCGGACTGCCCGCCCCGCGCTTGGAGCAGGATGAAAACGGCAAACCTTATCTTCCGAACGATAATCACTTTTTTAACATTTCCCACTCCGGCACAAGGGTTCTTTGCGCTGTCTCTGATCATGAAATCGGCTGCGACGTGGAGAAGGTTCGGGCGGCCCCGCTGAGGGTTGCCCGGCGATATTTTTGTTCCGAAGAGTATCAGGCTCTTCTGGACTGCAAAAACGAGCCAGAACGGGATCGTCTGTTTTTCCGGCTTTGGACCTTGAAGGAAAGCTTTTTGAAGGCCATCGGTCTGGGGTTCCGGCTGCCTCCAAACGCGTTCTGCATTCAGATCCGGCAGGACGCGGTCTCCGTTCGGCAGCAGCTTGACCCCCGCTCTTTCTTCTTTCGGAGCTTCTATGGCGCTGATTATGAATACGCGCTTTGCAGCGTTGAGCTGCCGCTGAAAGAAGTCCCGCTTACAGAACGTAATTTCCCGGATCTGGCTGATTTACTTTCTCTGCGGTCCTGCCGCTAAAATTCACCCAATCATGTCCATAAAAACACAGCACTCCAAGATTTATTCTTGATTTCTGCGCGCTTCCCTTGTATTATAGTATGGATTATATGCGTGGTTTCGGCCCGTAGGAGGCATTATGAAGGAATTCGAGTATCCCTTTGACGCGGAGTATCTCCTGAGCAAAAAAAAGCGGCTCAAACGAGAACTGCTCGCCGCGTCGGAACAATTTCTGGAAATCAAAGCGGCGATATTGGGCGGTTCCACCACCAGCGACATCAAACAGCTTTTGGAGCTCTTTCTCCTGCATCATGGGATAAAGCCGACGTTTTTCGAGTCGGAATACAACCGGTTCTACGAGGACGCGGTTTTCGGGAACCCGGAGTTGGACGAGTTGGGTCCGGATCTTGTATTTATCCACACCTCCTGGCGGAATATTCGCCGCTTTCCGGAGCTCACCGATTCGCCGGAAGCCGTTCAGGAGAAGCTGGAATCTGAATATCAACGTTTCGTTTCCGTTTGGGAAGCCCTTGCGGAAAAATATCACTGCACGATCATCCAGAACAACTTCGACTATCCCTTTTATCGGCTGTTGGGAAGCAAAGACGCCGCGGACATTCACGGCCGGGTGAACTTTCTTACAAGGCTCAACCTGAAATTCGCGGAGTACGCGGAGTCCCACAGCGCCTTTCTGATCCATGATCTGAATTATCTCTCCGCCCAGTACGGTCTGGATCGGTGGCACGATGAATCTGCCTGGTATCTGTACAAATACGCCCTGGCTGTGCAGGCGATTCCCTGCCTGGCCAACAGTGTTGCCAACATTATCAAGGCTGTCTACGGCAAAAACAAGAAGGCCTTCGCCCTGGACCTGGACAACACCCTTTGGGGCGGAATTGTCGGAGACGACGGTGTGGAGAATCTCTCCATCGGACAGGAGACCGCCCGAAGCGAGGCCTTTACCGCCTTTCAGTCATATCTGAAAGAACAGCAACAGCTCGGAATTCTTCTGAATATTGACAGCAAGAACGAAATGTGCAGCGCTCTGGCCGGACTGGGACATCCGGAGGGCGTTCTGAAACAGGAGGATTTCATCGTCATCAAGGCCAACTGGCTGCCCAAGTCTCAGAACCTAGCGGAAATCGCCGCAGCGCTGAACATCGGGGTCGACAGCATCGTCTTTGTAGACGACAATCCCGCCGAACGGGAGATCATCCGGCAGAGCTTCCCCAACGTCTCCGTGCCGGACATCGGAGACGAACCGGAAAAATTCATTCGCATTCTGGACCGAAGCGGCTATTTTGAGTGCGTCGGAATCTCGACGGAAGACCTGAACAAGCAAAAGCTCTATCAGCAGAACGCCAAACGGGCCGATCTGCTGCAGAGCTTCACCGACTACGACGAATATCTGCGTTCCCTGCACATGACTGCCCGGATCGAGGGCTTCATTCCCCTGTATATGCAGCGGATCGCGCAACTCACCAACAAGAGCAACCAATTCAATCTCACCACAAAGCGCTACACCCAAGCGGAGATTGAAGCGGCAGCCAATGACCCGAACTGCGTCACCCTGTACGGAAAGCTGGCGGATAAATTCGGCGACAACGGCGTTGTATCCGTCGTGATCGGCCGCAGGCGCGGGGAAGCGCTGCACTTGGAGCTCTGGATCATGAGCTGCCGAGTCCTGAAACGGGACATGGAATTCGCTATGATGGACGCGCTGGCGGCAAAATGCCGGGCGATGGGCGTCAAGACCGTATACGGCTACTACTATCCCACCGCGAAGAACGGAATGGTCCGGGATTTCTACCAGCTGCAGGGGTTCACGAAGCTTTCCGAGGACACGGAAGGAAACACCGTCTGGCAGTTGGATTTGGAAGGCTATCAAAACAAAAACAGATTTATCAGTGTGGAGGACTGACTTATGACAAAGGAAGAGATTTACGCCCAGCTGGACGAGGTATTTCAGGACGTTTTTGACGACGAGGAGATCCATGTGAATGCGGAAACCACCGCCAATGACATTGAGGACTGGGACAGCCTGGAGCACATCAACCTGGTGGTGGCAATTGAGGCAAAGTTCGGCATCAAATTCAACATGAATGAGGTTGTCAGCTTCAAAAACGTCGGCGAGATGGTGGACGTGATCCTGCAGCGCGTTTGAAGCTCAATGAACGAATATAAGTTTTCCGACCTTTCTGTGGGTCACAGCGAGGAGTTTCTCTTTTCTCTGGACGAGGCGAAGATGGAGGCCTTCCGGGCAATCTCCGGCGACCGGAATCCCCTGCACTGTGACCCGGACTATGCCTGCGGAGCCGGTTTTCCGGAGCCCGTGGTCTATGGGCAGCTTACTGCTGCCGCGCTTTCCACCCTGGCGGGCATGTACCTGCCGGGGAAGTTCTGCATCATTCACAGCGTTGAGACCGATTTCCTGCGGCCCGTCTTTCTCTCCAAATGTCCGCTGCGGGTGGTAGGCACCGTCCGGGAAATGGACGAACGTTTTCAAACCATGGTCTTGAAATTTGAGATCTTCAACACCGACGGGCAGAAGGTCTGCAAGGGAAAACTGCGGGTCGGCTTTTTGACGAAAGAGGCGGCGGAATGACCATTACATCCATCAATTTCTTCGTATTTCTGGCGCTCACCGTCCTTGTCTTCTATCTCTGTCCGAAGAAGGTCCGGTGGGTTTTCCTGCTGCTGTTCAGCGCCGTGTTCTTCCTGCTGAACAGTTGGAGGGTCTTTTATTATTTTCTCTTCGGCACCCTTGTCGCCTACGTGGGCGCCAGACTGATGCAGGAGAAGTGCAGAACGGAGCGTCAAAAGCGGATCGTCGTGACCGCAAGCATCGGCCTGATTATCGGCGTGCTCTTTCTGCTCAAATACGTCAACGTCTTTCCCAACTCCATCAACGCGTTCGGCGCTCTGTTCCATCTGAATCTTCAGCTTGGAACCGTGGACCTGATCGCCCCCATCGGGATTTCCTATTACTCTCTGTCCCTCTGGGGCTATCTGGTGGACGTATACCGTACCACCGCCCAGGCGGAGCGGAATTATTGCAAGCTTGCCCTGTTCGCCTGCTACTATCCCTGTCTGGTATCCGGCCCTATCCTCCGTTACCCGGAATTGAAAACGGAGCTTTTCGAGCCCCGTCCCCTGCGCTGGGAGAACGTCTTTCAGGGCTTTCACCGGATTGTCTACGGCCTGCTGAAAAAGATGTTTGTGGCAGACACACTGGCCGCCCATGTAAAGCTTGTCTTTTCCGACACGGAGAAATTCTCCGGCCCGCTGCTGCTTTTGGGCGTCGTCATGTATGCCCTGCAGATCTACTGCGATTTTTCCGGCTGCATGGACATTGTGCTAGGCGCCTCCAGGCTCTACGGTGTCAGGCTGCCGGAGAATTTTGAAAGCCCCTTCTTCTCCCGGAACCTCTCCGAATTCTGGCGCAGGTGGCACATCACCCTGGGCCTTTGGGGCAAGGACTACATCCTCTATCCCCTGCTGAAATCCACCCGCTTCCAAAAGCTGGGAAGCCGGGTAAAAAAACGCTTCGGAAAAAAAGCCGGAAAGAAGCTGCCCCTGATTCTGGCAATCTGGATCCTGTGGGCTGTCATCGGCTTCTGGCACGGCGCCACCTGGAAGTATTTCTTTGCCGCCGGTATGCTGCCCTGGGTCTATTTCTCCCTGAGTGAAATTTTCAGCGATTGCTTGAAAAAGGCATCGGAAAAGCTTCACCTCAAAACGAATTGTTTCTCCTTTCACCTGCTGCAATCGGCCCGGACTCTGCTGCTGATGCTGATTATCTGGCTCATCACTCTGTCCCCAACCCTTTCCCAGAGCGGGAAAATCCTTTCCAATCTCTTCTCATTTCCTTCGATGGAGGCCATCACCAAGTTTTGCAGAGCGGTCAGCTTTTTCAGCCTGACCCGGCGTCACGCCTTTTGGAAGCTGTTCGCACTGGCGGCCTCGTTGCTGGGAATTACCCTTGTCGACACACTGAAATACAAGGGCATTTCGGTGGGAGAGCGTTTTGACAAGCAGTCCCTCTGGTTCCGTTGGCTGATTCTCTTTTCCATGATCATCACAATCATTTGCTTTGGCGTTTACGGTCCCGGCTTCCAGCCCGAAGACTTTATTTACGGAGGATTCTGATGGAGAAGATCAAACCAATCCTGCGGATCGCCGCCTTTCTTGTGATTTTCGTTCTGGTGGTTCACTGCCTGACCTGGCTGGCCAAGCCGAATTTTCCCGACGTGAAAAACATCAACGGCTTCTACGGGGAAAAAGAGAATTCTCTGGACTTGGTCTATATCGGCGGCAGCGCCGCCTTCGTGTATTATTCGCCCCTGACAGCATGGGAGGAATTTGGGATTGTTTCCTATGTCTACGGCGCCAACACGATCCAGCCGGAGCTCTACAAGCCTCTGATTCAAGAGCTGCTGAAAACCCAGCAGCCGAAGTTAATCATTTTGGACGCCCGCTGCTTCCAATACCGGGATCCGGAAAATGAAGACGCGCAGCCGCCCGCCGAGGTACCCTACCGCAACACACTGAACGGCATGCGATTTTCCCGAAACAAGGCGGAATTTATCCACGACTACGTGGGCACCCAGATTGAGGGGGAAAAGCTCCCCTATTATCTGGACATTCTGAAATACCACCAGAATATTCCGGATTACACGGAAATGAACGTAGAAATGCTGTTGGGAAAGTATCAGCATCCCTACTGCGGCTTCCACTTTGTGCAAAAGCAGGCGCCGATCCCGCAATACGTATTTGCCACGGAGGAAAAAGCGCCTGTCTCTGCAGACACTGAGGCGATTCTGAATGAGCTGCTCAGCTATCTGGACTCCATCGACGTTCCCTGCATGTTCGCGGTTTCGCCCTATGCGGAGAAGGAATCCCATAAACGCATTTTCAACTATGTGTCGGAAATTGTCGAATCCCGGGGCTATCCGTTCCTGGATTTCAACGAGTACACGGAAAAAATGGGGCTGAATTACGGCTGGGATTTCTATAATGAGGACCATGTGACCATTTACGGCGCAGAAAAGTACACCCGGTATCTGTCCTCCCTGCTTCTGGAGCAGTACGGGATTCCCAGCCGGAAGGACGACCCGGATTATGCCTTCATGGATGAACGCATGCCCGGTTGGGACAAGATGAAGGCTGAGACAAAAGCCGCCATTCTGAAGATCTATGAGGAACGAACCAACAATGAAGAGTGATTTGCCATCCATCGGTTTCGGAACCTGGAAGCTGGAAAACACTGCTGATACCGCTGAAATCATCCGAAACGCCCTCCAAGCCGGCTATCGGCTGATAGACACTGCCTCCGTCTACGGCAATGAGGAGGCAATCGGCAGCGCCATCGCCGAAGCGAGCCGTTCGGGGCTCTGGGTCTCCGGAAAACTCTGGAACGAAGACAGAAACCGGGTGGAGGAAGCCTGCGAAAAGACCATTCAAAACCTGAAGTGCGATTATCTGGACCTGTATCTGATGCACTGGCCCGCCTCCAAGGCCCTGCACCCGGATTGGGCGGAGATTAACGCGTCCGTCTGGGCCCGGATGGAATCGCTTGTGCAGGCCGGAATAGTTCGGTATATCGGCGTAAGCAATTTCAATCAAACTCAGCTGGAGGCCCTTCTCCCCCACTGCTCCGTTTTCCCCCTGGTGAATCAGATTGAGCTGCATCCGGGCTGGCCGCAGATTGAACTGACCGAATACTGCCGCCGAAGCGGCATCGCGGTGCAGGCCTGGAGTCCCCTCCGGTCGGGGAAGCTGCTGCGGAAGAAGGAGCTGATTTCCCTTGCGGAGCATTACGGCAGGACTCCCGCCCAGATCATTCTGCGATGGTGCGTGCAGCGAGGCGTCATTCCCATTGTGAAAAGCACAAATCCCCAGAGGATGCGATCCAACCTGGATTTGGATTTTTCTCTGTCGGAAGCAGATATGAACGATCTGACCAGCCTTTCGAATCTGGGCTGGTCCGGTCTGGATTCGGAAACCCTGACGCTATTTGGATAGCAGGTGAATTATGGATTACGATTGCATCACAAAAGAAATCCGGAAGGATATTTTTCTTGCCGCATACAGCGCCAGCAACGCACACCTCGCCTCTGCTTTTTCCATCGTGGAGACCATGTATGCGCTCTATGAGCAGGGCGTGCTCCATGTGAATCCGCAAAATCCCCAGGACCCGACCCGGGACTGGTTTATTCTCAGCAAGGGACACGGCAGCCTTGCCCTGTACTGCGAGCTCTATCGGCGGGGCTTCTTTGACCGGGACACGTTTTTGAGCTTCTCCAAGCCGAGCAGCAGCCTGGGGGGCGAGCCCTGCTTCCCTGCCGTCCCCGGCGTGGAGTGCTCCACCGGCTCCCTGGGCCACGGGCTCGGCTTTGCCGCGGGCGCCGCTTTCGCAAAAAAGCTGGACGGCAGATCGGAAAAGGTCTACTGTCTGGTGGGAGACGGAGAATGCCAGGAGGGCTCCACCTGGGAGGCTCTGATGTTCGCCTCCCGCCAGGGGCTTGACAACCTGACCGTCCTGGTGGACTGCAACGGACTCCAAAAAATGGACCGAGTGGAAGCCATTATGGGGATTCCATCCTTAGCCCCGCATTTTCAGGTCTTCGGCTGTGAGACGGCGGAAGTGGACGGCCACGACATTCACGCGATTCGGGCCTGTCTCAGCGCTGAGAACCGCTCCGGCAAGCCCCGGGCCGTCCTCCTGCGCACAGTAAAAGGAAAAGGCGTGTCCATCATGGAGAACGATCCCGGCTGGCACTGGCGTCTTCCCAAGAAAAAAGAGCTGAAGGTCTTTATGCAGGAGCTGGGCATCTCAGAGGAGGAGGCGGAATATGCAAAGAGCTTACGCAACGGCACTGTATGAGATTCTGAAAAAGGATCGGAACGTGATCTCCTGCCTGTCGGACAGCGGCACGGACTATGACGAGCTGATTGCCCGGGAGTTTCCGGACCAGGTAGTGAATTTCGGCATCAGTGAGAACAATCAACTCTCAGCCGCCGCGGGCATGGCCGCAGCCGGGAAGATCCCCTTCGTCTATACCACCGGGGCATTTATCGTCTACCGATCCTATGAGTTTCTGCGGGACGACGTCTGCCTGCAAAACCGCAATGTGAAGCTGATCGGCATGGGGACAGGCCTTGCCTGGTCCACCCTGGGAGCCACCCACCATACCACGGAGGACCTGGCCCTGCTCCGGGCCCTGCCGAACCTGACGGTATTCACGCCCGCCACGCCCCGGGAACTGACCGGGGCGGTACAGGCCGCCTATGAGACGCGTGGTCCCGTCTATATCCGGATGGGCATGAGCGGCGAGGAAGAGCTCTTTGATGAGACTTACACCTTTACCCCGGGAAAAATCCTGCCGGTGCGGGAAGGAAAAGACCTGACCGTTTTCACCGCCGGAAGCATTCTCTCCGAGGTGATGAAGGCCGCCCGCCTGCTGGAACTGGAAGGGATTTCCGCCCGGGTAGTCAATGTGCATACCGTTAAGCCGTTGGATTCCGAGGGGATTCTCCGGGAATGCAAAGGGCCAGGCCTCTTCTTCTCCGTAGAGGAGCACAATGTTCTGGGGGGCATCGGCACCGCCATCGCCGACGTCTGCGGCTCCGCCGGTCTGCCCCTCCGGCTGACGAAAATTGGTCTGCGAGACAGCTTCGCGGAAGGCTTCGGCACAAAAAAAGACGTCCTAAGGCAAAATTGCCTGGACGCAGAACACATTTTCCTGCGCATATCGGAGGTCGTGAAAAACGGGCTGTCGGTTCAGATTTGAACCGACAGCCCGAAATTATTCAGATCTCTCTTCGGCCCTCCAGAGCCCGAAGCAGGGTAACCTCGTCGGCATATTCCAGCTGGCTGCCCACGGGGATGCCATAGGCAAGCCGGGTGACCTTGACCTCCATAGGCCGCAGGAGCCGGGACAGGTACATGGCCGTAGCCTCTCCCTCTGTGTCGGGGTTGGTGGCCATAATAACCTCCCGAACGCCCCCCTGGGCCACCCGGGCCAGCAGCTCCCGGATGCGAATATCGTCGGGGCCGATGTGGTTCAGAGGCGAAATGACTCCGTGGAGCACATGATAGACCCCGTCATACTCCCGGGCCCGCTCCATGGCGATCACGTCCCGGGGCTCCGCCACCACGCAGATGACGCCGGGGTCCCGGCGCTCGTCGGAGCAGATGGCGCAGCGTTCCCCGTCGGTGAGATTCTGGCAGATGGGACAGGTGTGAACCGTCTGCTTGGCCTCCACAATGGCCCGGGCAAAGTCTGCAGCCTCCTCGTCCGGAAGGCTCAGCACATGAAAGGCCAGCCGCTGGGCCGTCTTTCCCCCGATGCCCGGAAGCCTGGCAAAGGCCTCTGTCAGCCGCTCCAATGCGGCCGGAAAATAGCGCTGCATCAGAACAATCCGCCCAGTCCGCCCAGGTTCAGGGAGCCGGTGAGCTTGCTCATGCTGGCATTGGCTTCCGCCTCCGCCTTCCGCATAGCTTCATTGACTGCCGCAACAACCAGATCCTGGAGCATTTCCACGTCCTCGGGGTCAACGGCCTCGGGGTTGATCTCCACGGAGAGAACGGAGTGCTTGCCGTTGACCACGGCCTTGACCATGCCGCCGCCTACCGTGGCTTCATAGGTCTGGTTCTCCATCTCCTCCTGCATTTTCAGCATGTCCTGCTGCATTTTCTGGGCCTGCTTAATCATGTTCGCGTTAATGCCGCCGCCCATGGGGCCGCCGCGAAATCCGCCTTTTGCCATTTTATATTCCTCCTGAATATGATGAAATTAATTTGTTTCCATTTTCCTGCCGCCTAATCCGTAACGTGAAACAGATCCGGGTGTTCTTTGCCAAGGGCCTCAAGCTTCCGAATAGGGTCCTCCGCCCCCCGGTGCTGTCCGCGCTCCAAAACCCGCACACGGATGGGCTTGTGAAGCAGCGCCCCAGCCCGCTGGGCCACAAATAGGCGAACGTCTTCCTGATCCACAATGCTCTTGACAACCTGAGAGGCAGCAGTCAGCTCCAACATATCCCCTCGCAGGGTTGGAACCAGCAAATTCGAATCATTCGTATTGAAGTATCCGCCCAGAGAGGGCCTCCACTTCCGAACAGCGTCGGTCAGATCCGCCCAGAAGGAAACAGGAAGCTCCTCCAGGGGTTCCCGGGCAGGGGCCTCCGATGCCTCTGGCTCTTCTGAAGAGGGCGTCACCGGCTCCGGTTCCGCGTCCGGCGCGGGCCGCGCCGCGGGAATTACCCCGGACTCCAGCATGGTCTCCAGCCTGGAAACTCTGGCGTTAAGAGCCTGCAAATCGTGATCCAGAGCAGGCTCGCACATTTGCAGCAGACAAAGCTCCACGTCAATGCGGCGGTTGGCGCTTTTGTTGAAGCCGGAAGCCGTGTCCTGGAGCAGGCGGGTATGCCGCAGCAGCTCCGCCGGGGTAAATCTGCCCAGCAGTGCCCGCAGCTCCGAGTCGGTGCAGACGCCGGTGAGCATGGCTGCGCCCACCTTCGGCGCGGTTTTCAGCAGCAGCAGGTCTCTGCACAGGCTGACCAGCTCATCCACCAAAGCCGAGAGATCCTTCCCTTCGGCATACTGCTTCGTCAGCAGGGTCAAAGCCCGGGAGGAATCCCGGTCCGCCACGGCGGTGAGCAACTCCGCCGCCGACCTGGCCCCGGCGATGCCGAGGGTCTGATAGACGGTCTCCGGGGTGATCTGCCCGGAAGCAGCAGCGGCGCACTGATCCAGAAGGGACAGGCCGTCCCGCAGGGCGCCGTCCGCCAGCCGCCCCAGGAGATTTGCCGCCTCCTCGGTGACGTCGATGCCCTCCTCGTAGGCCACAAAATGAATCCTGGAAGCGACGTCCGCCGGGTCAATCCGCCGGAAGGAGAAGCGCTGGCACCGGGAGAGGATGGTCGCGGGCACCTTGTGCAGCTCCGTGGTAGCCAGAATGAACATCAGGTGGGCGGGCGGCTCCTCAATGATCTTCAGCAGTGCGTTAAAGGCCGACATGGAGAGCATGTGGACTTCGTCGATGATATAAACCCGCTTACGGACCTCCGTGGGAGCGTAAATGGCATCCTCCCGAAGGGTCCGGACGTTGTCGACGCCGTTGTTGGATGCGGCGTCGATTTCCAACACATCCATGCAGGAACCGCTGTCAATGCTCTTGCAGGCTGCGCAGCAGTTGCAGGGGTTTCCATCCACCGGGTTCAGGCAATTCACCGCCTTGGCCATGATTTTGGAGCAGGTGGTCTTGCCGGTACCGCGGGAACCGGTGAACAGATAGGCATGGCTCAGCTTCCCCGTGACCACCTGGGTCCGGAGAATCTGGGTGATACTCCCCTGCCCCACCACGTCGTCAAAGGTCTGGGGCCGGTATTTGCGGTATAATGCCTGGTACATCTGTCCACCCCCGTGCTGCGTAAACTTTGCGTTATAATTGTGCTGACGCACAAGTTATGATTGCTTCGCAAGTTATGATGCCTTCGGCAGTTATGAGAAAACGCGCGGAGCGCTCATCATTTCCGCAAAGCGGAATCATAACGCGCGCAGCACTCCATACTTCGCCGCAGGCGAATCATAACTTGCATTCTGTTCCTGCGGGACAGAATGCACCGGCCCATGACAAGATCGCACACCTACATTTGAACTTGCGTTATCCCCGTTTCCCGGACAGCCAGCTCAGAAACGGCTGACCCACGGCACACGGAACTTGCCGCTTAATGCTGCTCGGTTCCCCGCCTGACATGGTTCACGGGGTTCCGTTGCGTGAGACCGATCCCTCAACACTACTTGTACGGACAGCAGCACAACGCAAGCCCGGGTGTAGGAATTCACTCCTGCTGTAGCGGATTGCAGGTTACAGGGCACCGCTATCTCCCCGGCTAGTGCGACCTTGTCACAGGCCGGTTGCTCGTGACAAGTCTGTATTCTATTGTACACAAAAACGCGGAAATTTGCAAGTATTAATCCAGCTTGCTCTCAATAAAGTCGGCTAGCTCACCGATGGTCGCGACCTTTTCCTCCAACTCCAGATCAACGCCCAGCTCAGACTCCAGATCCATCAGCATCTCGACGGTATCCAGGGAATCCAGGTGCAGGCTCTCAAAGGTGGTGTCCCGGCTCAACTCCTCGGCGGGGATGTCCAGCTCGTTGGAGAGATATTGAATCAGTTTTTCCAGCATGGAATCAGCCTCCTGATGATTCAATCCGTGCGTCCCGCCTCTGCGGGGCAACGCACTATCATGTATCATACAGTTTTTTTTCTATTTGTCAAGAATTTTTTCGGGAAAGGCCGCCGGCACGGCCCGTAGGGGCTGGCGTCCTCGACAGCCCGAAAGGAACCGTTTCGAAAAGCCGCGAGGCGTCGCGGAGGCCGCTCCCTGCAAAAGCTGTACCGATTACCTGACCCCGATTGCCCAGCCTAACTGAGAAAATCCTTCAAAATCCGGGATCGGGAGGGATGGCGCAGCTTACGCAGGGCCTTGGCCTCGATCTGGCGGACCCGCTCCCGGGTGACGTCAAATTCCCGTCCCACTTCCTCCAGGGTATGGGCTCTGCCGTCTTCCAGGCCGAAGCGCAGCCGCAGAACCTTGCACTCTCTGGGGCTGAGAGTCTGCATAACCTCGGCCAGCTGCTGGCGCAGCATATTAAAGGAGGCGGATTCGGCAGGCTCTGTTACGTCGCTGTCGGGGATAAAATCTCCCAGGTGGCTGTCGTCCTCCTCGCCCACCGGAGTTTCCAGAGAGACGGGGTCCTGGGCAATCTTCATGACCTCGGCAATTTTCCCTTCGGAAATACCAAGATGCTCGCCGATCTCTGCCAGGGTGGGCTCACGGCCCAGCTCCTGCACCAAGGCCCTGGAAGTCCGGGAAACCCGGTTGATGGTCTCCACCATGTGAACGGGAATCCGGATGGTTCTGGCCTGATCGGCCACTGCCCGGGTGATGGATTGGCGAATCCACCAGGTGGCATAGGTGGAAAATTTATAGCCCTTGGTGTAGTCGAATTTCTCCACAGCCTTCAGCAGGCCCATGTTCCCCTCCTGAATCAGATCCAGAAGCTGCATCCCTCTGCCCAGATAATGCTTGGCAACAGACACCACCAGTCGAAGATTGGCCTCCACCATGCGCTTCTTGGCATCCTCATCCCCCTGGGAAATCCGCTTCGCCAGTTCCATTTCCTCCTCGGAGGAGAGCAGGGGGATCTTGCCGATTTCCTTCAGGTACATCCGGACGGGGTCGGTGGTAGTGGTTTCCTCCGAAATGGCATCCACATCATTCAAGTCCAGCGGAATCTGTTCGTCCAGATCCATCAATTCGGAGTCGGAGGGAAGCAGATCGTCTGCTGCCTCGATGATCTCCGCCACGTCAGAAACATCAATCTCAATGCCGGCCTTTTCCAGGGCATCATAGATCTGCTCAATCTGCTTCTCGTCGGCGTCGATATCGTCCAGGGTCTGCATGAGCTGCTTGGAGGTGATTTTTCCGTTTTTCTTTCCGGTCTCGATCAGGGATCTGAGTCTCTGTTGGAGTAGTTCGTTCTGTTCCATCTTAATTCCCTCCGTATCCTTTGTTTTTTAACATTTCCTTGGCAACGGTCAGCAGGTCAGCGTCTGTATTGGATGCGGTCTTCTTCCCGCTCTCCTCCAGAATCACGGCAACACAATCGGTGAAGGCCCGTTCATCGGCAATCCGGTCAAAGCGCTGGGAAACAGCGCTGAGCCGGGCGCTTTCCTCGGGGGTAAAATCCTGCAGGGCGGCGAGGCTGACCCGAAGCCCCTGCCGGTGCAGGGCAAGCAGGGCATCGTAGGCCTTTCCCAGGAAACGAACGGAAAAGACGCTGCCGCTCAGCTCCGGGGCCAGGTCCAGCAGGGATGGGTCCAGCAGGGCCAGTCCCACCACCTCCTCCTCGGCACGGGCGGAACGGGTGTTGGCGTATTCCGCCCGCAGGTGCCTGTCCTCCGGGAGGGTGGTCGTCGCAGGTGAAAGGTCCTCCCGCTCCTGTTTTCGCTTTTCCCTGCTCGAACGCTTCTTGTAAGCCTTCGTGGCCTCCAGCAGCATGGCGTCGCGGGAGATTCCCGCAGCTTTGGCGGCCCGATCCGCGTAAATTTCCCGTTCTACGGCGCTGGAAAAGGTGGAGATCAGCTCGGCGGCCTTGGCGGTAAACTCCACCCGCTGATCGTCCTTGCTCAGGTCAAACTGCTTTTGCAGAGACAGCAGCCGGTAATCCGCCTGATTCTCGGAGCCCTGAATCAGCACGTCGAAGGGGTCGGCTCCGAACTTGTGGAGGAATTCGTCGGCGTCCTTGGCGTCGTGGAGCTGCAAGATCTTTACCTGCACCCCTGCCCTGCCGAACATCTGAATGGCTCGCTGGGTGGCGTTCTGACCGGCGGCGTCGTTGTCGTAGGTCATAATCACCCGGTCGGTGTATTTGCTGATGATGTTCACCTGATCCTCCGTCAGGGCGGTGCCCTGGGAGGCCACGGCGCAGTCGAAGCCGAACTGGTGACAGGCGATGGCGTCCATTGGGCCCTCGCAGAGGATGATATAGGGCCGCTTGGATTTCTTTGCCAGGTTCATGGCGTATAAAAACTTCCGCTTGGAGAAAATCAAAGTTTCCGTGGGGTTGATATACTTGGCCTTGGCCTCCTTGTCCAGCGCCCGGCCCGCAAAGCCGATGACGTTGCCCCGCAGGTCGATCTGGGGGAACATGATCCGGTTGCGAAAGCGGTCGTAGACGTTCTGGCTGTTCTTCTGGGAGACGGCGGCCAGGTTTGCGGCAATCAGCTCCTGCCGGGTGTAGCCCTTCCGCTCCATGGCGGGCAGGAGGGCGTGAAAGTCGTCGGGTGCAAAGCCGATGCCGAATTTCACCACCGTGGCCCAGTCCAGGCCCCGCTTCACCAGGTAGGCCCGGGCAGCCTTTCCGGCGTCGGACTTCAGCATATCGTGGTAGTACTTGGCCGCGTCCTTGCAGAGCTTCCAGAGGCGCTCCTGCTCCTTGTACTGGCTTTGGTACTGTTCGTCATCGGGGACCTCCAAATTCACCCGCTTGGCCAGGAAGCGCACGGCGTCCGGATAGGACAGGCCCTCAATATCCATGATGAAATTGATGACCCCGCCCCCCTTGTGGCAGCCGAAGCAGTAGTACATCTGCTTGCCGGGGTTCACAGAAAAGGAGGCGGTCTTCTCCCCGTGGAAGGGGCAGAGGCCGAAGTAGTTGGCGCCGCTGCGCTTGAGCTGGACGTATTGCCCCACCACCTCGTCCACCGGGTTGCGGGCCACCAGCTCGTCAATAAAGGCCGCAGGGAATGCCACGGGGACACCTCCTTTGGAATTGAGAATTGAGAAGTGAGAAGTGAGAATTTAACTGTAAGGACGAGGCACGTCAATTCTTACTTCTTACTTTTTACTTCATATTTTCATTGTCGGAACGCAGAAATGCATTCTGCACTATCGAACCGCCCAGCCGCTGGGGACGAAGATCTCCTCGAACTTGTAGACGGCGTATTTGTCCGTCATACCGGCCACGTAGTCGCAGACCACCCGGGGCATGCCCTCCAGGTCCAGCTGGGGCTGGAAGTCCTCGGGAAGCTTCTCGGGATGGGCCAGATAGTACTTGTAGAGCTCCTGGATGATCCGCCGGGCCTTGACCTCCTCGCCCTTGGCCACGGGGTTGCGGTAAACCCGCTCAAACATGAACTCCCGCAGCTCCAGCATGGCGGCCTCCACGGAGGGCGTCATGGCGATGATCGGTTTTCCCATGGAAGTCCGCACCAGGTCGGAGACCAAAGTATTGATCCGCTGGGAGTGGGTTTCCCCCAACACAGCGGCAATATTCCGGGGAATATCCTCATTGCTCAGGATGCCTGCCCGGACGGCGTCGTCAATGTCGTGGTTGATGTAGGCGATCCGATCCGAAAGTCGGACGATCTGCCCTTCCAGGGTTTCGGCCATATCCGGGCCGCTGTGGCAGAGTATGCCCCGGCGGACCTCATAGGTCAGATTCAGCCCCTGACCGGCCTTTTCCAGCTTGTCCACCACCCGAAGAGACTGCTCGTTATGGGAAAACGGCGTCTCCATCACCTCGGTGAGGGCCTTCTCACCTGCGTGACCGAAGGGGGTGTGGCCCAGGTCATGCCCCATGGCGGCGGCTTCCGTCAGATCCTCGTTCAGATTCAGGGCCCGGGCAATGGTCCGGGCGATCCGGGCCACCTCTAAGGTGTGGGTCATACGGGTGCGGTAGTGGTCTCCCTCGGGCTGAAGAAACACCTGGGTCTTATGCATCAGCCTGCGGAAGCTCCGGCTGTGGAGAATCCGATCCGCGTCCCGCTGATAGCAGGTCCGGTCGTCCCGTTCCGGCTCTTCCCTGCCCCGTCCCCGGCTTTCCGCCGCCAGGGCGGCGTAGGGGGCCAGGGTTTCCCGTTCCCGCTGTTCGATGACTTCTCTGATGGTCATAAAAAACACCCTTTATCTTGTACAGAAACAGACTGAATCATGCTCGATTTTCAGCTTTTAGAACAAAGAACATAGAACAAGCGATTTCTATACTATTATGCAAGCTGTGAAAGTGTTTTGGGGTTTTTCTTGTTCTATTGTTCTAAAAAGGCAGTTTCCCCTGATTTTTCCAAGGATTTTTGATAGAACGAAATCGGAACAAATAAGAACAAGGTCGAAGCAAAGGGGTATTTTGTTCCACGAACGGTTCGATTTCCTGGGTTCTGGGGTCTGTCGCCGCAGGGAGAATGCCCGGTTCTGAAGGGAAGCCCCAGCGCTTGGGGCCCGGGGCCCTCCATGACGGGAAAAGCATCGGCCCTGACATCCTAATTATACCATTTTTTTCAAATAAAGTCAAGTCAATAGTATCTTTATAAAGATACTATCGTGTCTTGTAACAGCTAATCTCCAATTGGCACCGCCCGCAGCTCCTCGCCGATCTCCATGGGGCTCACGCTGCCCCGGGTGAGGTCGGTGACCCGGGCGGAGAATGCCTCGGCCTGCTCCGCGGGCAGGAGAACGTGGAGGCAGATATCGGCGCTGTATTCCGTGTCGGAGACAATGCCCCCGAAACGCTCCACCTCCTGCCGCAAACGCTCAAAATAATTGTAGGGCAGGATCAGGTCCAGCAGCTTCCAGACCTGTTTTCGGGCGATTCCCGCTTCCTGGAGGGCATCTTTGGCGGCCTTGCCGTAGGCCTGAACCAGACCGCCGGTACCCAGGAGGGTTCCGCCGAAGTAACGGGTCACGACGCAGCAGACGTTCTCCACCCCGCTGCCCCGCAAAACCTCCAGCACGGGCATGCCCGCGGTTCCCTGGGGCTCCCCGTCGTCAGTGTAGCGGGTGGGGCCGCCATGGATGATATAGGCGTAGACGTTGTGGGTGGCGTCCCAGTGCTGCTGGCGCATGGCCTTGATGTGCTCCAGGGCCTCCTCCTCGGTCTCGGTGATCCAGATCCGCCCGATGAAACGGGATTTTTTCTCCACAAATTCACTTTCCGCGTCTTGGGCGGGAATCTTATAAGCATCCATTATTTTTCCTCGTATTGGGCAAGCCTGCCGTAGAGGACCTCGTCCACCTCGGCCTCGATCTCAATGCCCTCGGCCTTGTACTCCACCCGGAAAACCCGGGCTTTGTCGTGCAGGGTCTCCACCTGGCCGCCCAGGGAATAGGGCAGCAGGAAACTTGCCCGCCGCAGGTCCTTACAGAGCTCCCGCTCCATGACGGCAAACAGCTGATCGATGCCCTGGCCGGTTTTGGCGGAAATTGCTACGTTGTTGGGACCCACAGGCAGCGCCTCCGGCCCCACCAGGTCCGCCTTGTTGTAGCAGCGGATTACCGGGGTCTCGGGGTTCGCCAACTCCCCGATCAGCTTTTCCACCACCTGAATATGCTCCTCTCGATCCGGGTCCGCCGCGTCGATCACGTGGATCAGAAGGTCCGCGTAGCTCAGCTCCTCCAGAGTCGCCCGGAAGGCGTCCACCAGATGATGGGGCAGCTTGGCGATGAAGCCCACGGTGTCCGACATCAGAACCGTCAGCCGGTCAGAGACCTCCAGCTGCCGGGTGGTGGTGTCCAGGGTGTCGAAGAGCCGGTCATTGGCGGGGATGCCCGCCCCGGTGAGCCGGTTCAGCAGGGTGGATTTGCCGGTGTTGGTGTAGCCCACCAGGGCAGCCACGGGAATTTCGTTTTTCTGCCGCCGGCGGCGTTCCACCGCCCGGAGCTTCCGCACCTGCTCCAATTCCTCCTCCAGCCGGTCAATCCGGGCGCGGATATGACGGCGATCGGTTTCCAGCTTGGTTTCGCCGGGGCCCCGGGTGCCGATGCCGCCGCCCAGCCGGGACATGGACTTGCCCATGCCGGAGAGCTTGGGCAGCAGATAGCGATACTGCGCCAGCTCTACCTGAAGGCGGCCCTCGGCCGTCTGCGCCCGCTGGGCAAAGATGTCCAGGATCAGGGCGGAACGGTCCAGCACGGTGACGCCGGTGATCTCCTCCAGCGCACGAATCTGACTGGGGGAAAGTTCATTGTCAAAAATTACCATACCGGCCTGGTGGTTCTCCGCCAATTGACGGATTTCCTCAGCCTTTCCCTCCCCCACAAAGCTGTGGGGATCCGGCGCGTGACGGTTTTGCAAAACCTTCCCAACGCAAACACCTCCGGCTGTTTCCAGCAGGGCTTCCAGCTCGTCGAGCGTCTGCTCGGTTGCCTGTTCTTCCTTTTTGAAGCAGTCTGCATACAGGCCGCAGAGAACCGCTCGTTCAATCTTATGTTCTTCCATATATCCTCCTTGTCAGCGGGACGCTCATGCGCAGGGCAGGAAATGACGTCCCCCTGCGAGGCGAGATGATAGAAAAAGCCCGCACCGAAGACAGGTGCGGGCTTTGACGATCTTATTTCAGGCCGTACTTCTTGTTGAAACGGTCCACGCGTCCACCGGAGTCAACAAGCTTCTGCTTGCCGGTGTAGAAAGGGTGGCACTTGGAGCAGATTTCAACCTTGATGTCCTTCTTGGTAGAGCCGGTCTCGATGATCTCGCCGCATGCGCATCTGATGGTCGTCTGTTCGTACTTGGGATGGATACCTTCCTTCATTTCAGTTCACCTCTTTCTGTTATGGTAAAGGGCAGTTTGCCCCGCGATTTTTAATCAGCCCGCATATAATAACACAAGGCTTTTGAAAATGCAAGTGTTTTTTTCAATTTTTTCAAAAAAATCGCAAGATGTTGTGGGCGCTCCCCGGCAGGTCACTGTTTATCCTCCCAAACCGTCACCCGCTGCCGTTTCTCCTCCCCGGCGGGGCGGGGACAAGAGGTGGAAAACAGGGAATACAAATCGGCTGCGCGGCATTCCAGGGCGAAGTATGCTTCGTCAATGGGCCGCTCTCCAGCGTTCACCAGGGGGAATCGGCGCTTCACCTCCCGGAGCAGGGCCCTCCCCCGTTGGTTGAAGCCCAGGACGCGGACGTAGGGGGCGGGAAGTTCCAAATCTGCCTTTGTCAATCCAAGGAAGGCGCAGAGCAGCATCCGTTGGATCCGGGTTCTGGAATAGCGCTTGGATTTCACCGATTCCAGAATCTCCTCCGTGGAGGCGCAGGTACGGCAGGCCTTCATCAGCTTGGACCACAGGCCCTCTGAACCGAAGGGCAAAGAGGCAAAGGCATCGTCGGGCAGGGTGCGGACTCTGGCCAGCACCGCCCGCTCCCCGGCCTCCCAGCTATGGATCGGGGCCGCTTCGTACAGCGCATGGAGGGCCTCCGGGACGGCAGAGAGCCATGGAGCCGATGGCCGCAGGGACTGGCGCTGCTTGCCCCCCCAGAGTGCCCGGCGCAGAGCGGAGGCGGAGGGGGCTGCAGGGTCCAAAGTATCGGCGTGGTAGCTGTTAGGGCGCAGAACCGGCAGCGGCTCCATGGGGCTTTCTTGTCGAAGCAGGGCCTTGAAATATTCCACCGCCAAAATGTCGTTGGGAGAGGACAGCCCCGCCCCGGCTCCCAGCCGTTCCAGGGCCCGTTGGCGGGCGGCGGCGTAGGAGCAGCCGGTCTCCAGCTCCGAACGAAGCAGATCATCAAATGCAGGGTCCAGGTTGGCCCGGGCGGTTCGAAGCAGGGCGTCAAAATCGGTTGACTCCGTGCCGAAGCACAGCCGGTCACAGCCCAGGGAGGAAAGAATGGAAACACCGCCGGCAGCGAAGCCCTCGGCGGAGGACAGGGCAACGGTCAGGGGCAGCTCCAGCACCAGGTCGGCCCCGCTGCGCAGAGCCGCCTCCACCCGAAGCTGCTTGGGAAAAACGGCGGGTTCTCCCCGCTGGACGTAATTGCCGCTCATCAGGCAAACCAGGGCGCAGTCCGCCCCCGCCCTTTCCCGCGCCAGGCGGAGCTGTCGCAGGTGGCCGTTGTGAAAGGGGTTGTATTCACAAATGATGCCGACGATGCGCATGGGCGACCTCCTGTAAAGAAGTAAGAAGTAAAAAGTAAGAGGTTAGAGTTACGAACCCAACTGTAGGGACAAGCACCTGTGCCCTTCATGGGTATAGCTTTTCCGCATGCCCGGACTGCACGAAGCGTAGTCCTGTCCGTCGTAGGAGCGGTCATCGGCCGCACGGTTCGCCATTGGCGAACAATCGTCCGGCAGGGCGCTCCAGTCGGGTATGTTGTCGGGACACGGCTGGATTTGCCTCCGGCAAATTGCATTCGTTACGAATGCCGGACGAGCAATGCTCGTCCCTACGGACTCTGAACTCTGAACCGTGGCCCGCGCTGCGTGCCGCTACATTTTTTCCCACAAAGCGGAAATTCTGCTTGCCTTATTTCGGGTTTTGGTATAAAATGAAAAAAGTGCTGTGGTTATTGTAACACAAATAGCCCAAAAATCATAGAACAAATTTAGGAGAGTAAACGCTATGAAAATTCTGGTCATCAACGCAGGCAGTTCTTCTCTGAAGTATCAGCTCATGGACCCCGCCTCCGGCGACGTGTTCGCCAAGGGTCTTTGCGAGCGCATCGGCATTGACGGCCGCCTGACTCACAAGGCTCCCGCCAAGGACGTCAAGGTGGTCAAGGAAATCCCCATGCCCACCCATGCCGAGGCCATCACCGCGGTGCTGGACATCCTGATGGACCCCGTCAACGGCGTGGTTTCCTCCGTGGATGAGATCGACGCTGTGGGGCACCGGGTGGTGCACGGCGGCTCCAAGTTCGCCGGTTCCTGCCTGATCGACGAGGCCTGCCTGGAGGCCGTCCGGGCCTGCATCCCGCTGGGCCCCCTCCACAACCCCGCCAACCTGCTGGGCATCGAAGCCTGCCAGAAGATCATGCCCAACAAGCCCCAGGTCGCCGTCTTCGACACCGCCTACCACATGACCATGCCTCCCAAGGCCTACCGCTATGCCATTCCCGACGAGTACTATGAGAAGGACAGCCTGCGCCGCTACGGCTTCCACGGCACCTCTCACCGCTACATCGCCAAGCGGGTGGAAGCTCTCATGGGCAAGGGCCTGAAGGTCGTCAACTGCCACCTGGGCAACGGTTCCTCCCTGGCCGCCATCTACGACGGCAAGTGCCAGGACACCTCTATGGGTCTGTCCCCTCTCTGCGGCGTACCTATGGGCACCCGCGTGGGCGACATCGACACCACCGTGGCCCAGTACATCTGCAAGAATTACAACAAGTCCATCGACGAGGTCATGAACATCCTCAACAAGAAGTCCGGCGTGCTGGGTCTGTCCGGCGGCGTGAGCTCTGACTTCCGTGATCTGGAGGCCGGCGCGGCTGAGGGCAACGAGAAGTGCCAGCTGGCTCTGGACAAGTTCGCCTACGAGGTCAAGAAGTACATCGGCGCCTATGCCGCCGCCCTGGGCGGACTGGACGTTCTGGTCTTCACCGCCGGCGTAGGTGAGAACGGCGTGATGATGCGCTCCATGATCTGCGAGGGTCTGGAATTCCTGGGCGTCAAGCTGGACCAGGAGAAGAACAAGCTGCGTGGCGACGAGCGGATCATCTCCGCCGACGATTCCAAGGTCAAGGTCTGGGTCATCCCCACCAACGAAGAGCTGATGATCGCGCAGGACACCGCCGAGCTGGCAAAGTAGGCTGAACCCAAGAAAGGACCCTCCCTGGAGGGTCCTTTTTCTTTATGGGATACGCTTTTCCAGCTCCTTGAAGCGCTGATAGTCCTCCCGGGTGGGGGCGGCGGTCCCGTAGCGGGTCTGCTCGTAGATTTCGTGGAGCTCTCCGGTTTCCGGCTGCCCGGACAGTCCGGCGGCGGATTCCAGCTCAGACGGGGTCAGGACCTGCAGCCGGTTCTTTTCCGAGGTCCGGCGAAGGATCAGCTTTTCATAGCGGCGGCGAATCTTCTTCTCCCAGCCGCTGAGCTTCTCTTTCTCCCTGGCAGCCGGGTCCTCCTCCAGCCGTTCGATGGTCAATTCCTCCGCGGGATCCGGCGGCTGTTTCTTTTCACGCCGATCAATCCGGTTCACCAGAGTCCGGATCAGCACAACCAAAATCACCGCAAAGGCTCCGATGCCTGCCACAAAGATCAGTGCAATCGCCGCCTCCGGGATGAAGCTCAGACGATGCTCCTCATATTTTTTCGACGGCATATAGTCGGGCAGCGGAATCTCGGAGGGCTCCGTGGATTCCTCCGTCGCCTCTGTATAGTCGTAGCTCGGCTTCTCTTCCGGTACGGGCTCTGTCCGCAGCAGGAAAGGCACCGCGGCAATCAGCAAAACGGCGATCAGCGCAAAGACCGCGATCACCTTGTCGTTCTGCCGAACGATAGAGGCCACAGAGATTTCCGTATTGGAGGAAACGCGAAGGTCAAAAACCAGTCGAGAAAGGTTCGTGTAAATCAGGAAATTCAGCGTCAGCAGCGCAGAGAGCACCACCATCAGCCTGGAAACCAGCGGCACATTCAAAGCCTGACCCAAAATATAGAACGGAAGCGGAAAAAACAGGGTGTAGACCGTGGGCACCGTGAAAACCATGTTTCCCCTGCTGCGCGGCAAAATCAGTCCGCTGAGCAGGATCGGAAACAGCGCGGCGCAATAGCAAACCCAGTGATAGTTCCGAAGAGTTGCCGCCAGGGTCAGCCCAAGCACAACAAAACAGAGCAGTACGCGCAGGGGCTTCTTTTCAACCCGCAGGCAAATCAGCCGGACCAGTTGTACGGGAATCACCGCTCCCAGGGCCCAGAGCAGCCGGTAAACGGCACTGTCCTCCGTAAAGAACAGGGAGATTGTGACGGAAAGGCAGAGAGTCAGCAGGGCCAGGTGGACACATTCAGACCATCGGAGCCGCCGATCCAGTTTTCTCAGCTCCTTCACAGGCGCACCTCCCCCTCCCCGGCATCCCAGTTAATCAGGGTAATGCCGCCGTCAATCCGGATTCTGCCCTGGCCGTTGACGGCCAGGAAGTAACCGCCCCGGGTGCCGGGCGTATCCTGAAATGCACGAAGGGACTCCCCGGTGGAATCGGCGGAGATCACCACAGGCAGGGCGCCCCGCAGGGAGTCCCGGGAAACCCCCGCCAGGAAGCTCCGGAAAGACTCCGTCACTGGAACGGCAAGATTAATCTGAGCCAGGGCCTCATCCACCGTGATGGAATGGCCCGCGTCCGCCCCGGCCCGAATCCGGATGGGACGCCCGCTGACGCAGCTGCGTCCGTTGGCCAGCAGGGCCACACTGACCCCCCGCCGGAGAAAGAGCTGACTCAGGGAGGAAGCCAGGCGGAGCATTTCCTCCCGATCCGCCTCGGAGCCGCTTCCCATGTCCAGCAGGAAGAGCAGGGCTTCATCCGTGGTTTGCTCAAACTGATTGACCTTCAGTTCCGCGGTTTTGGCGCTGGCCTTCCAGTTAATCAGCCGGGGGCTGTCATAGATTTCGTAGGGCCGGATGGACTTCAGCGCAAAGGGATCCTCCTGGGCCGCCTGCCGGGCGGCGATGGAGCCTAAGAGCATCCGCACCGGAAGCGCCAGCTTCTGCACCGGGATCTTGGCGGGGTAGACCGTCAGCACGGAGGCGCTGTCCGCCGTCCGTTCCAAACGGGTGGTATAAAACAGATCCGCCGCGGTGAGGGTCACCTCGCCGATGGCGTAGACGCCCCGGGCCAGGCTGTTGATTCTGGCCCGGTTGGTCACAGCCCGTCTGGCCGGCAGGGCCAGCTTACGCCGCAAGACCAGCGGCTTCGCCCCGGTGTTTCCCGAGACGTAATTCCGCTTGACAGTATAGCTGTATCCATAGGTAGGCAGAGGCAGAAGCTTGCGGTTCTCGCTGCGTTCCAGGAGACCCACCGCCTCTCCCTCCGTTACCGCCCGTTCCTGAAACCGGAAGGAAATTCGCAGATCCCGGTCCCAGTAACCGGAATAAATTATCCTTTGCGCTACAAACAACAGCAAAGAGCCGATCAGGATCCAAAGAATCAGCAAGCTGACACCTCCTCTCGGTCCGTGATCCGGGCTCAGCGCTCGAAGCGCTCTGTGGGAACCGGAAGCTGGTCCAGAATCTCCCGGATTAACTGTTCCCCGCTGCGGCGGTCCAGACTGCCGTGCTCCAGGGTAATGCGGTGGGACAGCACCGGAACGGCCAGTTCCTTGACGTCCTCCGGGGTCACGTAGCCCCGGCCGCGAAGCATGGCAAGGGCCCGGGCCGCGTTCAGCAGCGCCAGAGAGCCTCTGGGACTGACTCCGCTTACCGCGCTCTGCTGATTTCTCGTAGCCTGAATCAGGTCTACCAGATAGCCAAGCATCACAGGGTGGACGTAGATCGTCCTGCGCAGCGCCTGGAGCTCCAGCAGCTCCTTCCCGGTGCAGACCGGGCGGAGCTCGTCCAAGGGATCCTCCCGCATGAAGCGTTCCAGAATGGCAATCTCTTCCTCCCGCTCCGGCAGGCCCATGGACAGCATCATAATAAACCGGTCAAGCTGGGCCTCCGGCAGGGGGAAGGTGCCCACGGTCTCCACCGGGTTCTGGGTGGCGATAACAAGGAAGGGGGCGGGAAGGCGGCGGGTGACGCCGTCCAGCGTGACCTGCCGCTCCTCCATGCACTCCAGAAGGCTGGACTGGGTTCTGGGGGTAGCGCGGTTGATCTCATCCGCCAGAAGGATATTGCCGAACACCGGACCGGGCCGGAAGACAAACTCCCCCGCCTTCTGGTTGTAGTAGTTAAGGCCCGTCACGTCGGAGGGCAGCAGATCGGGAGTAAACTGAATGCGGTGGAATTCTCCGTCCAGGGATCGGGCCAGGGACTTGGCCAGCATGGTTTTTCCGGTGCCGGGCACGTCCTCCAGCAAGACATGGCCCCCGCAGCAAAGGGCGGTGAGCAGCAGTTCTACCGTCTGCTCCCGGCCCACAATGACCTTGTTGATATTCTGCTTGATGGCCGATAACAGCTCGGCAGCCTGCTTCAGTTCCATGGCGTACCTCCCCGGTCAGATATGCTGTTCCAAAATGGAGGCAAAGGTCTCCAGACCCGCCCGATCTTCCCCCGTGAATCGATTAGCGATGGGGCTGTCCACGTCCAGGACGCCGATGACTGCTCCGTCCTTCCGCAGCGGAACCACGATCTCGGAACGGGAGGCGCTGTCACAGGCAATATGGCCCCGGAAGCAGTGAACGTCCGGGACAAGCTGCGTGCTGTCCTGGGCGGCAGCAGTACCGCAGACGCCGCGACCCATGGGGATTTCGATGCAGGCTGTCTTTCCCTGGAAGGGCCCCAGGACGAGCTTTTCCCCCTCCCGGAGATAAAATCCGGCCCAATTCAGATCCGGCAGCGCGTGCCACAAAAGCGCGGAGGCGTTGGCCAAATTGGAAATGGGGTGATCGATTCCGTCCACCAGGGCGAAGAGTTGGGCGTTGAGTTCTTTGTAGTCGGTCATGCAGGTTTCCCCCTTTTTTGTTTTGCTTATTTTATCATATTCATGCCCGAAATGCAATTGCATTTCCTCTTTTCCTGTGATATAATAACAAGAGTGTCATGATAAGGAAGAATGCTATGGAATACATTACCCGTTCCGCCGCCGAGACGGAGCGTTTGGGGGCGGCTCTGGCCGCTAAGCTTCAGCCGGGAGACGTGATCGCCTTCCTGGGAGACCTGGGCGCCGGGAAAACTGCTTTTACCCGGGGGCTGGCCCGGGGCCTGGGAATCACAGACCCGGTGACCTCCCCCACCTACACCATCGTAAATGAATATCCCCAAGGGCGGCTTCCCCTGTTCCACTTTGATATGTATCGACTTCGGGACGCGGAGGAGCTCTTTGACCTGGGCTGGGAGGACTATCTGGACCGGGGCGGCGTCTGCGCTGTGGAGTGGAGTGAAAACGTGGCAGAGGCCTTGGAGGACCCTATTACCGTCACCATCCGGAAGGATCCGGAATCGGAGGACACTCGGTATATCACCCTTACAGGAGGTCGAAACCATGCGGATCTTAGCCTTTGAATCCTCCGCCAAGGCGGCCTCGGTGGCCCTGCTGACTGACGGCGTCCTCACAGCGGAGAGCTATCAGAACGACGGCCAGACCCACAGCCGGACCATGATGAAGCTGGCGAAGGATCTGCTGGATACCTGCGGACTCTCCCCTGCCGATCTGGACTACGTGGCTTGGGCCAACGGGCCCGGCAGCTTCACCGGCGTCCGCATCGGAGCGGCGGCGGCCAAGGGCCTGTGCTGGGGGGCGGAGCTGCCCTGCCTGCCGGTTTCCACCTTAGAGGCTATGGCCTGGAACGGGGTGGACCTGGAGGGTGTAATCTGCTGCTGCATGGACGCCCGGCGGAGCCAAGTCTACAACGGGCTGTTCCGGGGTGAGGATGGCAAGATTCTCCGGCTGCGGCCGGACCGGGCCATCTCTCTGGAGGAGCTGGCCGCGGATTTGAAGAGCTTTTCCGAGCCAATCTGGTTCGTGGGAGACGGTGCGGCACTGGCCTGGGACTTTCTGAACAGGACAGAAGCGCAATCCGATGTCGAGCGGGCGGCCAATGACCGCCCCTACAGGCTGGTTGCGGAGCATCTGCGGCAGCAGCGGGCTGCCGGTGTGGCTCTTGCGGCTTACGAGGCCGCGTTGTCAGGCGTTCGGGCCGATCCCGGTCAAGTTACGCCCAACTATTTACGTCTGTCTCAGGCGGAACGAGAACGCCTGGAAAGAGATAAAGATGAAAAAGGAGACTGAATTCGAAATGGCTTCATTACATGTTTTAGAGCATCCGCTGATTCAGCACAAGCTGGCCATTCTGCGGAACAAGGATACCGGCGTCAAAGAATTTCGGGAACTGGTGGGTGAAATTGCCCAACTCATGTGCTACGAAGCAACCCGCAGCCTTCCCACGGAAGAGGTAGAGATCGAGACCCCCGTAGCCAAGGCCAAGGTCCGGGTGCTGGCCGGAAAGAAGCTGGCCATCGTCCCCATTCTCCGGGCAGGCCTGGGCATGGTGGACCCCATCATTGACCTGATCCCCTCCGCCAAGGTAGGCCACATCGGCCTGTATCGGGACCCCGAAAGCCATTTGCCGGTGGAATACTACTGCAAGATGCCCCCCGACATCTCCGAGCGGCAGGTCTTTATCGTGGACCCCATGCTGGCAACCGGCGGCAGCGCCTCCGCTGCCATCACCATTCTGAAGGAAAAATTTGGCTGCAAGCACATTGTGCTGATGGACATCATCGCCGCCCCCGAGGGCGTGGCCGTGATCCGCAGGGATCACCCGGACGTGGACGTTTTTGTGGCCTCTGTGGATGAAAAGCTTAACGAGAACGCCTACATCGTTCCCGGCCTGGGCGACGCGGGAGATCGGATTTTCGGGACAAAATAAGTTATGGAAACACTTTTATCGATTGCCTTTGCCCTGCTGGCGGGACTGCTAATGTCCCGGGTGGTGAAGCCGCTGAAGCTTCCTGCCGTGACCGGCTATCTGATTGCCGGTCTGCTGGTGGGTCCCTTTGTGTTGGGAAAGCTCGGCGTGGACGGCATTGGCTTTACCAGCTTTGAAAAGGTGGGCGTTTTGAAGCCCATTTCCGACGTAGCCCTGGGCTTCATCGCCTTTGCAATTGGCAATGAGTTCCGGCTCAAACAACTGAAAACCATCGGCAAACAGGCCGTCGTGGTGGCCGTGTTCCAGGCGCTGGCCGCCACCCTGCTGGTGGATCTGGGCATACTGGGCCTGCACCTGCTGATGCCGGACAAGATCAACGTGGCGGACTGCATCACCCTGGGCGCCATCGCTACCGCTACCGCCCCGGCGGCCACCCTCATGGTGGTCAACCAGTACAAGGCCAAGGGCCCCCTGGTGGACATTCTGCTGCCCATCGTGGCCTTGGACGACGCGGTAGGTCTGGTGGTCTTTGCCGTCAGCTTCGGCATAGCAAAGAGTCTCATCAGCGGTGCCGGCGTCAGCCTTGTTTCCGTCTTGGTGAATCCCCTGCTGGAGGTCACCGCCTCCCTGGTGCTGGGCGCGGCCCTGGGTCTGATCTATACCTGGGTGGAGCGCTTCTTCCACTCCCGCAGCAAGCGTCTCAGCGTAGCCATCACCTTTGTCATCTTCGCGGTATCCCTGTCCATGATTCACCTTGACTTCCCCGACAGTGAGGTGCAGCTTGGCTTCTCCTCTCTGCTGGTGTGCATGATGATGGCGACGGTCTTCTGCAATATCTGCCCCAGTTCCGAGGAGCTGATGGCCAAAACCGACCGCTGGACCGCTCCCCTGTTCGTGCTGTTCTTCGTCATCAGCGGCGCGGAGCTTGACCTGTCCGTCTTCAAGGACTGGGTGGCGGTGCTGGTGGGCGTAGCCTACATTATCTTGCGTTCCGCGGGTAAAATCGGCGGCGCGTCCATCTCCTCCAGGATGACCCACTGCTCCCCCACCATTCAGAAATGGCTGGGTATTACCCTCCTGCCCCAGGCGGGCGTGGCCCTTGGCATGTCCCAGACGGTTGCCACCCAGCTTGGCCCGGACGGCGCGGTGATCCGCTCCATCATCCTCTTCTCGGTGCTGGTCTATGAGCTGGTCGGCCCCATGCTGACCAAGATCGCCCTGACCAAGGCCGGTGAGATCGCCCCCAAGGAGCTGAACCCGCCCCACCCGGAACCCAAGCGGCACCGGTGATTTGAAACGCGTCAAGGCGTTGTCTCACGCGGCAAGCAGCCACAAGAGGCAACGCCTTGTCTTATACCCGGTTTTTTGAAAAAAGGAGTTTTGCATCCGTGAAACGTAAAACTGTATTCTTATTATGTTTGATCCTTCTGACTGTGATCGGCCTGAGCGGATGCCGCCGCCACGGGGCGACAATCGATCGGATCATGGAGCATCTGGCGCAAAAATATCCCGATGATACCTTCATTTTTGATTATGATAACACGGCCTTATTATTATCGGGAGTGCGGATCGTCGCGCATTCCGAGCGATTTCCCGACAAGGAAATAGAAGCGGTCTGCTATAACTACGGGGAAACCGAAGACTACTATGACACATACTTGGGAATCAAATACGAGGATCAGACACGAGAGTATTTTACGCAGCTATTTGCGAATGCGTTTCATACAAACTGCTCCGTAACTCTATCCCCTTATTATCACCCTCTGAGTCATGGTGATGATATGCCCTTTGATGAATACTTAGCCTCATATTGTTGCGAGTTTTCGGCACGCGTCGATTATTGCCCAAAGGACGGGAAAGAAACCCTTGAAAAAGTAACGGAGCTGCTTGCAGGATTGAAATTAGATTGCAGCATTTACTTTGCAGATGATCTGAATGACGTAATGAACACGGACTCAATATGTCCGGATTATCGCCCTGATATGTGTATCCACATCAGCACGTATGGTTCTGAATCCGATAACTATGCGAAATGGTTTGTTGGAGAAGCATATCTTGAAGAGACGAAAAACTATATTTCTCAACGGATTGAAAAGGGCTTTGGCACAAACAGCCTTGTTGTATCAGTTTACCACCAACAAGTCGGCTTCGATTCGATTCCCGCATTCGAGGAATATATTTCCGTGGATCAAAAGGACTTTCGCTTTGTAGCAGTAGTCAATTACAAGCCCGAAGACAAGGAAGAAACGCTTGAAACGGTAAAGACTTTATTTGCGGATATAGACGTAAGCGGAACAATTTACTTCGTTGATGATCCGAGCCTCATCTTGGACGAGTCTACGGCAAAACAGATCATGGAGGAAAAGAAGTACTTTTCGAAACTGTACTTCTTTAAGTCAAATCCGGAAACCTACAACAAGATCGAGTGGAAAGAATAATGAAAACGGCAGCCGACACGTTCTTGTGTTGGCTGCCGGTTTTCGCATTGACCTGCACGTGAAAATATGATTGGATAGTTGCTCTGAAGCCCGAACCACGAATCACGCAGCGCGGGCGGCCAATGACCGCCCTACGGACTCTGAACCGCGTGACGGGGAACCCCCTGATCCTTGATCCCTGATCCCTACGGTTGAATTCTCAATTCTCAATTCTCAATTCTCAACTCTCAGATCACCATCTCATACGGCCCAATGTCCGCAACCTGCAGATACCGGGGCAGGTCGTAGGGGGAATAGATGCCCAGGTCGGTGACCACGCCGGAGATCAGGGATGGCGGGGTAATGTCGAAGGATGGATAATAGCCCCGGACGCCGTGGGCTGCGGTGCGCACGCCCATGGCCTGCAGGACGAAGTCCGGGTTCCGGGACTCGATGTGAATGGCCGCCCGGTTGGGGTGGCTCTCGTCCGGGATGCCGGAGACGAAGAAGGGTATACCCATGTACTTGGCGGCGATGGCGATTTGGAAGGTTCCGATCTTGTTCACCACATGGCCGTCCAGACAGATCGCGTCCGCGGCGCAGGTAAAGACGTCGATCCCCTCCCGCTCCATCACGAAAGCCGGCATATTGTCGGTAATGACGGTAGTATCAAAGCCCATCTCCTGACAGACCGTGGCGGTCAGCCGGGCTCCCTGGAAATAGGGCCGGGTCTCTGGACAGAAGATTTTCAGGTTCTTGCCCCGGGACTTTGCCTCCCGGAGCATCATGCCCACAATGGTCTCCCCGAAGCACTGCGTCATGATTTTTCCGTCGTCGGGAAACATATCCACCAGGAAGCTTGCCATCTTCGCCACCTTGCCGTAACGCCGGTTGTTGGATGCGACCAGGTGATCCACAATGACCCGATCCACGGGAACACCCGCCGCAAGGGCCTGGTCCGCGGTTGCCAAACAGCCGCCGGTAATACGCTCCATCCGGGCCACCGTTGTCGGGCGGGCATGAGAAATGGTATAGGCCGCAGCGCGGAGGTATGCCCGCTGGGCCGCCTCATCCCTGTCCCGGCACTCCCAGGCAGCCAGAGCCATGCCCGCTGCGGCAGCCGTAAAGGGGCCGCAGCTCTGGGTGACCATGTCGGTGATGGCCCGGGCCACCTCTTGATGGGTATGGCAGGTAACGAATTCTATCTTGGCCGGGTAGATTCTGCGGTCCAGAATACGGACGGCCCCATCCTCGTACCAGGCCACGTTCTCATAGCGGAGCATAAACGCCAGATCGTGATCCGCCCGCCCCGCCGTCATGGGACCGCTCATGCGTAAAGCTCCTTTAGGGCAGTCCTGGACTCCGCCCGAATCTTTTCCGCGTCCAGGGTTTTGTATTCCCCGTTCTCATACAGGATTTTGCCGTCCACCATCGTCATGCACACGTCGCTGCCCTGAACCGCGTAGCAGAGCATGGCGGGATAATCCAAAGCGGGAATCAGGTGGGGCTTGTCAAAGTCGATGGCGACGATGTCCGCCTTCCTCCCAACCTCCAGCAGGCCTGTGTCGGCTCGGCCCTGGAGCCGGGCGCCGTTGACGGTAGCCATTTTCAGCAGATCGGCGGGCTTCACCACGGTGGGGTCCCCGGTGTAGCCGTTGTGGATCACGGAGGCCAGGTGGATTTCCTCCAGCATATTCAGGTTGTTGTTGGAGGCGGCGCCGTCGGTGCCGATGGTGACGTTGATCCCCTTGTCCAGCATCTGCTGAATCGGCGCGAAGCCGCTGCCGATCTTCATGTTGCTGGAGGGACAGTGGACCGGGCTGACCCCGTTGGCCTTGAGAATGTCCATATCCTCCTGGGTGACCCAGACGCAGTGGGCCGCCGTGGTGGGGTTCCGGAAGGTACCCAGCTTTTCAAACAGAGCCGCTGGGGTCATGCCGTACTTGGACACACACTCCATCTGCTCCCGCTTGGTCTCCGAGAGATGAAGGTGCATTCTCGCGCCCCGCTCGTAACAGGCTGCGCTGTAGGCCGCAATGGTCTCCGGCGTGTTGGTGTATTCCGCGTGAATGCACAGGTCAATTTTGATCTTCCCGCCGTTGTAGTTGTGGTAGGAATCGAAGAGGGCAAGGCCTTCCTTGCAATCCGTATTCTTCTCGTAGGGCAGGTCCTTCCGACCCTGGGTGGAGCGGCAGAGGTTGGCCTTCATGCCCGCCTGGCACAGGGCCTCAATGGTGTTGACGTTCCGATAATACATATCGGAGAAGGAGGTCACGCCACTGGCCAGCAGCTCCAGAATCGCCAGCTCGCTGGCAACCCGAATCCCCTTGTCGGTCCATTTTGCCTCGGTGGGGAAAATGTAATTGTACAGCCAGTCCTGGAGATTCAGGTCAGAGCCAACGCCCCGGAGAAACACCATGGGGGCATGGCAATGACAATTGATCAGCCCGGGAATCAGCAGCTTGCCCCGCAGATCCTTCACCTGTTCATATCGTTCGATAGGCGCAGTCTCGGAGAGATAACAGATTTTCTCGTCCTCCACGCCCAGATACGCGTCCCGCAGGGTGCGCCAGCCTCCTTTTTCCAAGGTCAAAATATCGGCATGTGCCAAAAGCAGCCTATTCATCTCGTTCAACTCCATTATCGTTTTTTGTCTATTATCGTTTATTATACAATATCGGAATCCTGTCTGTCAACCGTCAGAGACGGGAAAACAGGATTCCGCTGAAAAAATATGCAGTTCTTATTCGCTGGGCTCTGCTATTTCCAGGACGGTCAGCTCCGTTCCGTTAACCGAAAAGCGTACTTCCAGCCCTGCAAAGCGCATTCCGTAGACCCGCTCGGGGTCGTCGTGGTAGGAGGGCCTGGGGTCCTGGGCCAGGACGCCCAACAGGGCCTCCCGTTTCTCAACCGGCACCCGTTCCAGCAGAGCCTCCGAGCAGGAAACCCGCAGCCCCGAGTCGGGCGCTCCGGCGGCAAAGCCTCCCACCGCCTCCGGCCTGCAATCGGCGTAGGGCAGATAAGGCTTAATATCGTAAATCGGCGTCCCATCCAGCAGATCGGCGCCGGAAACCTCCAGCACCGTTCCCAAGGCAGGATCATGCCGAACAGCCTCCAGCCGGACACAGGAAAGGCCGATAGCATTGGGCCGGAAGGGCGAGCGGGTAGCGAAAACCCCCAGGCGGGTATTTCCCCCCAGCCGGGGGGGACGCACCGTGGGAGACCATTCCTGCCGGACTGCCTCAGAGAACTGCCAAATCAGCCAAAGATGGGAAAACCCATCAATCCCTCGCAGGGCGTCAGCGTTCCGAAATTCCGGCTCAAAGATCACCGTGGCCCGCAACGCCTGCACCAGCCCGCTCTGCCGGGGAATACCGAATTTTTCCTCAAAATCCGAGTGGATTCTGGCAATCACGCGAATTTCGTGTTGTTCCATAATATCACTCCGCGCGGTTATTACATGTCATTCAGACAGGTCTATCCAATACCGACCTACCATCACATGATGCTTTGGAGACATCACGTAAGACTCCAGCACTCCACCGTTTGCGAGAATTGCCTTGACGCTGCCGATATTTTCATCCCCCGCGGTCAACAGAACACGGTTTAGCCCCAAACTTCTGCAATACGGCAGTACGTCGTGCAGCATTTTAGTGGCATAACCCTTGCGTCTCTCTGAGGGACAGACACAGTAGCCAATGTGCCCGCCCCACGTTGCAAGCGGCTCGGTGGCTCTATGCCGAACGCCGATCATACCAACAATTTTTTTGTCTACGACTCTCAAACATAAGAACTGCGAGTAAGGTGAAAGCCCCTCGGGAACTGTCTGTTCGCTTTCAAAAGAGGCTGAAAAACGCAGCCATTGGGTCAAATCCTCGATTTCCCGCAACCCATGCGCTCCGTGCAGCCAGTCCAGGCAGTCTTTGAACGCTTCCCTGAAAGCCCTGATTTGTGGCAGGAATTCTTCTGTCGGTTTGACCAATTTCAATTCATCCATTTTACTCAACTCGTTTCACTCAAGATCGTATGATTCGACGCCTTGCCGACATGTCTCTTCATTCGCGCGACGTTTTCAATTCGCCTCGTTTGCGGAGGAAGACTGCATTGAAAAACCGTGATTTGGTAAACAAATCACGGTTTTCTTGGTGCGGGAGATGGGACTTGAACCCACACGTCTATGGTTGGACACAGGCACCTCAAGCCTGCCTGTCTACCTATTCCAGCACTCCCGCATCGAAATGCTCTCTGGACGCTGGAGTATTATATCGTGAATTCAGAAAAAAGTCAAGTGTTTTTTCTTAGGTTCAGAGTCGATTTTTAACGGTTCAGATACAGCGTGGTCTCGGTCCTGCCGGGGGAAAACACCCAAATAATTGGCCGCACGCCGAAGCCAGCATGATTTGCTGCCCTGGAAAGCAGAATGCTGCCGGACATATCACAGAAATTCACGCAATTTTGCTGGATTCCAGGTGATCTGAGCCACCAGCAGGCTGTTCTCCATTTGGTATGGACCTCCGTTCCCCGGGAAATCGCATAGGACGTAGGCACAGCGGTTATCTTCTCCAGATAGGGATTATAGATGTAATATGTGCGCAGCTCATTGTCGGAAAGGATGTAGACATGATCCTCCGTGTCCGCTCCGCCTTCCGCGCCGGAAGCAGGGTTTCCCACATTTTTCACACGGGTCAACGGAATCAGCATCTGCTCCTCGGGGGTAAAGGCCGTATGGTAGAAGCTGTCGTTCAACCAGACTCTGAGCGTGCATTCCGCCCAGGTGATCGGCGCGTCGGTATCGTTGTATGGCTGCTGATCCAGAATCTGCTCCGACCAGAGCAACAGACGGCCTTCACCATCGGCAAGGACAAACCAGGAAATCGGCTCCGGCCCGTTGCCGGGATTGCCGTCCTGCTCCCAGACGCCGAAGGTCACGGTATCCCCCGGCTTTGCCGCTTGGATCATCTGAAGAAAGCTGTCATCCGGCTGGGCGGAGAAAGCCAGCTCCGTGGCCCGATCCCTGCAATCCTCATAGTCCCAAAGGACGCTGAACCGGTCAATCGCCTCCGGGATATTCCCTGCCGCCAGCGCTTCCTCTGCCTGAGAATAGCCTCTGGAATCGCGAAGTGAGGGGAGAATAACCTTGTTTAACAGCAGAACTGCGGTGATCGTTATCACCAGGATCGAGCCGAGCGCGATTGCTGCAATCTTCCAGATTCTGACCTTTTTTGCCCAGGCCTCCGGATCGACATGCGCACGGGCCATTTCATTTTCCCCTTTCTATCGAATAAAAACCCTGCACAGTATATCTCAGGACCGTGCCTGACTCCAACCGGCGTCCTCGATTTCTCTGCCCTTCTTGCGAGACATCAGGCTGCCCAGGGCAGAGCCCACAGGGGCTCCCTCATAGAGGACCTGATAGGCAGCCTGGGTAATGGGCATATCCACACCCATTCGATCCCCCAGCAGCTTCACAGCCTTCGTGGCATAGTAGCCCTCAACAACAGCCCCGACCTCCTTCATGGCCTCATCCACGCTCATACCGTTGCCGATCAGAATGCCGGCCCGGCGGTTGCGGGAATGCATGGAGGTACAGGTGACAATCAGATCCCCGATGCCGGTGAGGCCGGCAAAGGTATCGGTCCGGGAGCCCAGCTTCATACCCAGCCGGGCAACCTCGGTCAGTCCGCGGGTCATCAGCAGCGCCTTGGTATTATCCCCGTAGCCCAGGCCGTCGCAGACGCCTGCGCAGAGGGCGATGACGTTCTTCATGGCGGCGCCAAGCTCCACGCCCAGCGGATCGGAAGAGGTATAGACCCGGAAGCGGTCATTCATGAAAACCTCCTGAACGATCTCCGCCAGAAGACGGTCATCCGAAGCAGCCACCACGCCCGTGGGCACCTGACGGCTGACCTCCTCCGCGTGGGAGGGGCCGGAAAGCACGACCACCTTTTTCCCGGTGACCTCCGCAACAATCTCAGACATCCGCTTGCCGGTCTCCGGCTCAATGCCCTTGGTTGCAGAGACCAGGATGGCATCGGAGCGGAGGAAGGGCGCAATCTTCTCCGCCGTAGAGCGAATGGCAAAGGAGGGCGGAACCACCACCACCATGGTGCACTCGGACACAGCCGAGGACTCGGAGGTGTAGCGAATATCCGCGGGCAGAGAAACGCCGGGCAGGAACGGGTTGGACAAGGTGGAAGCCAGATTCTCGCTCTCCTCCTTGGAGTAGGAGATCAGCGTCACCTCATGCTTGTTTTCATGCAGCAGAAGCGCCAGGGCCGTGCCCCAGCCGCCGCTGCCGACGACAGCGATATCCATGATTTTGAACGTCCTTTCTGTGTAAACAATGCGCGCTGCGGCGCGTTATTCTTTCTTCTTTTTATGGAAGGAAAATCTTCTTTCCTCGCCGTGGAGCAGTCGTTTGATGTTGGTGTGATGCATACCGATGGCAAGAGCCGCCAGGCAGATGGCCATAATGGTCATCATGATCTTGTTTTCCTGCGGATAGCGCCACCAGAACAGGAAGGGATAGACCAGGCAGCCGACGATGGAGCCAAGAGACACAAAGCGAGTCAGCAGGACCACTACCAGAAACACGCCCAGCAGGATGCAGATAATCCGCCAATCCACAAAGGCGGCCAGGGTCGCGCAGGTCAGGATGCCCTTGCCGCCCCGGAATCGAAACCAGATGGGGAAAATATGGCCAATGACGGAGAAGCCGCCGCAGAGCATCTGGGCCTCGTCGGTCCAGTCTAAACTGGGTTCCGCTGAGGTATAGCCCGCCGCCTTGATGATCCAGCCGCCGATGAAGCAGGCAAGGACAGTCTTGCCCACGTCGATCAGCAGGACCAGCAGGGTATCCATGCCGCCGTAGTTGCGGTAGAAGTTGGTCAGGCCCGCGTTGCCGCTGCCCTTGGTGCGGATGTCCTCCTTGCGGATCCAGCGGGAAATCAGGATAGCGCCGTTGAAGCTGCCCAGCAGATAGCCGATCACACCGCAAAGCGCAAACCACAGTACGATCATTCCTCGTCGTCCCCTCTCTGCCGGATGGTAATCTTCACCGGCGTTCCCTCCAGACCGAACACGGCCCGGATCTGATTTTCCAGATAGCGCTGATAGGAGAAATGAAAGAGTCTGGCGTCGTTGCAGAAAAACACAAAATGGGGCGGCTTGACGCCTGCCTGGGTCACGTAGAAGATCTTCAGCCTGCGGCCCTTGTCCGTGGGAGGCTGGACCCGGGCGGTGGCGTCCGCCAGAACGTTGTTCAGCATGCCGGTGGTGATCCGCATGGCGGACTGCTCGTTGACGTAGTTGATGAGCTCAAAGAGCTTGTCCACCCGCTGACCAGTCTTGGCAGAGATAAAGAGCACCGGGGCGTAGAGCATGTAGCTCAAGCCCTTGCGAAGCTCCTCGGTCATCCGGCCCATGGTGTGGGTGTCCTTGTCCACGGTGTCCCACTTGTTGACCACGATGATGGAGGCCTTTCCCGCCTCATGAGCCAGGCCGGCGATTTTGGTGTCCTGTTCCGTAACGCCCTCGTTGGCGTCAATCAGGATCAGCACCACGTCCGCCCGGTCCACGGCGGAGATGGAACGCATGTTGGAATACTTCTCGATGGCGTCGTCCACCTTGGACTTCCGCCGCATACCGGCGGTATCGATGAACAGATACTTGCCGTGGTCGTTTTCAAAATAGGAGTCAATGGCGTCCCGGGTGGTGCCGGCCTGGTCGGAAACGATGACCCGCTCAAAGCCGAGGATCCGGTTCAGCAGGCTGGACTTTCCCACGTTGGGCTTGCCCACGATAGCCACCTTCACCACGTCGTCCTCCGTCTCCTCTTCCTCGTCCGGAGGAAGATGTTCGGTGACAAAGTCCAGCAGGTCGCCGGTGCCGTGTCCGTGGATGGCGGAGGTCTCAATGGGATCGCCGAGACCCAGATCATAGAACTCATAGACGTCCGGGTTCACGGGTCCCACCGCGTCACACTTGTTGACGGCCACCACAACAGGCTTTTTGCTCCGCTTGAGCATGTTGGCCACCTCCATGTCGGCGGCGGTGACGCCAACCTTAACGTCGGTAACCATAATAATGACGGCGGCGCTCTCAATGGCAATCTCCGCCTGACGCCGCATAAACTGCAGCATTTCGGAGTCTGTAGAGGGCTCAATGCCGCCGGTGTCAATCAAGTCAAAGACGCGGCCATTCCACTCACACTCGCCGTAGATGCGGTCCCGAGTGACGCCGGGCGTGTCTTCCACGATAGCCGTGCGATGGCCGGTCAGCTTATTGAACAGCATGGACTTGCCCACATTGGGCCTGCCCACGATGGCAACGGAATGCTTCATATTTACTCCTCCCTTCGGGGGTATTCTCCTCTTTCAGGGTCCTACCTATTATGCCATATCACGCCGGTTTTTTCAATCTGAATTTGTCCGTATTTGCAAATAATTTATGAACATATTCCCGCTTACAACCGGCGGACAAAAAAGTAAAGAGGAAGGACTCATGACGCCTTCCTCTCAACTTTCATTCCGCATGGAATTACTCCGCAGCAACTTCGATAACCTGACGACCGTTGTAATAGCCGCAGGCCTTGCAGGCTCTGTGGGGCAGACGGGGCTCGCCGCAGTGGGGGCAAGCGACCACGCCGGGAACGGACAGCTTCCAATGGGAGCTGCGTCTCTTGTCGCGTCTTGCTTTGGAAACTTTTCTCTTAGGAACAGCCATGGTGACACCTCCTCGGTCTGAATGCCTCTAAGGCAATGATTTACTTCTTGAGCAGCTGCTTTAACACAGCCAGGCGGGGATCCGCCTCGGGCTGACAGTCACAGGGACCGTCGTTGAGATCCTTGCCGCATCGGCAGCACAGACCCTTGCAATCCTCCTTGCAGAGGAACTTGCTGTCCATGCTCAGGACGAACGTGGTCGTCACGATATCGTCCAGATCCGCGCAGCCCTCCTCCATCAGAAACAGCCAAGGATCCTCATCGCCGTCGTCGTTGGCCAGGGCCTCCGTCAGCACGGCATGCAGGGGAAACTCCACGGGCTTCTCCACCGGGCGGGCGCAGCGATCACAGGGACCGTGCAGCGTCGTGTGGACCGTGCCGCTGAGCACGTAGACACCCGCCGTGTTGCGCACCTCACCGGACGCCGCAACGGGCTCCGTAACAGGGCAACAACCGCCGAACACCAGCTCACGCAGGTCCAGATCGACCGCGAAGGGAATCGAGCCGCCGGGGTTATCTTTGAGTACAGACAGGTTCAGCAGCATCGGACTCTCCTAATCTCATAGTCATGCACGCAATATTATAACGACGGAAGGTGATTTTGTCAAACACTTTTTTCGGTTTTTTTAAAAAATTCTCAATCCCTTGGGGTAGTGATTCTTCAGCACCCCAACAGAGCCCTTTCCCCAGCCCAGGCTCAGACCGTCCACCCGCACCAGAGTCCAGCCCCTGGCAGCGGTGGGCAGGGTCTCTCCCCGCAGATAGGCGGCGCAGGCAGGATCATCGGACTGCAGATCATGGCAGGAAGCAGCCCCGCGCATCCACAGGGCAAGGGCATGGGCAGGAACCGCCAGGTCTCTGCGCAGCTCCGCCAGCTCCAGGCCGGGCCGCAGAACCTTCAGCCCCCGCAGCACCGGCAAATCCTTTGGCGCCAGGAAGACCCGCTCTCCGAACCGAACCGGCTTCCCGGCGGGAAGCTCGATCCCCAACTCGTTGACCAATTCGGCAACAGGCTTCGGAAGGGCCGCTTCCGGCTCTGTGGAGAGCTCCGCACCCGGCTCATCTCCCCCTCGCCGCAGGACGGCGGCGAAGTGGCCCTCTCCCCGCAGCAGGTTTGGCCAGAGGCGAAAGGTATCTGCCAGGGCCGGATTGCCGTCAGACCACTCGGGACGGCCCGGCGCAAAGCAGGGCGCACAGACGGTTTCCACGGCAAAATCCGGATGACGGCCCAGGAAAGCGGCGACGCTGCCTTCATTTTCCTCGGGAGAAAAGGTGCAGGTAGAATAGACCAGCCTCCCCCCCGGACGGAGCATTCCGGCGGCACTGTCCAGGATCTCAGCCTGCCGCCGGGCGCACATGGCCACCGTCTCAGGGCTCCAATCCTCCCCGGCAGCGTCGTGTTTACGGAACATGCCCTCGCCGGAGCAGGGCGCGTCCACCAGAATTCGGTCGAAGTAACCGGGAAACCGCTCCGCCAGCCGGGCCGGGTGCTCGTTCAGCACAAGGGCATTGGCGATTCCCATCCGCTCCACGTTGGAGGACAGAACGGTTGCCCGCTTGGGGTGAATTTCATTGCAGACCAGCAGTCCCCTGCCCGCCATCTTTCCGGCCAGCTGGGTCGTCTTTCCTCCCGGCGCGGCGCACAGATCCAGCACCCGTTCCCCCGGCTGGGGGGCCAGCAACTCGGCGGGAGCCATGGCAGAGGGCTCCTGGAGGTAGTAAGCGCCGGCGGCGTGCCAGGGGTGGAGGCCCGGTCTGGCATCCGGATCGTAGTAATATCCGGTGGGACACCAGGAAACGGGAGTCAAATTGAACGCCGACAATTGAGAATTGACCAATTCTCTCTGAAGAGGACTCTTCAACGGGTTCCAGCGCAGGCCAAAGGCGCGGGGGCGATCCAGCGCCCTCAGAAAAGCGGGGTACTCCGTCCCCAACAGGGCCCGCATCTTTTCGCAAAACAGCTCCGGAAGCATCGCTTCAATCCCCGGACTAAAATCGCGACCGCCTGCTTACTGCTTGGGCAGCGGGCAGAGAACCAGATTTTCGTAAGCCCAGGTGATGGGATACTCCAGATTCAGCTCGTCCAGCACGTCGATCATTCGATCCTGATGGAGTTCGTCCTCGGCCACGCTCTTCCAGTGGAGGGTATCGGACTTGGAGACAAAATACATGATGTGGAAGCCGTAGTCGGTCTCCACGATGTCGGTATCCCCAGGCTGACGGGCAGGATCGAAGCACCAGTCGTTGAAGCTCTCAACCATCTGACCGGGATATACCTCCTCGTAGAGGCCGCCGTTGTCGGCGGAACCGGGGTCGGTGGAGTTTTCCTTGGCCAACTGCGCGAAATTATCCTCCGTGGGGTTCTGTCGGTAGGTGTTCAAAAGCTCCTCCGCCTTGGCTCTGGCGGCCTCCTTGGCTGCGGTCGCCTCGGCTTCGGACGCGCCTTCGGCAGTCTCCGGCTGAATCAGAATGTGGCGGACATTGATGTTGGTCTGATCCTTTCCGATCCCGGCAAAGATCGAAGGGTTCTCCTCGTAGAAGGTGTTGAGGTCATCCTCCGTGAAGGACATCTCCTGATACAGGTGGTTCTGGTAGGACATGGCGTAGAAATAGAGCTCCAGATAGCGCACGTAGTCCTCATACCGGACGCTGACTCCGAAGTTGGACTGCACGTAAGCGTCCGCGGAGTCGTAGCCATAGGCGGCAAACCGATCCTTCAGACCGTCGCGCACCTGGCTGAGCTGTTCCTTTTCCCCTTCCAGCATCTGATAGCCTTCGGAGGCTGCTTTTGCTGCCAGGGCCGCATACTGGTGGAAATCGCTGATGCCGGACATCAGGAAATACTGCTCCCAGGAGATGTCACTGACGGTGGAAAGCTGGTCAGACAGGGGCTGGGAGGCGTCCAGGCCAAAATACATCGCCCAGTCGCCGTAATCGTTCATAAAACCGTAGTACTGCATGGCGAAGAACACCTGCGCGTCACGGCTGTTGATCGTCCGGCCGGCGCAGGAAGCCACAATCTCATCCAGACGGGGATCGTCGGTGCTTACATCCTCTTCCGTGTAGACCTTTTTGGTCTTGGAGGCTTCGATCTCCAGATCCTCCGGGCTCAAGGGCTGGGTCTCGCCGGTGGGATCGCTTTGGGACCTGCTGTCGGTAGGGTTGACAGGCTTGTCAGTCGGATTCACAGGCTCGGAGCCCTGGGACGGCTCAGAAGGCTGTTCGGGCTTCTCAGAGGCTTTGATGATCGCACGGACGCCGAAATACAGCCCAACCAGCATGGCCAGGGCCACAATGATGCCCACAGCCATTTTCAGCGCTTTGTTCTTGTTGGTTTTTTCTTCCATCATAATTTCTCGCTTTCCTTTTGATTCACACAGGTATATCCTTTGCCTTGTGCATGATACCACATTTTTCTGAAAGATTCAACGAAAAAAAAAGCAAATTTTCTGTAAATTGGGGGCTGAGGTTGCCCAGGCCACAAAATATGGCCTGGCGACAAATATCGACCCGTTTTTTTGTGCGAAGTTTCAACAGTTCCACAGCTTGCCCCGGGGCGAAGCATGTGCTATAATGTTTGTTACTGTCATTGGGAGGTGAATCGGATGTCTGAGGTGATCGTGTCTGTGGAGACGGTCCGCAAGCTGCTGGCCGCCGGAAACGGCGACAGCGCTCTGCTCTATCTCTGCCGCGCGGCGGAGCTGAGCGACGTAGCCACAGGCTTCACGGAAGCCCGGCTGGAATGCGCGGCCTCCCTTCTGAGGCAGCTGGGTCTGGACGAGCGCCGGGCTCCTCGCTTCCAGCAGAGCGCCCAACGTCCTGAATACACCGAACAGGACATCCGGCGTCAAATGGAAGTGCCGGGCAGCGACTTCAAACGCTTCGTGGGCGAGGTCCAGCGCTGTATGGGCCGTGCTTTGAGCAACGAGGAGTTGAAGATTCTGCTGTCCATGCGGGAATACCTGGGGCTGTCTGTGGAGGTTCTGAACGTGCTGATCCACTACTGCGTGGATCGAAGCAGGTCCCGTGGCGCAGGGCGGATGCCCTCCATGCGAATAATCGAAAAAGAAGCCTACCGCTGGGCCGATCTTGAGATCGACACCTTGGAAAAAGCCGCCGCGCACATCCAGAGCGAAGCGGTCAGATACAGCCGTTTGGGGGAGCTTTGCCGGATGCTCGGCATCACCGGACGGCGCCTGACCCCCGCAGAAGAACGCTATCTCCAGGCATGGGTGGATATGGGCTTTTCCAACGACGCCGTCAGCCTGGCCTACGAAAAAACCTGTGAAAACACCGGCGGTCTCACCTGGAAGTATATGAACAGCATTCTGGAGCGCTGGAACCAGCAGAGGCTCTACACCGCCGATCAGGTCCGGGCTCTGGACAAAAAGCCTGTTGCCCGCAAGGGCGGCTATCAGCGCCACGGCGAGGCACCCAGCCCCGCCATGCTGGACGCGGCCAGACAAATGCTGGAGGAAGACTGACCGGTCAATTCCGTGCAGTATGCATTGGTGCCATGAGTCAGCCCATTACGAGAGGAGACAAAGACGATGGCCTACACAAGTACAGTTCTCAATCGCGCCAGGGCAAGACTGAGAGAAGATAAAGAGCGCAAACGCGCCGAATATGAGGACCATTTGGCCAGGGCTTATACCCTGCGGCCCCGGCTGCGGGAAATCGACCAGGCCCTGCGGGGCAGCTCCGCCCAGGTGGCCGCGCTGCTTTTCCGACATGAGGGCGACACGGCCATGGAGCTCGCAAAGCTTCGGGCGGAAAACGAGGCTCTGCAAAACGAGCGCCAGTGGATTTTGGACGAGGCGGAGCTTCCGGACGGTTATCTGGACGACAGCCCGGTGTGCGGACTCTGCGGCGGCACGGGCTACGTGGGCTCCCGGATGTGTGAGTGTCTGCGGGAGCTCTGCCGTCAGGAGCAGAAGCGGGAGCTGGCCGCGCTTTTACCTACTGGCAAAGAGCGCTTTGAAAGCTTTTCTTTGGAGGTATACCCGGATCGCTTTTACCCGGAGCTGGGGACCTCCGCCCGAACGCTGATGCAGAAGAATCTGAACTACTGCAAAAAATATGCCGCAGAATTCCAGCCGGGCGCAAGAAGCCTGCTCTTCTCCGGCGCAACCGGTCTGGGAAAAACCTTCCTCTCCGCCTGCATCGCAAGGCAGGTAGCCGAGGGCGGTCACAGCGTGGTCTACGCCACAGCAGGTAAGCTGTTTTCCGACTATGAGGCCGTAAAATTTGAGCGGGCCGAACCGGAAAGCCTGCGGGACTACCGGGACTGCGAGCTGCTGATTATTGACGATCTGGGTACGGAAATGACAACCCAATTTGTCACCGCCGCTCTCTACGAAATCGTTAATTCCCGATTGCTGGATCGGAAGGCAACGGTGATTTCCACCAATTTGAACGAGCAGGATTTGGAAGCCCGCTACGGCGGGCAGATTGCCTCCCGCCTGCTGGGCAGCTACCGGGTCGTTTATTTCCTGGGGGACGACATCCGCAGGCTGCGAAAAATCCGGCAATACGAAGAAAGAAGCGTGCGGATATAAGTCGGCCGGGTTGTCCTGGGAAGAGGCGGGCCGAAGTTATCCCGAAGTAAAAGTGCCCTATGGCCTGACAGTTTACAGGCATCAGTGCGTCCAGAGAATATGAATATAAGCCAAGCGCATTGTCACCGGGCGGATCTCCCCTGCCGCGGGACAATGCGCGTTTTCTTATTTCAGGTGGCAGGCGGACATGCAATACCCATGAAGGGCACAGCTGCTTGACCCTGCAGGCGGGAATTGGCGGGAGGCAGCGGAGGCATCAGGGGATGCCTCCCTATGGGCGAGTGCGCAACTCTTACTTATCCCAGCAATTATCATCGGTTCCATGGTGGAACACGCGGGGCGTCGAGGACGCCGCCCCCTGCAGGTGGGTTCGTACTTCTCAATTCTCACTTCTCACCTGTCATCTTCGCTGCCCATTCCTCGAAGGGGACCTCCTTCAGAACCACCCGATGGAGAAAGGAAAACAGGAAAGCTTCTCCCCTGTCGCGCAGCAGCGTTAAAAGAAACTCCAGCTTCCGATAGGTATCCGGGTGCAGGCGCTCGGACACCTGCTCGCGGTAGAAATAGGCCAGGGCGTCGCCGTCGGCGTAGTCCTTGCCCCGGTAGACCTTGGAGGCCGCGATCCGGTCCAGGACGGACTCCACCAGGTAGCGGGTGGGCATCGGAACCGGCTGATAGGCGTGTCCGCCCGGGGGTACGTCAGTCCAGTATTCATAGTGGTGCTTGTTCCGGCCCTTGTGGTGCATCCAGGCGGTGGAATAACCCTCCGCCTCTCTGGCCCGGGCATTGGGACTGCGGGTGCCCTGGAAGTATTTGGCACCCTGCCAAAACTCCGTGGGAGAATACTTGCTCAGGTCGTGGCAGAGGCCCTGTCGGATCAAACCAACCCGGAAGCAGCTCGCCATGACCATGTGGCGGTGCTTTGTAATCGTTTTGAAGTGCTTGATGGGATGCATCTGGATTTCCCCCTTCCGTGGAAACGCGGACGGCAGAGTGCCGTCCCTACACGGATCTACCCCTTTTTCACCCGTCGTTTGATCTGCCGCAGCTCCTTCAGCATCTTAAAGGTATCCCGAACCACGCTGACCTTGGAATCCCGGTGGTTCACCACGGTGACGGGCATTTCCAGGATCTTGTATCCCAGCTTTTGGGCCCAGAGGATGGTCTCGAAGTCAAAGGCGAAGCCCTTGGTCTCGGTGCGGGAGAAGATAGCCTGCGCAGCCTCGCCCCGGTAGGCCTTGCAGCCGCACTGGGAGTCAGACAGGCGGAAGCCACCCGCCACGTTCAGCACCTTGATATAGGTCTTGGAGGCCAGCTTGCGGATGGCGGTATAGCCCGCGTAGCCCTCCGGGTGGAGGGGACGGGAACCGATGACCATGGAAGCCTCCGGGTGCTCCGCAAAAAGCTCCGCCGCCCGGGCGATGACCTCAGTGCCGTAGGCCACGTCCGCGTCCAGGAACATCCGGATGTCTCCCGCCGCCGCCAGCATGCCCGTCTTTACGGCGTTGCCCTTGCCCTGGTTGGGGGTGTAGCGAATGACCCGGGTATGGGGCAGGGCCAGCTTCTCCACCCTTGTCCCGCAGTCGTCTGCAGAACCGTCGTCCACAAAGATCAGCTCCCAGGCATCAAAGGTCTTGGAAAGGTAGTCGGTATAGGTATTGGCGGTGGCCTCAATGATGGCCGCCTCGTTGTACATGGGAACAATCAGAGACAGTTTCATAATATCACTTCTCAACTCTCAATTCTCAACTGCGAAGCGCTTGTCATCCTTGGGCAGATAGTCCACCGCTTCCCCTGCCGGGAGCTCCAGGAGCTCCGGATGGGCCAGCAGATGCTTGACCAGCTTCATGGTCTTGGCGTAGTAATAGCCGTCGGCAATCCGCTCGTCCAGAGTGACGCCGATGTTCAGCACCGGCCGGGTGGATACGCTGCCGTCCGGGTGGCATTCTGTGGCCAGGTGCTTTTTGCCGATCACCACAAAGCAGGAGCAGGTGCCCCAGTTGCAGAGGTGGTGGTAGCCGCAGTTCAGGTCGATGGAGCCCAGGTTCGTCAGGAAGATGGAGGAATAATTGGGGTCGTCCTTGATCAGGTCATAGGGAACCTTCCCCTTTCTGTCCAGACTGAACAGCACCTTCATTACCAGGCGGAGCACCCAGCGGGGCAGCTTCAGCAGCTTTTCCATGAAGTAGGTGGAGTTATCCACCGCGCCCTCTTTACGCTGGGTGTGGATCTCATCGATCAAGCTGTCATGGAGCTTGTCAATGGTAGAGCTCTCGTCGAACTTGCGGAAGGCCAGGCCTTCCTCGGCATGGTCTGAGAACTTTTTCTTCACCACAAAGGCCACGGAGAGGTACTTGCGCTGATACATCCTGTTACCGGAAATGAAGCGGTTCATCTTGGGCCGGAGCACAAAGGCCTTTACCACGGCGGCGCAGATAATGTGGAAATAGGTATACTTGTCCTCAGACCGGCCCTCGTTCTTTTTGGACAGATATTCCTCAATGGGCCGCAGATCCACTTCCTCGTTGATATAGGCCTCATTGTCCGCCCGATTGGGGTAGAGATAGGCCATAAATTGGTTCATGGCTGGCTCATTGCGCAGCCAGATCCCGTCCCGCCGGTCCCCCCGGCGAATTTTTTCTTTCTTCTCTTTTGCCATTCTATCACCTTTTTCTGTATTCGGTTCCCGGCACGTCGGCAGCGCACCATAGGGGGCTCAGCAGCCGCCCTGCTTCTTTGTATCAACGAAAGCATCGCGTTGGATGAAAGAGAATGCTGTGGAATAAAGCGATACACGGTACTGCTGATTTCTACAGAATCAGCATCAGAATCCCCCCCACCAGGGGCAGGTGCAGGATGAAGATATACAGAGAGTTCCTGCCGCACCAGCAAAAGAACCGCAGAACGGGATCCGCGGTGTTGGCCCGCGGCAGCAGAGTTTGCTTCTCCGGGTAGAGCGTTCTGCCCAAAACGATCCCCAGGCTGAACCAACCCAGATGGGGCAGAATCGGGAAATAGTCGCCGGAGGTAAAGGCAGGATACCGCAGGCCAAGGGGGAACAGAAATTTTGAGGAAACCATCACAGGCTTCAAATCAAACCAAAGCCCAACCGCCACCAGTACAAGACCCAGAGACAGGAGAACCGCAGTGGGCAGCTTCTTCAGCAGCGGGTAGAGCATCATGGCAAAGCCCAGCAAATGCAGCACACCGAAGCGGATGACCATACTTTCGTCCAGCAGACTCATAGCGACCGCAGCATAAGAGCCCACGGTCAGGACCATACCGCCGGCAAAAACCAGAACGCCCCGCTGGAGGCTTCGACTGCCCAACGTGGCGGACAGACCGGATAGAATCACGAACAAGGCGCCGCCGTAGTGAATCACAAAGCGGACAACGCCGGGCAAAGTCAGGAGGCCCTTTACGCCGGAAAGAAAAAACAGCGTATGCGCCACGATGACGCAGAGAATCAGGAAGCCGCGCAGGGCGTCGATCTCCCAAATCCGGTTCTTGGCTGTTTTCATACAGGTACTCCGGCGTTAGCCTCTTCCTCCAGAACCCGGTAGGCTACCTTGCCCACCAGGGTCTTGGGCAGCTCATCCCGGAATTCGATCTCGTAAGGCATGGCGTATTTGGCAATATTCTTCCGGCAGTGGTCCATCAGCTCCTCCCGGACCCCGTCGGTAGGCTCGATGCCGGGACGAAGAACCACGAAGGCCTTGACCTTCTGGATCTTGTAGGCGTCCTTGACGCCGATCACACAGGAATAGAGGACCTTTTCATGGCCGTCGATGATGTTCTCCAGTTGGCTGGGGTAGACGTTGTAGCCGGAGGTGATAATCATCCGCTTGATGCGCTGGCGGAAATAGACGAAACCGTCCGAATCCATGGTGCCCAAATCGCCGGTGTGGAGCCAGATTCTTCCGTCGGCATGGCGGCGGAGGGTCTGAGCGGTCTCCACAGGGTTGTCGATGTAGCACATCATGACGGAGGGACCGGAAACGCAGATCTCGCCCTCCAGGTTGGGATCCACCTCCTCCTCGGTGCCGGGCTTGACGATTTTATAGTAGGTGTCCGGGAAGGGTACGCCGATGGAACCGGAGCGGGAATAGTCCTTGGGCGTCAGGCAGGAGGCGGTGACACACTCGGTGGTGCCGTAGCCTTCCCGAATCTGAATTTTGGCGTTGTGCGCCTTCAGAAACTCGTCCACCTTGCGCTTGAGCTCCACAGAGAGGGAGTCGCCGCCGGAGAACATGCCGTCCAGGAAGCTGAGATCGGCCTTTTCCAGCAGATCCGTCCGCAGCAGGGCCTCAAAGAGGGTGGGAACGCCGGGAATCAGGTTGGGCTGCTTTTTGATGAGAAGCTGCGCGTAGGTCTTCACGCTGAACTGGGGCACCAAAATGCAGCGGGCGCCGCCCACCAGCGCGGTGTGGATGCCAATGCCCAGGCCGAAACCGTGAAAAACAGGCATGACCGAGAGCATTTTCTTGCCCACAACGGAAACCAGGCCGGAGGCCGCGATGGTCTGAAGGGCCGTGGCGTTGAAGTTGGCGGAGGAAAGCAGAATGCCCTTGGTGGTGCCGGTGGTGCCGCCGGAGTAGAGGATGGACGCGCCCTCCAGATAGCTCATTTCATCCGGAGGCAGCTCCTTCACCCGCTCACCTGCCCGCATGAAGTCCCTCCAGAGAATATAGTCCTCCCCCTTGGGCAGCTTGGGAACCTTCCGGGCGGACTTGCTCACGGGGTAGAGCATGCGCAGTGGCGCGGGCAGCTCGTCCCGAACAAAGGCAATCAGAACCTTCACCGGGTTTTCCAGCCGATCCCGAATCTCCTGAATCTTGGGGTAAAACTGATCCAGGGTCAGAATGGCCTTGGAGTGGGAGAAGTTCAGGTAAAAGGCAATCTCCGCGGGAGCGGAGAGCGGGTGGATCATATTGGAAACCGCGCCGATGCGATTGAGCGCGTAGAAGGTGTCCAGCGCCTGGGGGCTGTTGGGCATACAGATGGTAACCCGATCCCCTTTTTCAATGCCCATGGCAACCAGCGCCCGGGCGGTACGATCGATCCGGGTCATGAACCGGGAATAGCTGGTTTCCTTGCCCATAAACTCGTAGGCCACCAGCTCCGGATGGACCCGGGCAGTGTCGCGGACGATCTGATAGATGGTCTTCTGCGGATAATCCAGGTGGGCCGGTACGTCGCCGTAATACTTCAGCCAAGGCGCCTGTGCGGAAATGCCCATAGATGCTTCATCTCTCTTTTCTGATCTGGTTGTTTGAAAACAGGGTACACGCGGAGTATATTATATGGTATGAGACATAAAAATGCAAGCCATTTTATGCCTCATACCACAATTCATATCTGCGTTAGCAGGACAATGGCGGCCAGGAAGCGCCTGCCGCGCTGACGTTACCGCGCCAAAATCCTTGCAATGGGCGGCCTGCGGACCTTCATAGCCCCCTTGGGGCAGAACTCCTGACAGCAGAAGCAGCGGATGCAGGCGGCGCGGTCAATCACGGGCTTCCCTCGCTTCATGGTGATGGCTTTCGCGGGACAGATCCCCTCGCACTTTCGGCAGCCCACGCATTCATCCTTCTCCACCCCCGGCCGGGCAGCCAGCGTTCTGGAGAGAAATTTACTGTACAACGCTCCCACTCTGCCGCCGCCCATGGCGTTCTGGAACTGTAAGCCGCTGCGCTGGGTGATGATCTCAAAATCCTTGTCCACGAACGCCTGCCAGTCGCCGTCCACGGAGATTTCCTCCCGGCGCGCCGGGCAAAGCCCCCGCGCACGGGCGGCCCGGAGGGTGGGGACGGTATCGGGGTCCAGACCGATCATGCCGGCGCAGATCAGGTCGATCCGATGGGGATTCTCCCCGGCCAGCAGGCAGCCCAGAGGCTTGGGGGTGCCCGCCGTTGGGCCGTTGCCCTCCATGGCAAGGACCGCGTCCACCAGATGCAGCCGGGGCTTCCAGAACTCGTCCAGATCCACCAGCATATCCGCAAAGTCCGCCGGATTCGGGAAGCGGAAGTGGTATTCCGGCTTCATGGTGCCGGGAATGGTGCCGAAGAGATTCTTGGCGGCGGCGGAGAGCCCCATCATGCCATGGGATTTCAGCTTGGCGAAGTTGATGACTTCGTCGCAGTCCAGAAGCCAGTCGGTCACCGTGGCGGTCTTGCAGATCTTCGCCCCGGGGAGCTCCAGCGCTCGGGTGGAAAAGTCCCGGTTCAGTTCGGCGCTTGTCCCGTCCATACCGGAAACGGCGTAGACCTTGTTCAAATGCGCGGCGTTGTAGAGCCCGCCGGGGCTGTCGCCCACCACGGGGACGGCGCCCCGCTCCCGAATTATGGCGGCCAGAGCGTCGATCAGAGCGGGATGCGTCGTGGCGGCGGCCTCCGGGGTCATAGCGGAAACCAGATTGGCCTTGATGCCGATCCGCATACCGGGCCGAATCCAGTTCAGGCCCCCGGCCCGGGCAATCAAGTCCTCCAGGGCAGGCCGCACATGGGCCGGATCGTAGTCAGGACAGGAAACGACGGCGACGTCACAGGCTATATCGTTCATAGAGTGCTCCTCTTATTTCATCTGCTCCAGCAGCCGCTGTTTGAGCAGCAGATAGCGTCCGTATTTCTCCCGCTTGGCGAAATGGTCTTCCCGGTGTTGGATCGAAGCGCCGGAATAATCAAGGATCACGTCGCCGAACTGTTCCGAAGTCAGGTCGAAGACGCCGCCGCAGGCCTCGTTGAAGCAGTGAACGCCCCCCTCATTCAAGGGGATGCCCCAGACTCTGCCGCCGAAAAGATCCTGGGCCAGAAAGGCCGTAATGGAGCACTGACCCAGGGTGGGATTCTCTGGGCTCCAGCGGTCCCGCATCCTGGGGGCGCAGGTATCGGCTCGCCAGCATTTCAGCAGAGCGGCATAGAGCGTCTGGGGGGTGGTTATCCCCGCCAGCGGCGTTTGAACCGGTAAAAAAGTTCGATCAAAACCGTAAAACATCGAATTTCGACCCCCATATCGAATCTGCAGTTTTCCTCATCCTATCACAAGCCGGTGGTTTTTGCAAGCATTTGCAAATCCGGAAAAATGCAGTTGAAAAAAATATTAAAAAAAGTTATACTTCCCCTGCAAACTTTTTGACACAAATCCGTCTTAAGGGGTGAAGCGGTTCTCAGGGCGGGCGCGCGCCGCCGGGAAGAACCGCAATAGAGAGAAGAAAGAGGAGGATGATTGCCTTGGAGGACAATCAAATCATCGGCTTGTACTGGGCCAGGGACGAGCGGGCCATCGAAGAGACTGACCGTTCCTACGGTTCCCTCTGCCGGGGGCTGTCCCATCGGATCCTGAAAAACAGCGAGGACGCGGAGGAATGCGTCAACGACAGCTATCTCCGGCTGTGGAACCGGCTGCCGCCGGAAAAGCCGGACTCCCTGGGAAGTTTCCTGACCCGGATCGTCCGGAATCTCTGTCTGGACCGGCTGCGGCAGTCCGGCGCGGAGAAACGGGGCGGCTCCGCCATCACGGTGTCTCTGGACGAATTGGAGACCGTCACGGGCAGGAGCGACGTGGAAAGCAGCGTCATGGCCCAGGAGCTGGGCCAGGCCGTGGACCGTTTTCTGCGGACCCAGAGCCAGGAGGCCAGGACCATATTCCTGCGCCGCTACTACTTCTTTGACACCCGCACCGAGATCGCCGATCGCTTTGACATTTCCGCTGCTCAGGTCTCCGTAGTCCTCTCCCGGACCCGGAAGCGTCTGCGCAATTACTTAATGGAGGAGGGCTTGCTATGAAAGCGGAAGAACTGCTGAACAGCATGGACTATATCGGGGAGGCCCTCTTGGCAGAGGCGGAACAAACCGTTCTGGTGAAAACCAGGCGCCCCTGGCTGAAAACCGCTGTGGCCGCCGTTCTGGTGGCGGCAATCGGTGTCGGCGGCTGGCTGTTCCTGAAAAACGTCAACATGAAGCCAAGCTTCTCCGCCACAGAACCTGAAGTCTCCAAGCCCATCCCAACAGATACCCAGATTGTCACGACAGATCTTCCTGTTTTGGAAGTCGGAGATGCCTGGCAGTATCTCCCGAGCTGGTATTACACCGACTCTCAGGACGCTCCGGGCCTGTATGACCCTTCCATCACCCAACTGTCTGTTTACCGGGACAAGGTCTCCATGAAGCTCTATCAGAATAACTCCTCGGTTCATGAAGAAGCGCCCGTTTTCTACAGCGAAGAACAGCTCCGCACCATTCTGAGCGAGGCCGCCCAGAGAATCGGCGCGACCATTATCGGAGAAGTGAATTATGTCCGGTCCGAAGGAATCTGCTTCAGCGCCAATGTAAACACGGACAGAGGCTCGCTGCGGGTCAGCTCAGACGGTCTGGTTCAACTATCCAACAATGATACTTCCTATTTCACCCACCTGGATTCCGACGAAGACCTGTGGACCGACACCAAAAAAATGAACTCCAACATTGCCAGAGCCCGCGATCTGCTGACGCTGCCCCAGTACCAGGACTCTGTCATCGAAATGAATGAGGATGATGAATGGCTCCGTATCTTCCCCTCCCCGAACGACGCCAAAGAGCGTCTTCTTGCCTACACCTTCGGAAGCGTCCGGATTACCGCCCCCCGCGATGAATACTCCTATGACGCCACCATGTCCTGGTATCAGCGGCCCGGTTCCACCGGCTGGGACGACGTAGATCAGGACTGGCGGGAACTGGCGGGCAATTACCCCCTCATTACCCTGGAGGAGGCCAGGGAACAGGTGGCTGCGGGACACTATTACAGCCGCTGTTACGACGAGCCCTATTTCGGCAGTCTGACACTGGAACAGCTCAACAATGTGGAACTGGTCTATCCCTACCAGGGCGAACACGCGACGATGATGCCTTTCTACCGTTTCGATCTCGGAACAAATCTGTGCGACTATATCTGCGTCCCTGCGGTTCGTCCCGAGTATCTGTCGGACTTCCCTGCGGAATCCGCGTCCTTCGCGGCGGACGCCTGCTTTCGGAAGGTCGAGGAGAACGGACGTGCTGTCTTTACAAACGACCAAGTGGAGATTTGGCAGGACGATAACACCGTCATGAAAAAAGAACTTGCCTCAGGCGAGACGGCGAAGTATTATCTGATTGAGTCTTCGGACGAATGGGAACGAGTCCTGATTGCCGTTTCCGATCAGAGTTTATACTTTGGAAAAAGGTCGCATGGAAGCACCTGGGAAAGTATGGAAGAAATCTACACCGTGGACGTTTCGACAAAAACCATGAATCTGATCTGCGAACGTAAATGCCTCAGCTTTGAAGAAGGTATGATTATTCTGCATGAGCCGGACAGAACCTACGATTTCTCCGTCATTGACCGCAACGATCAGATGATTATCAGTCTCGGATCTTGCTGGGGCTTTGACGTGATCGACGGCAGCGTTTATTACGTCTACACCCCCGATTACCCAGATTGGGACTCGATCAGTAATCTGACAGTGGAAGATGGTCTTCATACACAGTACGCCGTATGCAGGATCGATCCAAACGGTACAAACACACAGCTCGGCAGCTTTGAAATGCCTTTTATCGACTGCACTTTCCAATTCGACCGGGAAACAAAAGAGCTCTACTTCGACTGGAATACGGACCGTGTTGATCTGCTCACGGCCGAGGTCAGGCATATCGAGCTGGAGCCTGTTGAAAACCTGGAAACTGTGGAGCCGAAGAACCTTGTCAACGAAGCTTTGCACATTGAGGGGACCTACACGGACGGCGTGGACAACGTCTACAATTATTCCTATTCCATTCCTCATCTGGACGCTAACACGCCGGATGCCATCGCAATCAACGCGGAGATCGACGAAAAATGGAGCTCCTATGCCCGCGACGTCGATGCGACGGAGGACGGCAACTCGAGCCTTCCCATTTCCACCATAGAATATCGGGTTTCGGTATGGAATAACGTGGTGAGCATAATGATCGAGTCTCCGCTTTGGTACGGCGACACCGATTACGCGGTCTACTGCTACGACTGCTCCACCGGACGTCGTTTGTCTCTGGGCACCCTGCTGAAAAAAATGGGAATTTCACGAGAAGACTTCTTGACCACTTGTGCGGAGAGCTTCCAGGAGAAATATCTGAGTCTGACCAGCTATATGACCGAGGAGGAAAGAAAGAAGTGTGAAGAGGATTCCCCCACGCACTGCCCCAACAGCGTGTTTAAGGTCAACCTGGGGCTCAAGGCCTACCCCAACGAGAACGGCGATTTCGTTGTCGTTGCTCCCATTTCGACGTGGGCCGGCGGAGATTCCTATAATTACCTCGTGACGCTTCCCCACATCGGGTAAGCCCCGATCTACCCGCACATTCCGAAGGACCGGCGCGCGCCGGTCCTTCGGTTTCGTCTGTTAAAACTCAAAAAATTTTTCATAAAAACCTGCAACACTTCTTTGATCGACTGCGTTATTATTTACGGAAGGGAGATGAAGCCCATGCGGGAAGCCGCTTTGATGGAACGACTCAGACAGCAGGACCAGGACGCGCTGGATCAGCTGACAACGCGATACCGCTCCTACGTCTGCACCATTCTGTCCAATATGCTCCAGGGCACCGGCTGCTACGCCGACGTGGAGGAGCTTTGCTCCGACGTGTTTTTGGCACTGTGGCAGCACGTTGAGGAGGTAGAGGACGGAAAAATCAAACCGTGGCTCGGAACTGTGGCCAGGAACCGGGCAAAAAGCTGGCTTCGCGCAAGGCAGGAGCTGCCCATGGACATCGACGAGATCGAGCTGCCGGACGACGGCCCCGGCCTGGAGGATGAAGCCATCCGGGCAGAGCTGGCCGCCGCGGTGCGAAAGGCCGTGGACAGCCTGAAGCCCAAGGATCGGGATATCTTCCTTCGGTACTACTTTTATCTGCAACCCGTGGAGGAAATTGCCGCCGCCCTGCACATGGCGCCGGTCTCCGTCCGGTCCCGGCTCAGCCGGGGCCGGGAGGTCCTCCGCAAACGACTGGAAAAGGAGGTCAGAGCATGAAATACAAAATTACGGATTTGATGGATCTGTATGAAGACCAGGATTGTAAGCTGACTCCTTTGGACCGAAATATGCATAAAATCGAAGAAAAAAAGGAGATCATGGAAGTGAAACAATCCAAACATAGATTTAACTGGCAGCAGGGCCTGTCTGTTGCCGCCGCCGCGATTTTAGTTGCCGGTCTGGGCATCGGCAGCCTCTACCTGATCAAGAACCAAAACAGAAACCGTCCGAACGACGCCACCGCGCCCTCTGATCCTGTTACGATTTCAACCACCGTGCCAGCCCCGACGGAGGGGCCCGTATCTGAAACGGAAACTACTCCAATCGAAACCTGGGATGATTTGGAGACTCTCCTGCGGAAGCTGGAGCAGGAGCTGCCCAACGACCGCTTTACCAAGGTCGACTATGATTACCTGTACGCCAAAATACCTGCGGGCTTCGAAGCCCCCGAGGGCTTCCTCCCCTTCTTCTCCAACGGACAAACCCGGATTTGGCAGGATGAAACGCGCATCCTGAAAATGGACGTGGCTTCCGGCGAAACGGAAACTCTCTTCACCGTCGAATACGGCGGCAATGATTACACGAAGCTGGGCGGCGTTACCGCGAACCGGCTGTACCTCGGCTCTTGCGACGCTGACGTTCTTGAATTTAACCTTTGGAACGCCTATTCGGTCAACTACCAAAACCAGGACCGAACGGATCTTGCAGGTTATGTATCGTTCCATTCCCAGGACGGCTGGACGCTGTTGGACAGCACCTCCCAGGACAACCTGGACGGCGGGTTTATCGTTGCAATCTCTCCCAAGGATGCGGTGGTCCGGGCAAGAGGCGTGAGTGTCCACGACAATTGCTACTACTGCGTGAGCTGCGACGACGACGTGGATTTTGAAGAATTGAGAGGTGAAATTGCTTGCCTTTCCCAGGAGGAACAGCAGAATCACGTTCTCCATTACAGCGTTTGCAAATACGATGCCGACGGCGTCAAGACAGACGTCGGCTCCTTCCCGGTCACTTATGCCGAATGGGATGCCTACTTCCGCGTTGACCCGGAAAACTGGGTGATCTGGCGCGGCGGGCTGTACAGCCCCCTGGATATTTCCACCCTGCGTCCCCTGTCTGAGGCCACGCCGGTAGAAGAACTTGCCGTTGAAGGGCTTGATCCCGCCAGAGAAATCGGCAGCGGCGTCCAGGCTTATCATCTGAGCCACATGACCGCGTTATGCACGGATTTTGGTCTGTTCGTCTTTGACGACTGGAATGATGGCAAGCTTCTCTTCAGCGTAGATTTTAACAAGGCATTTGGCCTGAACGGAGTGCCCACCGTGCTGGACGGCAGCAAACACGGAATATCCTGCGGAATTTCCAAGGGTGGCTGCACCACTTGCGAGCAAATCGTGCTGCGCTATACCGTAAGCCCGGAGCTTAATCCGATCTACCGGATGATTGGTGTAGAGACCGGTGTCTGCCATGATCCTGCGGACCTGTCGTTCGTGAATGAGTATTCCGCAGAAAACATCGAAATGGACTATGACTATGAGCCAGCAGAAGCATCTTGGGCCGGCGCTGACGGCGATACCGTTTCAACCATTTGGTTCCTTTGTGAGGGCGTAGATGGGCGTGTCTACCCCTTTGAAACGTCTGAACACGAAACCAAGCCCAGCGAAACAAATGCGTCTGCGCGTTCCGACCTCCAAGAACAGGTAAATTCGCTGCTGTCGATTTTCGCGCTGGAGTACGTTCAGGACAGCGACGATTTGGATACGGAAGATAAACTCGTCATTTTTGCCTTTGAATACTATGTCCATTTTGAGAACACGTTCAGCGCGACGTTGGAGCAGTACAACGACTTCCTGACCCGGACCCTCGGCAAGACTGTTTCTCCGGAGGACGGAACGACCTATCTGGAAGGCTATATTACCTTCCAGGACGGCGTCTTCTCGGCGGGTGAAGCCTACGGCGATCCCTATGACAACTTTGCCGTTGGCTCTGTCGCAGACGCCGCGTCCACAGAGGTTGACGGGAAGCTTGTCTATTCTCTGAACTTCAAAGTCTACGCTACCATTGACAACGAATACACCGCAACGGATCCGGATCTGGATCTGAGGCAGTTGACCATAGAAGAAGCTGACGCTCTGGTCGAGGCGGGCGAGATCGCCTACGTAGGCGAGGGACACGCGGAGATCGAGGATGTGGACGGCCAGCTTCGGATGATTCGCTACCGCAGGCTGCCCTCCACGGAGCAGAATCCGTAATTTATGATTGAAATACGCACAGCCGGTTCGGAAGCCCCGAACCGGCTGTGCGACGTTTCTGCAGAAGTGAGAGCATGCACCGTGGCGCACACTGTGCGCCGCTACAATACCCTGATCCTTGATCCTTGATCCCTGATCCCTGGCTGGCAAATTGCCGACACTGCAAATGTCAATTCTCCCCGATGATTGCCGATTTCGCCGTTTCCACGGCGTTTTCGACGGTGTCCGCGGCCTTGGTCACGGCCTGGCGAACCTGGGGCTGCTTGGGCAGAACAGAGGCGGCCACCGCGCCGCCCAACATGCCGAGGCCAAGTCCCCACGCAAAGCTTTTGACTGTCATATTTTTCACCACCTTTCCGGCTTAGTTTCCCCATTTTTCCTGAAAAAAAGCTGTCATTATTTACAATTATTTGATATAATAAAGGGGAAAGAAGCGGTGCGGGCATCACCCCCTATGGAAGCGCGCCGCTGAAAAAATAAAAGAGGGGTGTATTGTATGTCCATTGACCTGCTGCAAAGCAAGATCCGAAAGCTCAAATGTCCCATTATGGTGGGGCTGGACCCCACCCCGGAGCTGATCCCGCCGGAGCTGCTGGCGGAATGCAGAGAACAGCTGGGCGACAGCCCGGAAGCCCTGGCAGAGAGCTACGCCCGTTTTTGCGGGGGAATCCTGGACGCGCTGCGGAAAATCATCCCCGCCGTGAAGGTCCAGGCCGCCTGCTTCGACGCTTTGGGCTGGCAGGGGGTGAAGGCCATGCAGGAGATCCTGGCCTATGCCAAAAAGCTGGGCTACTACGTGCTGCTGGAGACCATGCGCACCGACGTGGGGCATATTGCGGCCATCACCGCCAAGAGCGTCTTCGGCGGGGTGAAATGCGGCGGGGAACGCCTCTTCCCCTACCCCTGCGACGGGCTTGTGGTGAACGGCTATCTGGGCAGCGACGGCATCCGGCCCTATCTGCCCTATCTGAAGGGAGAGGACCCCAAGAATCTTTTCGTGGTGGTGAAATCTTCCAATAAATCCTCCGCCGAGGTGCAGGACCTGGTCTCCGGCGGACGGGTCATTCACACCGCAATGGCGGACCTGACCCTGCGGTGGAGCACCGACCTCTTCGGCAAATGCGGCTACGGCGAGGTCGGCGCCGTTGTGGGGCTCAGCAGCGCTGACGCGATCCAAGCCCTGCGCAAACGCTATGACACGCTCTTCTTCCTGGTCCCGGGCTACGGGGCCCAGGGCGGTGTTGCCAAACACGCTGCCTACGCCTTTGACCGGCTGGGCCACGGGGCAGTGGTTTGTGCCTCCCGGTCCATCATCGGCGCCTGGCGGGAACTGGCCGGGACCGATTACCCGGAGGCGGCCGTGGCCGCGGTGGAAAAAATGAAAAAGCAGCTGGAAGCCTACGTGACGGTGCTGTGAGCGCGCGGCGTTTTCCCCCTGCAATTTGAAGGCTGAAAATGGAAATCGCCGGTTTCGGCGTCGTTCAAATTGCCGTTTGAACGAGCAAATCGAATAGACGCGCAAGTTCCCCGGCCGGAGTCTGCCAACGGCAGAGCGCCGTCTCTGGGTATCCCCGGTGGCCTGTCACCGGTGACTTAAACCCTGACCCGCGGCCCGGGAGCGCCGTCTCCCGCGGCTCTGATCCGAGGTTCCCGATCTCTGAAATCGGGGCTTGTATTTCCCCGAAAGTATGATATAATGGCCTTGCAAAAATATCAAAAGGAGTGTGTATTATGCCTCTGGTAACTACAACTGATATGTTTAAGAAGGCCTACGACGGCGGCTACGCCATCGGCGCTTTCAACGTCAACAACATGGAGATCGTGCAGGGCATCACCGAAGCCTGCAAGGAAGAAAAGGCCCCCGTGATTCTTCAGGTCTCCAAGGGCGCCCGCGCCTACGCCAACCACACCTATCTTGTGAAGCTGGTGGAGGCCGCTGTGCTTGAGTGCCCCGAGATTCCCATCGCCCTGCATCTGGATCACGGCCCCGACTTCGAGACCTGCAAGTCCTGCATTGACGGCGGTTTCACCTCCGTTATGATCGACGCCTCCTCCAAGCCCTTCGCGGAGAACATCGAAATCACCCGCAAGGTGGTGGAGTACGCCCACGACCACGGCGTGGTGGTGGAAGCCGAGCTTGGCACCCTGGCCGGCATCGAGGACGAGGTCAAGGTGGCCGCTCACGCCGCTTCCTACACCCGGCCCGAGGAGGTGGAGGAGTTCGTGTCCAAGACCGGCTGCGACTCTCTGGCCATCGCCATCGGTACCTCTCACGGCGCCTACAAGTTCACCGCCGCCCAGTGCACCCGCAACGAGAAGGGCATCCTGGTGCCGCCTCCCCTGCGCTTCGACGTGCTGGAAGAGATCACCAAGCGTCTGCCCGGCTTCCCCATTGTGCTCCACGGCTCCTCCTCCGTCCCCCAGAACTACGTGGCCATGATCAACGCCAACGGCGGCAAGATGCCCGACGCCGTGGGCATCCCCGAGGAGCAGCTGCGCCAGGCCGCCCGGTCTGCCGTCTGCAAGATCAACATCGACTCCGACCTGCGGCTTGCCATGACGGGCACCATCCGGCAGTTCATGGCGGAGCATCCCGACAAGTTCGACCCCAGAGAATATCTGAAGCCCGCCCGCGCCAACATCAAGGAACTGGTCCGCCACAAGCTGATCGACGTCCTGGGCTGCGCCGGCAAGGCCTGATCCCATACGAGTTCAGAGGCTGCCTCAAGCGGGGCAGCCTCTTCTCGTGTAAAAGGGTCGGCGCGGTCAGCGGCATTTGGAATAATTCTCTTGACAGGCTTGTGAAATCGTGCTATAATCCGGCCAAACCGGTGAGGAAGTGTGAGTACGTTTTCGATCCCCATCTTTCAGAGAGTCGCCGACGGTGGGATGGCGGCAGATGGCCGGAGACGGAATGGGCTTCTGAGGGCGAGCGGAAAGGGGCTATCCCCAAGTATGCGAGACGGGACGATCCTCCGTCAAGGGATCAGCGTATGTTGGTACGCATGAGTGGGCGCGCTTTGCGCGTCAAGCCGGGTGGCACCGCAGGAGTATTCCTGTCCCAGCGTCATTGGACACTTGGGGCGGGATTTTTTATCCTTCCCCGAAAAAAACAGGAAAGGATGAAAAACATGTCAAATGCAGCAACTCAGGTTCCCTACAAGATCTACCTGCGGGAGGATCAAATGCCCAAAGCCTGGTACAATCTCCGGGCGGACATGAAAACCAAACCCGCTCCCCTGCTGAACCCCGGCACGGGAAAACCCATGACGGAACAGGAACTCTCCGCCGTCTTCTGTCAAAAGCTGGCCCGGCAGGAGCTGGACAACGACACGACTTACGTCCCCATTCCCGAGAAAATTCTGAATTTCTACAAGATGTACCGCCCTTCTCCCCTGGTTCGGGCCTACTGCCTGGAAAAAAAGCTGAACACGCCCGCCCGCATCTTCTATAAGTTTGAAGGCAACAACACCTCCGGCTCTCACAAGCTGAACTCCGCCATCGCCCAGGCCTACTACGCAAAGCAGCAGGGATTGAAAGGAGTCACCACGGAAACAGGCGCGGGCCAGTGGGGCACCGCTTTGTCCATGGCCTGCGCTTACCTGGGTCTGGACTGCAGGGTCTACATGGTCAAGGTCAGCTATGCGCAAAAGCCCTACCGCCGGGAGGTTATGCGGACCTACGGGGCACAGGTAATCCCCTCCCCGTCCGATACCACCGCCGTCGGCCGGGAAATTCTGTCCCGAAATCCGGACACAAGCGGCTCGCTGGGCTGCGCCATTTCCGAAGCGGTGGAGGCCTCCCGGGCAGAGACGGGCTACCGCTACGTGCTGGGCTCAGTCCTGAACCAGGTTCTTCTGCACCAGTCTGTCATCGGTTTGGAGACCAAGGCCGCCCTGGATGAATACGGTATTCGGCCGGATCTGATCATCGGCTGCGCCGGTGGCGGCTCCAACCTGGGCGGCCTCATCGCTCCCTTCATGGCGGAGCGTCTCCGGGGCGAGTCCGACTGCCGGTTCCTTGCGGTGGAGCCTGCCTCCTGCCCCTCCCTGACCCGGGGCGTTTTTGCCTACGATTTTACTGACACCGGACGAATTTGTCCCATGGCGAAGATGTACACCCTGGGCAGCGACTTCATTCCCGCGCCAAATCACGCGGGGGGCCTGCGTTATCACGGCATGAGTCCGATTCTTTCCCAGCTTTACCACGACGAATATCTGGAAGCCGTCGCCGTCCCTCAGCGAGAGGTCTTTCAGGCTGCGGAAGCCTTTGCCCGGACGGAAGGCATCCTCCCCGCCCCGGAAAGCTCCCACGCCATCAAGACCGCCATCGACGAGGCCCTCCGCTGCCGGGAGACCGGCGAGGCAAAAAACATCGTCTTCGGCCTCACCGGAACGGGGTATTTTGACCTTGCCGCCTATCAGCGCTTCCATGACGGCACACTGACCGATTCCATCCCCAGCGACGAGGACCTGGCGCGGAGCCTGGAAAAACTCCCGAAGCTTTAATACTATGACTCATTTACGCAAAGATCGCGCTCCCTGCGCGGCCTTTGCGTAAATTTTCAATTTCCCCTCTTGACAACGTAACAATGTTATGTTATGATGCAGACACAGTAACAATGTTACGTCACAGTGTTACGAAAGGAGGACACATGGACAGCAATCTGATTTCCAAAAAGGAGCTGCTGGAGATGTACGGAATCTCCTACGGAGCCCTCTACCGCTGGAAGCGGATGGGGCTGATCCCCGAGGACTGGTTCATCCGGCGCTCCGCCCCCACCGGACAGGAGACCTTCTTCCGACGGGAATTGATTATCCCCCGGATGGATCTGATTCAGGAGCGAAAAGCCTCTCTGGAGGAACTGGCCCGGGAGCTGAATCACAAGGAGGAGCCCGTCTCACCCGCTCCCAAGCCGATGCTGCTGATTCAGGACGCCTACGGGCTGCACCGCTATCCCCTGGAAGAGCTGGACTCCGTCCGGCTGGTACTGGGAGAATTTCAATCCGAACTGTTGGAAAATCTGAAAGGAGTTTTTAAGCATGGCAAATAACAATGACGTTCATATCAGCGGCGGCGGAAAAATGGCCGGCGGCCTTTACGGTTCCGTCTACATCAGCGGCTCCGGGAAGCTCCAGGGCACCGTGGAGTGCGAGACCATGCACGTTTCGGGCGCCTGCAAGGTGGAGGACGGGGATCTGACTGTGCACGGAGAAATCCACTGCTCCGGGGCAACAAAGGTGGAAGGCAGTCTGGCCGCCAAATCCGCTCGAGTCTCCGGTTCCATGAGCGCGGAGCGTAGCGCCGCCATAGAAGAGGCGCTGGAAGTCTCCGGCAGCTTCAAATGCGAGGGCGAGCTGCGGGTGGGCAGGCTTGCCGTCTCCGGTGTCTGCAAGACGGAGGGTAGCATTAGCGGCAATGAGATCTCCGTCAGCGGCGTTCTGAAAAGTTCCGGCGACGTGCAGGCCGAGCGATTCAGCTCCACCGGCGCACTGAACGTGGACGGTCTGCTCAACGCGGAAACTGTGGAGATTCAGCTCAGCGGCGACAGTCTTGTCCATTCCATCGGCGGCGGAAGGGTCCAAGTAAAGAAGAAGCTCGGCAGCTTTATGATTTTTGGATTTATGCGGCGGCCGCACCTGGCCAGCGAGCTGATCGAAGCGGACGAGATCATGCTGGAATACACCGACTGCGAGACTGTCCGGGGCGTCAACGTCCACATCGGACCGGAATGCGTCATCGACCGAGTGGAATACTCCGGCAATCTCACCACCGACGCGAACTGCACCATCCGGGAAAAGGTCAAAATCTGAGGCAGGAGCGGAACTATGATTTGGGTCAAATTCAGTACGTCGGGCCGGTTCCCGGCAGGCGGCGATTCCACAACGCCGCCCGTGGGCGGACGCAGCCCATCCCCGGAGGGGAAAGTCGAGCCTTCTGCACGGGCAGACAGACGTTCTAAAACTGTATTATAAAAGTTTTGTAAATTTACCGACTGGGGCTTGCATTTTCCGAAAAGCTTGCTATAATGGGTTTAGCACTCAGAAATAAAGAGTGCTAAACCCATTACATCTTATGGAAAAAGAGTGATTAAAATGTCGAAAAAGCAATTCAAGGCGGAATCCAAGCGTCTGCTGGACATGATGATTAATTCGATTTACACCCACCAGGAAATTTTCCTCCGGGAGCTGATCTCCAACGCCAGCGACGCCATTGACAAGCTGGCCTACCTGGCTCTCACCGACCAGAACGTGGGGATGAACCGGGAAGACTTTGCCATTGACCTGCGTGTGGATAAAAAGCTGGGGCTGTTGACGGTCTCCGATAACGGCATCGGCATGAGCAAGGAGGAGATGGAGCAGAATCTCGGCACCATCGCCAAGAGCGGCTCTCTGCAGTTCAAACAGGAGCTGGACAAGGACCAGGCCGACGTGGACATTATCGGCCAGTTCGGCGTGGGCTTCTACTCCGCTTTCATGGTGGCGGACACCGTCACCGTGCTGTCGAAGAAATACGGCGAGGAGGAGGCCTGGATGTGGCAGTCCTCCGGCGCGGACGGCTACACCGTCAGCCCCTGCGAGAAGACCACCGTGGGCACCGAGGTCATTTTGAAGCTGAAGGCCGACACCGAGGGAGAGCAGTACTCCCGCTTCCTGGAGCAGTATCAGCTTCAGAACCTGGTGAAGAAATACTCCGACTACATCCGCTACCCCATCCGGATGGAGATGGAACGCAGCCGTCAGAAGGAAGTCCCCGAGGACGAAAAAGACCCCGACAAGGAGCCCGAATGGGAGACCTACACCGAGCTGACCACCCTGAACTCCATGGTCCCCGTGTGGCTCAAGGCCAAGAAGGACGTGACCGACGAGGAATACGACGGCTTCTACAAGGACAAGTTCTTCGACTATGAAAAGCCCCTGGCCCACATTCCCATCAGCGTGGAGGGCTCCGTCACCTACAAGGCCCTGCTCTATATCCCCGCCAAGGCGCCCTATGACTTCTATACCAAGGATTTCAAGAAGGGCCTGCAGCTTTACTCCTCCGGCGTGATGATCATGGAACACTGTGAGGATCTGATCCCCGACCACTTCCGCTTCATCCGGGGCGTGGTGGACACCGCCGATCTGAGCCTGAACATCAGCCGGGAAATGCTCCAGCACAACCGGCAGCTCTCCATCATCTCCGGCAATCTGGAGAAGAAGATCAAGCAGGAACTGCTGAATATGCAGAAGGACCGCCGGGAAGACTATGAGAAATTCTTCTCCGCCTTTGGCCGTCAGCTGAAATACGGCGTGGTCTCCGACTACGGCATGCACAAGGAAGCCCTCCAGGATCTGCTGCTGTTCTGGTCTGCCAAGGAGCAGAAGCTGGTCACGCTGAAGGAATACGTGGAAGCCATGCCCGAGGCACAGAAGCACATCTATTTTGCCGCCGGCGAGAGCAACGCAAGACTTTCCCAGCTGCCCCAGTATCAGCGGCTCCAGGAGAAGGGTTTCGACGTGCTCTTCATGACCGAGGACGTGGATGAATTCGTACCCCGGACCCTGATGACTTATATGGAAAAGGACTTCCGCAATCTGGCCACCGACGATCTGGATCTCTCCTCCGAGGATGAGAAGAAGGCCGCCGAGGCCGCTGCCGCCGACTGGAAGGACGGTCTGGACTTCCTGAAATCCACCCTGGAGGGCAAGATCGCCCGGGCGGAGGTCTCTCCCGATCTGGGCTCCCATCCGGTGTGCCTGGTGCCCGAGGGCGGCATGAGCTTCGAGATGGAGAAGTACTTCAAGCGCATGAATCCAGACATGGCTGTGCCTGTGGAAAAGGTGCTCCGCATCAATCCGGAGCATCCCGTGGTACAGAAGCTCAAGGGCATGATCGCCTCCGATCCCGAAAAGGCAAAGCAGTACGCCCAGGTGCTCTACGCCCAGGGTCTGATTCTGGCGGACCTTCCCATCGAGGACGCCCAGGCCTACACCGATTTGATCTGCGGGCTGCTGTAAGCGCTTTGCCGCCCGCGTCTGAAGTCGAAGGGAGTACGACATGCAAACAACGTCCGTCCTAATCCAAAGTCTCTGCGTTCCCTGCTGCAACCGATGCAGACACTGCCTCTTATCCGCAAACGGAACGGTAGAGGGTGCGGACTGGGACCGCAGCGTTTGGACCGCAGAGCGCTATTTGAACGAGCTGCGGCAGCAGCGGCCGGAGCTGAATACCAGCTTTTCCTTCGGCTATTCCATGGAGCACCCAAAACTGCGGGAGGCCATTCGGACCCTGCATCGGCTCGGCAGCCCTACCGCGACGTTTTTGCAGTGCGACGGCATGAAGATGCGGAACGAAACGGAATGTCGGGCGCTGGCTGCCATGCTCCGGGATGAGGGCATTCAGCAGTTGAATTTCACCGTTTACGGGCTTCCGGACTACCATGACCGCTTTGCGGGCAGGTCCGGGGATTTCGCCTTGATCGAGCGAATGATGAAAGCTGCCCGGGAGATTGGGCTTCCCTTCACCGTTGGGATCCCGCTCACCGAGGAAAACGTCTCGCAAGCCGATGCGGTGGTGGAACGGATGACTGCCGCGGGCTGCTCCAAGACCAGCCTATTCATTCCCCACGAGGAAGGACGGGGCCGACTGCTGGAGGACGTGCGGCTCCGGCTGCGCGACCTTTCCTGCCTGTTCCCTGCCGTTCGCGGTCTGCTGAATGAGACGATCTACCGGACGGAGGCCGAATGGCTGAAAGCGCCGGAGCTGGCAGAGTCCAAGTCCCGGCATATTCTGATCTCGCTTCGCAAGGACAACATCGAGGACTATGAAAAACGCAGTGCCGTCTCGGTGCTGGAAGAAATCGAAGCACTGGACGAGCGCTATTATCAAGCCTTTCCCAGCTTTTCCGAGCTGGCCGCGCAGTACGGGGACCCCAAGGGGGACCGACTGTATCGCGTCCGGGATCTCTTCTACCACTATCGCAGACTGTACGCTGCGGCGCATCCCGTGGACGTGCCGGATCTCATGGATGAAACCCGATCCGGAAGCAGAAGAATATGAAAAATCCCGCTGCGGCGCACGCCGCAGCGGGTCTTGTTTATTCGTCCCAGCAGGCTGTGATACTGCCGTCCGGGGAGACGGTGTAGGCCACCTGTCCGTCGGTGGTGACACCGTAGACAGTGACAGCGCGAAGGTTCACCTTCGCGGCCTCCCGGGCGGCGGTCTTCAGGCTTTCCACCGTATCCAGGTTGCCGATGGGGATGTCTTGGAGCTCCTCCATGGTGCCGCCGTACTTTTCCATCTGGGCGTAGGTGAAGCGCAGGGGATATTCCAGCTCCAGAGCGCCGGTCTCGGAATTCCAGCTTTTCAGGCTGAAAATCTGCCAGTGCTGGGCGATGTACTCCTCCAGGGGCTGGGCGGGCTCCTGCTCGGGATTCAGTTTGAAATAGAACCAGGCCAAGAGCCCCACCACGACTACGATCAGCACCAGCGCGATAGAAACCAGAATTATCATGGGCTTTTTCATCGTTTCAACGTCCTCCAAAAATCACCAGAAGCGCAGCAAGCTCCAGCAGAAAGATTGCCGGAATCCCCCACGCAAAGCTCGGGTGTGCCCGGGCGTCGGTCTTGTGACGGAAAACTGTCATTCCCAGCATGGCTCCCACGCTGCCCCCCAGAAAGCTCAGAGTCAGCAGGGTTGCCTCCGGGATCCGGCGTTTCCGGCGGACCGCAAAAGCCTTATCCAGGCCGAAGATCAGAAAGCACAGAAGATTCACGCCCAGCACACAGAGGACGATTTTCAGCTCGGAACTCATAACTTGTTCTCCTCTCACCTGCCGGCTCAATCTCCCAGCGTCAGCGTCAGCCGCACAGGATTGTGATCTGAGCAGGAAAAGCCCCCGTCCAGAGTCTCCACCTGCTCCACGATGAGGTTGGGAGAGACCAGGAAGCCGTCAATCACAAAGTACTGGGTGCCTTCCGTGTCGGAAGGATCATAGGCCTGGTTCAGCAGACGGCAGGTAGGCAGAGAACCGTCGCAGACATAGCGCCAGTCAGCGTCCAGCTCGGACGCATCCAAAGCGCCCGGGGACCAAAGCTCCCCATGGGTATTGGGCCAGGCAGAACCCGCGTCGGGGAAGGTCTGGTTCCAATCGCCCCCGGCCAGAACGTAGTTTCCCTTTGCGTATTCCTCAGAAAGGAAAGCCCGAAGCTGCTCAGACTGGGCCGCTTTGCCTTCCCCGTCGTCATAGGCCTCCAGGTGGAGATTCACCAGCACCAGTTCCTTTTCCGTCCCCTTGAGCGGGATCCGGGTCACCAGCAGACAGCGTTTCAGGTTTGCGATGGAAACCGGCCAAGAGAAGGGACAAGGCAGGCTGATCCGACTTGCCTCGGTCACGGCGTAGCGGGAGGTCGTCAGAAGGCCGGAATTCACCTTGCCGATAGGCGGCCAGGGAAAGGGAACAAACTTGCAGGAATAGTTCAGCGCGTAGGCGCTCTCCCGCTCCCCTTCTGCCCGGAGACCGGCTGCTTGGTTCAGGCCGTAGCTGCGGGTGGAATCGGAATCCACCTCCTGCAGCAGGAGAAAATCAGCGTCCTGACCGGTAATCAGGTCTCGAATTCCATTGTAATTCTTGGTGACCCAGTCCTCGGTCTCCGGACGGATCTGCAAGCCTCCGTCCATGAAGAAATCGCTTTCCTCCCCCAGGGCGCAGTAGCCGACGTTCCAGGACAGGACCGAAAAGGTCGTTTTATCCAGAATTGAACACTCCGGTCCCAGGACTTCCAGCTTTTCCACCGGCTCCGGACGGTACTCGGTGATTACCAGGAAGAGAAACAGACCCGCGGCGGCCAGCAAAAGGACGCCCAGGATGATTCCGATCGTCAAGCATAATTTTTTCAGCAGTTTCATACTTTTTCTCCTTTATCACACAGCCACGTTTCCCGCGGCGCACCACGTTTCACTACATCAGCGGCGAGAACAGCCGGAGGACGGAGCGATAGATTTGCCGGAAGACGCTCACGCCGGAGGCGTCTTCACGAGTAACCTCCCGGCACTTGGAGAAGGTGGCGTCAAAGTCAGTGCGAATCGCGGGAATGCAGCCCGCCCGGTAGAGCCACACGCCGTCCTCAAAGTGGAGGTAGAGGCTGCGGAAGTCCAGGTTCACCGTCCCGACGGCGGCGGTTTTGTCGTCAGACAGGAAGACCTTGGAGTGGATGAAGCCCGGGGTATACTCAAAGATCCGGACGCCTCCCTCCAGCAGCGGTGCGTAATTGGCCCGGGTCATTTCATAGACGTAGGGCTTGTCCGGTATACCCGGCGTGATGATTCGCACGTCGATCCCGGCCTTAGCGGCATTGGTGAGCGTCTCGGCCATGCCCTCGTCGATGATCAGGTAGGGGGTCATAATCCAGACGTAGCGCCGGGCGCCGGTAATCACGTTGCTGAAAACGATCCGGCCCACGGCCTCGTCGTCCAGGGGAGTATCCAGATAGGGCTGCACATAGCCCAGGGCGCCGGGCATCTCGGCAAAGGATGGTTTTTTCGCCTCACTTTGGGTCTGGGCCACGTAGTTCCACATGGAAAGGAACATCACCGTCATGGACCATACCGCGTCTCCCCGCAGGCGAAGGCCCGCATCCTTCCACTGTCCGAAGCGTCGCTCGCCCAGGTTGGCGTACTCGTCCGCCAGGTTCACGCCGCCGGTAAAGCCCACCGTCCCGTCAATCAAAAGGAACTTCCGGTGGTCCCGGTTGTTCAGCCTGGAGTTGAGGATGGGCACGAAGCGGTTGAAGGCCCGGGCCTGGATGCCCAGCTCCGCCAGGCGGCGCTGATAATTCTTGGGCAGGCGCTGAATGCAGCCGAAGTCGTCGTAGATCATCCGCACATCCACCCCCGCGGCGGCCTTCCGGGTCAGAATCTCCAGAATCCGATTCCAGATCTCCCCTTCCTCCACGATGAAGTACTCCAGGTAAATGGTCTTCTCCGCCTGCTCCAGGCTTTCAAATACCTGGGCAAAGAAGGGCTCTCCAGACTCATAGTAATCCGTCAGCGTGTTCTGATACACCGGGCAGTGGACAGTATTGCTCAGATAGCGGGCCTGAACCGCCGCGCCGGGATCGTCCTCCCGCAGATCGTTCATCACGTTCTCGTTTTGGAGCATGGTGTGCTCCAGCGTCTTGTCAATATCGCCCATTTTCCGGCGCAGACGCTTGGAAAGGCGGCTGCCGCCGAAGAGCAGATACAGCGTCAGGCCGAAAACCGGGAGACCGAGGATCGGAATGATCCATGCAATTTTGTAAGCGGGATTTTCCGGCAGGGACAGCAGATACAGAACCATCAGCCAAGCCAGCACCGTGATGACGGTCTTAATGACCGGCTCGTAGTCTCCAAACCAGAAAAGTGACCCACAGATCACAAGGATCTGAATGATGATGCCGACAGAAACCATGCCGACACGGGACAACAGCAGTTTCAGAAAGCCTCTCATGTACAGGCATAGCTCCTTTCCGCAGATGAAGAATGAATCATGGAGACGCCGCTGTGTGACAAATAGAAATAATCCGCAGCACCTCGTTATTCATTTTTCTCTGTTCATTCGATTTCTCTGTACATCCCCGCGGCATCGTCCTTTCGGACGACCTCGGACACCTGGAGAACCTCAACGTTCAAGGTATTCGCCCCAAAGCGGATAGAGATCTTATCTCCCACCTTCACGTCGTAGCTGGCCTTGGCGGGCCGTCCGTTCACCGTCACCCGCTCCGCGTCGCAGGCCTCATTCGCTACCGTGCGGCGTTTTATTATTCTCGATACCTTTAGAAATTTGTCAAGTCTCATAACAATCCAAGTGAATTGATAATAGACAATGGACAGTTGAAAATGATCGGAGTTTTGCATATTGGAATTCGCAAAACTAATTCAATTGTCAGCTGTTAATTGTCACCTGTCAATTAAAACCTTTCTCAAATATTTTCCCGTAAAGGAATCCGGATTTGCGGCAACCTGCTCCGGGGTGCCTGCCGCCACAATCCGGCCGCCGCCGTCGCCGCCCTCGGGCCCCAGGTCGATGATCCAGTCGGCACACTTGATGACGTCCAGATTGTGCTCAATCACCAGGACGGTGTTGCCCCCTTCCACAAACTTTTGCAGCACGTCAATGAGCTTGCTCACGTCGTACATGTGCAGGCCGGTGGTGGGTTCGTCCAGGATATAGAAGGTGGAACCGGTGGAGCGTCGGGACAGCTCCGTGGCCAGCTTCACCCGTTGGGCCTCGCCGCCGGAGAGGGTGGTGGAGGACTGGCCCAGCTTCAGGTAGCCCAGGCCCACGTCCACCAGGGTCTGGACCCGATCCCGCAGACGGGGCAGATTCTGGAAGAAGTCCAGAGCCTCGTCACAGGTCATTTCCAGCACGTCGGAGATGGAGGCTCCCTTATACTTGACCTCCAGGGTCTCCCGATTGTAGCGTTTGCCCTGGCAGACGTCACAGGGCACGTACACGTCCGGCAGGAAGTGCATTTCGATCTTTACCAGGCCGTCGCCGCCGCAGGCCTCGCAGCGGCCGCCCTTGGTATTGAAGGAGAAGCGGCCCGGGCCGTAGCCCCGGAGCTTGGCGTCCTGGGTGGAGGCGTAAAGGTCCCGGATGTCGTTGAACAGGCCGGTGTAGGTGGCGGGGTTGGAGCGGGGGGTTCGGCCAATGGGACTTTGATCGATGCAGATCACCTTGTCCAGCTGCTCGATCCCCTCAAAACGGTCGTGCCGGCCGGGCCGGATGCGAGCATGATTCAGGCTGCCCGCCAGCTTCTTGTGGATGATCTCGTTTACCAGGGAGGACTTGCCGGAGCCGGACACGCCGGTGACGCAGCAGAGGGTCCCCAGAGGAATGCTTACATCGATGTTTTGCAGGTTGTTCTCCCTGCAGCCGAAAACGAGAAGCTGCTTGCCGCTGCCCGGCCGCCGAACAGCGGGAATGGGGATGGTCTTCCGGCCGGAGAGGTACTGGCCGGTGATGGAACGGGACTCCGCCTCGATATCCGCCACAGAGCCCTGGGCCACAATTTCGCCCCCGTGGATGCCGGCACCGGGGCCCACGTCCACGATATAGTCCGCCTGGCGCATGGTGTCTTCATCGTGCTCCACCACGATCAGGGTGTTCCCGATGTCCCGAAGCCGCTTCAAGGTCTCCAGCAGCTTGTCGTTGTCCCGCTGGTGGAGGCCGATGGAGGGCTCGTCCAGGATATACAGGACGCCCATCAGGCTGGAGCCGATCTGGGTAGCCAGCCGGATACGCTGACTCTCGCCGCCGGAAAGGGTTGCGGCAGCCCGGGAGAGGGTCAGATACTGCAAACCCACGGAGCGCAGGAAGCCCAGGCGGGCCTTGATCTCACGGAGAATGGGAGCGGCGATCATGGTTTCGGTGGGGGGAAGCTCCAGCTTCTCCATGAAGTCCAGGGCCTTGGTCACAGGCAGGTCACAGTAGTCCATGATCTTCATGCCACCCACGGTGACAGCCCGGGAGATGGGCGAAAGCCGTTTGCCCCCGCATTCAGGGCAGGGAGAGGAAGACATGCACTCCTCCAGTTCCCTGCGCATGGCGTCAGACTGGGTCTCCCGGTAGCGCCGCTCCAGACTGGGGACGATGCCCTCGAAGGCCTGCTCCAGGGTACCGCGACCATTGGCCCGCTCGTAGTAGAGCTTCAGCTTCTCCCCCTTCGTGCCGTAGAGAATCGCATCCAACGCGGGTTTGGACAGCTTTTCAATCGGGTCTGTGAGTTTAAAATGAAAGCGATCCGCCAGGGCGTCAAAGTACATCTTGGAGATGGAGTCGTTCCGCACGTTGCCCCAGCCGCTGGCCTGAATGGCGCCCTCAATGATGGAGAGCGTACGGTTGGGGATAATCAGATCCGGGTCCACCTTCAGCTGGAAGCCCAGGCCGGCGCAGTGGGGACAGGCTCCGTAAGGGTTGTTGAAGGAGAACATCCGGGGACTCAGCTCGGGCATGGAAACGCCGCAGTCCTCGCAGGCGTAATTCAGTGAAAATGGCATTTCCTCCTGGCTGTCCATCCGCTGGATCAAGGCCAAACCGCCGCCGTGGGAGGTGGCTGTCTCAATCGAATCCGTCAGGCGGCGGGTCACGTCGCCCCGAAGCACCAGGCGGTCCACAATCAGCTCGACGTCATGCTTTTTATTCTTGTCCAGGACGATGTCTTCCGTCAGATCATAGAGATTTCCGTCCACTCGCACCCGGGCAAAGCCGGCCTTCCTGGCGTCGGAGAAAACCTTCTGATGCTCGCCCTTTTTGCCCCGAACCACCGGTGAGAGCACCTGAAACTTGGTCCCCTCGGGGAGCTGCAAAACCTTATCTACAACCTGGTCAATGGTCTGCTTGCGAATCTCCTTGCCGCAGTTCGGACAGTGGGGCACGCCGGTGCGGGCCCAGAGCAGACGGAGATAATCGTAGATTTCCGTGACGGTTCCCACCGTAGAACGCGGGTTCTTGGAGGTAGTCTTCTGGTCGATGGAGATTGCCGGAGACAGGCCGTCTATGGCGTCCACGTCCGGCTTGTCCATCTGCCCCAGGAACATTCTGGCATAGCTGGACAAAGACTCCACATAGCGCCGCTGGCCCTCGGCATAGATGGTGTCAAAGGCCAGGGAGGATTTGCCGGAGCCGGAAAGCCCGGTAAACACCACCAGCTTATCCCGGGGAATGGTCAGATCCACGTTTTTCAAATTGTTGGCCCGGGCGCCCCGGACAGAAATGAATTCATTCATAGTCTTCACTCGATTCGGTAAATCATTAGCGATTATTATAGCAGAAAAACGTCAAATAAGCAATAGGAAATCGGAATCCAAGATTCCGATTTCCTATTGCTTATTCGCAAAACGAAGTGATTGAAAGGATTACTTTTCCAGGATGTCATGCACGCCGTCATGGTTGGCATCAAAGAGGTTCGGGGCCATTTCTTCCCGGATGCTGACGCCCCGGGAAACCCGCTGCTTTTCAACCAGATCGGAGAGCATTTCTTTGATCTTGCGCGGCTCCTTGATCCGCCGGATGTCAAACTCGGAGGCGGTCTTGTCGGAGGAGCAGCAGTGGATGGTGCCAACCCCGTCCACACGCTCCAACAGGCCCCGGGTCAAAGACATATCCAGAATACGATACAGGCGGATTTCTTCCTCCGTCTGCTTGATCAGGCCCTTGACGATCAGGAGCTTCTCATCGGTGAGGATATAGCGGGTAAAGGACCAGGGCAGGCCGAACAGGGTACGCTTGCGGTCGGACCAAACGGTGTTGTTGGGGAGCTTCATATCGGTTTCCTCACTTTCCATGATATGCGGGAACGCCGGTCCGGGAGGATCGGCGCCTCCCACAGAATTTTACTCAACAGTGACGGATTTTGCCAGGTTGCGGGGTTTATCCACGTCGCAGCCCCGAAGCAGGGCAACGTAGTAGGCAAAGGTCTGCAGAGGAATGATGGTCAGGCTGGGCTGGAACAGCGGATGCGTCACGGGAACCGTGATCATCGCCGGGACGGTCTTCTTGATCTCCTCGGCAAACTTATCCGTGGTGACACCGAAGACGTCGGCGCCCCGGGCGCGGACCTCCTTGACGTTGGACATGGTCTTGTCAAACAGAGCATCCACCGTAGCCACCGCCACCACCAAAGTCCCCTCTTCGATCAGGGAAATGGGGCCGTGCTTGAGCTCGCCCGCCGCATAGGCCTCAGAATGGATGTAGGCGATTTCCTTCAGCTTCAGGCTGCCCTCCAGGCAAATGGCGCTGTCCACGTTCCGCCCGATGAAGAAGGCGTCGTGGACGTTGAAGTACTGCTCGGCATAATAGCGAATCTGCGCGATCTTATCATCGGTCAGACAGAGGGCAATCTTCTGGTCCAGCACCATCAGCTCATTGACCAAGGCGGTATACTCCTCGGGGCGAATAGTTTCCAGCAGATCCCCGATATAGAGCGCAATCAGGTAAATCACAGACAGCTGGGTGGAGAAGGCCTTGGTGGTTGCCACCGCAATCTCAGGACCGGCCCAGGTGTAGATCACGTCGTCGGCCTCCTTGGCAATGGCAGAGCCCACCACGTTGACGATCGCAAGAGTACGGGCGCCCTGGCGCTTGGCTTCCATCAGGGCGGCCTTGGTGTCGGCGGTCTCACCGGACTGGGAGATGATCAGCACCAGGGTATCATCCCCCAGGACAGGCTCAGAATAACGGAACTCCGATGCCAGAATGGGCTCCACGGGAATCCGGCAGGTTTTTTCCAGAATCAGCTTGCCCAGGCAGCCCACGTAGTAAGACGAGCCGCAGGCAACGATGTAAATCCGTTTCAGCCCCTCCAGGTATTCCTTCGAAAGAGTGATATCGTCCAGGACCACCCGACCGTCCCGAATTCTGGGCGAAAGGGTGCCCTTGACAGCTTTGGGCTCCTCGTGGATTTCTTTCAGCATAAAGTGGTCATAGCCGCCCTTTTCCGCGGCGTCGATGTCCCACTCGATTGTCTCCGGCACCTTATCCACGGGATCATAGAAGGCGTCGTAGAACCGTGCTCTGTCCTTGGTAAAGATGACCGTGTCGCCGTCGTTGAGGTAGACCACCTTGCGGGTGTATTTGAGAATGGCGGGCACGTCGGAGGCGATAAAGTTCTCTCCTTCGCCGAAGCCGAAAATCAGCGGGCTCTCCTTCTTGACGGCAATCATGGTGCCGGGGAAATCCTGGCAGAGAATGCCCAGAGCGTAGCTGCCCTCCAGCTGGCCCACCGCCCGACGGACCGCCCGGGGGAAGTCCTGGAGCTTGTCATAGTAATACTCAATCAGGTTGGCAACAACCTCGGTGTCGGTCTCAGACTGGAAGTGCTTGCCCTTGCGGACCAGCTCCTCCTTCAGCTTGAGATAATTCTCAATGATGCCGTTGTGGACGACAGCGATTTTCCCTGCGTCCGCAATATGAGGATGGCTGTTGATGTCGGAGGGAGCGCCGTGGGTAGCCCAGCGGGTATGACCGATGCCCACGGTGCCGCGGATGCCGCTGCCGCCGTCAATCAGGCCGTTCAGATTCGCGAGGCGTCCCTTGGCCTTGGCGACCTTGAGCTCGCCGTCAGACATGACGCATACGCCGGCGGAGTCATAGCCCCGGTATTCCAGCTTGGAAAGACCGTCCAGCAGAATCGGCGCAGCTTGACGGTTTCCAAGGTAACCAACAATTCCACACATAAAAGAAAGCCTCCTGTCAGAATAGTCCGTTGCTCTGAATATTATATCATACTTTGTCAGAAAATACAATTGGCGATTTCGGCTTATTTCCCCAGTCGGATCCAGGCAGGCTCCAGGCCTCGCAGGGAATGAAGAGACTCCGGCTTCACCGGAACGCCCCCGAGAGAAATCAGCGCCCCGCAGCCCTCGCTTCCGTCGTCGTGGACAAAAAGCGGGCTCCAGCCCCGGCGCAGATTCTCCTCCGATCCGCTCCAGGTGCCGCCGGACAGATGAGACTGGGCCACAAGAGTCTTTTCTCCCAGGGCGTGAATCAGCCGATTCCGCTCCAGCGCCCGATAGCCTGCCATGGGCAGGTGCCAGCCCCATTCGCACAGATAGACAATCCGATCATTCTCCGGAGTATGATCCTGAAGGCCGTCGGGCAAAACGGCCGCCACGCTGCCTCCCGCGGACAGGCAGGCCTCCTGGGCAGCTTGATCCGCTCCCCGGGCGTTGCCGGAAATCAGCACAAGGCCCTCCGCCGCTGCCAACTCCCCCACCCGACGGGCAAAGCGGGCTCCTTCCGGGCTCAGCTCACGGCTGCCCACCAAGGACACCCCCGGCCGGTTCAGCAGCACCGCGTTCCCCCGGCAAAAAAGCACGGCGGGAGCGGCGTCTCCCAGGCATCGAAGCCGGGCAGGATAGCTCTCGGAAATTCGAGTCAACGGGCGAATGCCCAGCTCGGCAGCCACGGAAAGATAGCTGATTAATTCCCGCTCCCGGCCGAGAAGCTCCGACACTCGGGCGGAAAAGGCTTCGTCGTAGCCCAGCGCCCGCAGATCGGCGGCGGTCATGGGCCGGTTCGGGTCTTCGGTCTCGCCGGTCCGGGCAAGGACCCGGGCCCGGAGCGTCCGGAGCTGGGCAGGAGTCAGAGGCTTCCTGCCGTCTCCCAGGTCGGCGCACAGCAGCAGGAAGCCCCGTTCCGCCGCCGTCACCGCCTGCGGCGGGAAACAGGCGCCGCCTGCCGCCGCTCCACGGGAACCAGACCGGATTCCGTGATGGCTACGGGTTGGATGGTAAAATGACAGTATTTCGCAATCTCGTCCAGCTTGGCCTGTTCGGGGAAGCTGCCGATGACGGTGAAGCTCACGCCCTTCTTCTTGGCCCGGCCGGTGCGGCCGATGCGGTGGACGTAGTAGTCGTTTTCCTGGGGTACGTCGTAGTTGATGACGCAGTCCACGTCGTCCACGTCGATGCCCCGGGAGGCTACGTCGGTGGCGATCAGCACCGGCAGCTTGCCCTTACGGAAGGACTTCATGGTCCGCTCCCGCTGGGTCTGGGGAATGTCCCCATGGATGCAGTCCGCGTCCACCCCCACCCGGCGCAGGTCGTCGGAAAGCCGCTGGCACATGACCTTGGTGTTGCAGAAGATGATGACCCGCTCGTAGGCTCCCAGGTGGAGCAGCCAGCGCACGGCGTTCAGCTTTTCCAGGGCGGGGACAGTGACGGAGTACTGGTCGATGTCCGGCCGTTCCTCCGCCTCGGGCTTCACGGTAATTTCCACCTCGTCCCGCTGGTACATCCAGGAGACCGTCATAACCTCCTGGGACATGGTAGCGGAGAAAAGGCCCAGGTTTTTCCGGTTCTTCACCTTCTCCACAATGCCGGTCACGTCCTTGAAGAAGCCCATATCCAGCATCCGATCCGCCTCGTCCAGGATCACGGTTTGGATCTTGTCAAAACGTATCGCGTGATGCTTGTAATGATCCATCAGGCGGCCAGGGGTCGCCACCACGATCTGGGGCTTCTTTTTGAGCTGCTGGAGCTGGGGCTCCATTTTCTGGCCGCCGTAGAGCACGGCCACCCGGATGTTCTCATAGTGGGTCAAAAGCCCCCGAAGCTCATCACCGATCTGGAGAGCCAGCTCCCGGGTGGGGGCCAGAATCAGGCCCTGCACGTCCTCGCAGGCGGGATCGATGTGGGCGATCATGGGGATGCCGAAGGCGAAGGTCTTGCCGGTGCCCGTGGGGGCCTTGGCGATCACGTCCTTCCACTCCATCAGCGGGCCGATGGCCTCCGCCTGGACCCGGGTGGGATAGCCGTAGCCTTTTTCCTCCAGGGCGGCCAGAATCTCTTGGGGAAGGTTCATTTGCTGAAAGCTCAACTCGTTTACATCAGACATTGCTTTGTGTTCCTTTGTTTCTGTCGGTAGTTATTTATCTTTTTAAGTATACCATCCTTTCGGGGGAATGGCAAGAAGTATTTGCCGGAAGAAAAGGATTGCAAAACGCAGAACAAAGTTGTATAATATGTGGAAACGTGTCGAAAACCACAAGATTTTGTGAGGGGATCTGACCTATGAGTTTTACCAGCATTCCGTTTTTATGGTTCCTGGCTGCCTTTTTGACGATCTACGGCCTGTGTCCTGCCACTTATCGCCGGTATCTGCTTTTGGCAGGAAGCGTGGTCTTTATGTGGATGGGCTCTCTGACCGCCGCGCTCTGGGCACTGGGGTTTGTGGCCGCGAACTACCTCCTGGGCAACTTCATCCAGCGCAGCTCCGAGCGGAAGCTGGTTATGGGGATGGCGGTTGCCATCAATGCCATGTTCCTGGCCACCGCCAAGCTGGCAGATATGAGCGTGACCGGTTTGAGCTTTTACCTTTTCTCCTTCATGGCCTATCAGGTGGAGGTTTACCGGGGCACGGTGCAGGCGGAGCTTGATCCCATCCGCTTTGCCAATTACGGTTTCTTCTTCCCCAAGTTTACGCAGGGTCCCATCACCCGCTACAGCGAAATGGCGGGGCAGCTGGACAAGCCTCGGATCACCATGGCTGCCATCCAAAAGGGTCTGGAGGATTTCACTCTTGGCTTTGTTCTGAAGATTTTGGTTAGCGACAGACTTGGAATCCTGTTCGGCGGCAATTACGACGATTTGCTCTCAGTCGGCTACGAACTAATCTCCACCGATTTAGCGTGGCTCGGTGCTGTGGTCACCAGCCTGCATATCTACATTGAGTGGGTCGCCTATATGTATATGGCCTTGGGTCTCGCCGGGATGCTGGGCTTCAAGCTGCCCCAGAACTTCAACTTCCCCTTTATTGCCCGAACCGTAGGCGATTATTACCGCCGCTGGCACATGACCCTGACCCGCTGGTTCAAGGACTTTGTGTATATCCCCCTGGGAGGCAGCCGGAAGGGTCTGAGCAAGACGATCGTAAACGTGCTGTTCGTGTGGCTGCTGACCTCCCTCTGGCACGGCAACGGTCTGGCGCCCAAGTATATGATCTGGGGGATTCTGGTGGGGGTCGCGGTGATTCTGGATCCGCTGTTCTATGACTGGCTGACAAAGCGCTATTCCCGAAAGCCCGGGCTGGGGCTCCGGCTGGCGGGACATCTTCCCCTGTTGGCGCTGCTGCTGATTTCCTGGCTCATTCTTCGTGAGCCCGCCCAGGGCTTCAATTTCATTATCTGGGGCATGAGCATCGGCCTGCTGATCGTGCTGGAGCGGCTGTGGAAGACCTTCGTGGTAGATCGGTTCCGTCTGGGAGAGAAATTCGGAGAAGACAATCTGCTGGGAAAGATTTGGAAATTTGTGATGTCCGCTCTGGCCCACTTCTGGGTGGTCGTCACCATGGTATTAAGCTGGGTTGTATTCACAATCAAGGACTTCGACTTGCTGAAGCTCTACTTCTCCCGCCTCTTCCCGGCCACCGGCGCTTCTGCCGGTTTCATTGAGAACGATTTCAGTTTACGCTGGGACAAACTCTGCATCTATGTGATAATTGCCGTGCTATTCTGTTTTCCGCTGGTAGACAGGGGCATTCGCCTGATAAAGCGGTCCCGGCTGGGGTCCTGGATCCTGTCCGCGATCCTGTCCGGCCTATTCTGGTATGCCGTCTACATTTTGATTGTCGATGGCAGCAATCCAATGGGTTACGCCGCATTCTAACCACTATACAAGGAGAGATTATAATGGACGGAAAATATACTTCTTCCTCCCGACAAAGATATGATCGGAACGGAAGACAGCCAAACTTCGGCAGATCGTTTTTTTTCCGCTGTCCCCTGCTGACCCTTTTAGTTATTTTCGGCCTGGTGTTCTTTCTGATCATGGCTTTCACAAACCGGGATTCCGGTGAAGAAGGGGACCCCACGGAGCGGCTTTCCCAGATCCAGACCCAGCCCAGCACCGATCCCAAAAACACCCCCGCTCCCACGGACTCCACGCCTCCGGAGACGCTGGTCACCACCGAGGAGACCGTTCCCATCACCACGACCACGGAGCCCGTCACCACGGAGCCTCCCGGACCGGTGATGATGACGGTGGACGAAAAGTATTTCGCCGACGCCCTCTTCCTGGGGGACTCCCGGACCGATGGACTTTGCATATACAGCGATCTCAGAAAGTACAGCCACTACCATTATCCTGCCGATTCCACGTCCCTGACAATCTACGGGATCATGGCTGAAGAAGACAAAAACCAGCGTTACGGCTACAAAACCACCCGGGATCTGCTGAAGGGCATGCAGTTCGGCAAAATCTATATAATGTTCGGCATCAACGAATGCGGCAACAGCACGGCAAGCTTTGCGAGTGAATACAAAAAAGTCGTAGATGAGATTCGCTCCTATCAGCCCGATGCGCTGATTTACATTCAGAGCATTGGCTACGTGACCCAGAAACGGGAAAACGAGCAGAGTGTATTTGCTTCCTCCAACATTAAGGAGAAGAACGAGGCCATCAAGCTTCTGGCAAACGACGTGGATATTTTCTATCTGGAGGTCAACGACTGCCTCAATGACGGCACCGATCATCTGCCTGCAGATTGGTCCGGACCCGATGGAGCGCATCTGAAGCCCCAATATTACGATTACTGGTACCAATACCTGCTGGAGCACGCCGTGGTGGACGCCAAGCACCCCTGGTCCCCCGACGCCCCTGAGCCCGAGGGCGCCCAGGTGGAGCATCCTTGAATTTCGAATGATATGAAACATCCCCATGCGGTCTCGCCGCATGGGGATGTTTTTACGCGGGGTGTGAGCCGGCGAATTGCCGGCGCTATGGTCTTTCCATGGCGGGGCCGTTGGTTTTGGCCTGAAGATCGCCGGCGTTACGGCGTTTCGGGAGCCGGAGCCGGCTCTTCGGGAATCGGCTCCGTCGGGTCCTCGGGCTCGGTAGGTTCGATTGGCTCAGTGGGGTCCTCGGGCTGCTCCGGAGTTTCCTCAGCGGTCAGGATGGGGTAGGCAGCCTTCAGGAAGAGCATGACCTGGGTGCGGGTACAGCTTATCTTTGGTCCGAAGTTCGTCTCATCAATACCGCCGGTGATTCCGTTTTCAACCGCCCAAAGGACGGCCCGGTAGTAATAATCGACTTCCCTTACGTCCTCAAAGCGATTATCTGTACTCTCCGGCTCGGGCCGTCCTGCAGCAGCCCACAGGAACATGACAATCTCCTCCCGGGAGCAGATGTTTCTCGGAGAGAAGGTGGTCTCGGTGGTACCGCCGGTGATCTCAGCCTCCACCGCCCAAAGGACCGCGTCATAGTAGAAATCCTTCTGTCGCACATCCGTGAAGGGATTGGGGCCTTCCGCCTCGGGTCTGCCCTTGATCGTGTGGAGGAAAGTAACCACCTCGCTGCGGGTAACAATCTTATCGGGAGAAAAGGTCGTGGCCGAAGTGCCGCCGGTCAGCTTGTTAAAGTACGCCCAATCAATGGCGTCATGGGCCCAGTGGCTTTTCTTTGGCATGTCAGTGAAGACCTCGCCCGCACAAAGGGCGGCCTCCTTGGTTTCATTGCAGCGATCACAGCTGTAGCGGCCGGTGCAGGCATGGAGTGTCTCACCTTCCGTCAAAACCTCTTCCAGCGTCCAGATATGCCCCAGTGCCGAAATGGGTTCATCCGTCTCTTCTCCGCAGACAGTGCAAATCCGGTGCAGAATTCCGGGCTCCTCACAGGTCGGCTCGACATTTACCGTCCCGGCACCCCAGCTATGCGTTTCAGTCATGGGAATGACATCCGTTCCCTCCGCACCGCAAACCGTACAGACCTTTCGCACCAGGCCGGTTTCCGCACAGCTTGCCGGAATCAGGATCTCTTCCTCCGACCAGCTGTGGTCCGCATTCTCGTCACCCATAGCCAGCGCAGTCTGGACAACCTGATTAAGACGTTTGTAGCCCGCAGTATTCAGGTGAATTCCACCGCCAGAATCGTACTCTGGCATCAAAACACCCGAGCTGTTTTCGAAAGGCGTGTTCAGATCCATAATTCTGGCATCAAAGCCCTGATCTGCGAATTCCTGCTGGAGTTCCTCTACGGCAGTATTGATTCGAATGATATTCGCCTTCGTGAAGACACTGGTATATGGGCCGTCATATCTGGCGGGGTTAATGGGGAGAATCTTGCAAAGGTAGACAACCGCATCAGGGTTCTTTTCGTACAGGTTGTTGAGCAGCCTTCGATAATCCGCTTTATACGATTCTGAGGGTGTCCCGGCGTTGTTGGTTCCAATATTGATTACTACGGTGCGGAAGCTGCTGCCCTCCAGGGCGGAAATCAACTGATAGATACCGTAATCGTAACCGTCGGCATGATAACGGCTGTAATTGGACGCACACTCGGCGATGGTAGCATTGACACGGGCATAGATTCGAGCCGCCTGAATGTCAGGATTGTTTCTCTTCAGGAAAACGGTATTGGAGTCTCCGATAATGACCAGAGAACTGTCTACTGTCAGGCAGGGAACCGTTTCAGAAGCCGAAGCAGTGGGAAACAGGTTCAATAGGAGCAGAGCCGTCAATAATACAGATATTGCTCTTTTTCGCATGGATTTGTTCCTCTCTTTCTCTTGCAGCACACGAATTGCATACGCCGCTGGAATAGCCGTATTATACCACATTTTCAGACGAATGCAAGAAAAACAGTCGCATTCAGCTATTTCCATTCAGAAATGCTATGGATTTTTAGCGAGCAAAACCGCAGCTTTTCCCAAGTAGAATGCTCCACCTGGGAAAAGCTGCCAAAACTCAAGGCTCATCCGGCTCAGTAGGATCGGTTGGTTCCTCGGGATTGGACGGATCGTTCGGCTCTGTGGGCTCCTCGGGATTAATCGGGTCTGCAGGCTCTGTCGGCTTTGTGGGCTCCTCCGTGGTCTCCTCGGCAGTCAGTACGGGGTAGGCGGAGCGCAGGAATGTAACAGCCTGGGCACGGGTACAGGTTTGATCAGGTCCAAAACGCCCGGGGGCGACGCCGCCGGTGATGTTGTTCTCCGCTGCCCAAAGAACGGCGCTGCGGAACCAGTCGTTTTCCTTTACGTCCGAAAAGGGGCTCTCCTGGGTTTCCGGCTCCGGCTTGCCTTCCGCCGCCCATAGGAAGGTGACGATCTGCGCCCGGGAGCAGGCCAGACCCGGGGCAAATCGGCCCGGCTCCACGCCGCCGGTAACCTGGTTCTCCACGGCCCACAGAACGCTGTCATAGAACCAGTGTTTGGGCTTCACGTCCTGGAAGGGACTTTCCTCCAAGGTGAAATCCGGGTGCTCCAATGCCGCCCAGAGGAAGGTCATGGCCTCAGCTCGGGTAACAATGCCGTTGGGGGTGAAGGTATTTGCCGTAGTGCCGCCGGTGATACCCCGGAAGCATGCCCAGTCGATGGGATCATGGGCCCAGCTGCTCTCTTTGGGCACGTCAGAGAAGACCTCGCCGGCGCAGAGTCGGGCCTCCTTGGTCTCTCCGCAGCGGGAGCAGGTGTAAAGGCCGATGGAGTCATGGAGGGTTTCACCCTCACTCAGAAGTTCCGTCAGAGTCCAGGCATGACCAGGGGCTGGAATCTCCGCCGTTTCCTCATATCCGCAAACAGAACAGGCCCTGCTCTTGCGGCCCGGCTCGCAGTCCGCCTCCCGTTCCACCACCCAGTCCGAAAAGCTGTGTCCCGTGGCGGGGTAGATATCACTTCGCTGTTTCCCGCAGTACAGGCAGACACTGGTTCCATTTCCCTGCTCCACGCAGCTTGGCTTTATGAGCTCCGACGTGAAGTAAATATGGTTCTCTCCGTGTCCGGCATAATTCCAGAAGTTAAAATCGCGTGCAATGTCATAGCCCGCCGGGCTCGCCAGGTCATTGATATAATCCAGCATGCAGAAGATCGCGGCGTAGGCCTTCTGTTTATTCTGCGTTTCTGCTTCCGCAGGTCCGGTGTAATGCTCGTTCATGAAGCCTGCGCCGTTCGTATTCAAGGAGAAGGGATTGATCCCGGCGCTATACACCATAATGTACTGATCATGCCCTGGCGAATATGGATTCCAATCCAGATCCATTTCACGGTAGGAAGCACCGCCATTCATCATCGTGATGTACGTCCGTCTGAGATTCAAACACGTAAGCACCTGCTTATCGTTTTGTTCATCCCGATAATACAGCTCGATCATGACGTAGCACAAATCCTCGTCGAATTTTGCATCCCAGGATTCCATACGCAATTCCACGGTGCCTTCCTCGTTCAGCGCTTTCTTCCAGGAATAATATATGGAATTCTCCAAAAAGCGATCTTCTTCTCCGTTTTCTCGCATAAATTCCATTAGGAAGTCAAAGCCTCGCAGGGTCCCCGCCTCAGCGTGGGCATTTTGGCCCGGAAGGACCGTGAAACACAGCAGAATGGCCAGAAGCAAGGCCGTCAATCTCTTCATGATTTATTCTCCCTTTCAATCAATTTCGCATCATCTTGGTACAGTCCGGGCGGTGTTCCGCCCGGGCCGCGTGAATTATGGCTCGTCGTCCAGGTCCTCGCAGCTATCGTCCTTCGAGGATTGGTCGGACACGATCACGGTAAAGGTCTTCACCGCGCTTCCGCCAAATTTGACGGTAATGTGCACCGTTCCCGCAGATACGGGCGTAAGCTTCCATTCGTGGAGATAGTTCCATTTCTCGTCTCTGTATTGCGCAGGCCCTGAAACGGACAGTATCCCCTGCGTGTCAAGCTGAATCTCCGGTGCCTCAAAGCCCTGGACCTTAACGCTCAGCGTTTCCGTTTTCTGTAATTCCGCGTCAATCGGCGCGCCGGAATCGAACCGGCCCAAAAAAGACGCTTGCAGGAAGCAGGGCTCCGGCTCCGGCATATCGGTTCGGGCGATCACCCGGCTTACGCCGTTCAAAACGCAGCTCAGATCAGCAGTTCCAAAGTTGCTGATACACACGGCCCAGCGGTAAGCAAAAAGTCCATTTTCAAGGGGAATTTTTTCCCGGTATTGGGAAACGGAGCTTACAGCGGGATTGCTGGAGATCAGCGTGGGCTCCCCGTCTCCCCGCACGTTTACGGTGATAAACACGGAGGAATTAAGCTGGTAGGTTTGCAGGGTCAGAACAGACGAGCCCGGGGCGCTGTACTCGCTATGCCAGCTCACCAGCTCGGCGGTTTTCCCTTCCGGCTCCGTGGGCGGTTGTGCGGGCTGCGGATCTGTAGGCCGCTCCGGCTCCGTGGGTCTGGGCTCTGTGGGCCGCTCCGGCGCCGATGACGCGGGCTCCGTGGGCTCCGCTTCGGTGACGGATTCCGTGGTGATCGGTTCTGTTATCAGGTCCTCCGGTGTTTCATTATAGGACTCCGGGACGGTAGGGATGATGTTCTCCAAGACCACGGGATCTGTGGTGTGCTCGGTGTACGCTATTCTCTCCGAAGGACGGGTATTGCCATAGGCTGCTTTGGCCTGAATCCAGCGGTAACCCAGGATGCCGCCGCCAATGACGGAGACGGAAACGACACCAAGGATCAGCTTGCCCAAGGCCGTTTCAAAGAACGGCCTGCCCACATGGACGGCCACAGCCTCCGCCGCAGGCGCGGCCGCCTTTGCCCCGGCGGCAAGGCCGGCTTTTTCCGCGGTCTTTGCCAGAAGGGCTTTTCCGGTTTCCGCAGCAGGCTCCTGCTGACGCAACAAGGCCAGCAGGAAGGGCAGGGGCGAGAGGCCGTAGAGCTTGACGCCCTTTTCCTCCAAACGTTTAACCGCCGACTCGATTTTCTTTCTGGCACGGGAAAGCTGCTTCTTCACCGTGCCGGGGGTGACCTCCAGAGTCTGGGCAATTTTTCCTACGGGCATCTGCTCGTAGTAATACATGCCCACCAGCATCCGCTGGCCGTCGGTCAGTTCGTCCAGAATCTCCCGAATCAGTCTTGTGGTCTCCTTCCGGTCCAGGGACAACTCCGGCGAGGCCTCGGTGCTGAGGTCCGGCAGCTCCGGCAGAGGGTCATTTTCCAAGTCCAGCTCGGAGAAGAGCAACGGCGTCTGCCTGCGCAGCACGGAGCGGGTCCGGTTTACGGCGATGGTATGAATCCAGGCGCGGAACTTGGCCGGATCAACCAACTGATCCAAGTGGGTAAAGGCAAAGACATAGCTGTCCTGCTGAATATCCAGGGCCAGTTCCTCAGTTCGAACCATGGAGCGGACGGTGGCATAGACCTCCTGGCTGGTAGCCTCATACAGAGCGGTAAAGGCGTTCTGATCTCCGCTTTTCGCCCGGGAAATCAGATTGGGAAGGTTTTCCGTTCCCAAGCAAGGTTTCTTTTTACTGCTCATAGTTCATCCCTCCTGTCCGTGTCGTGTAAAACTCTGGTCTCTCGCCGCAAACCCGCCGCAGAATGGCAGCAAGCTGCGTCCGGGAGCGCTCCGGCGAGAGTCGGTCAGACTGGATCAGCAGCCGGAAGCAGCGGACAAATTCTGCTTCATTTTCCATGGGGTTCACCTCCGTGAAATGCTTCTATTAATTAGACGCTTTCACAAACGGAACGGTTGACCGGGTTTTTCAAATTATCAGACGGCTCCTATCTTATCCCCCGGATTTTGTCTTGTCAAGTCTTTTCCGCGGCAGTGGAAATCGGATTTGAAGAAACTGTGAAAGGGAGACGTCCTGTACAAAAAGCCGTGAAAATTCCTTGCTTTTCCTGTTGAAATACGTTATAATATTTGTTGTGCGGGCTTTTGTTCACACAACAAAAGAAAATGCTACTGCAATGAATTTTTAAGGAGCGTGTTATTTCATGGAACATCCCCATTGCGGCCGGAACGTTGTTCTGACCGGGCACAGCCTGACGCTGACTGACTTTGTCGCCGTGGCCCGTTTCGGGGCCAAGGTTTCCGTTTCCCAGGAGGCCATGGACGCCATGGTTCGGTCCCGGGAACTGGCTGACCGCATTTCCCGGGAAAAGCGGGTCGCCTACGGCATTACCACCGGCTTCGGTGATTTTGCCAACGTGGCCGTCCCCGAGGAAATGAGCGCAAAGCTCTCCACCAACCTGATTTTGAGCCATGCCGTTGGCACCGGCGATCCCTACGCCGACGAGCAGGTGCGGGGCATGATGCTGCTGCGGGCCAACGCCCTCTGCGTGGGCATCAGCGGCGTCCGTCCCCTGCTGGTCACCATGCTGGCGGACATGCTCAACAAGGGCGTGACTCCTGTGATCCCCCAGAAGGGCTCTCTGGGCGCCTCCGGCGACCTGGCTCCTCTGAGCCACATGGGTCTGGTTCTGCTGGGCAAGGGCAAGGCCCGGTATCAGGGTGTGGAGTACCCCGGCGCAAAGGCGATGGAGCTGGCGGGGATCCCCGTGCTGGACACCCTGGTCAGCAAAGAGGGCCTTGGCATTACCAACGGAACCTGTGCCATGACCAGTGTGGGCGCGCTCTATCTCTATGACACCATGCAGGCGGCGGACCTGGCTGACGTTATCGCCTCCGTCACCTTCACCGCTCTGGGCGGCCAGTTGGACGCCTTCCAGGAGCGGATGCACACCGCCCGGGGCCAGAAGGGCCAGATCCGGGTAGCAAAGAATATGCGGCTGCTGGCCGAGGGCGGCGAGATCCTCACCAAGTGCCAGCGGGCCAGAGTCCAGGACGCCTACGCCCTGCGCTGCATTCCCCAGGTCCACGGCGCGGTTCGGGACGCTCTGGCCTACGTGAAGGAGAAGGTGGACATTGAGCTAAACGCCGTCACCGACAATCCCCTGATGTTCACCGAGGACGAGGCCGTCATTTCCGGCGGCAACTTCCACGGCGAGCCCATGGCCCTGCCCTTCGACTTCCTGGGCATTGCCTGTGCGGAGCTGGCCTCCATTTCCGAGCGCCGCACCGAGCGGATGGTCAACGCCGCCCTTTCCAACGGCCTGACTCCCTTCCTCACCACCAAGGCCGGCGTCAACAGCGGCTTTATGATCGTCCAGTACTCCGCCGCCTCTATGGCCTCGGAGAACAAGGTCTTTGCCCATCCCGCCTGCGTGGACACCATCCCCTCCTCCGCCAACCAGGAGGATTTCGTCTCCATGGGCACCACCGCCGCCCGCAAGGCCGGTCTGATTCTGGAGAACACCCGCTCCGTGCTGGCCTACGAGCTGCTCACCGCCTGCCAGGCTGTGGACATTCGCCGCCGGGTCGGCCCCTGGGGCGAGGGCCTGTCCCCTGCCGTCCAGGCTGTTTACGACAAGGTTCGCGCCGTGATTCCCTTCATGGAAGAGGACCGGGAAATTCGGCCTGACATTGAGCAGGTGGAAAAGCTGGTGCGCTCCGAAGACATTTTGAACGCTGTGAAGAAACTCGTCCCCGATTTTGAATAACACCTGTTCCCATGGCGCACACTGTGCGCCGCTACATGAGATACCGTATAAGGAGGCATATTCATGGACATTGATTTCAGCAAGGCGATGACAATTAAGCTGGACGACGCGCTGCCGGAGTATCCCGCGTTCGACCCCCAGTACCGCAGGGCTCCCCGGCGGGAATCCAAGCTCACCGAGGCCGACAAGGCTTTGGCCATTCGCAACGCCCTGCGCTACGTTCCCAAGCAGCACCACGCCCAGATGGCGAAGGAATTTGCCCAGGAGCTGAAGGAGCATGGCCGCATCTACGGCTACCGCTACCGCCCCGTCGGCAAGCTCTACGGCAAGCCCATTGACCAATACCAGGGCAAGTGCATCGAGGGCCGGGCCATTCAGGTGATGATCGACAATAACCTGGACTTTGACGTGGCCCTGTACCCCTACGAGCTGGTGACCTACGGTGAAACCGGTCAGGTCTGCCAGAACTGGATGCAGTACCGCCTCATCAAGAAATACTTGCAGGAGCTCACCGATGAGCAGACCCTGGTGGTCATGTCCGGCCATCCTCTTGGTCTGTTCCATTCCCACAAGCTGGCCCCCCGTGTCATTATTTCCAACGGCCTGATGGTGGGCACCTTCGACGACCAGGAGAACTTCAACCGGGCCGCCGCTCTGGGCGTGGCCAACTATGGTCAGATGACCGCCGGCGGCTGGATGTACATCGGGCCTCAGGGCATCGTCCACGGCACCTTTAACACCCTGCTGAACGCGGGCCGCCTGAAGCTGGGCATTCCCAACGACGGCAATCTGGCCGGTCGCCTCTTTATCTCCGCCGGTCTGGGCGGCATGAGCGGCGCCCAGGGCAAGGCCGCGGAAATCGCCGGCGCAGCCTCCATCATTGCCGAGGTGGACGACTCCCGCATTGAGACCCGCTACACCCAGGGCTGGGTCAGCCACCGCACCGCCAGCCTGGAAGAGGCCGTGCAGATCGCCCTGGATCACCAGAAGGCCGGGAAAGCCTGCGCCGTTGCCTACAACGGCAACATCGTGGACCTGCTGGAGTACCTCTATGCCCACAAGGTCCACGTGGATCTGATGTCCGACCAGACCTCCTGCCACGTCCCCTACGACGGCGGCTACTGCCCCCAGGGACTGACCTTCGCCCAGCGCACCGAAATGCTGGACAGGGACCCCGAGGGCTTCCGCAAGCTGGTGGACAAGACCCTGCGGCATCATTACGAGATGATCTGCAAGTTCCACGAGCAGGGCACCTACTTCTTTGACTACGGCAACTCCTTCCTGAAGGCCGTCTACGACGCGGGCGTCAAGTCCGTGTGCCGCAACGGCGAGAACGATCTGGAAGGCTTCGTCTTCCCCTCCTACGTGGAGGATATTCTCGGGCCCTGCCTGTTTGACTTCGGCTACGGTCCCTTCCGCTGGTGCTGCCTGTCCCGGAACCCCGAGGATTTGGACAAGACCGACAAGGCTGCCGCCGACTACATCCTGGCCCACAACCGCCGCTACCAGGACTACGACAACTACGTCTGGGTCCGGGACGCCAAGCAGAACAAGCTGGTGGTTGGCACCCAGTGCCGCATTCTGTATCAGGACGCCATGGGCCGTATGAACATCGCTCTGAAGTTCAACGAAATGGTCCGCAACGGCGAGATCGGCCCCGTGATCCTGGGCCGTGACCACCACGACACCGGCGGCACCGACGCCCCCTTCCGGGAGACCTCCAACATCAAGGACGGCTCCAACATCATGGCCGAAATGGCCACCCAGTGCTACGCCGGCAACGCGGCTCGCGGCATGAGCTATATCGCCCTCCACAACGGCGGCGGTACCGGCATCGGCCGGGCAATCAACGGCGGCTTCGGCATGGTTCTGGACGGCTCTGAGCGGGTGGACACCATTCTTCGGATGTCCATGCCCTGGGACACCATGGTGGGCGTGGCCCGCCGTGCCTGGGCCCGGAACGAGAACGCCCTGACCACCGCCGCGGAATACAACGGCATGTACGCCGGGAAGGACCACATTACCCTGCCCTATCTGGCGGACGACGCGGTCATCAACGCGGCCATGGAGGTTCTGAAATGAGCTCCCTGCTGATTCACAATGTCGGCATGCTGGCAACCCCGGAGGGCACGGAAGCCAGACGGGGCGCGGATCAGGGCAAACTCCGGGTGCTGGAAAACGCCTGGATCTACACAGAAAACGGGGAGATCATTTCCTACGGCACCGGCACGCCCCCCATCACCATGGGGGAAAAGCTGGACGCCGGCGGGCGGCTGGTCACTCCCGGTCTGGTGGACGCCCACACCCATCTGATCTTCGGGGGCTGGCGGCAGAATGAGCTGGCCATGAAGATTCGGAACGTGCCCTATCTGGACATTCTGGCTGCGGGCGGCGGCATTCTCTCCACGGTGAAATCCACCCACGCCGCCACGGAGAAGGAGCTGTCTGCCAAGGCCTCCGCCGCCCTGGATGAAATGCTGCGCTTCGGCACCACCACCTGCGAGGCCAAGAGCGGCTACGGCCTGTGCTTGGACGAGGAGCTCAAGCAGCTCAGAGTCATCCAACAGCTGAACAGGGAGCATCCCATGGACCTGGCCGCCACCTTCATGGGCGCCCACGCCCTGCCCCCGGAATTCAAGGAAAACCGGGAGGGCTATTTGAAGTTGCTGTGCGAGGAAATGATTCCCGCCGCAGCAAAGCAAAAGCTGGCGCGCTTCTGCGACGTGTTCTGTGAAACCGGCGTCTTTACCGCGGAGGAATCCCGGCGGATTCTGGAATGCGGCAAGGAAAACGGCCTGATTCCCAAGATTCACGCCGACGAGATTGATCCCATCGGCGGCTCCCGGCTTGCCGGGGAAATCGGGGCCATCTCCGCCGAGCATTTGATTGTCTGCCCCGAGGACGGCATTGACAGCATGGCCCGTGGCGGCACCATCGCCTGCCTGCTCCCCGCCACCAGCTTCTATCTCAATTCCACCTACGCTCCCGCCCGGCGCATGATCGAAAAGGGCGTGCCCGTGGCCCTGGCCTCGGACTTCAATCCCGGCTCCTGCCCCTGTCTCAATTTGCAGCTGGTGATGAACATCGCCTGCCTGAAATACCGCCTGACCCCGGAAGAGGTTCTCACCGGCGTGACCTTGAATGCCGCCGCTGCCATCGCCATGGCAGACCAGGTGGGCTCCATCGACCGGGCCAAACAGGCGGACCTGGTGATCTGGGACGCCCCGGATCTCAACTATCTGTGTTATCGACTGGGCAGCAATCTGGCCCACACCGTCATCAAAAAAGGAGTTATCTGCCATGGCTAAGATTATTGAATGCATCCCCAATTTCAGCGTCAGCAAGGAAGTTGATCCTGTTGTTTTCCAGGGTCTGGTGGACGTGGCCAACTCTGTCCCCGGCTGCACCCTGCTGAACGTTCAAACCGACGGCAGCCACAACCGCTGCGTCTTCACTCTGGTGGGCTCTCCCGCCGGCATCGAGGAAGTGGCTTTCCAACTCACCAAGAAGGCCACCGAGACCATCGACATGACCAAGCATCAGGGCCAGCATCCCCGCATGGGCGCCACCGACGTGATTCCCTTCGTTCCCACCATGGACGTGACCCTGGAGGAGTGCATTGAGCTGTCCAAGCGGGTCGCCCAGCGGATCTGGGACGAGCTGCAGGTTCCCTCCTTCCTCTACGAGGATTCCGCCACCCGCCCCGAGCGCCGAAACCTGGCCAAGTGCCGGAAGGGTCAGTTTGAGGGCATGCCCGAGAAGCTGCTGGAGCCTGACTGGGCGCCCGACTACGGCGAGCGGAAGATTCACCCCACCGCCGGCATCACCGCCATCGGCGCGAGAATGCCTCTGATTGCTTTTAACGTCAATCTGGACACCGACAACCTGGAGATTGCCAAGGCCATAGCCAAGGCCATTCGCGGCTCCTCCGGCGGCTTCCAGTACTGCAAGGCCCTGGGCATTATGCTGGAGGATCGGAATATTGCTCAGGTCTCCATGAACATGGTGAACTATGAGGGCACTCCCCTGTTCTATGCCTACGAAATGATCCGGGCCCTGGCCGATCGCTACGGCGTTCGCATCATTGGCTCCGAGCTGGTGGGCATCACCCCCGCCAAGGCGCTGATCGACTGCGCCGAGTACTACCTGAAGCTGGAGAACTTCAACTGCCGGGAGCAGGTCATGGAATACAGCCTGCTGGACATGTAATCAGGAGGACACTATGGAGCTTTCCGAACTGACTGTTCATTCCTTTGCGAATCTGCTGGGCTCTGACGCCCCCGCCCCTGGCGGAGGTTCCGCCGCGGCTCTGGCCGGTTCTTTGGGCGCCGCCCTCTCCGCCATGGTCAGCGCTCTGACCCTGGGCCGGAAAAAGTATGAAGAATATCAGGAGCTGGCCCAGGCCGGCTTCGACAAGGCCTCTGCTCTGAAGGAAGCCTTACTGGAGGCCATGGAGCGGGATACCGCTGTTTTCAACGACTTCTCGGCTGCCCTGGGCATGCCCAGGGCAACGCCGGAGGAAAAAGCCGCCCGTTCCGCTGCCATGCAGAAAGCGCTTGCCCTGTGCATCGAGTCTCCCCTGCACATGATGGAACTGTCCTTCGACGCCATGAAGCTGACCCAGGAGCTGCTCGGAAAGACAAATGCCAATGCCCTCAGCGATCTGGGCGTGGCCGCCCTGATGCTGGGCACTGCCGTTCAAGGGGCCTGGCTGAACGTACTGATCAACCTGGGCAGCCTCAAGGATGAGGCAGCCGCCGCTGCTTACCGCACCAAGGGCGAGGAGCTGCTCAACGACACGCTGAACCTCTCCCGGGACGTTTACGAAAAGGTCGTCCGGGCGCTGTAAAATCTTTGACGCAAAACGGGACTGTCTCTCTGCGAGACAGTCCCGTTTGAACTATTCAGTTTTTCCCTCCAGGTGGGCGTAATAGGCGTGAACCAGACTGCGGTAGCCCAGAGCTTTCAAGTCCTCATAGCGGACGTTAAAGCGAGCCTTGGTCCGCTTCCCGCTGATCAGGACGCGAAGGCAGTCCTGGGCGTAACAGTCAATCGCGTGCAGGGACTCCGTGGTGGTAATCACAGAGAAAAACCAACTGCTCCAGCTCAGCTCACTGCCGGTGGGCGTCTCCAGCAGCTTCCGGTTAAAGATACGGATAAAGGCGGAAGCCGCCTGCTGTCCCGTGTGACCGGTCCGGTCCCGCCAGCGTGACAGAGCCCGGGTTTTTCGGCGCATCTTGGCTTTCAGCTTATCCAGGGTTGCGGGAGCGATGTCGATCTCTCCGTTTTTGCAGCAGAAGCCAAGAAACGTCCATCCGGTTTCCGGGGTGTAAAAAGTCTCCTTCGCCGGATTCAGCAGCAGCCCGCGCGCGCCCAGGATACTCCTCAGTCGGGCCGAGTGGGCCTCTGTCTCTGCCTGGGTGGGAGCAAAGAGAATGATATCGTCGGAATAGCGGGCGTAGGGAATGCCCAGGCAAGAAAACTCCCGATCCAGGTTTTGAAGATAGAGGTTGGCATAGAAGGCGGACAGAGGCGTTCCCGCCATGATTCCCTTCTGCTCCCGAAGCTCCCTGCCGTTTTCCAGCACCCGGGGCTCCCGCAGCAGAGCAGACAGGAACGCATACAGCGCAGGATCCTCCGAGAGCGTCCGCTCCAGCTCCGGCAGAAAGCGGTCCACGTCGATGGAGTTAAAATAGTTGCTGATGTCGGCCTTATAGGCATACATGGTTCGCAGGCCCGGCACAGCAAGCAGGGACCGAATGGCATCCTTTGCGGTCCGGCCCGGGCGGAATGAGTAGAGGCCAGGGGAAAACAGACCGTCATAGCGGCGCAGCAGCAGCCAGGTCAGCAGCTTGAGCAGGGTGTTTTCCGGCTCCGGATAGATATAGACGATCCGTTTCTTCTCTGAATGGAGCTTAGAGATCACGGCCCGCCGGGGCAGCGGAAAGGTCTCTCCCCTGCTGACCGCCTCGCAAACGGACAGATAGTCCCGGCGGTCAATGTATTCCCGCAGCGCTTTGGTTTCATCCTTGGGCCGGACCAGGCCGATCTTATATTGATAAAAAGCTTCCCAGGTCTCGACCCGGGAAAGCTCGTCCAACAGCGACATAGACTACTCTCCAATCAATTCAAGCCAGTAGGGGCCGATGCCTGCATCGGCCCACTCTGTCGCCCGGAAACGAGGGCGGATGCGGGCGTCCGCCCCTACGATTCATGGGCCGGAAATCGTTACGAAAAAAAACAGAAAGAGAAGGCGTTAAAGCCCGGAAAATTCCGGGATGTACCAGACCGTACACAAGCCGGCTGCCTGCGAAGCCAAGGATGGCTCGTGCCGGGTCCGCCGCAGGCGCAGAGCGTTCTCTTTCTGTTTTTCACTTGTTTGGGGCGGGCCGGTATGCCCGCAGAGCTGTTCAGCAGCCCAGCGCTTTGCGAATGCGGTCCGTCACATAGGAACGGGTGTTCCACCAGCCGTCTACGTCGTAGTAAAACCGCAGATAGGGGATTCCCTGCTTCTGGCAGTCCCGGCGGACCTTGTAAACCTCATTGGACCTGGAAAGGAGCTCCACCACCAGAAGCGGGCCCGCTCCCTGGGTGAAGGTATAGGCGTGTACGCCGCAGGCAAGGGGGTTCTCCTGCCGGTTCACGTGATAATCGGAAAACTCATGGCGGAAGATGTCCTCGAAATACTCCCGGAAATTCCCGGAATAGTTATACTGGTTGGGCTCATTGGGCATGCGCTCTCCCCAGGAAACCCCGGAAGGACCTTCATATACCGGTTCAGGTTGACGATTCTGGGCGGGTGCGGACCAGGTGTTCTGTGCGGAGGCAGGCTCAGGCCGAGCAGGCTTGTCAGGCTGCGCGTCCTTCCCTTGGATCAGATCGACAACGTCGGAGAGCGTGGGCTTCTTGCCGCCCAGCAGCTTGGAAAGCAGACTCATAAAGCGTTCCTCCTTCTCGGATTGTACATTACGGCATTATATTTGATTTCTTGGTTCATTATACAAATATTGAAGCGGAATGTCAATACCGCGGCTCAGCAAAGAATAACAGGATGTTTCTTTTTTTGCTTTTTTCTATAGCATTCCACGAAAAAATATGCTATAATCCACGATGAGGTAGAATAAATACAGGAAGGGCTTGGGAATATGGACATCTTTAACGTTATCTCTCTGCTGGGCGGCCTTGCCATGTTCCTCTATGGCATGCGCCTGATGGGAGACTCCCTGAAGGAAAACTCCTCCGGTACCTTGAAGGTCGTCATGAGTCGGGTTACCGACAATGCTGTGAAGGCCTTCCTGCTGGGCGTGTTGGTAACCGCCCTGATCCAGTCCTCCACCGCCACCATTGTCATCACCGCCGGTCTGGTCAGCGCCGGAATTTTGACGATTCATCAGTCCCTCGGCATCATCATCGGCGCAAACCTGGGCACTACGATCACCGGCCAGATCATCCGCCTGCTGGATATTGACGCCTCCGGTCCCTCCCTTTTGCGTTTCCTCCAGCCCTCCACTCTGGCACCCATCGCGCTGATTATCGGCATCGTGCTGATTATGGGGAGCTTCTTCAAGAACGCCAGGTCCGTAGGCAATATCGCCATTGGTTTCGGCATTCTGTTCTCCGGCCTGCTGAACATGTCCGGTGCGGTCAACACCCTGGTCCAATCCGGCTCCGCCGAAAAGCTGTTTTCCAGCCTGGGAGACAGCCCCTTCTTAGGCTATCTGGCCGGTGCTGGCGTGGCCTTCGTCCTGCAAAGCTCCTCCGCCACCATCGGTATTCTGCAGGCCTTCTCCGCCACGGGGATGTTCGCCTTCCGGTCTGTCTACGCCATTATCGTGGGCGTTTATCTGGGCGACTGCGTCACAACCGCAATTGTATGCTCCATCGGCGCAAAGCCGGACGCCCGACGGGTCGGCATTGTGAATATCCTCTATAATCTGGGGAAGTCTGTGCTGGTTTTGGCGGGCGTCTCCATTGTTCACAGCCTTGGTCTGCTGGACAGCTTGTGGGACAAAACCGCCAACTCCGGCGTCATCGCCAATGTCAACACCGTTTTTAATCTGCTCTCCGCGGCGGCGCTGCTGCCCCTGGTACGGGTCTTTGAGAAGCTCAGCTTTAAAATTGTCAAAAATCCGGTTCCGACCACAGATCAGCCCGAGCAGGAAAGCCGCTTCAAGTCCGCAGTGGACGCACTGAACCCGGTCTTCTTCGACACGCCCGCTCTGGCCTTCCAAAGCTGCTATAACCTGCTTTTAACTGTCTTTGCCGCGGCCCGGACCAACATTGAGCGTTCCTTCAACCTGCTGGTAAGGTACGACGAGGCCGTCCACAAGGAGCTTCTGGCCGACGAGGATGAAATCGACCGGATGACCGACAATGTGAGCAACTACCTGGTCCGCTTTCTGCCCCACCTGCAAAATGAATACCACGTTTCCATTATGGACCAGTATTTCAAAGTCACCTCGGAATTTGAACGTCTGGGCGACCATGCCGTAAACATCGCCGAACACGCGGCCACCCTGCATCGAAACAACACCACGCTGTCCGCCGTGGCCCTGTCGGAGCTGGCCGTGCTGGAAAGCGCGGTGGGGCACGTGCTGGATGAATCGGAACTGACCTTCCGCCGACGGGACGTGATTGCGGCCCGCCAGATCGAACCTCTGGTTCAGGTGATGAAGGATCTGATCGCTGTGCTGAAGCGAAATCACCTGAAGCGCATGGGCACCGGTGAATGCAGCATCTTCTCCAACTCCACCTACACAGATCTGCTCATAGAGTTCCAGCGGATCGGCGACGTTTGCTCCAACGTGGGAATCGCCACCATCGTCCGGGTCCACCCGGAGCTGGCCGACCACGAGCACGTCTACTTCGACCGACTCCACGAGGGCGGCGACAAGGTATTCGACGCCGCCTACCAGCGCACCCGCCAGCGTTACTTCTCCCTCCTGCCGGGCGCTTCCGTCTCACCGGAATTATAATACTATTCTCAGATAAAACCATTCAGTCTCTTTGCGGTCAGCTTTGTGCCATACTTCGTTGTCGTCCTTGCCGGGCGTCAAGCCCGCCTGCGTCCTCCGCCTCATCTGACGCAAATCTGCCTTGCAAATCTTTTTGAAGCGTTTTATCAGCGAATAGTATAAAAACGTGAACACAAGGACCACCGGCCTGCTGGAATGGCAGGCCGGTGGTCCTTGCTGTTACGGTAAAGCTTCGGAAAACAGCCGCATCAATAAATCGTAACGGCGGTACCGGGGGTTACTGTCTGGAGGATTCTGACCATGCTCTCCTCCGAAACGGCCACGCAGCCGCCGGTAGGGTAATCCGGCTCCTTCCAGCAGTGGAGAAAGATCGCGTTTCCGGCGTAGGGGGCCCCCGCTGCATTGTAGCCCAGGTCCAGCAGATAGGCATAGCGGATGGGATAGTCGATCAGATGCTCATCCTCGGAATAATCCCAATCCGGATGCTCGCTCTTGTAGAGCAGGGTGTTGTAGTTTAAGCCGTTGGAACCGGTGGCGCACCAGTACATATCGTCTGTGATCTGCATAAAGGGCAGCTTGGATCCGGGATCCGCCTTGATGCCGTAGGCCCCGCCGACGGTCCAGGTCCCCAAGGGCGTTTTGACGTCTCCCTCAGATTGCTTGCCCGGGCCGTTTTTCCCCACCAAAGCCTCGCAGATAAACACCTCCGCGTACTTGCCGTCCCGGGCCTGGTAGACTGTCAGTACGGCGTGATAATCCCCGTCCACGGCGGTCTTAATCCCGATGCGGTATTCGCCGTCCCGCTGTGTGGAAATAGGCTGCCCGAACAAGGTTTGCTCCACCTGGTCCTGAGAGATGATATTCTTATATCGCTTATAGCCGCTTCGAAGCTTTGCGTTCTCCATGGCAAAGTACGCAGCAGTCCCCGCGGCCAGCACCACCAGCACCGCCAGAACAATACAGAGGCTTTTCCATCGTTTTTCGCTCATAACAGTTCCCCTTTCTTCGGCTCTCGCCGTCCTGCCGCCTTGATCCAGGCGAGTCAGTAAGGCACTTTATAATAGAGAATGGTCAAAACGGTATAAAACACAACCAGTCCGAGCAGAATCAGAATCTGCTTTACACGGTGCTGGGTCAGCAGACCCACGAACTCCCGAACGGCGGCATTGGGCCAGAAGTACCACTTGGATTTGCAGCCCATGCCAAGGGCCCGGAACTTTACCCGGCGAGCTTTGAGGCCGGAGCGGAAGACGTGGTAGTTGGTGGTTGAGAACGCAATTCGCGCTTCCGGATACTCCAGCGAGGGCCAATAGCCTTCGGGGGCCTCTTCCACCCCGCTGGAAAGGACCCGGTCGAGAATCAGCCTCTTGGAAAAGGCCATGTTTTCCGACGTATCGGTGGATTTGTCCTCCAAAATCATCCGCTCTGCCGGGATCCCCTGGCTCGCCAAATATCGGCGCATGCACTCTGCCTCGGAAACGCATTCATCCGCCCCCTGGCCGCCGGAGAGAATAAAGGTCGGTGCTTTCCCGGTTTCCGCCTCCTGAGCCCGGGCAAAGCGCAGCGCCCGGTCCAGTCTGCCCCGGAGCAGAGGCGTTGGCGTTCCGTCCTTCCGGATGGCGCAGCCCAGGACAACGATATAATCCTGATCCATTTTCGGCTCATACCGGGCCGCCAGCACATCCGCCGCAATCACGCCGAGGATCATGCACTCAAAATAGAGGTAGATTGCCGCAAGAAAGTTGGTAAAAAGGTCATGCACCATAACCTGGTCCTCAGAGCCGGACACAGCGAAATCCAGCGCGTAAATCAAAACAGCGCCCCCCAGCAGCAGAAAGGCCAGAACTACCCCCAGCAGATTTACCGGACGGAAGCCCTCGTGCCGGATCAGGCTGAAATTGGAGACAATCAGCCCCAAGGAGAAGGCAAGAAGAAACGGCAGCGTTAAAAGCATATAGCTTTTTGCCGAGTTCAAAAGCTCTCCCAGCAGATTTGGGAGAATCATCTCCTGGGGAATGCCCTGAAGCTGGAAAAACAACCGGGCATTCATCACCGCCAGCGACAGGGAGAACAGGGCGAAGCCGACGTAAAGGATGGTGTTGTAAGAGTAGAGATTATACCGGATTTGCAGCAAAAAGGCCCGGATCAGCAAGACGCAAACCCCGCAGAAATATCCAGCTTTCAGCATGCAGCTGAACCGCGCCGGCCGCCGGCCGCCCAAGACAAACAGCACCGCCAGAAGAGCCAGGAATGCCGTGGTCAGAATGGCGACGCAGTACAGCTTTGGCTTTTTGGAAATCGTGTCCAGCTTCCAGTCTATCATGCCCAGGGCTCCTAAATAATCAGACTCAGGTTGTTCAAGCCAAGCGAATTGACGTAATTTGCTTCCTTCACCATGCCCATAACCATGCGCAGACCAATGTGAGCCGTGGGGTCGTCAGACTGGTGCAGCTCCAGATACTTTGTAGGGTCAAAGCCGATACAGTTATCCCGGATTCGAATGACCCGGACATCGTCGTCCAAAACCACGCGAACATCCACGTTATGTTCCTGGGTATCCTTTGTGAAACCGTGTTCAATAATATTGACAGTCATTTCCTCCACACTGAGGCCGATCAGCATGGCAGTTCTGCGGTCAATCTCCCGTTCTTGGCAGAATGCGCAGAGTCGGGCCGAAACCTCCGCTGCCTCCGAAACCGTCTGCACAGAGCACTCAAAGCAGCAATCCGCTGCAGCGCCAAAGCTCGCATCCAGCATGCTGTAGGCATCGGCGGAAAGGGAGAAGCCTCCGTGATGCCGCCAAACCAGGGCGGAGAAAGCAATCAGCGTCGCTGTCTCGCCGCAGACAAAGCCCAGCCACACGCCGTTCACACCCAGGAATCGGCTGAGCAAAAAGGCAAAAGCGCCCGGGAAAATGAAGTTTTGCAGCACGGAAATTAACTCCGTCAGACGCAGGCGGTTGACGCCCTGGTAGTAGTTTTTATAGGTGGAGTTCAGGGATGAAGGAAGAATGGACAGCACAAACAGACGCAGTCCAAAGACCGCAATGGATTTTGCGTCCACATTTTCTCCCAGGAACAGCGTAATCAGGGGAACAGCCGCCAGCAAGCCCACCGCGGTCACTGCCACGTCCAAAACAATGGCGCTGCGGGTCATCACCCGCACCAGCTCCCGAATCGAGGTTTTATCCCGGTCCGCATAGAAAATGGCTGCCAGCATCATTGCCACCGCGCCGGTACCGGAGCCGAAGCAATAGCAAATATTGCCCACAGTGGAGATAACCGAATAGGCGGCTACGGCCATCGTGCCCTCCACCTCCAGAAGCAGACGGTTCAGCAGGAAGACCAGGAGCACCATGCTGATCTGATTGACCACCGTGGGCACGCCGTAGGCAGCCAGTTCCCGGCAGGTTTTGGCCCGAAACAGGCTGCGCTTAAAACGGAACATGCAGTCCTTACGCAGGAAAACGCCGATGCCCACGCCGAAAGCAATGTAATAGCTCAGGGAAGAAGCCAGGCCCATGCCAAGGGTGCTGCCCTCAAAAACGAACACATTGAGCAGGTCGAAGGCAATGTCCGAAACTGTCATGGCAATAACCGCCGCCACAAGCCGGGACCGGCTGCCCAAAAGCTGCATATAGGGCACCATAATCTGCGCGCAGAGGAAGGCGGGAGCACCGATGATAAAGCCGGTGATATAGTCCCGGGTCAGGTCGTAGACCGGATTATCCGGGCCGGGCTTCCCCGCGCCAAGCATGGTGGTCAGCGGCCCCAAAAAAGCGAACACCACAACCAGGCCGATGGCGGATATTCCGGCTGCCAGCATCACAGAGACCGTATAGGCGGCATCAGTTGCCTCCCGGTCGCCCGCACCGACGGTTTTTCCGCACATAACCTGGACGCCTGAGGAAATCAGGCTGCCAAAGGCCGCGAATACCAGCAGCAGCGGACTGGCCAACCCGTAGGCGCTCATCGCCTCGACGCCCAGGAACCGACCGATCATAATGCTGTCAATCAGCATACAGATCGTCACGGTCATAGAGGAAACAATTTGGGTAACCAACATTTGCCGGAACAATTTTTTTATCATTTTTTGTGTACTCCCCTGTTCTGTTGGATCATCCAATCCGCGTCTTGAGGATGCGCTTTCGACTGGAGCGAATCGCTCGCTGCGGACACACCAGCACGCAGAGATGGCAACCCACGCATTTCTTTCCGTTCAGCATGGGCTTACGCTGATCATTCAGGCTGATAGCCTGGTGGCCGCCGTCAGCACAGGAGACAACGCAGCGGCCGCAGCCGATGCACCGCTCCCGCAGGAAGTGCGGGAAGATGACTGTGTCCCGCTCCAAAACATCTGTGGTATCGCTGACGGTTTCCAGGGCAAGACCTACGGCCTCCTTCACACTCCGAAAGCCCTTTTCTGCAAGATAGAAGTTCAGACCGGCTTTCAGATCGTCGATGATCCGATAGCCGTACTGCATAACGGCCGTGGTCACCTGAATGCTGCCTGCACCAAGCAGGATAAAATCCAGCGCGTCGGACCAGTTTTCCACGCCGCCCATGCCGCTCAGATGCATCCCAGCCAGGGACGGCACCTGGCCCAGCTCCGCCAGGAAGCGCAGCGCAATGGGCTTGACCGCGTTTCCGCTGTAACCGCCCACAGCAGACATGCCGTGTACCGCGGGAGCGGAGACATAAGTATGGGGATTGACGCCCGTGATGCTCTTGATGGTGTTGATAGCGGCGATTCCGTCCGCGCCGCCGCGCCTTGCGGCCTCTCCCGCCGGAAGCATGGAGGCCACGTTGGGCGTAAGCTTCGCCAGGATCGGAAGCTTTGTCCCCCGCCGTGCCGCGGCGGTAAACCGTTCCACAAGCTCCGGCACCTGGCCGATGTCAGAGCCCAGGCCTCCGTCCGCCATATTGGGGCAGGAGAAATTCAGTTCAATCGCATCTGCGCCGTTCTGCTCGCACTCCCGGGCCAGACCCTCCCATTCTTCGTCATTCTGGCCCATAATGGAAGCCAGGATGAACTTCATGGGATAGTTCTGCTTCAGACGGCGGAAGATTTCCATATTCTCCGCGACGCTGTGATCGGAAAGCTGTTCAATATTTTTGAAGCCGATGATTGCCCCGTTATCGCCGGTAATTGCCGAAAAACGCGGGGAAGCCTCGTGAATGTCAAAGGAGCAAATTGTCTTGAAGCAGGCGCCTGCCCAGCCCGCCTCAAAGGCCCTGGCGCACATATCGTAAGTGCTTGCCACCACGGAGGAAGAAAGCAGGAAAGGATTCTCCAGCGGCACACCGCAGAGCTCCGTACGAAGCAGTTTTTCGTCTCCAGGCAGAGAGATTTCCAGCTCCGGCAAAACCTCCTCCCGAAGGCGATTCAGAAGAGCCCGGATGGGAACCTCATGGGGACGGACACAGGCCGCTTCACAGGGAGCAGAACAGTCCCCACAGCAATCGACCGCGGAAAGCCTGGCCGCAGCAGACTTTTCATTGTCAAACCATATACTCCGAAGCAGCCGCGCCGGGTCCAGGGATGGACAGGCGGCAGAGCAGGGCGCATTATGACAGAGGGCGCAGCGAAGCATATCCGCCCGCGTAATCTTCGTTTCAAACATGTTTCTACCTCCCGCTTGTATCATAGATCCGTCCGGATATATCCTTCAGAAAACGGTGAAGGCCCTCGGGCCAGAGAATCGATGCGTCCAGGCCGGTATCGCCAAGAATCACTGTCTTGTTATTTCCGTGGTAGTCGCTTCCAGCCGTAACATAAAGGCCGTATTTGGCCGCCAGGTCCAGAACCTCCTGCCGATAAGCGCCCGCAAACCCGGAATAAAAGCCCTCCAGCCCCTGCAAGCCGTAATCCATCAGCTTGCGGACCCGCCGGTCCAGCGCCTCCCCGAGAATCAACTCGTCCCCGCTGCCGAAACAGGGATGTGCCAGCACCGGAACGCCGCCGCTGCACAGGATGCAGGAAACGGCCTCCTCGGGACGGATGCATTCCGCGTGGAGCTGCTGCTGATCAATGTAGTTCTTGATTGCCTCTTCCTTGGTCCGGGCATAGCCATAGCGGACCATCAGATTCCCGATGTGGGGCTTGCCGGGATTGTCCAGAGCCAACAACTTCTGTTGCTCTTCTACCGGAAAGGCAAAGCCGAAGCGGGTCTCCAGAAAGTCCAGCCGCGACAGCAGCTTTTTCATCCGCAGGGCATGTCCCGTTTCCACCGCGGTACGGATTGGGCCTGCGCCGGGATCATAGCCATAGCCCAGGATGTGGTACTTTCCTTCCTCGTCCCGGCAGTTAAATTCAACGCCGGTCAAGAAAGCCGGATCTCCCGCAGACAGCAGGTCGCAAATCCCCGCGCAGCCCTTTACCGCATCGTGATCCGTCACAGAAAACAGCTCCAGCCCAAGCTTTCGAACGAGGGTAAGGAGACCCCCCGGTGTGTCAGTTCCGTCGGAGACAGTCGAATGCATGTGAAGATCGAATCGTTCTGGCAGCTTCATCTCAGCCCCCCTCTCCCGGTTGTGGAGAAAGCAGAGCCGGCAGGTGGCCGGCGCTGCTTGTTCCTTCGCGTTTACAGGTTTTTTTTCAGGGTCAGAATATTCTGACCCTCACGGTATTCATAGGCCACATCGTCCATGATCTGTTTGGTCAGGAAAATGCCCAGACCGCCCACACCCCGTTCTTCCACAGAGAGCGTCACGTCCGGGTCCTCCTTAGCCAGGGGATCATAGGGAACCCCGTGATCCACAAAGGTGATCGTCACGCTGACCGGCTCGTTGGAGACCTCTACCCGAACCGTCGCTTTGCCGCTTTGCGGCTGATAGGCATAATTGGCGATATTGCTGAAAATTTCCTCCACAGCAAGCTGAATCTGCATCCGCGCCTTGGGCTTGCAGGCAGTCGAATCGAGACGTTCCTCCAGGAAGGACCGCACTTCATCCAGCTTACTCAGCTCCGCCTGGATCTCCAACTCATTTCTGTCAAACAGAAGGGTTTCAGTCCGGTTCAGGAGCTCCAAGAGTTCTGCCTTCCAGTGCTCATATTCCGCCAGTCCGGCCTCAGTCTCCACCGCCCCGCGGCGGATGGATCGGCGCATCAGGCGGGCATAGCCGAGAATGCGGGCCTTATCCTCCACCTCTTTGATCTTTGTGGGGCAGCTTGTGCCCAGGTAGGCAGAAAGTGATTTGTGCCAGAACTTTTGGCCGGTTTCCCAGTCATAGCCCTGGAAACGCAGGATCGCCTCATGGTCGCACTCATAGAAACCCACGAAGGAATTATAAATGGAACCCAGCTCAAAAATTGGATTACCCACTGCAAGGGTGTCCATATCGATCAACAGGACCTCGTCGTTCTGCAATTCCAGGTTCTTGGTGTGATAATCGCCGTGGATCATGTGATTGTCATGGGGAACCGCCTCAATCAGGGAAAGAAGCTTCTTCCCAGCCGCCTCCGGCAAATGCTCCTGCAGGAATTTCGCCCAGGATAGCGCAGTTTTCTTCATATCCGGGAGCTTCCCTTCCGGCACCACCGTGCTGTGGATCAGCCGAAGCATCTTCACATACTCCTCCACGCACCAGTCCAGCTTGTCCGACTCCCGGGCAAGTATTTTGGAGAAGGATCTGGCGTTGAGCAGTTCAAAAACAGAACCGTAGCTGTTGCCAACCTTCACCACGTCATAAGAAATGGCGGTGGGGATGCCGAGAATCAGCGCCAGCTTGGCAACCTCCCGCTCGTGTCGAATATCTTCCAGTGCCTCGGGATTGTTGTAGACCTTTACAACATTGTCCTTGTCAATTCGGTAAATCGTACCGTTGGCGCCCCGGCCAATCTCTTCGCAGCCCTCGATGGACACCACACGATAGGCCTTCTCTACCGACATCATATCAGTGAAGCCCGTCATATCCAGTATCTCATAGACATCGGAGCTGACATTGACAATCCGAAGCGTAGGAACGTCTTTGCGAATACGCAGAATCACCCGCAGACCGGCGCTGGAAATATACGCAAGATCCTGCGCGTCCAGCACCACCTCCCTTTGGCCTGCAACCTGTGGAAGCAGCTCCTGCTCCACCTTGGCCGCGTTGGTTGAATCAATCCGTCCATGTAACTGCACCGTCATGGTTCACGCTTCCTTTCCGTAATATTCCAGGCAGAGCATGGTCAAATCATCAAACTGCTCCGCATCCATCACAAACGAATCTGCTGCATGCAGGAAATTATATAATTATGCTTTGAATCGGCATCCGGCTGTTGGTTCAAGGCAGCCACTGTCCGCTCCATACCAAAAAACTGCTTATTCGCGTCTGTCGCCTCCGGCACGCCGTCGGTGTACGGAAACAGCTTCGAGCCGGGTTCCAAAAATAGCTCATACGCACGGTACTTGACTCCGGGCAGCCCGCCGATGACCACGCCGTGCCTATCCTTGAGCAGCGCAAAGCCCCTCCCCGGCTTTTTACCACCGGGTATTCATTCTCCGCTGTCAGCTTACCGGTGAAAGTCTCCAGGATGCCCACCCAGACGGTCACAAACATGCATCCATTCCACAGCGGAAATCGTGAATGTCACAGTGTGATCTTTTCAACTCTCTGATTGATGCGCAGAATCAATCATGGTTCGTTCGGATTTTCCTTCCGACACTCAAGCTGGTTTTGCGGCAATCACACGCTCATACAATGGTCAGAATATCGGAAAAACCGGTAACCTCGAAGATTTCCATAATCGTCTCCGCGACATTTTTGATCCGCATGGAGCCCTGCTTGTTCATGACCTTCTGGGCGGCCAGCAGGACTCGCAATCCGGCGGAAGAAATATACTCCAGCCCTGCAAAGTCCAGCGTCAGATCCGTCAGTTCTGGCATTGTTTCCTTCAAAGACTGTTCCAGCTCCGGCGCGGTAACGGTATCCAGACGGCCCACCAGCGAGAAAACAGCGCTTTTGTTCTCAACGAGTTTTTGAATGTTCAACATTTTTCTGTTCTCCTTTATGTGTTTTGAAAGTGCCTGTATTTTTATTGTATCGCACTTTCGAAGGCAAAGTCAAGGGATGACGTCGTTTCTCCATCCAATTGTCATTTTTGGGGGTCCTCTTCATTTTCATCACTTTGTAATATTATACGCGAATTGTCGGATAATTGCAAGAGGCTGCAGCAGAATTTTGAATCTTTTCTGTAACACATCCCGCCGCTGTTTTCAACTGTCTGTTCAAGAAAGGCCGACTCGGTTTTGAACTTGCTTTCTGATGCTGATTTTGGTATAATCCATCATAGACAAAGGAGGGATCAGGATGGATTACAAGGCAAGTGTGACGATGGACGCTTCCGGATTTGTGCTGTTGGCAGATTTCATCCCGCACATTGTGCAGGAAATCCGGTATTACTCCACCTTCAACTTTATCGGAGAACGAGTAGACGGCTACGAAGAACCCTGTGCCCTGCTGACAAAAGAAGCGGCACGGGCACTGCGGACCGTCAGCAATGAAATGATTGTCAAGGGATATCGGCTCAAGGTGTTTGACGCCTACCGTCCCGCCTGCGCGGTGCGTCAGTTCGTGCTCTGGGGCATAGAGGACCAGGACATCCGCATGAAACCCTGGTTTTATCCGGCACTGGAGAAAACCGCGCTATTCGCCGAAGGCTATATTGCAAGCCGCTCCGGCCACAGCCGGGGCAGCACGGTGGATCTCACCCTTCTGGATATGAAGACCGGCAAGGAGTTGGATATGGGCAGTCCCTTCGACCTGTTCAGCGAGGTTTCCCACCCGGACTATCGCGGCGTTACAGAGGAGCAGTATGAGAATCGCATGCTGCTTCGGAACTGTATGATCCGAAACGGTTTCATACCCATTGACTGCGAGTGGTGGCACTTCACCCTGAAAGACGAACCATATCCGGAGACGTATTTCGAATTTCCGGTCTCGTCGGCATATCTGCGGCGATAGGAAGCGCAATGAAAAAGAAGGCGTGACCCAAAGGACGCACCTTCTTTTTCTGAGAATAAGTGGGATACTCCAGGGCTGCGCCACTCCGTGACACTTCGGATTTGCCCGGCTGCACCGGGCCGCCGCGCTGCGGCGCTTTTCTTCGCAAAAGAAATCCTTGTGTTCGAACGGCAGTCCTCCCCCAAACCTGTCTCCACCAACAAAAAGGACACCCTTTCGGATGTCCTTTTTGTTGGTGGAGATAAGCGGGATCGAACCGCTGACCTCTTGAATGCCATTCAAGCGCTCTCCCAGCTGAGCTATACCCCCATCTGATCTGGAAAACAGGCGTTCCCCTCACAGCAAAGGTATTATAGCACAGGTGTTTCAAAAATGCAAGTATTATTTTTGAAAATCGGAAAGTTTTTTCGGCAGGCAGAGATGAAAGACGAATTCTTCGCTTCGCCGCGAAGCAAGTCCTTTCGGATGCTCAGAATGACAGAAGCGGGATTCCTTTATTCCTCCAGCAGGCAGACCGCGTGGCAGGAGATGCCCTCGCCCCGGCCGGTAAAGCCGAGGTGTTCTTCCGTGGTGGCCTTGATATTGACTCTGGAAAGATCAACCCCCAGGGTCGCGGCCAGATTTTGCTCCATGGCGGCAATATGGGAAGCCAGCTTTGGCGCCTGGGCAATAACCGTCACGTCAAGATTGCCCACTCGGAAGCCCTTGGACGATAGCAACTCCCGGACATGGGCCAAAAGCTTCTGACTGTCGATTCCCTTGTATGCGGGATCAGAATCCGGGAAGTGGCGGCCGATGTCCCCCAGCCCGGCAGCGCCCAGCAGCGCGTCCATCACCGCGTGAGTCAGGACGTCGGCGTCCGAGTGGCCCTCCAGCCCAAGGGGATAGTCCAGCTTCACGCCTCCAAGGATCAGCGCCCTGTCCGGAACCAGCCGGTGCACATCATAGCCGTGGCCGATTCTCATTTCTGGGTCCTCCCCTTCAGAATCGCCTCCGCCAGAATCAGATCCGTGGGCGTCGTAATCTTAATGTTTTCGTCGCTGCCGGGCGTGATTACCACGTTGATGCCGAACTTTTCCGCAGCGGAACAGTCGTCAGTCAGCTCCTTCTTGGCTGCAATCGCCTGATCCAGAGCGGCCCGGTAGAGATCCAGGGCAAAAACCTGGGGCGTTTGAACCGCATAAAGAGCACTGCGGTCCGGGGTGGACTCCACCACGCCCCCGTGAACCACCTTGATGGTGTCCTTGACCGGAACGGCGGGCGCGGCGGCGTTGAACTTAGCGGCCTTGCGAACCGCGTCATGGATCACGGTTCCGGTAACCAGGGGACGGGCGCCGTCATGGATGGCCACAAAGCCGCACTGGGATGAAACCTGATCCAGTCCGGCCCGGACAGAGGCTGCCCGGGTGTCGCCGCCCTTGCAGATCTTGGTGACCTTGCTGAGCTTTTTCTCCACGCAGAGCTGACTCAGGCTCTCCTGCAGGTCCTCCCGGGTAACCAGAATGATCTCCTGAATGTCGTCACTCTGCTGGAAGGCACGAAGGGTATGCAGAATCAGCGGCTCGCCGTCCAGGTCCGCCATGATCTTGTCGGTTCCCTGCATCCGGGCAGAGCTGCCCGCAGCCACGATGACCGCGGCGCACTTCGCGCCGCGGGAAGAAATCTTACGCAGTACCTTGGAAACGCCCATGGTGATTCCTCCTTATAATTCCATAACTGTCCTCTTGAATTCTTTGCCGCGAACCATAAAGTTTTTGAATTTATCAAAGGCGGGACCGGCGGGAGAAAGGATCACTACGTCGCCGGGCGCTGCTCTGCGGGAGGCAAGTCGGATGGCCTCGTAGAAATCTTCTTCATGCAGGATCTCCGGCCTGCCGGGGACGTAGTTCGGAGCAGCCAGGACGGCGGCTTCGATTTTTGGGGCCGTGGCACCGGTGAGTACCAGTAGCTTAACGTGCTCCACAATCTCCGGGCCCAGGGGCTCGAAGGGGACGTGCTTGTCATAGCCTCCGGCAATCAGAATCAGCTTTTGCTTGAAGCTCCGCAGGCCCGCGATGGTGCGGGTGGGAGAAGATGCAATGGAGTCGTTGTAGTAGCGGACTCCGTCTTTCTCCCGCACCAGCTCGATCCGATGCTCCACCCCGCCGAAGCTCCGGGCCACGGCCCGGATGTTTTCGGTGCTGACCCGGTCCCCCACGGCCAGAATCGCGGCCATGTAGTTCTCTACGTTGTGGATGCCGGGCAGGAGAATGTCGGATTGATCCAATACTTTTTCCGTGGTCTCCTCTTTCCGCCAGATCACGCCGTCCCGGAGGAAGACGCCCCGCTCCGGCTCTGTCAGCCGGGAAAACTCCTCCACCTGTCCCCTGGCCTTGGGCGCAAAGGAATGGGTGATTGCGTTATCCCGGTTCAGAATCAGCACATCGTCCGGCCCCTGGTGCAGATACAGATTCTCCTTGGCCTGCACATACTCCTCCATATCCCGGTGAATATCCAGGTGGTTGGGAGAAAGATTGGTGATTACCGCGGTATGCGGGCTGTAGGGAAAGTACATCAGCTGGAAGGAGGACAGCTCCAGCACCACCTGATCCGTGGGCTCCATCTCGTCTGCCTTGTCCAGCAGAGGGGTCCCGATGTTGCCCCCAAGCCAGACCCGATATCCCTGCTTCTTCAGCAGTTCAGAAATCAGGGTGGAAGTCGTCGTCTTGCCGTCGGAGCCGGTAACTGCAATGATTTGAGCCGGACAGACAGCAAAGAAGGCTTCCATCTCGGAGGTGATTTTTGCGCCGGACTCCCGAAGCGCCTTGATCTGCGGCGTATCCGGGTGCAGACCCGGGGTACGAAACACCACGTCGCCGGAAACGCCGTCCAGATAACCCTCTCCCAGGTGCAGCCTTGCACCCTGTGCTTCCAGTTCCAAAACCTCTTGATCCAGCTTCTCCCGGGGTGTTTTATCGCAGCAGGTCACATCAATTCCGTAGCGAAGCAACAAGCGCACCAAGGGCCGGTTGCTGACGCCAACGCCCAAAACAAGTACGCGTTTTCCCTTCAGCTTTTCAAAATACGAATCCAGTCTTGTCATTTTTCCACCGCCAAAACTTTTATCGAAGACAGCCGGCAGCTTGTCGGCGAAGCGCTCGATTTTTTTGCTTATTTGTTTGTTTCCCCGATCCCGCCCTCATCCGAAAACCAGCGTTGATGGTAGTAACAGTACACATGAACGGTACGCGTGTAACGGTGCGGGACCTGCACGGTAAGGCATACGCCATTGATACGCGCCCGACGTATCGCGTCTGAGGTGCGGGCCGTTCTCGCCCACGGGAGATCCCGCTCGCCTTTTCGGATTACCTTCGCTTCGGGACGGCTGCCGCCATCCCGGTATTCACGCTTCAATCAGCTCTGTGGTCCAGTTGAGCGCCTGAATTTGCTCGTCCAACTCCCGAAGCTCTCTGGAAAGCGCGTCAACCTGCCTCTGCTGGTCGGCAACCTTTACCGTGGAGAGAATTTTGATCTCCTTCTGAGAGTAGCGGTCCACCTTGGCACTGGCGGCTTCCAGGAAAGAACGCAGGATATTCAGACGCTTGGAAAGGCAATCCCTGCGAGCCAAGAGCTCCGTCATGGTCTTTCCTTCAAAGCGAGTAAGACTGTTGGTCAAATTGATCCGGGAAATCAGCCATTCCAGACACTCCAATCTGGCATCCAGTTCCTCCAGCAAAGCAGCAGGGGCCTCGGCAGGCTCGTCGCCCTCCTGAACCTTGGCGTTCTGGATAAGCCGGGATTGCAGTTCAGACAGACGGCGTTGGATATCGGCGCGCTGGGAAAGCGCAGTTGCAAGCTTCATGTTTCATTCCTCCGTTCTCTTTTTGCCCTTCTGATCGACCGATAAAATGCGGACGCAAGGGCGCGTCCCTACTTCGGTTTACACAGTTGATAAAAGGCTACCGCAGAGGCGGCTGCCACGTTGAGAGAGTCCACTCCGTGAGACATGGGAATCTTTACAGTATAGTCGCAGGTCGCGATGGTCTCCCCTGCCAGGCCGTCGCCTTCGGTGCCAAGGAGTACCGCCAGTTTTTCTTCCGCATTCAAAGCGGGATCGTCGATGGAGACGGTATCATCCCGCAGGGCAAGGGCTGCGGTTTGGAATCCCAGCCGTCGGAGGAGGGCCATGCCGTCCTCCGGCCAGGTGCCCGTCAGGTAGGTCCACGGGATTTGGAATACTGTCCCCATGCTGACCCGGACGCAGCGACGATAGAGGGCGTCGGTACAGGCAGGCGTCAAAAGCAGAGCGTCCATGTTCAGGGCGGCGGCGGAACGAAAGATGGCCCCCAGATTGGTGGGGTTCATCACGTTCTCCATCACTGCCACCCGACGGGCATTGCGTAGAATCGCCTCCGGGTCCGGCAGTTTGGGCCGACGCATGGCGCACAGAACGCCCCGGGTCAGAGGGAAGCCCGTCAACTCCGTCAGCACCGGCAGAGGGGCAGTGTAGACGGGCAAGTCTCCGCAGCGGTCAATAATGGATTTGGCCTGCCCCTCGATATGCTTGCGTTCCAGCAGCAGGGACACGGGCACGCAGCCCGCGTCCAGAGCCCGATGGATAACGTTGGGACTCTCGGCTATAAAGAGCGCGTTTTCCGGATCTGCCCGGTTAACCAACTGGTTTTCCGTCAAGCGGGCATACACGTCCAGCTCCGGCGCCATAAAATCCGTTATTTCAATAATGTTCGGCATACTTACGGCGCCTCCGCTAACGTCCCGGTGGGTTCTGAAGTCTGTTCCGTCTCCGTGGTATCCACCGATTCTGAAAAATCCACAGGTTCGGAACTGGCCTCCGGCTCATAAGGCGTCTGAGGTTCAATCGGATCCGGTTCATTGACTTCGGGATACCGCTCCCGGTCCCAGGAATAGCCGGCCATCGCTTCAGACGGGAGTAAAGCAGGCGGCTTTTTCTCCAACGCGGCGGAATGCAGATCGAAACTGAGCCATTTTCCGTCGGACATAATCCGATTCCAGTACCAGGTCTCCCCGCCTCGTTTTCCGATCACAATTTCACACTGCGCGCCAAGGCGGTTGCACAAAAACGCTGTGATAGAGGCCACAACTCGACTGTTTCCGGATTTTTGGTATGCCATAGAATAGACGGAAGCATTGGGATTATAACTGTAGACGGCGGGCGTCAGGCTTTCATAGATCGTATTTACAATCTCCTTGGCGCTCTGTTTCCGGTTCAGTTGATTAGAAATCAGATTCAGAAATGAATCGACGTCATCCCTATGTTGAAGCATCGTCTCCCGGTCGGTATTGTGGATAAAATGAAACTCCAAAATTCTGACACTGCCCCGATCTGGTGGATAAACGGAAACTGACACCCCCGGCGCATCCACGATCTGATCCGGGTGCTCAAGGATAAACGCCTCCAGCAGTGCGTCGAGATCGGTATCCTGATAGCCGCTGACCTGAACGGTGTAGGTGCTGACATGCTCAAGCAGAGCTTCCTTGATTTCTGTCATAGCAGGCTCCGGAAAGCGGAGTGTGGGAATCGCCTGGACCTCCTGAGGCGCAAGGCGAAGTTTCAGGCTGACATTGACCGTATTGCCGTATTCTGTCTCGGAAAGACTCCATTCCAAGCTGTCCATGGCATAGGTATACTTGGGAGAGTCACCAAGCAAGTCAGTGTACATTGTCTTCATATCCCGCTCTATGTCGCCCACATAGTCCACCAGAAGGAATTCGCCGGTCTCTTGTCCGGAGAGTACCAGGTTCTTGATTGCCTCTCTGATATCCGATCCGCGGGAAACGGCAGTAAGCTCTTCCGTTGGCTTGTAGACAGAAGAACCCGTGTCTGTCGTATCTGTCTCCCGGTAGGCAAAGGGGGCGTCATGCTCGTTGACATACAAGTATTCGTTTGGAAATATGCCCTGACATCCAGCCAGCAGCAGGACAAGCAGCAGCATCAGAAGAATCTTCTTCAACGCGTAGCCCCCCTTTCTTCCATTATACACGATCTGCCGCGCGAAAGGAATCCTTACAGCAGGGATACAGTCTGGTTTCCGATATCCTCATCCTTCAAAAGTGCGCCGACGGCGGGAATGCTCTTGGTACGATAGCGACTCTCATTCACGATTCCGGCATCGGAAAGCAGGACCGCCCGGTGGAGCAGGGCCTTCTTTTTCAGCGTCAGAACCGCCACGCCCTGGGTATCCCGGCTGGTTTTGGGCGCCAGTTGGGCGGTGGAGAAGATCAGCGCTCTGCCCTCGGTGGAATAGAGCGCAATCTGGGCATCCTCTTTCAGCAGGAACGCAGCCTTCAGCGGACTCTTATCGGAATAAGCGCCGGTGAGCTTCTTACGGTTGGACTTGGTTGCATAAGCAGCCAGATCAACCTTTGCAGCCTTGCCGTTCTCATAGACAAAGAGCATAAAGCCTTGGTAATCGCCTGGGAAGTAGACGCCGGCAACCGTTTCGCCCTCGTCCATGCCCAGCTTCTGGGGCAGATAGTCTCCCAGAACAGAGGCCTTGCTATCCGGGAAGACATCCAGCTTCGTCTTATAGACCTGGCAGCGATCACTGAAAACCAGAAGTTCTGCAGCACTGGTCGTCTCTCGGGAGAAGACCAGCGCGTCACCCTCCTTGAACTTCTGCTCGCCCGACATACGAAGAGACTGGGGTGTTATTTTTTTCAGATAACCGTGGGCGGAGACAAACACAGTCACCGGGTATTCCGGCTCCGCCTCGGCGGACTCATCGAGCTCGATCTCATGGTCGTAAACCAGACCGGTGCGGCGCTCCGCGCCGTACTTCTTGCTGACCTCATCCAGCTCTTTGACAATTATGGATTTGACCCGGGCGTCGGATTTCAGTATCTTTTCCAGATCCTCGATGGTCTTTTCCAGTTCCTCGGTCTCGGCGGTCTTTTTGAGAATGTATTCCTTGTTGATGTTGCGCAGCTTAATCTCCGCAACAAAATTGGCCTGAATCTCGTCGATGCCGAAGCCGATCATCAGATTGGGGATGACCTCGGCGTCGGACTCCGTGCCGCGGATGATGGCGATCGCTTTGTCAATGTCCAGCAGGATTTTTGCCAGACCTTTCAGCAGATGAAGCCGCTCCCGCTTGCGTTGGAGCTGGAAGTAGGTCCTGCGGCGGATACCCTCGCTGCGCCAGGCCACCCACTCTTCCAAAATCTCCCGAACCCCCAGAACCCGGGGCATGCCGGCAATGAGAATATTGAAATTGCAGGCAAAGCTATCCTGGAGCGTTGTCATGCGGAACAGCTTCTGCATGAGCTTCTCGGGCTCAACACTCCGTTTCAGATCGATGGTGAGCTTGAGACCGTTCAGATCGGTCTCATCGCGCATATCATTGATCTCCTTTACCTTGCCGGTGTTGATGAGCTCGGAGACCTTCTCCATGATGGCTTCCAGAGAGGTCGTATATGGGATCTCCAATACCTCAATCATATTCCCCTCTTTGACGTAACGCCAGCGGGCGCGGACCTTAATTGAACCCCGACCCGTCTCATAAATGCCGCTCATCTCGTCAGGATCGTAGAGAATCTCACCGCCGGTAGGAAAATCCGGGGCCGGGAGGGTTTCCAGCAGATCGCATTTGGGATCCCGGATAAAGGCCTTGGTTGTCTCGCAGACCTCCCGCAGGTTGAAACCGCAGATATTGCTGGCCATACCTGCGGCAATACCGGTATTGTTGGAGACCAGGACATTGGGGAAGGTAGTAGGCAGAAGCGCAGGCTCCTGCATGGTTCCGTCATAGTTATCCACCATATCCACGGTGTCGAAGTCAATGTCTCGGAAGAGCTCGGCGGCGATAGGTTCCAGCTTGGCTTCCGTGTAACGGGATGCCGCGTAGGCCATATCCCTGGAGTAGACTTTGCCGAAGTTGCCCTTGGAATCCACAAAGGGGTGGAGCAGGGCGCCGTTGCCCCGGCTCAGGCGAACCATGGTCTCATAGATAGCCTGGTCTCCGTGGGGGTTGAGGCGCATGGTGGCGCCCACGATGTTGGCGGACTTGGTGCGTCCGCCGGAAAGCAGCCCCATCTTGTACATGGTATAGAGCAGCTTCCGGTGGGACGGCTTGAAGCCGTCGATCTCCGGAATTGCCCGGGAGACAATGATCGACATGGCATAGGGCATGAAATTCATTTCAAGGGTATCGCAGATCCCCTGCTCCGACAGCACGCCCTCCAGGCCCTGCACATTGGGGTCGATTTTATGTTTTACGATTTCGTCGGTTTTTTTCTTAGCCATATTCTATCCTCATGGGGCGTCGAAGGCGCCGCCCTCTACAATTTCCGTTCTCGGTTTCGGCGGCCGCTCAATGAGCGCCACTACGGCGCGTTACGAAATATCCGCAAGATCCAGGTACTTGTAGCCGTTGTCGGAGATGTAGTCCTTCCGGGCTTGGAGGTTGTCGCCCAAAAGCATGTCGAAGTATTCGGCGGTGCGCTCGGCGTCCTCTGGCATGACCTTGATCAGACGGCGGGTCTCGGGGTTCATCGTGGTCATCCACATCATCAGAGGCTCGTTTTCACCCAGTCCCTTGGATCGCTGGATGGTGAGCTTCTTCCCCTCCAGCTTTTTCAGAATCTCAGCCTTCTCCTGCTCGTTATAGGCGAACCAGGTCTTCTCCTTGCAGCCGATCTCAAAGAGGGGGGATTCGGCAATATAGACGTAGCCCTCCCGGATCAGGGTTGGCACCAGACGGTAGAACATTGTGAGGATCAGGGTGCGGATGTGGTAGCCGTCTTCATCTGCGTCGGTGCAAATAACGATCTTGTTCCAGCGCAGGTTGTTCAGATCAAAGGCCGTCAGATCCTTGACCTTTTTCTCCTTGACCTCCACGCCGCAGCCGATAACCCGAAGCAGGTCCGTGATGATCTCGCTCTTGAAGATGCGGGAGTAATCTGCCTTCAGGCAGTTCAGGATCTTGCCTCGGACGGGCATGATGCCCTGAAATTCCGCGTCCCGGCCCAGCTTGACAGAGCCCAAGGCGGAATCGCCCTCCACAATGTAGAGCTCCCGTACGTTGGGGTCTTTCGAGCGGCAGTCCACAAACTTCTGAACACGGTTCGTGATGTTTACAGATCCGCTGAGCTTGCCCTTCATGGCGGTGCGGGCGTGCTCGGCAGACTCGCGGCTGCGCTTGTTGATCAGCACCTGGGCCGCGATCATCTCCGCCTCCTGCTTGTTTTCGATGAAGTAGACCTGAAGGCGGGCGCGGAAAAACTCCACCATGGCGTCTTGAATAAACTTGTTGGTGATGGCCTTCTTGGTCTGGTTCTCGTAGGAGGTTTTGGTAGAGAAGCAGTTGGTCACCAGGATCAGACAGTCGTAGACGTCCTGCCAGGTAATGCGGCTCTCGTTTTTGTTGTATTTGTTCTGCTGTTTGAGATAGGCGTCGATGGCGTAGACAAAAGCGTTTCTGGCCGCCTTCTCCGGGGCCCCGCCGTATTCCAGCCAGGAGGAATTGTGGTAGTACTCGATGTGGCCGCCCTGCTTGGAGAAGCAGAGAGCCGCTGTGATTCTTACCTTGTAGTCCTCCATATCGGCCCGGTCCCGGCCCACCCGCTCGGCCTCCCAGAACTGGGGCATGGTGATAGCGTCCCGCTTTTCGGTCTCGCAGATCTCGCCCACGTAGTCCACGATGCCGTTCTCGTAGCGGTATTCCTCGGTTTCAAAGTCCTTGCCAACCTGGTTCCGGAATCGGAAAGTGACACCCGCGTTCACCACGGCCTGCCGCTTGAGCATATCCCGGTAGTATTCCACGGGAACGTCAATGTCGGTGAAGACCTCCAGGTCCGGCTTCCAGCGGAAGAGGGAACCTGTCTTCTTCCGGGTGGTGGGCTCCTTCTGCATCTGGCCAACAATCCTGCCTTTTTCAAAGTGCAGGCAGTACTTGAAGCCGTCCCGATGGATCACGGCGTCGAAGTATTCGGAGGCATACTGGGTAGCGCAGGTACCCAGGCCGTTGAGTCCCAGGCTGTACTCATAGTTGCCGGCGTCGTTGTTTTTATACTTGCCGCCGGCGTACATCTCGCAGAAAACCAGCTCCCAGTTGTAGCGGCCAACCTTTTCGTTCCAATCCACCGGACAGCCCCGGCCGAAGTCCTCCACCTCCACGGAACGATCCGCGTAGCGGGTGACGATGATCAGGTCGCCGTGCTTCTCCCGGGCTTCGTCAATGGAGTTGGAGACGATTTCAAAAATGGCATGCTCGCAGCCGTCCAGCCCATCGGAGCCGAAGATGACCGCAGGGCGCTTTCGGACCCGGTCCTCTCCTTCCAGGACTTCAATGCTGGTATTGCCGTATTCTGGTTTATTCTTACTCATAGATTCCTCACAATATTTCGTGATAATGCTGGGCACATTAACCCACTATATTGTGGTTATTATAGCTGAAAAACCAAGGCTTGTCAAGGATTACCGGCAGCTCTGTGACCTGTCGGACAGTAAAATCTGCCCCGCTTACCTGTCCGTACCCGTAAGAAGCGTGGATAAAGGGAATCCCTGCCTGCCGGGCCGCCCGCTGATCTCCCTCTGTGTCCCCCACATAGACCGCCTGTTCGATGCCGTTGCGCTCCATAACCAGGCGAATATTCTCGCCCTTGGACAGGCCTGTACGGGCAGCGTTCTCATAGTCGTCGAAGAACTGTCCTGTATGATTGCCGGAGAAGAACGACTCAATATAGCCCAGGCCGCAGTTGCTCACCACCGCGAGGAAGTAATCCTTTCTCAAAGCTTCCAGAACCGTCTCCAAACCCGGGTAGAGTCTTCCGCCGGTTTTGGCCAGCGGGATGCACTCCGCATCGCAGCAGCCCTCGATCACGCCCTCCCGCCAGGCGGGCTCCGCGTCGGGGAAAAGCATGGCGGCAATTTCCGTCAGGGTTTTGCCGCAGCAGGCTCTGCAGTCGTCCGGCGTCATGCGCAGCGAAAGCCCCCGGCTCTCCAAATACACGTTCCAGGCCGGGGCGATGGTCTCCGCCGCGTCCCAAAGCGTGCCGTCCAAATCGAAGATTATAGCATTCTTTTTCATATTATCCATTTTATCCATTGAAATTCCTCGTTTTCTGTTGTACAATATGACTCGAAGAGAATTAGAAGGGAGCGTCTTGCTTTGAAAAATATTCTTGTCATCGGCACCGGCGGCACCATTGCCTCCGAGATGGCCTCAGACGGCCTGACCCCGGAGCTCACCGCCAATCAACTTTTGCAGTACGTGCCCCAGGTGGAATCCTTCTGCCGTCCCGTCTGCAAGCAGATTTTCAGCATCGACAGCACCAACATGGCCCCTGCCCGGTGGCTGCAGATTGCCGCCTGCATTCGGGAGCACTATGATGAGTATGACGGCTTCGTCATTACCCACGGCACCGACACCATGGCCTACACGGCAGCAGCGCTCTCTTATCTGATTCAGCGGAGCCCCAAGCCCATCATCCTCACCGGCGCACAGAAGCCCATCGGCTCTGACAACACCGACTCCAAAATCAACCTGGAGGACGCTTTTCGCTGCGCCTGCTCTCCCCTGCGGGGTGTGATGGTAGTTTTTAACGGAAAGGTGATTCTGGGCACCCGGGCCAGGAAAACCCATTCCAAGAGCTTCCGGGCCTTCTCCTCCATCAACTATCCGGAGCTGGCCTACATTCAGGACGGCCACGTGCTGACCTTTATCCAGCCGGAATGCCAGGATCGGCCCGTATTTTTCGACAAGCTGGGAGAGAAGGTCGCCCTGCTGAAAATGATTCCCGGCACCGACAGCGCCCTGCTGAAATGGCTGCTGGACCGAAACGACGCATTGATTATCGAGAGCTTCGGTGTGGGCGGAATGCCCTCCTACAAGGGCTCGGAGTTCTACGACATCATGGCTGAGGCCATCAACCGCGGCAAAACCATCGTCATGACCACCCAGGTGGAAAACGAGGGCAGCAACCTCTCCATCTACAGCGTGGGCAACCGGCTCAAGACAGAGCTGGGCGTGCTGGAGGCCTACGACATGACCACGGAGGCCGTAGTAGCCAAGCTCATGTGGATCCTGGGCAGAACCAAGGATCCCAAGCAGATTCGCTGCCTGTTCTATTCTCCCGTGGCAGACGATCTGCTCTATCCGGTGTCGGATTACTAACCAATAATGGCACAAAGGGGCCGGTGAAACCACCGGCCCTTTTCTCATTGTTCTTTTTGAGGCCGGAAGACAAAATACCGCTGGCCGATATAGTTGATGACGCAGTAGACAAAAGTACATCCCAGCATAACCAGGTCGTGGCGGAAAACCTGGGGTTTTTTTCCCTCCCAAGCAATGCCCTGGATCCAATCGGCGATCCCAATAAAGAAGGGCAGGGTGATCAGGTGCTCAAACACTTTGAAGAGCAGGACCTTCGCCAGAAGATAGCTCAATCCAACGGAGACAAAGAACAGCACCGGCCACCACTTGGAGATTTTCAAACCCCGGAAGGTCACGTAGCGGTTGAGCAGGAAGGAAACCACGGTCTGCATGGCAAACTCGATATAGAGGCTGTGGTCTGTGGACACGTTCAGATCGTGGTGGATCCACAGCATGATGGCATTGCAAATTCCGTAGTTCAGAAATCCCAGCGCCACATAAATCCAAAAGGTCTTGTCCAGGAGCTTACGAATCTTCTTCACGATCCACCTCCGGCGCGTACATCAGGTTCATGTCCACGATCACGTCGATCCCATCCACATGACCCTGACCGGTAAACTGCCAATAATCCGTCTGATACCCGAAGCTCTGATTGTCTTTATATTCCGCGATCCAGAAGGAATAGTCCGTCAGATGCTCCAGGTGCATAATAGAATAGCCGTACTGCTGATTGAAATAGACGCCGGCCTCATAGCCGCCCTCTGTAATGGCTTTGCAGAAAGCCAGGGCCCAGCTCCCTACCTCAGAAGTCGCCTTTCCGCCCGTGCGTCCTTGTGAGACCTCCTCCCAGTCAAAGAAAACCGGAAGCTCCAGCGGAACCCCATCCAGCAGCTTCAGCACATAGGCCGCCTCTTCCTTTGCCTCCGCTTCTGAGGTAGCTTGGGAGTAAAAATAGACGCCTACAGGCAAGCCGGCATTCCGGGCTCCCACATAGTTGGCGGCAAACTGGCTGTCCTGCTTCAGCGCCCCGGCGGAATTGCCCCGGTAACCAATCCGCAGAATGGCAAAGCCAACGCCGTCCTCCCGGGCCCGCTCCCAATCGATGGTACCCTGGTGTGCGGAAACGTCTACGCCCAGAATCGCGCCGGGATAGGTCGGGCGGCCCTTTTCGTCCAGGGTAAAGTCCTCCGCCGCCCGTTGATTGCGGGCCGCCGTCGGGCCCTGTGTCTCCTCTGCATCGGGGGTGGAACAGGCTGTCAGGGCAAACAAAACGATCAACACAGCTGCAAAGCTCCGAAGCTTCAAACTCATCAAATTGCTCCTTTGTTTCACAATAATCCAACGTATTATAGCATACTCTCCGGAAAAAGCCAACCAAAATTTTAAAAAACCGTTGTGTTTTCGATTGCGTTGTTGTAAAATGGTCCTGTTCCAAACCGAATTCACAACCCGGAGGCAGCCCTATGTCCAACGCAAACTACAATCTGGAAGAGCAGCTCCGCCAGGACAGGAAGCTGGACAACGCCCGTCGACGGAAGCGCAGACTTCGTCGGTTCTTCCCCCTGCTGCTGTTGCTTCTGCTGCTTTTTGCAGCCGTGCTTTTCCTCTTCCTTTCCGGCAATCACGCCCCTTCGCAGGAGACAATCACCACCGAGGCTCCGGTTCTCGGCAGCTCTGTGGCAACGCTGAGCTTTGTGGGAGATATCAGCCTGGACGAGGCCATTATGGAGAACTTCCGGGCAGGTGCCGGGTACGATTTTACGCCGTTGTTCCAGCGGATTGTTCCCCGTCTGGCCATGGCAGATCTGACGCTGGGCAATTTGGAGGGCAATGTCATCGGTACCTATGAGGCAGCCGATCACTGCTATCCCCCCGCCCTGCTTCAAGCCCTTTACGCTGCCGGGTTCGACATTCTCCAAACATCCAACTCCTACACCATCCAAAACGGCATCACGGGGCTGACCGCAACAAAGCAGGCTATCCAGGCTGCGGGCATGGACGCTCTGGGCACCTGGATCTCCCAGGAGGATCGCAGTGAAAATGGCGTCTTGATCCGGGAAGTCAACGGAATCCGCATCGCCTTCCTCAGCTTCACAAAAGGCATGAACAATCTGCGGCTTCCGACCGGTTCAGAATACTGTGTCAATCTGCTTTACTCGGACTACGACACGAACTATTCCAAAATTGCCAGCTCTGCCATCGCCGAAGTGGTAGAGGAAGCCCGGATGCAGCGGCCCGACGTGATCATTGCCATGGTACACTGGGGCAGCGAATACGACAAGCAGGTGGCGGATTCCCAGGAGGAGATTGCTGAGCTGCTCTTTGACAACGGAGTCAACCTGATTATCGGCTCTCATTCCCACTATGTCGGCCCCATGGAACTGAAGGATAAGAAAATTTCCTCCTACGGAGGAAATCTGGTTGCCTACAGCTTGGGAGATTTTGTATCAGTCTCGGACTCATCCTCGGCCCGGAACGGCTGCGTCCTCTCGGTTACCATTCAAAAGGACGGGGACGACATCCGGATTACGGATCTCACCTATGTTCCCACCTATTCCGCCGCTCCGTCGGAATCTCTGGAGATTTCAACCTATGAGGTCCTGGACACGCTGAACGCCATCAGCTTCTACAAGCAAGGCTACTATGACCGGGTCTCCGACAAGCTCTATGAGCAGCTGGTATCCGCCCTGGATAAGATGAAAGAGCAGACCGGCATGCCGGACAACATCGCAGAAAAATGATACCTGCGGTCGAAGTCATGGCCGCCCCCACAATACAGTAAAAGCGGCTCCCGCAGGAGCCGCTTTTCTTATGTTTGTCATTCTGCGGAGATCAGGTAGTAGTAGACCGGCTGGCCGCCGTTAATCAGGCTGATCTCTGCGTCAGGGCAGGACTTCTCAAAGATTTTCAGCGCCTTTTCCGCCGTCTTCTCGTCGATGTCCGCGCCGTAGAAGATGGTAATGATTTCCTTGCCTTCGCTGGCGATCTTTTCCGCCAGGCCCTTGAGCAGGCTGTTCACATCCCGGCTGGTGCCGAAGAGCGCGGAGCCGTAAAGCGCCAGGTAGTCGCCCTCATGGATGGCGTAGCCGTCAAAATCAGAGTTGCGGGCGGCATAGGTGACCTGCATGGTGGAGACGTTGTGTCTGGCCTCCCGCATGGTCATCAGGTTATCCTCCACAGAGGCGTCGGGGTCAAAGGCCAGCATGGCGCTGATGCCCTGGGGAATCGTCCGGGACCGAACCACAACCACCTTTTTCTCGGTCAGAGGCTGGGCCTGCTCCGCGGCCAGGATGATGTTCTTGTTGTTGGGGAAAACGAAAACCGTCTCAGCCGGGGTGCGGTTGATGGCCTGGGCTATATCCTGGGTGGAGGGGTTCATGGTCTGGCCGCCCTTGATCACCTGATCCGCGCCCAGATCCTTGAAAACAGAGGTCAGACCTTCTCCGGCACAGACGGCCACCATGCCGTACTGCTTCTCAGGCTTTGCCACCTGGTTGTTCTTCTCCGCCTCAGAGAGGACCTTTTCGGTGTGCTGCAGACGCATGTTCTCAATCTTTACCGTCACCAGTCCACCGTAGGTCAGCGCCTTTTCGATGACCTCGCCGGGATGGTTCGTATGTACGTGAACCTTGATGATCTCGTCGTCATCCACCAAAACCAGGGAATCGCCCATGGTATCCAGCCAGGCGCGCAGCTCCTCGGGGTCGTTGTCGCTGTCCCTGGAGACAATGAACTCCGTGCAGTAGCCAAAGGTGATGTCCTCGGTGTCAAAGTCGGAAAAATTGGCCTGATCCTTTGTTTCACTCTGCTGGCCGTCCTCGGGGGCGACGATATCCTCACCCCGCAGAGAGGAGAGCATAGCGTTCAGAATGGTGATCCAGCCAACGCCGCCGGCGTCCACCACACCCGCCTTCTTCAGAACAGGATTCTGGTTGACCGTGTCTTCCAGGGCGATCTTGCCCTGGTCGATAGCAGCCTCGATGGCAAACTCCACATAATCGTGCTCCCGGACCGCCTCCTGGGCTCCGGCAGCAGCCAGACGGGCTACTGTCAGAATGGTGCCCTCGGCGGGCTTCATAACCGCCTTATAGGCGTTCTCCACGCCGGTCTGCATGGACATGGCGAAGCGCTCACCGGTGGCTTCTTCCACGCCCTTCAGTTCCTTGGCAATGCCCCGGAAGAGCAGGGAAAGGATGACGCCGGAGTTGCCCCGGGCCCCCCGCAGGAGGGCGGAGGCAGTAATGTCCGCCGCCTGGGTCAGGGTGGGATCCTCGGCGCGCTTCAGATCCGCCACGGCATTGTTGAGGGTCATGCTCATGTTGGTGCCGGTGTCGCCGTCGGGAACGGGGAAGACATTCAGCTCATTGATGTGCTGCTTGTTGATCTCGATGGCTGCTGCGGCGCTGATTACCATCCGCCGAAACGCAGCTCCGTCTATTGTCTGTCTCAACTGTTTTTCCCTCCGTTACGCGCCGACGATCATGGAGTCGATATAGACGTTCACCGTCCGCACCTTTGTCTCGGTGGTCTTTTCCACAATATAGCTGACCTCGGAGACGATGGAATTGGCTACGGCAGGAAGATTGACCCCGTGGTCCACAATGATATGCAGATCAATGGAAATCGTGTTGTCCGGGTTGAAATTGACCAGGACGCCCTTGCCCATGGCCTCCTTGCGGAGCAGGTGGACCAATCCGTCCGTCATGGAGCGGACTGCCATTCCCTTGACGCCGAAGCAGTTGGAGGCGGCGATACCCGCGATGTTGGTAAATACCGCGCTGCTGACGCAGATGCCGCCCTTCTCGGTTTGCAGTTCGATCATAGAAAAACCTCCAGTCGGTGGTTAGTATATTCGCCAATGGTCAGACTATTGTAACCTATTTTCGCCCAATATACAAGCATTATTTTTCCAGCTTGCGCAGACGGGCTTCGCTGTCCAACAACTGAGCCAGGAGTTTCCTGCTTTGCTCCAGCTTTTCCCGCTGGGCCTGAATGACGTTGGCAGGGGCCCGGGAGACAAATTTCTCGTTGGAAAGCTGGGCCTCGGCCCGGGCAATCTCCTTCTCGGCGTTCTCCCGCTCCTTGGCAATGCGGGCCAATTCCTTCTCAATGTCCACCAGCTGGGCCAGGGGCAGATACAGCTTGGCATCCGGGGTGACACACTGGGCCATATCCTCATGTCCATCCGGCTCCTCTGCGGAGACGAAAACCCGATCGGCATAGGCCAGGCGGGTGATGAAGGGGGCGCCCTCGGTAAAGACCTCCCGCTTGTCGGTCACCACATACAGATCCGCCTTCTTGGAGGGCGGCACGTTCATCTCAGCCCGGCGATTGCGGACGGTACGGATGGCAGTCATGACGGATTCCATGTGCTGCTCCTCGGTGGGGTAATCCAGGCTCTCATCCCAACGGGGCCAGTCGGCCACAATCAGGGCCTCTCCCTCGTGGGGAATGGCCTGCCAGATTTCCTCCGTCACAAAGGGCATGAAGGGATGAACCAGACGCAGAATCTGATCCAGCACGTAGAGCAGGACCTGCTGGGCCGTCTGCTTGGCTTCCGCGTCCTCGCCGTAAAGGCGGGCCTTGGTGAGCTCAATATACCAGTCGCAGTAATCATCCCAGATGAAGTCGTAGATCTTCTGGACGGCCACGCCCAGCTCGAACTTCTCCATGTTCTCGGTGGCCTCCCGGACGGTCCGGTTCAGTTTGGAGAGGATCCAGCGGTCGGAGATTTCCAGCTTCTCCCGCTCCGGCAGGCGGTTCTCGTCAAGCTCAAGGTTCATCATCACGTAGCGACTGGCGTTCCAGAGCTTGTTGACAAAGTTCCGCATGGCCTCGCAGTGCTCCACATAGAAACGCATATCGTTGCCGGGGCTGTTGCCGGTGATCATGTTCATCCGCAGGGCGTCGGAACCGTAGCGGTCGATCATCTCCAGCGGATCGATACCGTTGCCCAGGGACTTGGACATCTTGCGGCCCTTATCGTCCCGGACCAGGCCGTGGATCAAGACGGTGTGGAAGGGCGGCATTTTGGTGTGCTCGCAGGCGGAGAAAATCATGCGGGCCACCCAGAAGAAGATAATATCGTAGCCGGTGACCAGCACGTCTGTGGGATAGAAGTAATCCAGATCCTCAGTCTTCTCCGGCCAGCCCAAAATCTCAAAGGGCCAGAGGGCGGAGGAGAACCAGGTGTCCAGCACGTCGGGGTCCCGCTCGATATTCTTGCTGCCGCAGTTCTCGCAGCAGCTCGCGTCCTGGCGGCTGACGGTCATATGACCGCAATCGGCGCAGTACCAGGCAGGAATCTGATGACCCCACCAGAGCTGGCGGGAAATGCACCAATCCCGGACGTTCTCCATCCAGTTGGTGTAAGTCTTGGTAAAGCGCTCGGGGACGAACTTGGTCTCCCCTTCCCGCACCACCCGCAGGGCTTCCTTGGCCAGGGGCTGCATCTTGACGAACCACTGGGCGGAAATGATGGGCTCCACGTCGTTGTGGCAGCGGTAGCAGGTGCCCACGTTGTGGGAATAGGGCTCGGTCTTTTCCAGCAGGCCCAGAGCCTCCAGATCCGCCACCACAGCCTTCCGGGCCTCGTAGCGGTCCATGCCGCAGTAGCGGCCGCCGTTTTCATTGATTTTGCCGTCGTCTGCGATGACCTTGATGGATTCCAGGTTATGCCGCAGGCCAACCTCAAAGTCGTTGGGGTCGTGGGCCGGGGTCATCTTCACGCAGCCGGTGCCGAAGTCCATCTCCACGTAGTCGTCGGCCACAATGGGGATCTCCCGATTCATCAGCGGCAGGATGCAGGTCTTCCCCACCAGATGGGCATAGCGCTCGTCGTTGGGGTTCACAGCCACGCCGGTATCGCCCATCATGGTCTCGGGGCGGGTGGTGGCCACCACCAGGTAGCCGCTGCCGTCGGTCAGCGGATAGCGCATGTGCCAAAGGTTGCCGGGCTTGTCCACGTATTCCACCTCGGCGTCGGACAGGGCGGTGACGCAGTGAGGACACCAGTTGATAATCCGGCTGCCCTTATAGATCAGACCCTTTTCGTAAAGGCTGACAAAGACCTCGCGGACCGCCTTGGAGCAGCCCTCGTCCATGGTGAAGCGGGCCCGATCCCAGTCGCAGGAGGCGCCAAGCTTTTTCTGCTGCTCCACGATCCGGTTTCCGTATTTGTGCTTCCAGTCCCAGACCTTCTCCAGAAACTTCTCCCGGCCCAGGTCGTAGCGGCTCAGGCCCTCCTTGCGGAGCTCCTCCTCCACCTTGATCTGGGTGGCGATGCCCGCGTGATCCACGCCGGGGACCCAAAGGGCGGCATAGCCCTGCATCCGCTTGAAGCGAATCAGGATGTCCTGCAAAGCCGCGTCCATGGCGTGGCCCATGTGGAGCTGGCCGGTGACGTTGGGAGGCGGCATAACGATAGTGAAGGGCTTCTTATCCGGGTCGCGCCTGGTCTTGAAGAAGCCGTTGTCCTGCCAGAATTGGTAGATTTTGTCCTCGACCTGTTTGGGATCGTAGGTCTTGGGGAGTTCGCGTGGCATAGTTCATTCCTCCTTTGATTTGGTAAGCGGGCGGCCAATGACCGCCCCTACAGGCGGACGGCAGAGTGCCGTCCCTACACGCAGAATGCGAAAAGCCGCCCGGAGCATAAGCTCAGGGCGGCATAAAATACCGTGGTACCACCTGAATTCCCGGCGAGCCGGGCACTCTTGCCTCTGTAACGGGAGGACCCGTCCCGGCTTGATGATTTCAGCCGGGCCGCTCCGAAGCGACCTTCCGTTTCCGCCGTCAGGGCTTGCACCAACCGCCCTGTCTCTGCAATCGGCTGAGAAACGTACTCCTCTTCCTCACTGCGTGTTATTCAGCATTTTAGCGGAAAAGCAGGCGTTTGTCAAGAGGTCTCTTTCCTTTTTCATCTCATTTCAGAAAAATTACCGATATTTGTCTTGCCAAACAATGGTTTTTCCACTATAATGTTCCAACAAAGCCGAATGAACGCAGCTGCTGCCTTCTCAGGGAGCTTGTTGTTCCTGCTGCAGCGGAAACGGAGGGTCGATTTATGCCAAGCCATCACAGCGGAAGCTCGCATTCCAGCTCTTCCCATTCCTCTCATTCTTCGCATTCCTCACACATTTCCCATCACTCTTCTTCCAGTCATTCCAGCTTCTCCCGGAGCTATTCAAGCTCCTCAGGTTCCTTCTGGGGCTCTTCCAGGAGCACTTCCAGCGGCCCCTCCCGCCACAGCGGAACCAGCCGGAGCTATGCTTCCGGCTATCGCTCCCGCTATGTCCGTGACGGCTCTCTGGGCTCCATTATCCACCGGGACAGAACCAACCAGCCCAGAGGGTATGTCGCGGTGCAGCACAACGGCGCAACCCCTGTCAAGCACTACTGCGTCCACCACAACTACCTTTATTATCCCTTTGACTGGACTGACGCGGAGACCGGAAATGCATACAAAAAGGGCTACTACGACGAAGACGGTCAGTACTATCAGCACGTGGCTTTCCGGGAGGACGGGAAATACAAGGACGTCCTCTGCCAGTGTGAATACTGCGACACCACCACGAAGATGGACTGGTCTGAAGGCGGTCCGCTGATCTGCCCCCAGTGCGGCGGTACCATGAAGCTCCTCTCCACTCTGGATGAATACACCAGAGACCCGAACTACGAGACCGTCCTCCAGTCGGAGATCTATGAATCCCCGGACTCTTACAGCTCAGACCGGGCGCCTTCGAAGCTGGTCAAAATCATTCCAATTATTATACTCGCGCTGTTTTACCTATGGAGCGAAGGGGTTTTCGACATCAGTTCCAGAAGCTCTGGTGAGCCGGAAATCGGTTACCGCAGGGAGGACGGCATGGTCTATTATGGCAACGGAGCCGGGGCGAAAAGCGGCAGTTGGAACGAGCTCTTCGCAACGGAAGCGGAACATTTGCAGCCCGATAACAGAGACGATACAGGTGAAAACCTGACTCTCTACAACCCGGACCTCTTCGGCTATGAGATTTATCTGAGCGAAATCGCTCCCGGCGCCTATCGGATTTCGGACCGGGATACCTGCACCCGCACCCTGGTTTGGGATGAAGCGGAGGAGAGCTACTTCGATCAGGACACTGAGCTTTGGGCATGGTATAACACCGACGTTGCGCCAAGTCTCTGGCAGTATTGGTACGAGCCAATTTCCGAAAACTACGGAGACTGCGGCTGGATGGAATATGAGGACGGCGTTTGGTACATTGAGGACAATCCCGGAAACTGGATACCGGTTCCCGCTCGATACGATACCAGCCCATTATGGCACATAGAAAACCAATGACAAAGAAACACCCTCTGCGGAAATGCTTTCAAGGCAATTCCGCAGAGGGTCCTTTTCTACACCTTCAGCACATAGAAGACTACCGCGAGCACAATCAGGCCTAAGCCGATCAGCTTCAGGATGGTCTTGCCGATCTTGAGGCCCACGATAATCAGAATTACCGCAACCACAGAAGTGGGAAGAGCCGCGGTGTAGGTTTTAACCAAATCTACGATAGAGTCGAAAAATGATTTCATTGTGACTTCCTTCAAAATTCGTGTTGCTTAATATCCCAGGAAGAAGGTCCCGGTGGCTATGGCAGAGAGGGCAATGCCCACATAGACCATTTTCTTGCTTCCGTTTCGGTTGCCCCAGGCCCAGACAATCATGGAAACCAGGGCCAACGCTATGGTCACAGGATGGTTTTCCATCGGACCGCCTCCTTACCGCTTCGCTTCCGCCCAGAGCCAGGCTTCCCGGTCCCGGACGGTTTCGATCAATTCCCGCACAAGCTGGGGCAGGACCGCCAGCCCGGCGGCGTCCAGATCCCGTTCGCCGTCCAGCAGGCGGACCCGAACCTTGCCCTCCGGCAGGAAGCAGAAGCCGTAATTGGCGGAATCGGCAAAGGCTTCCGCTGTTTGGAAGAGGGTCAGCTTGTCCTTGCAGGGCTGGGAGGCATAGGGACAGAAGGCGGTACAGTTGCCGCACTCATTGCACAAGGCGTCCAAGTGCAGGATCTGGACGGAGCCCTCCAGCAGGGTAACGGACACGTTGGCCCGGTTGGGGCAGACGTCCACGCAGTTCTCGCAGACGGTATTGCAGTGCAGGCAGCGACTGGCCTCCTGTTCCGCTTCCCCGGCGGCAGCCAGGATGCCCTTCCGGGCAGCGGCTTCTTCCCGGGTAACTCGGGAGGCGGCGGGCAGTTCAAAGGAGTGTTTTTCCCCGAGAACCGCCTCCGCAAAGCGGGCCGCGTCGGCAATTCCTTCCACTACGGTGGCTGGGCCGCGGAGAGCGTCGCCGCCTGCGTAGATGTTTCCTGCGTTGGTGCGGAAGGCGGGACGACCCTTGCCGTCCAGTTCCACCCCGGCAGCCTCGAAGACGGTAGGATCGATCTGCTCGCCCACAGCGGAGATCACCAAGTCGCAGGGAAGCTCTGCGTATTCACCGGTGGAGACCGGGCTCCGGCGGCCGGAGGCGTCCGGCTCGCCCAGCTTCATCTTCTCATAGACCAGTCTGCCCTTCTCCTGCTTCACCGGGGCGGCTAGCTCCAGGAAGCAAACGCCGTCGGCAAGGGCAAGCTCCAGTTCCTGGGGATCGGCGGGCATATAGCGCTTGGTGCGGCGGTAGACCAGGGTGACAGACTTTGCCCCGCTGCGAATTGCCAGGCGGGCAGCGTCCATGGCGGTATTGCCGCCGCCGATCACGGCCACATTGCCCAGAGGCGCAGTATCCGTCCCGGACTTCCGGGCCTTCATCCAGGAAATGACGGGCCGCACGTTTCCGGGAAGCTCCAGACGCCCGGGCTTCCAGGCGCCCACAGCGTAGAAGACGTGGGTGTAGCCCCGGGCCTTGAGCTCCGCCGCGGAAGGCGCCTCGGTGTTCGTTTTGATCTCCGCGCCATAGGCGGCAATCAAGGCAGCGTCCTTATCAATGGTTTCATCGGAAATACGGAACTCGGGAATCACCTGCCGGACGATGCCGCCCAGCCTGGCTTCCCGCTCAAAGACGGTGCAGGCCACGCCGGCCCGGCTCAGGAAGTATGCCGCGGCCATACCCGTGGGACCGCCGCCGACGATGGCCACCCGCTTGCCGGGAACAGCCGCGGGCTTCCGGATGGATCGCATCAGGGCGTCATAGCCCTTTTCCGCGGCCAACAGCTTCACCGCCCGAATATGGACGGGGTCATCATAGAACGTGCGGGAGCATTTGCTCATGCACCGGTGAGCGCAGATGGTTCCTGTGATAAAGGGCAGCGGGTTCTTCTCCACGATCAGCCGCAGGGCCTCTTCATAGCGCCCCTTGTCGCAGAGCTCCAGGTATTCCGGAATGTCCTGATGGATTGGACAGCCGCCCTGGCAGGAAGCCTCAAAGCAGTTGAACCAGGGCACCGGCTCCTCCGATTTCCGGCTGGGCAGCGGCTTGACAGGCTTGACGTGGCGGGGGTCCGTATGGCAGGCCTCGCTCAGGGCGGCGATCGCCGCCGAATCGGTACCGGAGAAGGGGCGGAAGGGCAGCGCCTTCACCTTTTCGCAGAGCTGGGCCAGACGGTTGTAGCCGCCGGGCTTCAAAATCGTGGTAGCCACGGTGATGGGCCAGATTCCGGCGGAGAAAATCTTGTCGCAGTTGAAGTAATCCGCGCCGCCGGCGAAGGAAATCCGCATACTGCCGCCGAACTGCCGGGAGATCCGGCTGCACATTTCGATGGTCAGCGGGAAAAGGGCCCGGCCGGACATGTACATCTCATCGTTGGGCAGCTCCCCCCGGGTGGTATCCACCGGGAATGTATTGGAGAGCTTGAGGCCGAATTCCAGGCCCTTCTCCCCTGCCAGCGCCCGAAGCCGCTCAAACATGGGAACGGCGTCCGCCCACTGAAGGTCCTCGTTGAAGTGGTGCTCATCAAAGACCACGTAGTCGTAGCCCATCCTGTCCAGGGTGTCCCGGGCGGTACGGTAGCCCAGGATGGTGGGGTTGCACTTGACAAAGGTATGCAGCTGCTTTTCCGAAATCAAGTAGGTCGCAATCCGCTCGATTTCATCCGGCGGGCAGCCGTGGAGAGTGGAAAGCGTGACAGATCGGGAAACCCGAGGGCTGATGGTGTCGATGTAGGTCTCATGGCCGGGAAGCAGTTCCTTCAAAACCCGTTTGCATTCGGCAAACTGGGCTGTGGCGGAAGCGTCCTTCATGGCCTCGATGTAGCCGTCCACCTTGGGTCCCTTGATTCCCTCCAGGTCGTAGCCCACGGACATATTGAAGACAAAGCCGTTGGGGTCCCCCAGGCCCAGCAGTCCGGAGAGAACCTTCAGGGCGCACCAGGCCTTGATGTATTCATCCCGGGCCTGCTCCACGGTGAGCTCCGTGGACCACTCCTGATTATAGCCCTCATCGTCCGCGAGAATACAGGGACGGGGCACGCAGCGAGCCAGGTCCTCTCCGTCCATCTTCTGAACGGTTTTCACCTCGAAGAAACGGGCGCCTGCCACATAGGACGCGATGATATTCTGGGCCAGCTGGGAGTTGGGTCCGGCAGCGGGGCCGAAGGGGGTCTCGATGGTCTCCCCGAAAATGGGCAGGGTTTTGGCAGGGTCCGCCTTGTAGTAGCTGCGGACGCCGAAAACGGTTCCCTTCTGCCGGTACTCGGACAAAAGCCAATACATTAACCGATCAAAGGGGATCGGATACATTTTTTCAGACATAGCAATCTCTCCTGTTTTGGTTGTTGGAATACGGCGGAACACGGAAGGCCCGGTTCCGCGGATCAGGCCTCGCCCTCCGCGTTGTAGGCGCAGTGGTTCAGGTCACCCCAAAGTTTTTTCGCCGCCTCCAGAATGTGGGCGTTCTCGGCCTCCTCGTCGATTCCCACCAGCTCGCCGTCCCGCATCAGAATCCTGCCGGCGGCAATGGTGGTCCGGCACTGACGGCCCGTCATGCCAAAGAGGATGTGGCCGTCGATGTTGGCGTCGGAAAAGGGGGTGAAGGGCTTGTAGTCCATGACGATAACGTCGGCGGCGGCGCCGGGCTTCAGAACACCGAGCAGGTCCGGGAAATATTTCGCCCCGATTTTCGCGTTGTTTTTGAACAGCATATCCGTAACCTCGCACCAACCCACGTTGGGCAGGCAGGCGTTCTGCTTTTGGGCAATCAGGGCCACCTTGATGGACTCGATCATATCGTTGGTATAGGCGTCGGTGCCCAGGCCCAGAAGAATGCCGTTCTTGTAAAGCTGAAGCACCGGGCAGGTGCCCACGGCGTTGCCCATGTTGGATTCCGGGTTGTTGACCACCATGGTCCCGGTGTTCTTGATCAGCTCAATCTCCGCGGAATTCACGTGGATGCAGTGGCCCAGAATGGTCTTGGGCCCCAGAATGCCGTGGTCGTGGAGCCGCTGGACGGGACGGCGGCCATAATTTTGCAGGCTGTCGTAGACGTCGTTCATGCCCTCAGAGACGTGAATATGATAGCCGGTTCTGCCGTTGTTCGCTTCCACCATCCGGTCAAAGGTCTTGTCCGAAATGGTGAACAGCGCATGGCCGCCGAACATGGCCGCCAGCATGGGGTCCTTTTCCCGCTCGCACTCCGAAATGAAATCGGCATTCTCCCGCACCGCCCGGAGGGCTTTTTCCTCCCCTTCCCGGTCGGAAACCTCATAGCAGAGGCAGGCACGGATTCCGAACTTTTTGGCGGAGCCCGCGATGGTGTGCAGGCTGCCGGGAATTTCGCCGAAGGAGGCGTGATGATCAAAGATGGTGGTGACGCCCTGCTTGATGCAGTCGATCATCAAGGCGTCGGCGGAGGCTCTCGTGCCCTCCAGCGTCAGCTTTCGGTCAATGGCCCACCACTGGCCATCCAGGACCTCATAGAAATTTGTGGCGTTATAGCCCTTGATGGAAAGGCCCCGGGCCAGCGCGGAATAGATGTGGGTGTGGGCGTTGATAAACGCGGGCATGATCACGCCGCCCCGGGCGTCGATAAACTCCGCATCGGGATACTTGGCCCGAAGCTCCCCGGTAGTCCCCCGATCCAGAATGGTCCTACCCTCAATCGCGACGCCGCCGTCTTTGATATAACCCAGGGCAGGATCCCGGGTGATCAGTCTGCCATTGGCAAGGATATACACAGTGCTCTCCCCTTTCTTCATCTAAAAAAGTATATCAGTAAGATTATACAAAAAAATCGCAGACTTTTCCATGTTCAAAACCTCCAAAAATCGATAACGATTTTTGGAGGTTTTGTTAGGTTCTGCTTTTATTTCATTTTCACAGGGGCTTATCCCTCACCGCGCCACTGGTTCAGGGTGTGGCGGAACAGGAACATCGCCGCCATGGCCCGGGTACAGGATGCCGTGGGGCTGAAGTTCGTGGCCGAAGTACCGGCAGTGATCCCCCCATCCACCGCCCAGTGAACCGCCTTGGTATACCAGGCGTTGGCAGGCACGTCCACAAAGGGAAGCTCCGTGCTCTCCGGCTCCGGCGAGCCGCAGTCACGCCAAAGCAGGGTCACAACCTGCGCGCGGGTACAGGGGATGCCCGGGCCGAACTCCGTGTCAGACACGCCGCTGGTGACGCCGGCCTCCAGCGCCCAGATCACGGCCTTCCGATACCATGCCTTGGCAGGCACGTCCTCAAAGGCACATTCATTGCTCTCCGGCTCCGGGGAGCCGTTCAGCCGCCAGAGGAAGGTGATAAACTCCGCTCTGGAAAGGGTCCGGTTCGGGGTGAAGGTGTCCTCGGAGGTGCCAGCGGTGATTCCCATGCTCACGGCAAAGAGCACGGCCTCCCGATACCAGGCGTTCTCCGGCACATCCGCAAAGGGGTTATCCGCCCAGCCAAAGCCCCAGAAGTCGGCGCTGTAGAATTCCCTCGGTCTTCCATCCTCCGTTTGATTCAAAAGGATTTCATAGGAGCTTCCCCGGGGGAAGTCGATCCGCAGGGCTTCGCCGTGCTCTCCGGCCCCGTCCACCTCGATCAGGGAAACAATGCCTTCTCTGGCCCAGCTCAGCTCCAGACGCTCCTGCTCTGCCGGGACCCGGACCTTCACATAGTCATGCTCTGCGGCATGCCAGATATGGACGTCCTCGTCAGGGATCTCAGCGGGCAGCTGCACCGGAACCCGTCCGCCCAGCATCAGCTCCACCATAACGGGCTTGTTCACAGTAGTATCAAAATTCCAGAACGCCTCATCTTCATGGCTCCAGAAGATGTGAATGATGACCGGCTGATCGTTAACGGGTGTAAAGGACAGCACGTCGTCTTCGAAAGTGACGAAATCCGATACTGCCTGACCGTCCACCACCACAGGGCCCTCAAACCATTCCCCAAGAGCGCCCTCCAGGGGGAATTCCATGTAAATGCTGGGACTGTAGCCCTCCCATTCCGGCAGATCCCACATGGTGGGGCGGTCTGCAAAATAGGAAACACTGTGCGCGGGATCCAGACGGAGATAGACTGTGCCGAAGCTCAGGCTGCCCTCCCCGTCATCCATGGCAAAGGACGGGCTTTCATTGTCGTAGTTCACATAGTAGCGTTCCAGATCGTAGTCAGTGCTGTTCTCCACCGGAGGCGGCGCCTCATTCAGGCCAAAGTAGACATTGCCCTCGGAGCCCCGCCAGTTGATCCAAAGCTGGCAGCGGCTGTCCTCAAAGAAGTCGAACTCCACTTCATACCAGGTTACGGGGACTTCCCTGTCATCCATCATTTCGGTCTGATCCAGCGCCAGCGTAAAGCTGTGGGGCTGGGTCTGATCCACCTGCTGGTGCTCCCACCACTCGCCGTCTGTGGAGCGGACGCAGTAGCGGACCTCCCGCACGCCGTATTCCTCTGCCCAGGTAAAGGTGACGTCCTTGGTGTCCAGCGGAAGTCGAATTCGAGCCTTGCCGCCGTCCTCATGGACCATGAAATTCCCCTCTTCCACTCCGTCGGGAACCGGAATCTCCCCCCGGTTCCACCAACGGTATTCCACGATCACCGGGTACTCGTCGGTGCCCTGGAAGCCGTCGAAGTCCGCGTCGGCCTGGGTCCAGTAGACATGGAGGATCAAATCGCTGCTGGAATTGGGCTGGAGCGTGAGAATCCCGTCCTCGTAGGTAACGCCCTGGGCCGCGCCGTTCTCCGTGACCTCTCCGTTCCAGAAGATGGGCCCCATGCACCAGCTGCTCGCCGCGTAGACACCTACGATTCGCTTCTCCTCCTGCACGGGAGAATCCACGAATTGGATGGGATGGTTTTCCCCGTTGTCAAAGGCTTCAAAGTCCAGGACCTTGCTGCCGTCAAAGAGCAGATGAATGGGCTGGAACTGGCCGTCCGGCTTGAAGCAGAAGCTGTTTTCAAAGCCGAATCCAAGATAGTGCGCCGGGTCGGCCACGGGAATATCATCTCCCAGCGCCCAGAAGATACTGCCCTTACCCTGATCGTAGAAGGCGACGCCTCTGGCCTCTCCGCCGCCCTCAAATTCAAACTGGATGCTGTACCAGTCTCTCGGGTCGCCGTTGTCCCAGGTCTGGTTGAGCAGGAGGGTGTAGCTGTTGCCCTCGGGATGAATGCCGTTCAGCCAATCGCCGTTCTCTCCCAGACCCTCCACGTTGATCTGCCGAAGCTCGTCGCTCTCGCCCCAGGTGAAAGTCACGCTCTCGGTCTCGAAGGGAACGCGAATTCTGGCCCGGTTCTCCTGAACAATGCGGTTTTCCTCGGCAATGTCCTCCGGCAAACTGACAGTACCGTCGCCCCACCAATCGAGCTGCACCACCACGGGAGCTTCTTCGGTGCCGTGGAAGGAATCAAAGATCATGTCCTCCTCGGTCCACCAGATATTGATCTCAAAATCGCTGTTGTTGGCGGGCGTAAAGCTCAGGATCTGCTCCGCGAAGACGAAGCCCTTTTCCGTGCCCAGATCCGTGAGGCTGCCGTCCAGTAGGACATAGCCCTCCCAGCCGTTGGTGCGCACCCCTGCGTTGAGGCTGCGCCCGGAAACCTCGTCAGCATCCCGGAAGCGAATTTCTCCCTGCTGATCCCAGGCTTCCCAGTCCAGGGCGTGGGCCTCATCCAACAGCAGGTGAACCGTCTGAGGCTGGTCCTCCAAGAGGAAGCAAAGCTCCCCTTCTTCGCCCCGGAACATGTAATCTTCCGGGCTGTATTCCGGCAGTTCGTCCTCAAGCGCCCGGAACACGGAGCCTCTGTTCTCGTCGTATTCAACCCGCAGCCTGCCATCGCGGCCCATGCTGTCTTCTTCGAATTCAAACTGGATGTTGTACCAGTCTCTCGGGTCGCCGTTGTCCCAGGTTTGATCGAGCTGGAGGGTATAGCTGTTCCCCTCGGGCTGGATTCCGTTCAGCCAATCGCCGTTCTCTCCCAGGCCCTCCACGTTGATCTGCCGCAGTTCGCTGCTTTCGTCCCAGGCAAAAGTCAGATTCTGCATGTCAGCGGGAAGTCGGACCCGCATCCGTCCCTCCCGGATCATTGCGTCTTCTTCGGGGATTTGGTCCACCAGGGTCACAGCGCCGCCGCCCCACCAACTGGCCTCCACCAGAATCGGCTTTTCCTCGGTGCGGTCAAAGCAAGAGAAATCATAGTCGTCCCGAGTCCAGAAGACTTCAAAGTCCACGCCGAAGCCGGAGGGAGGCGTGAAGCTCAGTACGTTGTCCGCAAAGCTGACACCTTCCGTCGGCTCCCCGGAATCCACCAACAGATCCTCGTGCCAGCCGTCGATGCTGTTATAGCGGGCCACCACAAAAATGGTTTTGTTGTCGCCCTGCCAGGGCTCCGCAAATTTTACCTCCGGCTCCTCCTGATTCCAGGCATCCCAGTCGATGCCCTTGCTCGTGTCAATCAGCAGCCGGATGGTCTCCGGCCCGTTCTCGCCCCGGAAGCTGATATTGTCGGGCCAGTTTTCCCGGCCTTCGCCCTGGCGGGGCAGGAAGTCGGCCGCCGTGTCGGTGGGAACGCCGTCTCCCACAGTCTGGAAGACCAGGCCGCCGCCCATGTCGTAGTTGGCACCGAAGAGATAGTTCCAGTCTCTGTCAAAATCAAAGTTCAGGCAGTAACAGCTCATGTCCGGAATATCCAGGTACAGAGTAAAGCTGTTTTCGGCAACGTCGAAGAGGTCTCCCCACTGACCGTCATGCAGAACGTTGTCTCCCCAAAAATGCCGCAGGAAGCCGTCCCAAGTCAGGGTGAGACTCTGAGCGTCGTCAGGCAGGATGACCTTGCGTCGGCTGCGCTCCGGCTGGATGAGATCCCGGATTACGCTGGCCTCCTCTGCCAGGGCGGGCGGTTCGCCGCCATTCCAGTAGTAATCCAGCATGACTTCGCCCTCCGCCGGGCCGAAACACATGTAATCGTAATCGGAGTCGGTCCAGAAGACGTCCACATCAACGGAGCCTCTGGCGTCCGCGGGCTTGAAGCTGAGGATATTATCTTCAAAGGTATAGCCCTCTTGTGCCGCGGCGCCCCTGTCCACAACCAGCTCGTCGTACCAGCCATTCTCAATTTCGTAACGCACGCGGACATAGAGATTTCGATCCGCGGCCTCTTCGGGGTCCATAAACACCAGCTCCTGGTCGTTCTCCCAGCGTCCCCGGTCCACCGCCCTGGTAGGGTCGACCCAGATGTGAATCTGCGTGGTGCTGTTCACGGAAACCGGCTCGCCGTCGAACCAGAAATCGTCCACGGTTTCTGTGGGGGTGTAGTTTCCCTTGGCCCAGAACACACAGCCAAAGTTGGTATCGTAATGAATCCAAAACTCATTCGTTCCCGCCGCCCATGCGATGGGTACCGCCGGAAGCAGGGAGACCAGCATACAGAGCGTCAATCCCAGCGCCATCAGCTTGCGTTTCATAATTATTTACCTCCTTACTTATTTGCATTTTTGCACTTTTCTTTTATATTGTATCAGATTTCTGCCGGAAAGTACAGCCTTTATTGTGAAGATTTGGATAAATATCGATATTTTTCTCTTTTTATCAGTTTTTTTCTTTTTGTACGGAATCTGCTTGCGAAATACGAGAGAATATAGTATAATTAATTGCAAGTTCGGATAAGGAGGGATACTATGCCGAGATTTTGTTCCAACTGCGGAAATCCGCTTCCCGACATCGGTAAATTCTGCCCCAAATGCGGCCAGCCCATCGCCGACGATCCCGTTCTCCAGCCCGAGGCGCCGTCGGGACAGCCGGAGCAATTTCAAAACCAATACTCCTATCAGTTTAATCCTCCCCAGCCCCAGAATCAGAACTGGCAGCAGCCCCAGAGTCAGCACTGGGAGCAAGCTCAAGGTCAAAATTGGCAGCCTTCGGCGGCTGTGAGTCAGCCTGCGGAGACGAAGAAAAAAAGCAAAGCCGGTCTGATTATCGGCCTGATTGCCCTGCTGCTGGCGGCGCTGGCCGCCGTGGCCTGCTTTGTATGGCCCGGCTTCCTCAAAAAGGACGACAGCGCTCCTTCAGAAACGCTTTCCAGCTCCACCGCGCCGGTTACAGAGCCTACACCCACCGCGTCAAAGGAAACGGCCGCTCTTACCACCGCTCCCACCACGGAGCCGCAGCCGACCGTGCCTGCCACAACGGAAGCGCCAACCGCGGAACCCACCACGACGGAGCCCCCGGTCACCGAGCCGGTCAATCCCTTCCTGGATGTGATCGAGGACGATCCCTGTTATGAGGAATACCTCTGGGCGCATGCACATGGAGTCGTTGAGGGTGAACTGCTGGAGGGGGATAGAATTCTAACCAGAGCTGAGACCCTATCGATGCTTTGGAACGCCTTTGACCGACCGGCCGCGGCGCAAAATGATATGCCCTTTGGGGACGTGTACGCTTCTGCCGACTATTATTCCGCCGTTCTCTGGGCTGTCCACGCCCATCTGGTATCCGTACCCGAGGATGGAGCCTTCAAGCCTAACGACGAGATGACCCGGGACCAGGCCGCCACGATTCTCTGCAGCGCCGTGGGCGGCGACGGGACCGGCAAGCCCAAGGCCTATTTGGACGTGGGCTCCAAAAAATACTACTACAACGCCGTCAACTGGGGCTGCGCCGCCGGCGTTCTGGAGCGGTACTATGATTTCAGCTTCCGCCCCTCTGATCCCCTGCTGCGGGCAGATTTTGCCTGCTGGCTTGCCCGGGCAATGGAGCCGGAGCTGGCACTGGATCCCGCTATCCCGGAGGGCGATGATTTCGATTATTACGGCGTTGAGGTCAACCTGCATCCCCACGGTGTGGCATACTTCAATGCCCAGACCAAGGAGGACCAATCCATAACCAAGAAGTTAAAGGTCACATCGGAATCCTATGAGAGCTTCCAGCAGGCGGACGGCTTCGAGGCGAAGAGCGGTTACGAATGGAAAAAGGGCGTTTTTCTGATTGATTTCGGCGAAGCCGATGCCAACTCCTATTCCTACCATCTCCGCGCTACTGTCTGCGACTCCTATTACGCGGATCTGTTCGAAGCCAACCGGTCCTACAATGAAGATGATTCTGAGTACTCGTGGGTCATCTTCAACGGTGAGCCTTGGAAAATCTACGTTTCTCACTTAGAAACTGAACGGATTGAGGGCGCCCTCTTCCGCGTCAGTTACGTGGTCCAGGTTCCTGTGGGCTACGACGGTTTGGTCGTCCGCATCAGCGACGCAGAAAACGGCTCCACTAACTATTACGAGAGCTTCGACCCCGCGAACTTCGTCATCTTCCGGTTCGAATGATCGGTTTCACAATCGGTTCGGGGCTGTCCCCTGGACAGTCCCGAACTTTTTCCTGCGCAAAACTTCAATTTTGGAGAAAAGCGAATGGTTTTCAGTTCTCTGGTGTTTCTCACCGTCTTTTTGCCTGCCACCATCCTGCTGTACTATGCGATTCCATCAATCTGGTGGAAAAACTGCCTGCTGGTAGTGTGCAGCCTCATTTTCTACGCATGGGGTGAACCGAAATACGTTTTTTTGATGTTTGCCTCCATCGTAGTCAACTACAGCTTCGGTCTGCTGATCCACCGCAGCCGCCGGATCGGCCTGCGTAAGGGGCTTCTGACGCTGGCTGTTCTGTTCAACCTGGGACTGCTGCTGTACTTCAAATACTTCGGATTTCTGGGAAAGATTCTGACCCTGATCCTTGCCCGGGAAGTCACCCTGCGGGAGGTGGCTCTGCCCATCGGCATTTCCTTTTTCACCTTTCAGGGCCTGTCCTATGTGATTGACGTCTTCCGGGAAAAGCCGGAAAGCCCCGAAACCTGGGTCGTCCAGCAGAACTTTATCGATCTGGCGCTCTATATTTCCATGTTCCCCCAGTTGATTGCCGGCCCCATTGTGCGGTATCACGACATTCAGCCCTATCTCCGGGGTCGGAAACACAGCGCGTCTCAGTTCGCCCGGGGTGTAGAGCTTTTCATTTGGGGCCTGTCCAAAAAGGTGCTGATCGCAAATCTGCTGGGGCAGACGGTGGATTTGATTCTGATTGAAAATGTGGACATGATTGACGCCCCTATCGCATGGCTTGGCGCGATCTGCTACAGCCTTCAGCTCTTTTTTGACTTCGCCGGCTACTCCCAGATGGCAATTGGCCTGGGAAAAATGTTCGGCTTTGAGTTCCAGGAGAACTTCAATTATCCCTATATCTCCACCAGCATCACCGAATTTTGGCGGCGTTGGCACATTTCCCTGTCCCAATGGTTCCGGGACTATCTCTACATCCCATTGGGCGGCAGCCGGAAGGGTAATGTTTATGTAAACCTGTCCATTGTATTTCTCGCCACCGGCCTTTGGCACGGCGCTGCCTTCGGCTTCCTGGTATGGGGCCTTTGGCACGGCTTCTTCATTTTGGCGGAGCGTTTCTTCAAACGGCATCCTCTGAAAAAGCTGCGGATGCCTCATGCTGTCGGGTGGCTTTACACCATGCTGGTGGCGGTGCTGGGTTGGTGTCTGTTCCGCATTGTGAGTCTGCGGGACAGTCTCCACTTCTTCTCCGTTCTCTTTGGGCTCTCGAAGCCGGGCTTTGTCCGCTTCAACCTTGCCTGGTATCTGGATCTTCGCACGCTAACCGTGCTGATAATCGGAATACTCCTCTGCGTACCCTGGAAGGCGTTGCTCAGCCGGAAGCTTCCCCGGCTGTCCGCCGCAGCGGAGGGAACAGCCGCCCTCATCGGCAGGCGGATTCTTGCCATTGGATTGCTGGCGCTCTGCTTCCTCTTTATCTCCAACAGCACCTACAACCCCTTCATCTACTTCCGATTCTGAAAAGGGGGCGCATCATGAAAAAGCGATTGGATTTCTTCTTCTGTCTCCTCTTTGTGGTCCTGCTGGCCCTTCCCTTCGCGCTTTCTAATTTCAAGAAGAATCAGGTCTCCGAGCTGGACAACACCTACCTGCCGGAGATTGACTGGTCGGAGCAGGTCACCGCCCGGGAGCGGATCGGCCAGTTGGAAAACTACCTGAACATGCGCATCGGCCTGCGGAGCCTGGCCCTGGACGGCTATGTGCGGCTCAACGACAGTCTCTTCGGCCTGATGGACCACCCCACCTACATGTACGGCAAGGAGGGGCATGTCTTCTATAAGACTGCCAACTACCTGCTGGACTATCAGCACCTGAACCTGGATCAGCCCTGGGCGGAGCATTTTACCGGCTGGATGCAAAGCTTCAGCGATATGGCGCATGCCCAAGGCGCAGAGTTCTATTATCTGCTGATTCCCGACAAGAAAACCGTGTATTCGGAATATTTTCCCAGCGGCTTCAACGTCCTGGGCGAGCTTTCCCGCACCGATCAGATTCTGGCGGAACTGAGAAAGACCGACGTAAACTGGTTCTACTGTCTGGACCTGCTGCTGGAGGAAAAAAAGACGATACCCGTGGCCAACGTCAAATATGACGCCGGCCACTGGAACGAAAACGGCGCCTTTGCGGTACTGCGGGCCCAGATCGACCGAATGCGGGAGCGCTTTCCCGAGATACCGCCGCTTATGCAGGAGGAATTTGACATCGACACCGAACACATGGACTCCCTGCAGACCTCACACTTCCCCATCGACGAAGACGTGCCCCGCTATACCCGGAGGGAGACCACCGCGAAAGAAGACAGCGCCTGGCTGAAGAAGCATCTTACCGCCTCAGAGCGGGAAAACTACTGTACCCACTACGTGGATCCCGAACACCCGGAGCTGCCGACGCTGCTGGTGATTCACGACAGCTATCTGATGCACGAGGAGAAATTTTTCCTGGGCCATTTCAGCGAGGTCACCTTCCTGCACCGCTACAACCTTACCGGCCCGCACGTCTTTGCCCGGTATCTGGAGACCATCCAGCCGGACATCGTGCTCTATGAAAACCCGGAACGCAGCTTTGAAATTCGATTTGATCCGAATCAATAGGTACTTCCGGTGGTATTAATCTTCCCGATTACAAAAACGAGCAACCCCATGCCGGTGTGTACATCGACATGGGGTTGCTCGCGAAATCATACCGTTCTCCAAAGAAACGTTTAAACGGTTTTCTGGAATTATGGTATCAGATCGCAAACCGTGCGGAATAGTCTTCAAAGGCCGTCTGGAAATCCTGGGAGGGGCCGTCCTTCATCCGGTTCTGGGAAGCGTGGGTGTCAAAGCTGTCTCCCGCCAGCTCCAGCATGGCAAGGGCGACATTGGAGCAGTGGTCGCCTACCCGCTCCATTCCGGTAAGCAGGTCGTTGAACACGAAGCCCTGCTGAATGGTACAGTGCCCCTGCTGCAGGCGCTCCACGTGATGGCTCTTGGCCTCGTCGCAGAGCTGATCGATTACCTCCTCCAGGGGCTCCACACGCACGGCAAGGGTAAGGTCATTCTCAATGAACGCCTCAACCGTCAGCCGCATGATCTCCCGGATCGCGGCGCTGATGGTGGCCAGTTCCCGGGTGGCATCCACGGAGAAGTCCATTTTCTTTTCGTGGATCTCTGCCGCGCTCTCCGCGATATTCCGGGCGTGATCCGAAATCCGCTCGAAATCCGTAATGGTGTGCAGATACTTGGAAACGTCCTCATTCTGCTGACGGGTCAGCTCACGTCCGGTCAGCTTCACCAAATAGCTGCCCAGGGCGTCCTCATAGCGGTCACAGTCGTTCTCCATGCGCTTGACCGCCTCAAAGCCCTCCTTGCTGTAATTTGCAGTCAGGCCCAGCGCGGAGGAAATGGCCTCCCTGGCCCGCTCCGCCATGTCGTTGATGGTCAGTCTGCTCTGCTCCACAGCCAGGGAGGGATGCGCCAGAAAACGCTCCTCCAGCCGCATGGCGGGGTCCTCGTCGTCGGTCTTTTTCTCCCGCACCAGCAAGCACACCAGCGCCTCCAGCGCATCAGTGAAGGGCAGCAACAGGAGAACCATCACAAAACGCAGCACGGAATTGACCATGGCAAGAGAGAACGGATTCATGACGGTCTGCAGGAAGTCAAAGCGCAAAATGGCGTCAGCCAGATAGAACAGAGAAGCGCAGACCAGAACGCCGATGGTGGAGGCAACCAGATAGACGAAAGCGGTCCGTTTGCCGTCGGTATTCGCGCCCAGCGCGGAAAGCAGCACCGGGAAGGACGCGCCGATGGCAATGCCCATGAGCAGAGGGAGGGCGGCGTTAAAGCTCATGGCCCCAGTAAAGGAAAGGGCCTGGACGATACCGACCGCCGCTGAAGCCGATTGCAGGATCGCCGTAAAGGCTGTACCCACCAGGATGCCCAGAAGCGGATTCGACATGGAAGATAGAATGTTGGTGAACCAGGGCTGCTTTCCCAGGCCGGAGACCGCGCCGCTCATGGCGCTCATGCCGAACATCAGCACTGCAAAACCCATCAGAATATCGCCGATGTGGTGCTTGGTCTGATTTTTGGAAAACACCCGCAGAAATACGCCCGCGATGGCCACGATACCGGTCAGCGTGGCCGTGGAAAGAAGCTGCCGCCAGCCGCCGCTGCCCTCCAGATAACTCAGGCTGATGACCCAGCCGGTGACGGAGGTACCCAAGATCGCGCCTAAAATGACGCCGATGGCCTGACGCCGCTTCATCATGTTGGCGTTGACAAAGCCCACCACCATCACCGAAGTGGCGCAGGAGGACTGGATTACGGCCGTGACGCCGGTACCCAGCAGCACACCCCGCAGGGTGGTGCTGGACAGGCGGTAGAGTACCAGCTCCAGCCGGTTGCCGGCCACCCGCTTGAGCCCGTCGCCCATCAGGGTCATGCCGAATAAAAACAGCGCAATTCCGCTGCACAGGGAAATAATTTCAGATATTTCCATATCCTTCACCTCTTTCTCGATTCAGCATACAATGACAAGGTTAAATCTGCGGCCAGGAAAACGTTAAATCTATGTAAAATTCTGAAATTATTTCTGGCTTTTCGGGGAAAATGGTGCTACAATGGCCGCAGAATGAGGCTGCGGAGGCAGATCGGGGTGATTCAATGCTCTATATTCTGGAGGACGACGACAGCATTCGGAAGCTGGTGGTCTATGCCCTGGAGAGTCAGGGCTATAAGGCGGCAGGCTTCGGCGTCCCATCCGAGTTCTGGGAGGCAATGAAGCGAAAGATGCCGGACTTGGTTCTGCTGGATATTATGCTGCCCCAGGAGGACGGACTTTCGATCCTTTCAAAGCTGCGGAAAAACGAACATACCGCCAGTTTGCCCGTGATCATGCTCACCGCGAAAAACACGGAATACGACAGGGCCTACGGTCTCGACCTGGGCGCGGACGACTACATCTCCAAGCCCTTCGGCATGATGGAGCTGGCCGCCCGGGTCCGGGCTGTCCTGCGCAGAGCCGAAAAGGGTGCCCAGGAGCCGGAATTCCGGGCAGGCTGCCTCCAAATGCTCCCGGCCCGTCATGAGGTCCTGGTGAACGAAGCACCCGTGCAGCTGACCTATAAGGAGTTTGAACTTCTGCGTCTGCTGCTGGAAGCCCGTGGCAGAGTGCTGACCCGGGAGATTCTGATGGATCGTGTCTGGGATATGACGGCAGAACGGGAAAACAGAACGCTTGACGTTCATATCCGCACCCTTCGGGCAAAGCTCGGCGCCGCCGGGCCTCTGGTGGAAACCGTCCGGGGTGTGGGGTATCGGTTACGCGAGGATACGCTATGACAAAAAAGATCTTTTCCTATTGCTTTCTGGTGGGCGCCTTGGCGCTGCTGCTCTGCGCCGGGGTGTTCTTTGGGCTCCAGTACCGGCAGAATCTGGACGTGGCCTATGCCGCGCTCCGGCAGGAGGCTCGGTATGCTGCCCACGGTATCAGTCAAAACGGCGCTTCGTTTCTGGAAGGCCTGGAGACAGAAAAGCGCATTACCTGGATGGACAGCGACGGAACCGTACTGTACGATTCCCTAATCACAGAGCTGCCCAATCAAAAGGAGCTGGCCGAGATTCAGGCAGCGATTCAAGACGGCGAAGGACAGTCGATCCGTAAATCCGCCAGCGAGGGTGTGACCAATCTCTACTATGCGCTGCAAACTGAAAACGGGGACATTGTACGCCTGTCCATGCCCAGCAGCGCGGTGCAGGCCGCACTGGAAACCCTCAGCCCGGTGCTGTGGGTCTTTGTACTGGTGCTGACCCTGGCGGGGCTTCTTTCCTCCCGGGCAGCGAAGCAGATCGTCCAGCCCATCAACGAGTTGAATCTGGACCACCCGGAGCAAAGCCGGGTCTATTCCGAGCTCTCCCCTCTGGTCACCCGGCTGCAGGAGCTGCGGCTGACCAACGACGAGCAGATGGAGGCTCTGCACCAGCGGCAAAAGGAGTTCAATACCCTGACCGACAGCATGAGCGAGGGCTTCCTGATGCTGGACAAGAGCGGCAAGGTCCACAGCGCCAACGCCTGCGCCCGGCAGTTGTATCCCGAATTAGCGGGCGAGGAGCCGGAGCTCACCGACCCCCAGGCGAAGGCAGCCGCGGAGGCGGCGATGGGAGGCAACCACCGGGAATCGGAGCTGCAAAAAAACGGCAGAAGCTGGCAGCTGATCGCCAGCCCGATCCGCTCCCGAGGTGTGATCGTGGGCGCAGTACTGCTTTGGATGGACGTAACCGAGCGGACTCAGCGGGAACGGCTGCGGCAGGAGTTTTCCGCCAACGTCTCTCACGAGCTGAAGACGCCTCTGACCTCCATTTCCGGCTTTGCGGAGCTGATGGCCCAGGGCAGTGTTCCTCCTGACAAAGTGCGGGAGTTCTCCGCCGACATCCACCGGGAGGCCCAGCGGCTGATTGCCCTGATTGAAGACATCCTGAAGCTCTCCAAGCTGGACGAAAACGCCAGCCTCCCGGAGAAGGAGCCGGTAGACCTGTACGCCCTCTCCCGGGACGTGCTGGACAGTCTCACCGCGGTGGCAGCCAAGCAGGACGTTCACCTGTCTCTGGCGGGCGAGAGCGGAGAGATCAGCGGCGTCTGGCAGCTGCTGCATGAAATGGTCTACAATCTCTGCGACAACGCCATCAAATACAACCGTCCCGGCGGCAGCGTCACAGTCACCGTGAAGCAGCTGCCGGCCTCCGTGCGGCTCTCCGTGGCGGACACCGGCATCGGCATACCGGCAGCGGACCAGGGACGCGTGTTTGAACGCTTCTATCGGGTAGATAAAAGCCACTCCAAGCGCATCGGCGGCACCGGCCTTGGCCTGTCCATCGTCAAGCACGGGGCCATGCTCCACAACGCCGCTGTTTCCCTGCACAGCATTCCCGATCAAGGAACCACCATCACCCTGGAGTTTCCCCTGACAACGCCGTAGCGATGCGAGAAAAAAACGGAGGCAAAGCCTTGAAAGATATTCTTACCGCGCCCTTCATGACAGAACTGGTGCGCACCATGACCAACATGTACGCTCACGGCTGGGACGAGCGAAACGGTGGAAATGTGTCCGTCCTCCTGGAGGAGGCAGCGCTGAGTCCGTACCTGAATCCGCAGGCCGTAATTCGTACCCTTCCCACGGGCTTTGAGGCTCCGGAACTGGACGGGCGGTATTTCCTGGTCACCGGCACGGGCAAATATTTCAAGAACGTCCAATACGATCCCGCAAAGGATCTGGGCATTGTGCGTCTGGCAAAAGGCGGCGCGCAGGCGGAGCTCCTCTGGGGCTTCTCCGACGGCGGCCGGTTTACGTCCGAATTCCCGGCCCACATGATGAGCCACGTTTCCCGTTTGCGGGTTGATCCTCTGAACAAGGTCATCCTGCACTGCCACCCCGCGAATCTGCTGGCCATGACCTTTGTGCATGCGCTGGACGAAAAAGCCTTTACCCGCAGTCTCTGGCAGATGTGCAGCGAGTGCGTCATCGTATTCCCGGAGGGCGTCAACGTCCTGCCCTGGATGCTCTGCGGCACCAACGAAATCGGCGAAGCCACCGCAAAGAAAATGGAGACTGCCCGGCTGGTGGTCTGGGCCCAGCACGGCATCTACGGCGCCGGAAAGGATCTGGACGAGACCTTCGGTCTCATTGAGACCGCGGAAAAAGCCGCGGAAATCTACATGAAGATCGCCCATCTCCCCCGCCTCAACACCATTTCCGACGAGGGTTTGACCCGACTGGCGGAGCACTATGGCGTCAAGGTCAGGGACGGATATTTGAATCTGTGAAAAACAGCAGGAAACGGAGGATGCCACCGATATGAATCAGGAATTGATCCGGAAAACAGAAGCGTTTCTGAAACAGAAGCTGGACAGCGGCGCATATCTGTACGCCAATCCGGCAGACAAGGCCTACCGTCTGGAGCACTCCTATCGAGTGGCAAACATCGGCAGGCAAATCGCCCGGCGGGAGGGCTTTGATGAGACCGAGATGGTGATTGCCTGTCTGCTCCACGATATATCCTACTGCGAGGAGTTCGGAGAAAACGGCTGGCAGGAGCACGGCAGAAGAGCCGCCCAAATCGCCCGCCCCTTCCTGCGGGAGTTGGGGCTGCCGGAGGCGCGAATTGCGGACATTTGCTTCGGCATCGCCATTCATGTAGACGATCAGGCAGATTTTCCCGGAGAGCGGACGCCTTTCGCTCTTTCCGTGGGCGACGCGGACAACATAGACCGCTTTGACGTCCTCCGGATCCATGAGGCCCTTTGCCGCGATGGCTTCCTGTCCATGTCCCTGGAGGAAAAGTTGGCCCTGGCCCAGAAGCGCTTCGCACGTCTCGGCGAACTCCGGGACATGGAAATGGGCACCGGAACCGCCATGGAAATCTGGCGGGAGCGGGTAGACTACAGCAGAAGCTTCTACGAGAAGCTGATCGGCCAGTTCCGGAACAGCAGCAGCATTCTTTGAAGAAATAAGGCATAGACACGGAAAAGCAGGTGTATCGGAAAACCGGCACACCTGCTTTTCCTTTATTCAAATCACCTGATGAACCACAATGGAACGATCCACCCTGGAGGCAAAGCGCTTGAAATCCTTCGGGCAGCCTGCCACAGATCCATAGTGAATGGGGATTACCACCCTGGGCCGGATCAGATTTGCCAGGTCCGCTGCCTCCGCAGGATCCATGGTATACTTTCCGCCGATGGGCAACATGGCAATATCGCAGCGAACTGCCATCGATTCCTCGGTGGCATCGGTATCTCCCGCAATATAGACCCGAAGGCCCTCCACAGTCAGCACGTATCCGACCCATCCGTTCGCCCGTGGATGGAAGGGCTTGGCGGGATTGTAGGCCGGAACCGTCTCAAATTCTATTCCTTCCACCAATCCCCTGGCAGAGGGCGAGAGCATCACGACCCGGTGGCCTGCCGTGGTCTGGGCGGCTTCCGACGCCATACTTTCCGGGAGAACAAAGACGGTATCCGCCTTGCGCAGCTTTTCCACGTCCTCGGGAGAAAAGTGATCAAAATGGGAATGTGTGAAGAAAATAACGTCCGCGTCCAGGGGCGCTTCGGTCAGCATAAAGGGGTCAACGTACAGCACCTTTCCCCCGGTTTCAATTCTCACACTACTATGCGCATTCACTGTAATCTGATTCAAAAATTCAATTTCTCTATTCATGACCATTCTCTTCCTTCCAATCGTTCACCAGACGCTTCCGGTTCGTGTCAACATAAATATATAAATTATTATATATTTTTTCCGCAAAAAAGGCAATAGGACAAACATATTTAATTTGAACAATTCACGAAATAAAACCAAACAGTTTTTTGACATATCTCACACATTTTTTGAAATCAAAGCCTTTTACAAAGCAGTTAAGAAAAAAATTTGTACGTTTCTTTCTTTTGCTGACTGTTTCTCCACAACATCTTGACCAATTCTTTATACATTCTTCAAATCTATTCATAAATTCTTCATACAAATTTATGCTGTAAAAAAATACTGTATAAAATTCAAAAATAAGTGGATAAATGCTGGACATTTTTTGTGCTTGGTGCTATGATGACTTCGCTGACGCACGAACGTGCGGGGGCAAAATTTATGAAAGAGGAGATCTACCAAATGAGACAAACCGGCAAAAAACTTCTGGCACTCTGTTTGACCGCGCTTCTCATCCTCGGCCTGCTTCCGACCGCTGCACTCGCAGTCGGATCCGGCCAGGGCACGGCAGACAAACCCGCAGCAATCCAATCCGGCTACATTCCCATGGACTACGTTGGCGGCAGAGCGATCACCGACGCCTACACGCGCGGCGATTCGGAAACTGTCAACAAGCTTTCCTCACGCTACACCCGCGCAGCCCTTCCCAGCAGCTACGATTCCCGCTCCTATGGCTATATCACCTCCGTCAAGAATCAGAACCCCTACGGCACCTGCTGGGCCTTCGGTACCATGGCCCCCATCGAGACCTACATGATCAAGCACGGCATCATCAACGACAACACCGGTGCCGCTGCCACCACCAGCATGGACCTGTCTGAGTACCATCTGGCCTGGTTCAACTACACCAATGCTTACGATAAGCTGGGTATGCTGACCGGCGACTCCTCCAAGCCCCTGGGCGACACCTTCCTCGATCAAGGCGGCAACGGCGCGATGGCCACCTTCACAATGATGCGCTGGACCGGCCCCGCCTCCGAGGCAACCTCCGCCCTCAAGTACAGCAACGCCTCTACCTCCGGTCTGAACTCTCAGTATGCGTATAACTATAATGTTGCCCACGTCACCGACGTAACCTGGATTCCTGTCTCCAACCGGGACGCCGTCAAAGAAGCTATCATGGAGTACGGCGCGGCCACCATCAGCTATTACCACAGCGATTCCTACTACAACTCCTCCACCGGCGCCTACTGCTTCAAGCAGTCCGCCGCCTACGGCTCCAACAACTACCAGTACGGCAACCACGCCGTCACTGTGGTGGGCTGGGACGACAACTATTCCAAGTCCAACTTTAAGTCCTCTTACGGTCCCAGCTCCAACGGCGCCTGGATCATCAAGAACTCCTGGGGCTCCTCCTGGGGCAAGAGCGGCTACTTCTACCTCTCCTACGAGGATTCCGCGTCCTTGAACGACACCTGCTTCTTCTACAAGGTTGCAAACCTGGACAATTACGCCAACTGCTATCAGTATGACGGCACCTGCAACGTTGCCAACTATCAGTCCATGGGCAACAATTGCCAGATCGCCAACATCTTCACCGCCAACGGCTCCGAGAGCCTGAAGGCTGTCGCCATCGCCCCCTGGGACGAGGCCACTACCTACACCCTCAAGATCTACAAGAATCCCAGCTCCGCTTCCAACCCCACCTCCGGCACACTGATGACCACCCAGAACGGCTACTTTGAGTACTCCGGCTACTATACCATTCCCCTGGATACACCCGTCTCTCTGGCCGCAGGCGACAAGTTCGCGGTGGTCTTCACCCTGAGCACTCCCTCCCCTGATCCCGACGACGGCAAGTACGTCCATATCCCCTACGACGCTTCCGCCAAGATCTCCTGGGCCCAATGGACCCACGCCAACCATGGCAATACCTCTTATTACAAGGAAGCCAACGGCTCCTGGACCGACGTGCCTGACAACGGCGACTTCCGCATCAAGGCCTACACCGACGACGCCAGCTACACCGTGACCGCCGTTTCCAACAACACCTCCTACGGCACGGTCTCCGTCAACGGTAACAAGATCACCGCGACGCCCAAGAACGGCTATTACGTCTCCGACGCCCAGGTGACCTCCGGCACCGCCACGGTCTCCATCAACGGCAACATCATTACAGTCAATCCTTCCTCTGACTGCACCGTTCGGGTCATCTTCTCGGTGAAGCCTCAGCTGACCGTCAACTTCATGGCCTGCGGCGCTTCCGCCGGAAGCCAAACCGCCTACATAAACGACACCATTACCCTGCCCGCCACCGCCACCGCGGTCAACGGCTACACCTTCGTAGGCTGGACTGACGCCCAGATCGCCGAAACCACCAACAAGCCCAGCTACTACGCTCCCGGCGCGGCCTACACCGTCACCGCCAACGCCACCTTGTACGCTCTGTACACCCGTACCGAAGGCAGCAACGAGATCATCTATGAGATCGTTGCCGAGCCCATCACCGACTGGAGCGGCAAATACGTCATCACCAGCGGCAAGGACAGCAACATGTACGTGCTGAAGGGTCTGTCCGGCGACACCTCCTACGAAAGCGCCTCCGCCGGCGGCACCGTGACCTTCGCCAACTCCGGCATGACGCTGAACAACGGCGTGCTGCGGAACGTGAATAACGCTTACGTCTTCGAGGCCGCTCCCGCCGGCTCCGGCTACAGCCTGAAGAACCTCTCCACCAACACCTACATGGGCAGCTACAACAGCTACCTCTACAGCCGTGCCTCCTACTCCGCCAGCTACTGCGTCTGGGGTCTGGAGTACGACACCTATAACATCTGCATGAAGGTGAGCAACGCCGCCAGCTCCAATTACCCCTACATGGTAAAGGGCTCCAACTCCTACTTCGTCATCAACAGCGGCTACACCACCAACAAGACCCAGCTGTGGAAGCAGACCACCGCCTCCACCACCTACTACAACACCAATCCTTCCGCGGCTGTCCACACGCACACCGCCGCAGCCGCTGTGCAGGAGAACGTAGTGGCTGCCACCTGCACCGCCGCCGGCAGCTATGACGAGGTCGTCTACTGCGCCACCTGCGGTCAGGAAATGAGCCGCACCCACAGGACCATCGCCGCCCTGGGCCACAACGCCGGCAGCCCCGTCCAGGAGAACTACGTTGCCCCCACCGCCACCACCGACGGCGGCTATGACACCGTGGTCTACTGCACCCGCTGCAACGCTGAGCTGAGCCGCACCCACACCACTCTGCCCGCCACCGGCGTCACCACCTATTACACGGTGAGCTTCTCCGTTCCCAACGGTGTGACCGCTCCCGCCAGCCAGACTGTGGCGGCAGGCAGCTCTATCAACCTGCCCACCGCGAGCGCTCCCTCCGGCTACACCTTCCTGGGCTGGGTCACCGCCTCCTACAACAACGTGACCACCATGCCCAACGTTCTGACCGGCTCCTACGCCCCCACCGGCGATGTGACCCTCAAGGCCATCTACTCCTACACCGAGGGCAGTGGCGCTTCCGCCTATCAGCTGGTCACCTCCGCCCCCTCCAACTGGGCCGGCAGCTACGTCATCACCAACGGCAACTCCACCGGCATGTACGTGCTGAAGGGCGTCACCCCCAGCTCCAACGGCGCTGAGATCGAGAACGCCAACAACGCCGCCGCCTTCTCCGGCACTGGCATGAGCCTGTCCAACAACACTCTGTCCAACGTAGCCAATGACTATGTCTTCACCCTGGAAGCCAACGGCAGCTATTACACCATGAAGAACGCCGCCACCGGCACTTACATGGGCATGAATTCCTCTTCCTACCTGTCCGGCTACACTTCCTACAACTCCACCTATTGCAGATGGACCCCCGCTGTCAACTCCAGCGGCGCCGCTCAGCTGAAGAACGCAGCCAACGGCTCTTACCCGTACTTTGGCTTCAATACCAGCAGCCACTACTTCTGGTCCGCCAGCACCAACAACGCCAACGTGCTCCGGCTGTGGAAGCAGACTGCCGGCGGCGGTACCACCTACTACACCACTGAGATCGGCTCCGCCCCCGCGACCAACTACACGGTGAGCTTCTCCGTGCCCAGCGGCGTGACCGCTCCCGCCAGCCAGACCGTGGCCGCTAACAGCACCATCACCCTGCCCACCGCCGGGGCTCCCTCCGGCTACACCTTCCTGGGTTGGGTCACCTCCGCGGTGAACAACTCCACCACCCAGCCCGCCAACATCCTGACCGGCTCCTACACGGTCACCGGCAACATCACCCTGCGGGCCCTGTACTCCTACACCTCCACCTCCGGCAGCGGCACGGGCTATCAGCGCCTCACCTCCGCGCCCTCCGACTGGACCGGCAGCTACGTCATCACCTACGGCACCAACACCAGCAGCATGTACGTGCTGAAGGGCCTGTCCGGCAACACCAGCTATGAGTCCGCTTCCGCCGGCGGCGCCGTGGCTCTGTCCAGCACCGGCATGAGCTATGCCAACGACGTGCTGACCGGCGCCACCAATGCCTACGTCTTCGACATCGCCGCCTCCAGCAGCAAGTACACCATCAAGAACAAGTCCACCGGCACCTACCTGGGCAGCTACAACTCCTACCTGTACAGCCGGACCTCCAATTCCTCCAGCTACTGCAGATGGACCCTGTCCATGAACAACGGCAACGTGACCGCTGCCAACAGCGCCAGCAGCCGTTATCCCTATCTGGCCTTCTCCAGCAGCAACTACTTCATGATGGGCTCCAGCGCCCCCACCGGCCTGTACTTCTGGAAGCAGACTACCACCGGCGGTTCCGGCAGCACCACTTACTACACCACCTGATCAAACCTGACACCCCATCGGGTTAAACCGACAAGCAAAAAGACCGCAGGGCAGCACCTGTGGTCTTTTTGCTTTTCGGAACAAATGCCTTGACAAGCCCGGCGCTTCGATATACTATCGAACTGTCGGAAAGCTTGAACGAGGAAACGATGGTCGAAAAGCGGACAAAACAGGGAGGAAGATACAATGAAAGTTCTTGTGCTGAACGGAAGTCCCAAGCGGGAAAAGAGCGATACCATGCACGTTACCCGGGCCTTTCTGGAGGGTATGAACGAGGCCGGCCCCCAGGAAATCCATACGGTCCACGTGATTGACAGGCATATTGAATATTGCACCGGCTGCTTTGCCTGCATGCACAACGGCGGTACCTGCGTCCATGACGACGATATGCGGGAGATTCTGAATGAGATTCTGGACAGTGACTTGCTGATCTGGAGCTTCCCGCTCTACGCCTACGGAATGCCCGCGCCGCTGAAAAATCTCCTGGATCGGACGCTGCCTCTGTCCAGCATGACCATGCGGAAGGTGGGAGACCGCTATGCCCACGTGGGACAGGCGGACGTCTCCAAGCTTCGATACCTGATGATCTGCGGCTGTGGCTTCCCCAACAGTAAGCACAACTTTGAGCCCGCCGTGGCCCAGTTCCAGCTCTGCTTCCGGAGTCGGCGTACCGTCGTCACCGTGCCGGAGAGTCCCATGTTCAGCGCCCCGGAGGCGGCGGCAGTCACCGGACCCCGGCTGGAGCTGGTGAAACGGGCGGGGAAACAGTACGCCGAATCCGGAGAAATTGACGAAGCCCTGCTGGCGGAGATCGGCTCCCCCATGATCCCGGAGGAGATTTATGCAGCCATCGTAAACGGAGGCGTATGATTACATGAAAAAAGTCAGAATTACCGTGAAAAAGATTGCCCAGTACGTGGATTTGATGGAGCAATATGAAAACCCCATTGCCCACGCCTGCGATATGAGGCTTGGGCAGAGCTTCCTCTGCAACGGTTGGGAACGTCCGGAGGGCTTCTGCGCCAGCGCCTGGGACACCGTGTCCCCCTTCGTCATGACCCTGGCCCACGGCGGCGAAAACTTCTACGACGGCTGGATGAAAAACCCGAAATCCGCTATGATTTCCTGCAACGACGGCTTTCGGCCGGTGAGCTTTCTGCTGGAAGCCCTGGACGAGGACGCAGAATAACGACGCACAGGAGGATAATGCGATGCAATATGAAATCATCTCCCTGTCCAAGCGGCCGGAGCTGTTCGAGGCCGCGGCAGACTGGTTCAGCGCCAGGTGGCGGGTGCCCAGGCAGGCCTATCTGGACAGTATGGCCGAGAGCCAAACGAGCAAGACCGGTGTGCCGGAATGGTACGTGATCCAAAACGGCGGGAGGATTATCGCGGGCCTGGGCGTCATTGCCAACGACTTTCACAAGCGGCCCGACCTGACGCCGAATCTCTGCGCCCTGTTTGTGGAGGAGCCCTACCGGAAGCGGGGCCTTGCCAAGGGCCTGCTGGATCACGCCTGCGAGGAGCTGGCCGCCTACGGCATTGAAGCTGCCTATCTCATTACCGACCATACGGATTTCTATGAGCGCTGCGGCTGGGAGTTTTTTACTATGGTGGAGGAGGACGACGGCGGCCGGGCCCGGATGTATCAAAGACAGACGAAATCTGAAATATAACGGTTTTTTGCAAAGATGCAGTTGAAATCCGGGGGAATTGTGTGGTAGAATCAACGAATCAATTGATTCCGCAAAGGAGGTATGGTTATGCTTAAACCAAAGCGGCTGAAACCCGGCGATACCGTTGCCATTGTCAGCCTTTCCGCCGGGACCCTGGGGGAGCCCTGGGCCATCCACAAGCTGCACATTGCCCGGGAACGACTGGAACGCGATTACGGTCTGCGGGTCAAGGTCATGCCCAACGCCCTGAAGGGCCGGGAGTACCTGTACGAGCACCCGGAGGCCCGGGCCGCCGACTGGATGGAGGCCTTCCGGGACCCGGAGGTCAAGGCCATTTTCAACGCTATCGGCGGGGACGACACCATCCGGCTGCTTCCCTATATCGACTTTGACGTGATTCGGCAGAATCCGAAGATTTTCACCGGCTTCTCCGACACCACCTCCAACCACTTTATGATGTACAAGGCCGGGGTCATGTCCTACTACGGGGCCAGCATTATGACCAACTTCGCGGAGTACGTCAAAATCAACGACTACACCGCCGCCGCCATTCGCAATACCTTCTTTGAGCCCAAGCCCACGCAGGAGATTCCATCCGCTCCCTACTGGTACGACGACGAGGACGAGAAGATTTGGTGGAAGGAAGAGAACATGAACACCCTGCGGCAGTACCACCCGGAGGAAATCGGCTATGAGATTCTTCAGGGCAGCGGCGTGGTGGAGGGCGAGCTGCTGGGCGGCTGCATCGACGTGTTCCCCGAACTGCTTGGCACGGCCATCTGGCCAGGCATGGAGGAATGGAGAGGCAAGCTGCTGTTCCTGGAAACCAGCGAAGAGGACATGCCCGAGGACTATCTCACCTGGTATCTGCGGAATCTGGCCGCCCAGGGCATCTTTGACGTGATTTCCGGCATCATCGTGGGCAAGCCTGCCCGCCGGAGCAAGTACGAGCCATACAAGGAGGTCTACCGGAAGGTGGTGGGCTTTGAGGCCAAGCGGCCCGACCTGCCTATTCTGTACAACGTAAACATCGGCCACGCGGAGCCCATCGGCGTCCTGCCCATCGGCGCCCGCTGCCGTCTGGACGCGGACAACAGGACGCTGACGCTCCTGGAGCTCGCCACGGATTAGGAGGGGATTCCATGCGCATTCGCTATCGTCCCGCCGCTCCCTCCGACGCGGCCCGGCTGCTGGAATACACGAAAAAGATCGGCGGCGAGACCGACAATCTGACCTTTGGCGCAGACGGACTTCCCTACACAGAGGAGCAGGAGGCCGCGGTGCTGGAGCGCTTTGCCGCGAGCCCAAACAGCCGCCTGTTTCTGGCCCTGGACGGGGACAAAATCGTTGGAAACGCCTGTGTCAGCGGCAGTGGCAATCCCCGGTTCTGCCATCGGGCCGAGCTGGCTGTCTCCGTCCTGCGGGATTATTGGGGGAAGGGGATCGGCTCCGGCCTGATGGAGCAGATGATTGCCTTTGCCCGCCAGACCGGCGCGGTGCTGCTTTCCCTGGAGGTCCGCTCCGACAACGAGCGGGCCAAGGCCCTCTACCGCAAATTCGGCTTCACCTGCTTCGGCACCTTCCCCAAGTTCTTCCGCATCGATGGGCAGTATTTCGGCGCCGATTACATGACGTTGGATCTGACCGAAGGAAGTAATAAGTAAGAGGTAAGAAGTAAGAAGTGAGAATCGGCAGATGGGTAAGCCGATCCCGTGGTGCACACGCTGCGTCGCTGCGTGACATTCCCCCCACCTGCCGTAGGGACGAGCATTGCTCGTCCGGCATTCGGAACGAATGCAATTTGCCGGAGGCAAATCCAACCGGGTTTCGTCATTGTACCCTGACGGATCGCCTTGCAGGCGATTGTTTGCTTCGCAAACGCGGACGAGCACTGCTCGTCCCTACAGCGCAGAAAGGGCTGCTTCTGCCGACCTACATCACGCAAAGCGGCTGAATGGACGCAGGGGGTATCCTGCTTCGTCGCAGAAAGGATGAAACGATTTGCCGGCTCCCGCTCATTGGAGAATTGAATCAGTAGATGCAGCCAATCTGTACCAGGCCGCAGAAATCCACGCCGTCAGCTGGCGGGCTTCCCACGCCGATCTCTGTACGCCGGATTTCATTGCCGCTCATACA